>Ga0164295_10002431_pt1 | contig 15311 bp, 12 predicted proteins | sample GEODES006metaG_FD_111798 | JGI IMG/M metagenome (GOLD analysis project Ga0164295, IMG submission 111798) | Oligotrophic lake water microbial communities from Sparkling Lake, Wisconsin, USA - GEODES006 metaG | ecosystem: Environmental > Aquatic > Freshwater > Lake | place: USA: Sparkling Lake...
CGCGGAAGAGCGGCGGCTGCGCGATGTAGAGGTGCCCGCGCTCGATGACCTCCGGCATCTGCCGGTAGAAGAACGTGAGCAGCAGCGTGCGGATGTGCGAGCCGTCCACGTCGGCGTCGGTCAGGATGATGATGCGGGGGTAGCGCAGCTCCGCCACGTCGAAGAGGTCGGTGCCGATGCCCGTGCCGAGCGCGGTGATGAGCATCGTGATCGCCTCGCTCGACAGCATCTTGTCGAGGCGCGCGCGCTCTACGTTCAGGATCTTGCCGCGCAAGGGCAGGATCGCCTGGCTCGCGCGGTCGCGGCCCTGCTTGGCCGAGCCGCCTGCGGAGTCACCCTCGACGAGGTACAGCTCGGACTTGGCGGGGTCTTTCTCCTGACAATCCGCGAGCTTACCGGGGAGCGCCGCCGAATCGAGCGCGCCCTTCCGGCGCACCGTCTCGCGCGCCTTTCGAGCCGCGTCCCGGGCGCGCGCGGCATCGATGGCCTTCATGATGAGCTTGCGCGCGTCCTGTGGGTGCTCGAGCAGCCAGTCGCGCAAGTACTCGCTCAGCGCCGACTGGACCAGCGGCTTGACCTCGGACGAGACGAGCTTGCCCTTCGTCTGGCTGTCGAACTTGGGGTCCGGGACCTTGCACGAGATGATCGCCGTCAGGCCCTCGCGCATGTCGTCGCCCGACAGCGTCGTCTTGAGGCCCTTGAGCAGGTTCTCGTCGGTTGAGTAGGTGTTGAGCGTGCGCGTCAGGCCATCCTTGAAGCCCGACAAGTGCGTGCCGCCATCCCGATTCCGGATGTTGTTCGTGAAGCAGAGGATGTTCTCCTGGTAGGAGTCGTTCCACTGCATCGCGACCTCGACCCCGACGCCGTCCTTCTCGATGTCGAAGTAAATCGTCGGGTGGACCGGCGACTTGTTCTTGTTGAGGTGCTCGACGAAGGAGCCGATGCCGCCCTCGTACTTGAAGTCGTGCCGCTTGCCCTCGCCGCGCTCGTCTTCGATCGTGATGTAGACGCCACGGTTGAGGAACGACAGCTCGCGCAGGCGCTGCGACAAGGTGTCGAAGTTGAACTCGATGACCTCGCCGAATATCTCCGAATCGGGCTTGAAGCGAATGCGCGTGCCGGTCCGGCTCGAGTCCCCGATGCGCGCGAGCGGCGCAAGCGGCTCTCCGCGGGAGTAGCGCTGGGTGTGACGACCGCCGTCGCGGTGAATCTCGAGCTCGAGGTCCACCGAGAGCGCGTTCACGCACGAGATGCCGACACCGTGCAGACCGCCCGAGACCTTGTACGAGTTGTCGTCGAACTTACCGCCGGCGTGCAGCACGGTCATGATGACCTCGGCCGCGCTCCGCCCCTCTTCGGCGTGCATGTCGACGGGGATGCCGCGGCCGTTGTCCTCGACCGAGCAGCTCCCGTCGAGGTGCAGCACGACGGAGACCTTGTCGCAGTAGCCCGCGAGCGCCTCGTCGATCGAGTTGTCGACCGCCTCGTAGACCAGCTGGTGCAGGCCCGTGCCGTCGTTCGGATCGCCGATGTACATGCCCGGCCGCTTGCGGACGGCCTCGAGCCCCTTGAGCACCCGGATGTTACTCGCGTTGTACTCGGGGTTGCTCTCGCCCGCCCCGCCGTCGTTCTGCGTCTCGCTCATGCGCTGCTCCTCACCCGACCTTTGAACTCAGCGAACCGGCTCGACGAGCAGGTGACGGTTCGCCTCGGAGCCCTCGCTCCGCGTGCGGACACCCTCGGCGTCCGCCAGCGCCGTGTGCACGGCGCGACGCTCGGTGTTGCCGAGCCGCTCGATGACGGCGCGGCTGCCGGTCTGGCGCACGACCTCGGCGATCTCCGCCGCCAGATCGGCCAGGAACGCCTCGGGATCGCTGCCTGCGGCGCGCGCGGCGCGCTGCACGGGGGCGGGTCGCGGCGCGCGCTCAGGCCGGTCAGCGCGCTCGGGACGCTCGACGCGCTCTGGGCGCTCACTCCGCTCGGGACGCTCACTCCGCTCGACACGGGGCGCCTCGCCCGCTTGGTCCGCGACAAGGTCGCCCAGGTTCAGGTAGACCTTTGAGCGCTGCGTCTGACCGCGGCTCACGTTCTGGCTCGCGAGCATGCCCAGCGAGATCCAGAAGTCGCGCTGCCCCGCCAGGTGCTCAGGCGCGCCGTCGATCTTCAGATCGATGCGGCCCGCGTCCGCGGCCTCATCGTCCGTCGGCACGGACGAGATCTTCACGGCAACACCCATGCGGGAGAGCACGCCCGAGACAAACTCGCTGGCCAAGCTCTGGGGATCATTCTTCGACGTCTTCACGTTCAACCTCTTCTGCCGACCCCGTCCACGACTTCCACCTGAGGAGCCGCGGCGGCGAGGCCGTTCTGATAGTGCTGCTGCAGGATACCGAGCAGCGTATTGGCGAGGATGTAGACCACGAGACCGCTCGGCAGGAAGAGCATCATGGCGGTGAACAACACCGGCATGAAGGTCTGCATGATCTTCTGCTGCACGGGGTCCCCGCCCGACGGCGTCATGCGCGTCTGCACGAACATCGCGGCGCCGAGCACCAGGGGCAGGACAAAGTAGGGGTCGGCGGCCGACAGGTCCGTGATCCAACCGCCCAGCTCCGCGTGGTAGAGCTCCACCGCGGAGTAGATCGTCTTATAGAGGGCGAAGTAGACGGGCATCATGAGCAGCATCGGCAGGCAGCCCGAGAGCGGGTTCACGCCGTTGGCCTTGTAGAGCTCCATGACCTCTTGATTCGCCCGCATCGGCTCCGAGGGGTACCGCTTCTTGATCTCCTCAACCTTCGGCGCCAAGGCCTTCATGCCCGCCATCGAGCGGTTCTGGCTGACAGTCAGCGGTAGCGTGAGAAGCTTGACCAAGACGGTCAGCAGGATAATCGCCACGCCCCAGTTCGGCAGCAGACCGTAGAACCACTGCATCACCTTGAGCATGGGCAGCGCGAGCGCGCTCAACCAGCCGAAGTCCACGGCGGCGTCTAGGCTCGGCGTCACGCTCTCCAGAGCATCGAGCTTCTTCGGCCCACCGTAGAGCGTAAACGTGCGCTCGACCGTTTGGCCCGCGGCCACCTCACCCCCCGGCAGGGCGACGCGGGTCGAGAGGTACCGAAACTCGCTCGTCATCTGGTCGGGCGTAACGCGCGCAGGCGCCCCACCGACCGCGTACTCGCACCGCTCGATGCCCTGCGCGTCCGGCACGAACGCCGTCAGGAAGTACCGGTTGTCCACGCCCGCCCAGCGGACGCTGTTCGAGAAAGTGGGCTTGTCCGACGCATCATCCGACGCGACGTTAGAGGCGACGACATCCAGGGTCTGCCGCTCGAGCGACTCCGCGGTCTGACAGACGCCCTCGAAGAGGTGCACAGGCGGCGCGAAGAGCGCGAGCAGCCCGGTGCTCGCCTCGCTGTCCTTCTGAGCGCCTCGCAGGAGCGCACCGACCTCATAGGGCACCGCGCGTGCAGACGAGTTCCTCAGCCGAAGCGTGACCTCGAAGGTATAGGGTGCGGCACCCGGCTTGAACACGCGCTCGATCTCGACGCCCGACGCAGAGTCTGTGGCGCGCGCGACGACCGACTCACCGTCGACCGAGAGCGCGTAGGGGAGCGCCGTCTCCTTGCCGTCGAGGCTCAGCTCGACGCGCGGCGGTAGGAACACGCCCCGCTGCTGGCCCGCGCTCGGGGGCTCCACCATCCGCAGCGCCCGCGCGTCTGGGCCGCTCGCCTTGCGGTACTGCGCCTCGGTCAGGTCCCACGCCTGCACCTGGCCGTCGCGGTTGGTGACCACGAGCTCGTGGCCCGAGCTCGCGACGAGGGTCTTCGTCTCCTCAGCGACGTCCTTGAGAGCGTCTGCTGAGGCCGCGGCCACGCTCGCGGGCGAGGCGCCGGTCGGCGTGGCCGGGGTCGCGACGCTGGTTGCCGGCGAGCCGTCTCCGGAGGTCGGCGGCGCGGGGGGGGACGGCGGAAAGAGCCACGTCCACACGAGCATCACGGCGATCGACAGGCCGACCGCCGTGAGGAGGCGCCGCGTATCCGAGGGGTCTTGAGGTTCGGGGATCTGGTTCATGGGGTGTCCACGGGGTCATGCCCGCCTGGGTGCCACGGGTGACAGCGGCTCAGGCGGCGAACGGTCCGCGTCAAGCCGCCGAGCGAGCCGTGCACCGTGAACGCCTCGATGGCGTAGACGGAGCACGACGGGGTAAATCGACACGCCGGCGGCAAGAGGGGCGAGATCGCGCGGCGGTACAATCGCAGAAGCGCCACGAAGATGCGCCACATATTATTGGGTCGGCGCCTTGCGCTTGACGACGGCGCCTAAGAGCTCGGCGCGCGTCTCGTCCAGCGTGGGGCAAGTCTGCTCGCTTCGCGCGACAGCGACGATGTCGATGCCCACCGGCATCAGCGCGCGCGACCGCCGGAAGACCTCGCGCAGCAAGCGCTTGACGCGGTTGCGGTCGTGGGCCTTGCCGACCTTGCGGCTCACCGTGATGCCGAGGCGCGCGGGCCGGCCGCCGTTCGGACGCAGGTAAAAGACGAAGTGCGCCGAGTTCATACGGCGTCCCACTCGTTGGACGAGCAGATACTCTCGGCGTTTTCTGAGGCGGAGGCGCTTTGGAAAGCCCTCGTCGCCCGCCCCGCTCACTTCTTGTAGGTCGTGACGGCGATCCGCTTGCGGCCCTTCTGACGGCGGCGGTTCAGGACAGCGCGGCCGTTCTTGGTCGACATGCGGGCGCGGAACCCGTGCGTGCGAAGGCGGGGGGTCCGGTGGGGCTGGTATGTACGCTTCATGAGAGACCTCTCTAGGGAGAACAAAGGCCTGAAAAAGGCGCGCGATGCAATCACAGCTGGCCGACCGTGTCAACACCGCGACGTCGGATCTCGGCGCATGTGGGATCCGGCGAGCGACCCGGATCCAAGCCCTCAAGAAACCCCCCTGATTTCAACAACCAAGACCCTAGGACTTCATGTGTTGCTGTCGATCTGGAGGGACAACTCGCCAACTCAAAAGCGGTTTTCCGTTTCCCTGAAAAAGAGGTTGCGAGGGGGGGGAGTGCGTCGCTAGATCGGCCCCCACGCCACCGGACGAGGCGACCTCGACGGCCGGCTACGACTGCCAACGGAACGGGCAGGAGGGGACTCTTGAGGCCCTCGCACAACGCGAGACGCGCCCACGGTTTACCTCTATGCCGTGCTTCGGGAACGACGTGAACCACATCTGGGACCGCATCCGATCGCGCATCGGAATCCACATCAGGGGCGAGAATTTCGAGCGCTTCTTTGGGCCTCTATCGCCCATCGAGGTGACGGAAGACCACCTGCACCTCGGCATCGCGGACGCGTTCCTCCGCGACTGGATCTCCGACCACTACGGCGACGTCATCCGAGACTGCGCCGCCCTTGAGCTGGGTCGGCCTGTTCAGGTCACGGTGAAGGTCATTGCAGCGCCCGCGCCCGCACCGCTCCCCCCGAGCGCCCCCCCCGAGGCCACACTCGCGGCGATCGACGCGCCCGTCGTGACGGCGGGCGAGGTCTCGGGCGTCCAACTCACGCGAAGCTTCCCGCTCAACCCCGCGTACACCTTCGACACGTTCGTGGTCGGCGGGTCCAACGAGATGGCGTTCGCCGCCTGCGAGAGCGTGGCCAAGAGCCCGTCGCGCAACTACAACCCGCTGTACATCTACGGCGGGACGGGCTTGGGCAAGACGCACTTGCTGCACGCGATCGCCCACAAAATCCGCGCGAACGACCCCAGCCTGCGCATCACCTACGTGAGCGCCGAAGAGTTCACGAACCAAGTCGTCAGCAGCCTACGGAACGGCGCGCCCGCCACGCAGATGCACGCGTTCCGCGACCTCTATCGGGCGCAGTCGGACGTCTTGCTCGTCGACGACGTGCATGTCCTGGGTGGCAAGGAGCGCACCCAAGAGGAGTTCTTCCACACCTTCAACGCGCTGCACCAAGCGCGCAAGCAGGTCATCCTGACGAGCGACTGCTCACCCGCCGAAATCTCGGGCCTTACGGAGCGCCTGCGGTCGCGCTTCAACTGGGGCATGATCGCGGACATTTCCACACCGGACCTTGAGACGCGCGTGGCGATCCTCGAGCGCATGGCCTCGCGCGAGGGCTTCGAGCTCGACCAAGACATCGCCTTTCAGATCGCGCAGCGGATTCGGACCAACGTCCGCGAGCTCGAGGGCGCGCTCACGCGGACCGTCGCCTACGCGAACCTGCGAGGGCGTCAACTGACGCGGGAGCTGGTCTCCGAGGTCCTCTCGCGGCTCGCCTCGGACACGGAGCGCGGCCCCACGCTCGAGTCGATCGTTCACGCGGTCGCACAGCACTTCGACCTGAACGTCGAGGATCTGCGCGGCACGCGGCGACAGCAGCAGATCACGCAGCCTCGAAGCATCGCGATGTACCTGTGTCGACGCATCACTCAAGCGTCCTACCCCGCTATCGGGACAGCGCTCGGCGGCAAGGACCACACGACCGTGATTTATGCCTGCAAGAAGATCGCGGTCGCCTTAGAGCACGACGCCGCCATGCAGACTTTGATGCGAACCCTCGAGCGGAGAATCACGGGCTGAAGCCCCCGAGACCCGGCCAATGTGCCGGGTTTTTTTTGGCCTTTTTTGGCCACTGACTTGAGCGCCCACGGTGTGAAGAGGCCTGTGGAGAATCGATGGAGAACCTGTGCGCTCGCTGGGGACGACGCCCCGTCCACCGCTCTCCCCTATGTTTCCCCAGATTATCCCAAGCCGACTCAACATGGGCGAAGGCCCGGATCAGACGGATGCTCAAGCTTGCGCGCTGTTCTCCCCAACATGCACAGCGTCTGTGACGAATCCTGTATGGAGAGATCTCACTCTTTTCTCTTGAACAACTTGAACATCGACCGCAGGGCGTTCTTCTGGTATGCCACCAGCCCTTGACTCGCCGGGCCTAGGGCCCATGGAGCCGCGTGATGCAGATCGTCGTCGGTAAGGAGGCCCTCGCTCGAGGGCTCGCTCGCGTCCAGGGTGTCCTCAACCGCAAGGCCACGATGCCCGTGCTCTCCAACGCGCTGCTCGAGGCGCGGCCCGAAGGCGGGCTGCGTATCGCCGCGACGGACCTCGACATCACTTTCGACGGCGTGATGCCGGCACGCGTCGAGCGGCCGGGACGCGTGACCGTGGATGGCAAGCGCCTGTACGAGATTGCGCGGACACTGCCGGGCGACGAGGTCTCCATCACGGTCGACGACGACGCCCGCGTGGTGCTGCGCTGCAAGACCGCAGAGTTCGTACTGCTCGGCATCCCGGCGGACGGCTACCCGAACCTGCCCAGCGCGGCCGGTCAGGCGCTGACGCCGGTGGACGGCCTCGCGCTAAAGGCGCTCATCGAGCGGACCCAGTTCTCGGTCTCGATCGAGGAGTCCCGGCCGAACCTCAACGGCGTGTTCTTCCACAGCCTCGGTGGCGGGCGCGTGCGCATGGTCTCGACGGACGGTCACCGGCTCAGCCAGAGCGAGCGGGACCTGAGCCGGGCGGATCGTCCGCTCGACGCGCGAGACGGTGTGATTATCCCGCGCAAGGGCGTCGCCGAGGTCAAGCGCCTGCTTGACGAGGTCGGGCCTGAGGTCGAGCTCGGCTTCCTGTCGAACAACCTAGTGCTCAAGGCGGGCGAGCTGGTGTTGTTCGTGCGCCTGATCGACGCCGCGTTCCCCGACTACACGCAGGTCATCCCGCGCGCCACGGAGCGCAAGGTGGTGCTCGAGCGCGCTCCGCTCCTTGCGGCCATCAAGCGCATCTCGATCCTGGCCAGCGAGCGGACACACGGCATGCGCCTCGAGCTCACGCGCCCAAAGCTCACGCTCGTCAGCGACAACCCCGACCTGGGTAAGGCGCGCGAGGAGATCGAGATCGAGGGCTACGAGGGCGGCGACCTCGCGATCGCGTTCAACTCGAAGTACGTGATCGAGATCCTGACGGTGCTCTCCGCCGACAAGGTCGTGCTGCAGCTCAACGAGGCGCTCTCGCCCGGCCTGATCCGCGAGTTTGGCAACGACGACGACCTGTTCGTCGTCATGCCCATGCGCCTCTGAACCGCGCGGGTGCACCTGCGCGAGCTCGCTTGGGACGGCTTTCGTAACCTGGAGGTTCGGCGGCTCGCCCTCAGTCCCGGCTTCAACGTCTTCGAGGGCGAGAACGCCCAGGGCAAGACGAACGTGCTCGAGGCGGTGTGGTGGCTCGCGACGCTGCGGCCGCTCCGGGCGGCTCGCCTGACGGAGCTGGTGCGGTTCGGGGCGAAGACCGCGCAGGTCGAGGCGCAGGTCGAGCGGGACGCGCTCACGCACAAGCTCGCGGTGCGCGTGGTCGAGGGTGCGCGCCAGTCGCTGCGCGAGAGCAAGCTCGCCAAGCCGGCAGACTACTTCGGCGCGCTCGCTGTGGTCGTGTTCACGCCCGATGACGCGGGGCTCGTGCGCGCCGCGCCCGCCGAGCGGCGGCGGTATCTGGACCGCGCGATCTTCACAGGGCGACCGGGTCACCTGCAGACGACCGCCACGCACAAGCGAGCGCTGGAGGCCCGTAACGAGCTCTTGCGGACAGGGGCGGTATCGGACGTGGTCGAGGCCTTCGAGTGGACCTTGGCGGGGCACGCAGCGGCCTTGGTCGCGGCGCGGCGCAGGTTCATCGAAGACTTCGCGCCTCAGGTCGCGGAGACGTTCAGCGAGATTGCGGGTGAGGGTGTGACCGCGCGCGTCGTCTACCGCCCGAGCGTCGACTCGGACGCACCCGAGGTGCACCGCGCGGCGCTCGAGGACGACCGCGCGCGCGACCGTGAGCGGGGTCACACGCAGCGCGGCCCGCAGGCAGACGACCTGGGTATTGAGGTTCAGGGGCGCTCTGGGCGGCTATATGCGAGTCAGGGACAGCAGCGGGCGCTCGTGCTCGCGCTCAAGATCGCCGAGATCAGGTTGCTCGAGGCCCTTTTCGCCTTGACGCCGGTGCTCCTGCTGGATGACGTGTCGAGTGAGCTTGATCCCCGCCGAAATGAGCGCCTCTTCGCGCTGCTTCACGGGTATCGAGGTCAGGTGCTGATCACGACGACGGACGCCGCCGTGCTGCGCGTGCCCAGAGCCGCTCGCCTGTTCCGTGTCCGCGCGGGGCAGGTGGACGCCGAGGGCGAAGTGGCCGAGCGCGCCGGGGCGTGAGCGGGTGAGTGCGCGGATGTCAGGTCAAAAGTTCGATCGTAGAGGAGTGTAGGCGTGGAGAAGTTTGTCATTCAGGGGGGCCGACGCCTGTCGGGCAGCATTACGCCCGGCGGCAACAAGAACGAGGCGCTGCCGGCGCTTGCTGCCACGCTGCTCACGGCGGAGCCGGTCACGCTCCGCAACGTGCCCCGAATTCGAGACGTCGAGGTCATGTGCGCGGTGCTCGCCCACCTGGGCTGCACTGTGGAGTGGCTCGGCCCGAACGACGTGCGGATCTGCGCGGCGGGTGTGGACCCCGACCGACTCGACGCTGAGCAGTGCCGGCGTGTTCGTGCGTCGATTCTGTTCGCAGGGCCGCTCGTGGCGCGCTTCGGACGCGTCAACCTGCCCCCCCCGGGCGGCGACGTCATCGGGCGTCGACGCGTCGATACGCACTTCCAGATCCTGCAGGCGCTCGGCGCTCAGGTGAACGTCGGCAAGGGGTACGAGCTCAAGGCTGGGCGGCTCCACGGCGCGGACGTGATGCTCGACGAAGCCTCTGTCACGGCGACCGAGAACGCGCTGATGGCAGCGGCCCTGACCGAGGGCACGGTCGTCCTGCGGAACGCGGCGTCTGAGCCTCACGTGTGCGGTGTGGCCCGGATGCTCGCGAAGATGGGCGCCGAAATCTCGGGCGTGGGCTCGAACACGATGACGATCCGTGGCGTGCCCGCGCTCAAGGGCTGCGACCACACCATCGACAGCGACTATCTGGAGATCGGCTCTTTCGTGGGCCTCGCCGCTGTCACAAACAGCGCGATCACGATCGAGCGCGTGGTGCCTGACCACCTGCGGATGATCCGCATGACCTTCGAGAAGCTCGGCATTCACGTCGAGATCCAGGGTGACCGCCTGCACGTGCCCGCGGGTCAGTCGATGGAGATCCGGCGCGACCTGCACGGCCACGTGCCCAAGATCGACGACGCGCCGTGGCCTGCGTTCCCGACGGACCTGATGTCCATCGTGATCACGGTCGCGACGCAGTGCAAAGGCACCGTGCTCTTCTTCGAGAAGATGTTCGAGGGGCGCATGTTCTTCGTGGACCACCTGCAGAACATGGGGGCGCAGATCATCCTGTGCGATCCGCACCGCGTTGTTGTCGTGGGGCCGACGCCCCTGCGCGGCGGACGGCTTGAGAGCCCGGACGTGCGCGCGGGCATGGCGCTGCTGATCGCGGGCCTCGCCGCCGAGGGCGAGACCACGATCTACAACATTCACCAGATCGACCGCGGCTACGAGCGGGTCGACGAGAAGCTGCGGCGCTTGGGCGCCGAGATCGTGCGGCTGCCCGTCGACTGACGGGCGCGGCGATTACTTGATGCCGGCCGCGGTGCGCAGCGCCGACGCCTTGTCGGTCTGCTCCCAGCGGAAGCCCATGTCCTCGCGGCCGAAGTGGCCGTAGGCGGCCGTGCGGCGGTAGATGGGCTTGAGCAGGTCGAGGTGCTCGATGATGCCGCGGGGCTTCAGCGGGAAGTGCTCGCGGATGAGCTGCGCGATGCGCTCCTCGTCGATGCGGGCCGTCCCGAAGGTGTCGACGCTCACGCTCACCGGATCGGCGACGCCGATGGCGTAGGCGATCTGGACCTCGGCGCGCTCCGCGAGGCCGGCCGCGACGACGTTCTTGGCGACGTAGCGCGCCATGTAGGCGGCGCTGCGGTCGACCTTCGAGGGGTCCTTGCCCGAGAAGGCGCCGCCGCCGTGGCGACCCATGCCGCCGTAAGTGTCGACGATGATCTTGCGGCCCGTGAGGCCGCAGTCGCCCATCGGGCCGCCGATGACGAAGCGGCCGGTCGGGTTGATGTAGAACTTCGTCTCGGCGTCGATGAGCGAGGTGGGGAGCACCGGGTCGATGACCTGCTCCTTGACCTGGCGGCGCAGATCCTCGGTCGTGACCGAGTCCGCGTGCTGCGTCGAGAGGACGACTGCCGAAATGCGCGTCGGCTTGCCGTCGACATACTCGACCGAGACCTGGCTCTTGCCGTCGGGGCGCAGGAACGGGAGGTTGCCGTTCTTGCGCTCCTGCGAGAGGCGCTGCGTGAGCTTGTGCGCGAGCGAGATCGGGAGCGGCATGAACTCCGGCGTCTCGTTGCAGGCGAAGCCGAACATCAGGCCCTGGTCGCCCGCGCCCTGCTCGTGGTTCTCGCCCTCGTCGACGCCCATCGCGATGTCCGGCGACTGGCGGTCGATGGACGACAGCACCGCGCAGGTGTTTGCGTCAAAGCCCATGTCGGAGTGGACGAAGCCGATGTCACGGACCGCCTGACGCGCGATCTGCGGGTAGTCGATGGCCGCGTTCGTGGTGATCTCACCTGCCATGCAGATGAAGCCCGTCTTGACGAGCGTCTCACAGGCTACACGGCTGCGGGGATCCTTCTCCAGCAGCGCGTCGAGGATGGCGTCCGAGATGGCGTCGGCGATCTTGTCCGGATGACCCTCGGTCACCGACTCAGAGGTAAAGATGTAGCTGCGTCCGGCCACGAGGCCCTCCCTTTGCAGAATCGAGGGCGCAGATTCTAGGTTTCAGGGCGTCGCTGTCAATGCGTGTGGCGAGCGGGGCGCACTCCACGGTAGCGTGCGACCGTGGGGTGGAGGACCGTGAGCGCCCGTCGGGCCAGCGTCGGGATGTTGTCTGCGCTGCTCGCTGCGTGCGCGCAGTCTCCGGGCGAAGACGCGCACGCGCTCCGGAGCGCGCTCGAACATGCCGCCGAGGCGCGCGATCCGCGCGTGCGGGCCGAGGATTTTCAGGACGCCGCTCGCCGCGCGCGCTGGCTGTCGAGGCCGCTCTCAGCGGTGGCGCCGCATCTCGAGAGGCGAGCTTTCTCTTGGCGCGGTGTGTTCTCGCTTGAGAGCACAGAAGGCGTCGCGGTGGCGCGGGACGAGCGCGCGACCCTGACGCTCGGCGCGTCGGGGGACTACGCGCTGCGCCACGAGAACCGCTGGCGCGCGGGGGACGAGCAGGGGACTTCGGCGCGCGCTTGCACGCGCGTGGGCGTGGCCTTCTTTGTAGGACGGGACGACGCGCCCCCGAGCCGCCTTGAGGGCGCCGACGACCAAGCTGCCGCCTGTCTGGACTCAGCGCTCGAGCCGATAACTGGCTGGCTCGCGCTCTTTGATGACCGCCTCGCCTACGCCGTGGATGAGGCACCGGCCGTTCACGCCGGCCGGTCGGCTTGGAGCGTGCGGGCCGAGTCCAGCCCGGAGCGTGCGGACGGCGCCGCGGCGGTCCCGATCGGGGCCTTCTTTGAGGCGGGTGCGCGCGAGACGCTCGCCCTGCAGGACAAGTTCGATGCGCGCTCGCCGCTCGCGCAGACACACGGTAGACCCTCGCGTCTTGACGTGGAGATGTGGGTCGATGACGCCACGGGGACCCCGCTCAGCGGGCGCGTCGACGCGACGTTCGAGTTCGTCAAGCGGGGCGTTCCGCTCACGCTCCGCGTGGAGATGTCGTGGACCTCCACGCCGAGCGTCGACGTGCCCACCGTGCCGCCGGACGCCGTGCATCGCGGGCCTCGCCCGAGGATTTTCGAGGACCTGCGGGTCGTTCTCGGGCCCATCGCTGCATCCGCCCCGGCAGGCGCGGCCGAGGCGCCACTGCCCGCGCCTGGAGACGCGCCCCCGCTGACCCCCGAGCCCGAGCGGCTCGAGCCAGAACGCACCCAGAGAGAGGCACGCCCGTGACCGAGACCGTTCGACCCCCAGCCTTTGGCGGCGCCCGCCGCGTCGTCGTCAAGATCGGCAGCGCGGTCCTGAGCGATGGCGGCGCGTTCGACCGCGTCACCTTCGTCTCGCTCGTGCGCGACTTGGTGCGTCTCAGGCAGCAGGGCGTCGAGCTCGTCGTGGTCTCGAGCGGCGCGGTCGCGCTCGGCATGGAGCGGATGGGGCTCACGAGCCGCCCGAAGGAGCTGCCCGCCCTGCAGGCGACCGCGGCGATTGGGCAGGGGCGGCTGATGCGACTGTGGGAGGACGAGCTGGGTCACTACGGGCTGCGCGCGGCGCAGGTGCTGCTCACGCACGACGATCTGCGGAGCCGGAGTCGATTCCTGGCGGCGCGGCAAACGCTGCGGACAGTGCTCGAGCTCGGCGCGGTGCCGGTCGTCAACGAGAACGATACGGTCGCCGTCGAAGAGATCAAGATGGGCGACAACGACCTGCTCTCGGGGCAGATGGTCAGCCTCGTCGGGGCGGAGTGCTTGGTGATCGTCTCAGACGTAGAGGGGCTCTACGATCGTAACCCCGCGCTCCCCGGCGCGCAGCGGGTCGAGCGCGTAGGCCAGATCGACGCGCAGACCGAGGCGAGCGCGGGCGGCAGCGGCTCCGCGGTCGGGAGCGGCGGTATGCGGACCAAGCTCGCGGCGGTCAAGAGCGTGAACCTGATCGGCGTGCCCGCCATCATCGCGGGGGGGCGCACCCCCGGACTGCTGCGTCGCCTCTACGCGGGGGAGCCTCTGGGTACATGGTTCGATGCACAGCCGACGCGGCTGTCGAGCCGCAAGCACTGGATCGCCTATGCGCTCCGGCCGGCCGGCACGGTCACCGTGGACGAGGGCGCGGCGCGCGCGATCATCGACAAGGGCTCGAGCTTGCTGCCGATCGGGGTGCGGTCCGTCGACGGCGATTTCGGTGTCGGGGAGTGCGTGCGGATCGTCGACGCTGGCGGCCAGGAGCTCGCGCGCGGGCTGGTGGCGCACGCTGCGGAGCCGCTGCGGCGCGCGGCGGGGCTGCGGGGCGACCGTGCCGCCGAGGTACTCGAGAGCGACACGGCCGAGGTGATTCACCGCGATGACTTGGTCGTGCTGGCCTCGGGCGCGGAGGGATAAGCGGAGAATCGACGCGGTTCAGTCGATTTTCGCGCGACACGCGCCGCGTGCGACCGATTGAGGTGTATGCGCTTCACCGATCGATTGCTTGAGCTCGTCTTCCCGAGGTGTTGCGCTGCGTGCGCGGAGCCCTGCTCGGGCGACGCCTTTTGCGGCGCGTGCCGGGCCGACCTCGAGGCGCTGCCCGACGGCTTGGGCCTCTTCGACTATGCGGGCCCGGTCGGCGATGCCGTGCGGGCCGCGAAGTATGACGGACGTCCCGAGGCGATGCCGGCGGTGGCGGCCGAGGTGGCCCGAGCCCTGCCGCGCGCGCTGCGAGACGATCCGCCTCAGTGGGTGGTGGCTGTGCCGCTACACCCCCGACGCCGCGCACGTCGACCGCTGGACGCGCCTGGGCTGCTCGCCCGCGCCGTGGGGCGCTCGTTGGGCGCGCGCGTCGAGCGGAGGGGGGTCGTGCGGCTTCGAGACACGCCGCCTCAGGCGGGCCTGAGCGCTCTGGAGCGCGTGGCAAACGTTCGGGGCGCCTTTGCCGCGCACCCGCGAGTGGCGGGCCTCGATGTGCTGGTGGTGGACGATGTCGTCACGACGGGCGCGACGCTCCAGGCCGTGGCAGACGCGCTGACGCGTGGAGGTGCGGCGCGAGTGCGGGCCATCGCCGCAGCGGGCGTCGCTCCGCGTGGGCCCTTACTCGCCCTCGGGAACGAAGCCGCCCTCACGCGGGGCACGGTGGCACAGCTCGGCGAGTAGAACGGTGGCGAAGCTGCCCGCGGGCAAGAAAAACTCGAGCGTCGCTGAGCGGGTCACCGCGTCGAGGGTCACGTTCAGGTCCGCCGGAAGGATGCGGGCCTCGCGGCGCGTCCCGGGCGCGAAGCGGTCGAGCACAGCCCGCATCTCCGCGTCGGGCAGCACGCTCAAGAGCGCAGCCCGCTCTCGCTCAAGGGCATCGACGACCCCGGCCCGCATTCGGCCACCGGGCAGCGGGCCGGTCGGATCGACCTCGCCCGAGGCGACGCGGGGCGCGTCGGCGGCGGCGTCCTCGCTCACGAAGAGGCCACCCGTCTCTCGCTTCTTCAGCACGTCGCCGGGCACGAGCGTGTGGAGCGCGCCGGCGGAGATCCGCGCCCCCAACCAGGTGTTGAAGATGGCCGACTGGAGGACAGACGCCAGGAACTGCGGGTCCTTGACGCGCCGACGCGGCTCCGCGACGAAGCCCAGCGCGTCGCGCAGCCCGCGCGTGTCCCGGCCAAAGCGCTGCTC
>Ga0164295_10002432_pt1 | contig 15307 bp, 10 predicted proteins | sample GEODES006metaG_FD_111798 | JGI IMG/M metagenome (GOLD analysis project Ga0164295, IMG submission 111798) | Oligotrophic lake water microbial communities from Sparkling Lake, Wisconsin, USA - GEODES006 metaG | ecosystem: Environmental > Aquatic > Freshwater > Lake | place: USA: Sparkling Lake...
GAGCCCGACGCCGCGCCACCCGAGCCCGACGCCGCGCCACCCGAGCCCGACGCCGCGCCACCCGAGCCCGACGCCGCGCCGCCCGAGCCCGATGCGGCGGCCCCAGCGTGCTCGCTTGACGCCGACTGCCCGCCCGATGGCTTTTGCAATGCGGGTGCGTGCGTGTACCCGCCGCCGATCCCATGCTTCGTCACAGCCGACTGCCCCGAAGGCGGCGTCTGCGAGGACGACCGCTGCGTCTTTCCTGTCTTCACTTGCGCGAGCGACGATGCCTGCGCGGTGGATGAAGCGTGCATCTCAGGCGACTGTCGGCCGCGCCCCTGCTTGGCGAACCCCGACTGCCCGCTGGGCTTCGAGTGCGGCGCAGACTTCACCTGCACCGCCTCGCCACCCACCTGCACGGACGGCCTTGCGTGCGGCGCCGCTGGCTACTGCTTTCGGGGTGTGTGCATTGAGCAGCGGGCGTGCCTAGACGACGCCTTCTGCGGCGCAGAGGCACTCTGCGTCCTGGGCTTCTGCGTGCCTCAGCTCGAGTGCACGCAGGTCTCGCCTTGCCCGTTTGGCCTGACCTGCACCGAGGGCCAGTGCCGCGCCGGGGGCCCCGCCTGTGCCGACGACGCCGCCTGCGCTGCGGGCGAGCGCTGCGTTCAGGGCGCCTGCGTCGTGTTGCCCCCGGGCGCGTGCCTCAACGATGCGGCGTGCGCGCGGGGTGAGCGATGCGCGCAGGGGCAATGCGTCGTCGTCCCTGAGCCGTGCGTTGATGCCACCGATTGCCCCGCGGGGCAGGCCTGCGAGGTGGGCGTCTGCGTGCCACAGCCCGCGGCATGCGCACGCGACAGCGACTGCAGCGGCGCAGACCGCTGCTTCTTCGGGGTGTGCCGATTCGCGCCCCCGTTCTGCGGGGTCGACGCCGACTGTCCGCCGGGGGGTGTATGCCGCGACGGTCTGTGTACCGAGGATGTCGGGCCATGCGTCGAAGACGCCGACTGTCCGACGGGCGAGGCGTGCACCCTCGGCGTCTGCGCCCCCGCCGCGGTACCGCGCTGCGAGACGGACGCGGATTGCCCGGCGGGCGTACGTTGCACCAACGCGGAGTGCACGCCCGCCCCCACGTCGCCCTGCGCAGGTGATGCGGACTGTGAGTTCTTCCAGATGTGCGAGGCTGGCATATGCGTGACCGCCCCCGCCGAGTGCCAGGCCGTGCTGTCCTGCGGCCTCGGCCGCATCTGCGCGGTGGGCACCTGCATCCCGGCCGTCCCGTGCATCGGAGGGGCTTGCCCCGCCGGCACCGAGTGCGCGTTCGGTGTCGCCTGTGTCCCGCGCGTCGCGTGCGACGCGACCGCGGAGTGCCCCGCGCCGACGGTCTGCCTGAATGGCGCGTGCGACCAGCAGCCGCCCGCTTGCGTCGCGTCGAGCGAGTGCGGCGAAGGCTTCGTCTGCCGTGATGGCGCCTGCCGGCAGCGCGCGCTGTGTGCGCTCGATGCCGACTGCCCCGACGAGCTCGTGTGCGACTTTGGCGAGTGCGCCTCGCCGACGCCCTGCTTCCAGAACGCACAGTGCGCGGCGGGGCGAGAGTGCAGCGGCGGCCTGTGTTTGCCGATCATTCAGAGTGCCTCCTGCGATGCCGCCACGCGGGTCGACGCGCCGGTCTTGCTCTTTCAGAGCTTCGCCTTGGGTGCGGCGGAGCTCACGGCGTCGTGCGGGGAGTCGAGCGGCACCGAGCGCGTCTATGTGGTCCCTGCGGGCGCCGGACCTCTCTGCGCCTCGCTCTCCGGCGCGGCCTCGGCGTCCACGCTCTCGGTCCGCAACGACTGCCCCGGTCGCCTCACCAGCGAGCTCGCCTGCGGGAGCGCGCAGCCCAACCGAACCGCCCGCGTCGACGTCGGCCTCTCGGGCGAGGACCAGTTCGTCATCGCCGACCATGCCGCCGGTCCCGGCGACGCGAATTTCACCCTCGAGTTCTCGCCCGGCCCCTGCCCCGCTGCCGGTGGCTGCGTGACCTACGAAGACTGCGACCGAGGCTCTCTGTGCATCGGCGGCGCCTGTGTCCTGAACGCGGGCGGCCTATGCACTGAGGGCGAAGTCCGCCTCCTCGGTGGGCCGAACACAGCGACCGGCCGCGTCGAAGTCTGTCACCACGGCGTGTGGGGCACGATCTGCTCCGATGGCTTTGACGCGCTCGATGCCACCGTCGTCTGTGGACAACTGGGCTTCGACGGCGACGCCGCCTTTGACCTGACGGGCGCCTACGGCGACGGCCCCGCTGACCTGCCGACCTGGATCACGGGGCTCGGCTGCGCGCTGGGGGACGCGTCCCTCACCGACTGCGCGCCGGTCTACAATCAAGGCACCTGCCTTGGTGGGCACGCGGCGGCGCTCGAGTGCTCTGGCGAACTCGCTGCGGTCGAGGTTTGCAACGGCCTCGACGACGACGGCAACGGGCTCGCGGACGACAACACGGTCGAGGCGGGTCAGCCCTGTCTTTCGCCGCTGCCGGGGCGGTGCGCGATCGGCAGCTCGTTCTGCAGCAACGGACGGCTTTCCTGCACGCCCGGTCGCCCCGCGTCCGAGGTCTGCAACTGCGTGGACGACAACTGCAACGGTCAGACGGACGAGCTCCAGGACTGCCCCCCCTGCCCCTGAGCGCCGACGCTCGGCGGCTGGTCGTCGCGCGCGGCGCCCCTCAGGAGACCGAGGCGAGCGCGGCGCGGCTGGTCTCACAGCTGCCGGTCGCGCGGGTGCTGTGGGCGAGCGGGCTCGGCCCAGCGCGTGGTCTGCGCGGCGCGCTCGGCCAGACGCTGGACGCCGTCGTACTCGACGCCCACGCTGGCCTCAGCCCCGAGCGGCTCGCCATCGCAGAGGGCTTGGTGCGTGGGGGTGGCGCGCTGGTCCTGCGCCTCCCCCCCGAGTCCGCCGCGCCTGACCCGCTCGGACAAGCCGCGCTCTGCGTGGAGCCCTTCACAGCGCAAGACGTCGGCACGCGCTGGTGGCGTCGGCTTGAGCGCGCCTGCGGGGCCGCCTGGATCGAGCGCGCGCACGCCGAGACACTGCCTCTCATTCCGCCCGCCTTCGCGCCGACCGGAACCCCCGAGCAGGCGCAGGTCATCGAGGCGCTCATCGCCCACCTGAGCGGCGAACCAGGCGTCCGCACCGTGCTCATCGCGGAGCGCGGGCGGGGCAAGTCCAGCGCTCTAGGGGCTGCCCTAGCGCAGCTCCACGCGCGCGCCCCCGCCCCCCTCAGCTGCGTCGTCACGGCGCCGACCCTCGAGGCCGCGCGCGAGGTCCTGCGATTCGCCGCGCCCGCGCCCGTCGAGTTCGTGGCGCTCGATGCGCTCGATGGGCTCTCAACCGCCCCGGACATCCTTGTCGTCGACGAGGCCGCTCAGTTGCCCGTGCCTGCGCTCACCGCACTGTGCGCGCGATGGCCCGAGGCCCGCTTGGCCTTCGCGACCACAACGCGCGGCTACGAGGGTACAGGCCGCGGCTTTGTGCTGCGGTTCCTTGCGTCCCTGCGGCAGGCCGAGCCCCCACCGCGCGAGCTCTCGCTCACCGCGCCCATCCGATGGGCGGTTGATGACCCACTCGAGGCGTGGACCCGCGCCCTGCTGCTCTTTGAGGCCGAACCCGCCCAGCTCGAGGCCGCGGGAGAGCGTCCCGAGCGCGCCCGGGCGCACGTGCTCGACCGCGATGCGCTCGTCGCCTCGCCGCAGACACTGAGCGCCCTCTTCGGGCTGCTGGTACACGCGCACTACCGCACGACACCGGACGACCTCGTCCGCGTGCTCGACGCGCCGAACCTGACGATTCACGCACTGGCGCTCGGAGACGCACTTGTGGGCGCCTGCGTGATCGCGGTTGAAGGCGGGCTGACGGCTGAGCGTTGCGCCGCGCTCGCCCGCGGCGAGGGCCGCCTGCGCGGTCACGCCCTGGCGGACACCCTGATGACGCAGGCGGGCTGCGTCGAGGCGGGGACCCTGCGGCTCGCTCGCAGCGTGCGGATCGCGGTTCACCCCGCCGTGCGGCGCGCCGGGCTCGCAAGCCGCCTCGTCGAGCATGTCCACGCACACCACGCGGACGTCGACGCCTTCGGCACGGTCTTTGGCGCCACCGCCGAGGTCGTGCGCTTTCGGCAGCGCTGCGGCTACCACGCCGTGCGGGTCGGCGTCTCCGCGGGCGCGCGCAGCGGCGAGCCGTCCGTCGTCATGGTGCGCTGCAACACGCCCCGCGCCGCCCAGGTGCTCGCGCCGCTGCGCCCTCGGCTGGCCCGCGCGCTGCCGCTCCAGCGCGCGCTCATGCAGGCCGAGGGCCACTGGCACGCGGACGACGCGCTCTCCGCAGTGCTGTCCGACGCTCTGGCCGCGCCTGCGCCCCTGACGCAGGACACTGTGGCCGAGGCGGTCGCCTTCTACGCGGGCGGCGCGGCGCCATACGAGGGCTGGGCGGCGTGGGTGCGCCCTTGGGTCGAGGCCCACGCCCGCCTGCTCGACGCGCTCGACCCCCGCGCCGCGGCGGTCATCCGCGCCCGTGTGCTCGCGGCCTTGCCGTGGCGTCAGGTCGCTCACCTCGTCGGCCTGCCGGGCGTGCCCGCCGCTCAGCGCGCGCTGCGGCCCGCGGTGCGCGCGCTCCTCGCGCAAGCCGATCTCACCCCAAGTTCGCGTTCACGAACTCCCAGTTGATGAGCTTGTCGAGCACCGCCTGCGCGTAATCCGCCCGCTTGTTCTGCCAGTCGAGGTAGTACGCGTGCTCCCACACATCGATCGTCCACAGGGGCCGCTTGCTCGTCGTCAGCGGCGTCTCGGCGTTCGGCGTCTTGACGACCTCGAGCTTGCCGCCACCCGCGTCCACGAGCCACGCCCAGCCGCTCCCGAACTGCCCCAGCGCGGCCGCGTGCAGCGCCTTCTTGGCCTCTTCGACGCCGCCGAAGCTCGACTGCAGCAGGTCCGCAACACGCTTCGGCGGCGCCCCACCGCCGCCCGCCCGCAGGCCGTTCCAGTAGAACGTGTGGTTCCAAACCTGCGCGGCGTTGTTGAAGAGCGCCGCCTTGTCGGGGGCTCCCGCCGCGGCCAGCACGACCTGCTCCAGCGTGCGACCCGCGAGCTCCGTGCCCGCAACCAAGCCGTTGAGCTTGTCCAGGTACCCCTTGTGGTGCTTGCCGTAATGAAAACCGACCGTCTGCGCCGACACAACGGGTGCGAGCGCGTCGTCCTTGTAGGGCAATGGTGGCAGAGCGAACGGCCCGCTCACAGGCGCGCTCGCGGGCGTCGGGGCGGGGGCGGGCGCCGCGGCGAGCGCGTCGACGCGAGAGAGCGAGGCTACGCCCGCAGCGGTCAGGGCGGCGGCAGCGGCGAGCGCTTGGCGGCGGTTCAGGTCGGGGGCGAGGTCGACGGGGTTCATTTCAACTCCTTTACGAAGAATCGAGGCAGTAACAGGCCCGTGCGCGCCTTGTATTCGGCAAACGCGGGGTAGCGCGCGAGCGAGGCGTCCTTGCGCCGCATGTTCGGGACCCACTCGGCCAGGATAATCGCGCCGAACAGCGCCCACGGCAGCGGGTGCTGAGAGAGTCCGGCGAACGCCGCGTAGATGCACAGCTCGCCGAGATAGTTGGGGTTGCGCGTGCGCGCCCACAGGCCCTCCGTCAGGAGCACGCCGGGGCGGAGCCTGAGCGTGGTGTGCTTCTGCATGTCGGCCGCGAAGTGCTGGAACACCCCGAACACACCCAGCGCGACCCACGCGCCGAGCGCCGCCGCCGGGGCCTCTCGGCCGCTGGACATGAGCAGCCACGGGGCGGCCCAGTATGCAGCCAGACCCGCGACGAGCTTGAGGCCGCGCCACGGCGTCAGCGGCCGCTCCCACGAGGCATCGCCGAAGACGCGGCTCTTGATGACCCAGAGCACGCCGTAGACGCCGTGGAGCGCCAAGTAGAGCCACGCGGTCGGCCGTTCCCACGCGTCGTAAGCCCCCATCAAGGCGAGCACGACGGGGGCGGTGGCCCCCTTGAAGGCGTCGATGACGTGGCGCTCGCGGAGCATGTCGACACGGTAGCGCACCCGCCACTTCGTGAGTACGTTGTCCGCATGCAAGCACTCGTCGAACGCCACGTCCTGCCCAACGGCCTCACCGCCCTGCTGCTCGTCGACCGCCAAGCGCCGGTCTTCAGCTACCAGACCTGGTTCCGCGTCGGCTCCCGCCACGAGCGCCCGGGCAAGACCGGCATCGCGCACCTCTTTGAGCACCTGATGTTCAAGGAGACCAAGAACATGCCCGAGGGCGAGTTCGACCGCACCCTGGAGCGCTGGGGCGCGCGGGTGAACGCCGCGACGTGGCTCGACTGGACGTACTACTATCAGGACGTGCCCGGCGACCGCCTGGAGGACATCGTCCGCATGGAGGCCGACCGCATGGAGAACATGGTGCTCAACGAGCGCCAGCTCGAGGCGGAGCGCGAGGTGGTCGTCAACGAGCGCAAGCAGCGCGTCGACAACGACCCCAACGGCAAGCTCTCCGAGCTGCTGTGGGACGCCGCCTTCGTCGCCCACCCCTACGGCAAGCCCACCATCGGCTGGATGGCAGACATCGAGGCCCTCTCGCTCGAGGACTGCATCGCCTTCTATGGCACGTACTACGCGCCCAACAACGCCGTGGTCGTCATCGTCGGCGACTTCGACCGCGACGTCGCTCTGAGCGCGCTCGAGCGGCACTACGGTCGCCTGCCCGCCGCCGAAATACCGCCGCCGGAGCGGGTCATCGAACCTCGCCAGACAGCGCCCGTGCGCCTTGAGACGCGGCTCCCCCTCAGTGGCGACCGGCTGATGCTCGGCTACAAGGCCCCCGCGATGACGGACGATGACTTCCCTGCGCTCGAGGTCCTCAACGAGGTCATCGCCGAGGGCGACAGCGCCCGACTGCAGCGCGCGCTCGTGACCGAGGGGGAGCTCGCCATCGGGTTCTCTACGATGGTGCCGCCGTTTCGCGAGGTCGGCCTCTACGAGGTCGCCGTCGACCTGCGCGAGGACGCCAGCGCCGAGCAGGCCGAGGAGACTGTCCTGCGCGTCTTCGAAGAGGTCGCCCGCGACGGCATCACCGAGGCCGAGCTTTCTCGCGCGCGCAACAAGCTCGAGACGCGCTTCTGGCGCGGCCTGCAGACCGCGCAGCAAAAGGCGACCTCACTCGCATTTTGGGAGGTCACCGGCGGCGACTGGCGTGGCCTCTTCGCCCAGTCTGAGCGGTACAACCGCGTCACCCTGGACGACGTGCGCCGCGTCGCCCGCGAGGTCCTCCGCCCCGAGGGCCGCACGGTCGTGGTCGGCCGCCCGGACGACGCCGAAGACGTCGCTTGACGCCGCTCGCTGCGCTCGCTGCGCGTGTCCGGGCCGACGCCGTCGATGCTCAGCCAGACGTCGGTCAGGTCATCGGCGCGCGCGGCCCCGCTGTGCGGGTCTCGCTGCCCCATGCGCGCGTCGGCGCCCGCCTTCGAGCGTACGCCGCAGGGCCCGAAGGCCGCGACGCAGTGCTTGAGATCGTCGGCTTCGACGGCCTCGACGCCGTCGCGCTCCCGCTCACGCCGCTCCGCGTGCTCTCGTCTGGACAGCCCGTGGTGCTCGAGGCCGCGGAGCCGGTCGCCCCTTGCGGTGAGGCTGTGCTCGGGCGTGTGCTCAACGCACTCGGTGAGCCCGTCGACGGTGGCCCGCCGCTCCCCGCGGACGACCCGTCGCGCCCTCTGTGGGGCGAGGCGCCCGACCCGCTCACGCGCCGCCCCGTCGACCGCCCGCTGCCGCTCGGTGTGCGCGCCCTCGACGCCTTTACCACGCTGGGTGCGGGTCAACGCGTCGCCCTGGAGGCCGGCCCGGGCGCAGGCAAGACGACCCTGCTCGCTCAGATCGCGGCGCGCGCCGCCGCACAGGTCGTCGTCCTCGCGCTCGTCGGAGAGCGCGGCCGCGAGGTGAGCGCCTACCTCAGCCAGCTCGCCCCTGCGCGCCACCGGACCGTCGTGGTGCTGGCCCGCGCAGACGAACCGCCGCTCGCGGCGCTCCGGGCCGCCGAGTGCGCGACGGCCATCGCCGAGGGCTTCCGGTCACGGGGCGCGGATGTCCTGCTGCTCGTGGACTCGCTCACGCGCGTCGCGCGGGCAATCCGTGCGGTCGGCCTCGCCGCAGGGGAGCCGCCCACGCGACGGGGCTACCCGCCGTCGCTGTCGACCGTCTTGCCGCGCCTGCTCGAGCGCGCCGGCAACGACGCCGCGGGGACCCTCACCGCGCTGTACGCCGTGCTCGTCGAGGGCGACGACCGCGACGATCCCGTGGCCGAAGAGGCGCGCGGCCTGCTCGACGGCCACCTCTGCCTAGACCCCGCGCTCGCCAGCGCGGGCCGCTTCCCCGCCGTGGCCATCGAGCGCAGCCTGAGTCGCTGCATGGCCCAGCTCGCGCGGCCCGAGCACGCGCGCGCGGCGGCGACCCTGCGCGGCTGGCTCGCAGCGGGCGCGCGGCGCGCCGACTTGGTCGCCATCGGCGCCTACCGGCGCGGCGCCGAGCCCGACGTCGACCGCTACCTGGCCGTCCGCGAGCCGCTCGAGCGCCTGCTGCGGCAGGGGCCCGACGAGGCCGCCCCCTTCGATGACACAGTCGCCCGGCTCATCGCCCTCGCGGGTGGCCGCGCCGACCCCGCCCCTTTGCGCTGAAAAGACGGAGCCATTCGTGATCCTCGCCGAAGACCACACGCTGCCATTCGTCAATGTTTTCATGAACTTCAGAGCGTCGCCCGCGTTCGACCCGGCAGGCCGCGCTGGGCTCGGCACGCTCGCGGCGCGTCTGCTCCCGCGCGGCACTCTGCGCCGCGACCGCAACGCGCTTGAGGAGGCCATCGAGGCCCTCGGCGCGGACCTGGTGTGCGCGGCACAGCGGGACTCCGTCTCAGTCGGCGGCGCGGTCCTCACGCGGCACCTCGAGGCCTTTGTCGGGTTGCTCACCGAGGTCATCACCGCGCCCGCCTTGGCCGAGAGCGAGTTCGAGAAGGCCAAGCGCGAGCTGCTCGCCGAGCTAGCGGCCGATCGCGACGACGACGCGACCCTCGCGGCTGTCTGGCTACGCCGCGCCCTCTACACCGGCCACCCCTTCGCGCACGGGACGCGCGGCACGATCGCCGGCGTCACGGCGACGACGCGCGAAGACGTTGTGGCGCACCTGCCCACAGTGCTCACACGCCCGCACCTGATCATCGGCGCGAGCGGAGACGTCGACCGGGCCACGCTCGACCGACTCCTCGCCCCCTGCCTGAGCGCGCTGCCCGACACAGAGCGCCCGTTCGAGTTCCCGCCCATGCCCCGCCCCGCGGGCCGCCGCGTGGTGCTGGTCGACAAGCCCGATCGGTCACAGACGCAGCTCGTCATCGGGCACGCGGGCATGACCGCAAACGACCCCGACCACCTGGCGGTCGAGATCGCGACGATGGCGTTTGGGGGCTACTTTTCGTCGCGCCTCATGGACGAAGTCCGCGTCAAGCGCGGCTGGTCTTATGGCGCCTACGCCCGCCTCGGCACAGAGCGCGCTGGCGCGTCCTATGTGCTGCAGGCCGCGCCAAGCACCGAGTACGCGCCCGAGACCGCTGCGCTGATGCTCGAGCAGTTCGAGAAGATGGTTGAGCCGGGTCTGACAGACGCCGAGATCGAGTTCGCCCGGGAGTCGATGCTCAACGCCTTCCCTTTCCGCGTCGAGACGCCCGCGCTCCGCGTCGCTCAGGTGGTCCAAGCTCGGCTGCTCGGGCGATCCGACGACAGCATTGACACTTGGCGCGACCGCGTGCGCGCCCTCTCCCCCGACCAGATCCGCGACGCCGCGCGCCGCCGGCTCACGCCGCAGGACTGCGCCATCGTCATGGTCTGCACAGCGGACGACGTGCGGGCCAAGATGGAGGCGCTTCCGGGCGTCGCGTCCGTCGAGGTCGTGCCGCACGATACGCCCTGATGTGCCCCACTCAGAGCGGGTAGGCCAGCTCAAAGACGGCGCCGTGGTCGTTGTGCGCGGCGATCTTGCCGCGAAGCTGCCGCGTGAGCGTCGTGACGAGCTGCATCCCGAGCGTGCCCGTACCGCGCATTTGAAAGCCCTCGGGTAAACCGGGCCCGCTGTCGCGGACCGTGATGAGCAGCTCCCGCCGCTGCACCTTGAGGCTGACCCGCACGTGGTGAGCGTCCGGGCCGGCGCCGTACTTGAGCGCGTTCGTCAGCAGCTCATTCAGCACGAGACCCGTCGGCACGGCCTGCTCCACAGACACCTCGACCCGCTCGGCGTCGAAGTCCACGCGCGACGTCGGCGCGAGCACGTGCCGCAGGCTCTCGGTCAAGCTCTGCGTGTATGTGCTCAGATCCACCCGCGCGAGCGACGTTGAGCCATACAAGTGCTGGTGAATGAGCGCCATCGAGCGAACCCGGGTAACGCTCTCCGCCAGCAACGACTGCGCCTTGCCCTCGGGCATCTGCGCCATCTGAAGCGAGAGCAAGCTCGACACCATCTGCAGGTTGTTCTTGACCCGGTGGTGAATCTCCTTGAGCAGCGTCTCCTTCTCCTCGAGGGAGGCCTTCATCAGGCCCTCCATGCGCTGCACCTCGTGAAGCGCCTCGGTGCTCCGATGCACCTCGGACTCCAAGTCGTCCCGCTCGCGCTGCAGCGCGCTCTCTCGGGCGGCTGCGAGCGAAACATCGCGGGCGATGAGCACGAGCCGCCCCGGTCCATTCCAGTCCATCGCCAGGCGCTCGAGCTCCACGGGCACGGGCTGACCGTCACGCCGAACGAAGGTCCGCCGCTCCAGATCGTTCGACTGAGTGAACCAGCGCTCACAATCCGCCGCGGTGAACGTCGGTAGAACCGATGTGAGCGGGCTCCCGATCAGCGCATCGTAGCTCCATCCGTAGGCCTCAAGAGCGGTCGAGTTCGTCTCGACAATGCGGCCCCGGTCGTCAATGACGAACATCGCGCCGAGGACCCGATTGAAGAGCGCTTGCAGGCGTTGCTCGCTGGCGCGCAGCTCCGTCTCGACCTGCGCCCGCCCCGCGATGTCGCCCAAGCGCGCATCCAAGAGCGCGTCGAGCTCACTCAGCCGCGCGCGCACAGCGTCGATCCGCGCGGCTTCTTCCGGGGCGTGCGCGCTCGTCACGCGCTCCAGGGCGTCCAAGTGTCGCCCCGCCTCCGCCAGCGGGCTGCCCAGCTCCTCGCGAATCTGCTGCACCACACCGGAGCGGGCCACGATACGACGCTCGAGCGAGATATCGCGGATCACGCACACGGCTTGGTCCTCAGGCTCGATGAGCGGAGAGACGCTCGTGCCGCCGCTCACGAGCTCGCCCGTGAGCCGCAAGTAGCCGAGTTCTCGACGCGTTGGGCTATCTCGCTGGTTCAGAGCGTGGCCGATCATCGCGGACAGGACATTGCGGTCACGCGGCTGCACGAACGACGTCAGGGGCCGCTGGAGGAGCGCCTCCATCGACATGCCCACGAAACGCTCGAATGCGGGGTTGGCGCGCACGCAACGCCCCTGTCGGTCAACGATCACGAGTGACAGGGGCGAGTGCTGCCACGCTCGCCGGAACGCGAGCCCCTCGATGTAGTGCTCGACCACGACGGCCATGCGCGCAAGCTGGGTCTCCTGCGCCTCTGTCCACGCGCGTGGGGACCGGTCGATGATGCAGACGGTGCCAATCGGGCTCTGCCCAAGCCCACCGAAGATCGGGATGCCCAGATACGACCGAATCCCGGGTGCGCCGACGACCAGCGGATTGTCTCGAAAGCGTGGGTCCTCGAGGGCATTCGGGACGGACAGGCTCCCGCTCGACGCGACGCAGTGCCCGCAGAAGCTCTCGGCCCGCGTCGTGCGCTCAGCCTCGAGTCCGTGCCGCGCGAGGAAGAACTGCTCGTCGGCGTCCACGATACTGACGAGCGCAATGGGCACGTCAAGCGCGGCGCTCACGGCCTGCATCAGCACGTCGAGCGATTCGTGGCGCTGCCCTGAGCGCACGCCCAGCTGCGCGATGCGCTGGAGCCGCTCAAACTCATCACGCGGGGTGGGCGGGGGCACGGGCCCCGGTGGCTGTGTCGAGTTCAGTGTCTCTCCGGCTTCGGGCGCTCAGCCTGCGTCGACGGCATCCGCAGCGATGGTGTAGGTGCCCATGAGCGTTGCGCTCGCGAGCACGTGCGGCGCGAGCGCCGCTCGGATGGCCGCGCCCGACAGGTCCGAGCCGACAGGACAGCGCGGCACGTCCAGCGCGTAGAGCGTGAAGTGGTAGTGATGAACGAGCGTGTCGTTCCACGGCGGGCAGGGACCGTCGTAGCCGAAGTAGGTCCCCGCCATCTCCGGATCGCCGGCGAACCACCCCGTGTAGTCATTGACCCCTTGGCGCAGGCCGCCGTGCCCCGGGACGTCTGGTCCGGGCTTGCCGCGGGGGGTGACGCCGCTCGACAGCGCCCCCTCCGGCAGCGAGGGGGTGTGGGGGTCGATATCCAGCAGGCTCCAATGGAAGAAGGCGACGCGCGGCAGGTCCCGCGGGACGCGACGCCCCGGCTGGTTGACGTCGTCCGGGCGGCTAGGCACGTCCGGGTCATGGCAGAGCAGGACGAGCGAACGTGTCCCCGCCGGGAGCTCCGACCAAGCCAGATGCGGCGAGCGATTGCCGGCCAGCGCGATCTGGCCTGCCGCGTCGCGCTTGCCAAAGGCGAAGGCCTCTGGAATCGGCGCGCCATGCTCGAAGCTCTCACTCCACAGCTTCATCGTGCGTCTCTCCTCAGGTCCCAGGCCAACAGACTAACGTATCGACTCCGCCGTCCATACCCACACCGCGTTTCTATGCGCCTTCTTGCCGCGGTACATCGCGAGGTCTGCGCGGTGCATGATCTCGGCGCGGGTCGAGGCATGCAGCGGCCACGTCGCGACGCCGCAGCAGAGCGTCAGCCGCAGGTCGTGCCCCTCTCGGGCCATGAAGCGGTGCCCTTCGACCATCGCCCGGATGCGCTCGGCCACGGCCACTGCGGGCGAGGTGTCGGCGTCGAGCAGCACCGCGACATACTCGTCCCCGCCGTAGCGCACGAGGACATCTTCAGCCCGCAGGCAGCGGCGCAGCAGGCGCGCCATCTCGACCAGCACCGCGCTCCCGACCAAGTGACCGTGCGTGTCGTTCACGCGCTTGAAGTGGTCCAGATCCATGAAGAGCACGCTGAAGGGCGCCCGCGACTCCCCTCGGGCCGCGAGCTCGCGGTCGATCGTCGACTCCAGAGCGCGCGCGTTCCAAAGTCCAGTCAAGGCGTCGATATCACCGACGACTCGCGCTCTGTCCAAGTGGTCCACGTTGTCGAGTGCGAGGCTCAGGCTCTCGCTCAGGATATCGGCATCGTAGCGCGCATCTGTGTCGAAGCCCGCGCTGTCTGCTCGGCGCAGAGCGAGCGCGCGGGCGGGCGGTGCGCCCTCGGTCCGAGGCCGGGCGTCGAGCCAGAGCGCCTGCGTGAACCCGCCCAAATGACCGGGCACAGCGACCACACCCGCCGAATCCATCGCTGCGTCCATGCACGCGCTGGCCACAGACGCCGCGACGGCTGCGCTCACGCCCGTCGTCTGGTCAACCCGAAACGTCGAGCGCCCGCCGCGCCCATAGACCACCGCATCCGCGCCCAGCGTTGCACGGACGACCTCGGTGACCGCGCGCCCGAGCCCATCGGCTGTCTGTGCCGCCAGCAGCCGCGCGCCTCCGAGCAGCAGGCGATGGTGGCGGCGCAGCTCGCGGTTCTCCCGCAGCACGCGGTTGTGCTCCAAGCACCGCGCCGCCTCGATGACCAGCGCCTCCGGGTCGAGCGGCTTCGTCAAATAATGGAATGCGCCGGCGCGGAGCGCGCGCACGGCGGGCTCGACCGCGCTCACGCCTGTGAGCACGATCACGCCCAAGTCCGGGTCGCGCCCCTTGGCGAGCTCAAGGAGCTCAAGCCCCCCCATGCGCGGCATCACCAGGTCGGTGACCAGCATGTCGAAGCGTCCCTCGAGCAGCGCCTCACGCGCCGCCTCGCCGTCCTCGGCTACGCAGACCCGATAGCCCGCTGCAGCGAGCGCGTCGCCATAGAGCGCCCTCAGGAGCGCGTCGTCATCCGCCAGCAGAATGTTCGCCGACTCCACCGAGCAGACCTACGCGTCGCAGACTGTCTCACGAGGTAGCGCGGGCGGGTGGGCAGGTCAAGGTCGGGCGCCGTCAGCGCGGGGCGCGCAGCCGCCCGGCTCCTTGACCGCCCTCGCCCCGCGTGCTACCAGCCCCCAATCCGGATTTGTCGCGGAGAGAGCCGTCATGAGCGCCACCGTCGTCCTCGCGGAAGACAGCAAGACCATCCGAAAGATGGTCGAGATCGCGCTGGGCCGTCAGCCCTTCTCGCTCGAGGTCGCCACGGACGGTGAGGCCGCGCTCGCCCGCGTCCGTGAAGCTTCGCCCGCGGTCCTCCTCGTCGACACGCACCTGCCCGGTGTGGACGGCTACGAGGTCGCCCGGCGCGTGAAGTCCACGCAGCCCGAGGTCAAGGTCATCCTGCTCGCGGGTCATCATCAGGTGCTGGATGCCGACCGCGCCGCGCGCGCTGGCGCCGATGGGCACCTGACCAAGCCGTTCAAGACGCAGGAGCTGCTCGAGGCGGTGTACCAGGGGGCCTTGGGGCGTCCGGCGCCCGATGCGGACCTGTTCCGCGAGGCGGCGAGCGCGATCCCGCTGGCGCGCAAGCCTGCGCCGGCCCCTGTCGCAGCGCCCGCGCCACCCGCGCCGGCCCCCGTCGCGCCGCCCGCCGCCGCCCTACGCCCCGCGCCGGTCGCGCCTGCGCCGCCGGCCTCCGTCGTCGCGTCGAGCAATCCGTTCGCCGGCGTGCAGAGCCCGTTCGAGGCCAGCGAGCCGACGCGCCCGTTCTTTAAGGGCCCAGAGGCGCTGCCGCCGTCGGCGCCCGCCCCTGCGGTCGCGGCGCCGGTTGTTTCGGCCCCCATCGTCTCCGCGATCAGCGCGGCGACCGTGTCGACGCTCACGCAGGCCGTGGCGCCGAGCGTCCCGGTGACTGACCCGGCCGCGATTAAGGCGGCGCTTGAGGCCCTGAGCAAGGAGACCATCGAGCGCATGCTGTGGGAGATCATCCCGCCGCTCGCCGAGGCGATCCTCAAAGAGGAGATCGCCAAGGTCGTGCGCGAGCGCCTGAACGCAGGCTGAACGCGTGAGCACCGCGTCGCTGCGCGCCCGCCCGCTGCGCGATGCGACCACCCTGTGTCTGCTCGGCGCCCCTTTGGCCTTCGTCGTGTCGCGCCTGAGCCTCACGCC
>Ga0164295_10002433_pt1 | contig 15306 bp, 7 predicted proteins | sample GEODES006metaG_FD_111798 | JGI IMG/M metagenome (GOLD analysis project Ga0164295, IMG submission 111798) | Oligotrophic lake water microbial communities from Sparkling Lake, Wisconsin, USA - GEODES006 metaG | ecosystem: Environmental > Aquatic > Freshwater > Lake | place: USA: Sparkling Lake...
ACGTGGTGCTGGCTGCGATCAGCGCGCCCTCAAAACCTCAACCCAAAGTTTCGGCCTCGGCAGCAATACCGGAGTACGTTCTGGTCGAAGAGGCTGCATGAGCCAGTCCTTCAATCCGAGCGCCTCGTTGGCGAGCGGTCTGGCGCGGTCGGCCGATGGGGAACTTTCAGCACAGCTCAAGGTGAACGGGTCCAACCTTTGGTGGGCGTTTTCACTCGGTTTCGTGGCGAGCCTCATGGTTCTGGCTCCCTCAATCTACATGCTCGAGGTCTACGACCGGGTCGTTCAGAGCCGCAATCACTGGACTCTGCTCATGCTCACGCTAGCCGTCGTGCTGGCCTATGCCGTGATGGAGCTCCTCGAATACCTGCGCAGCGAAATCCTGCGGGAGGCCGGCCATGCGATGGATGAAAAGCTGAGTCCGCGCCTCTTTGCGCTGATGTTTGAAGCCAACCTGCGCAAGCACCCGGGCGGGACGATCCAACCGCTTAATGACTGGCGTCTGGTGCGCGAATTCATTCATTCCCCGTTTGTCCTGGCGGGCATGGAGGCACCAGTTGCCATCGTCTACCTTGTAATCGTCTACACGATCAATCCGGTCCTGGGATGGTTCACCCTGGTTGGCGCTGGCGTCCAGCTAGGCATCGCCTGGCTGACGGAGCGTCGCACGCAACAGCCGCTGGCTGCTGCCAACCGCAGCGCCATGGCTGCCCAACAATACGCCGATGGGGCTCTGCAAAACGCAGAGGTCATTCAAGCCATGGGGATGCTGAGGGACATTCACGTTCGATGGATCAAGCTTCAGCGTTGTTTTCTGGGCCAGCAGTCCGCGGCGAGCCTCGCGGCCGGCAGTCTGCAAGCAGCCTCGAAAATGGTTCAACAAGTCCTCGGATCGGCTCTATTGGGCCTCGGTGCCTGGTTGACGCTCAAAAACGAACTGAACGGCGGGGGTGCCATGATGGTCGTGGCTTCGATCATCGGCGCCAGAGTGCTGGCACCGCTCGTGCAAATGATTGCTAATTGGCGGCAGGCGGTCAACGCGCGTGATGCATGGCGACGACTTGATCATCTGCTATCGGTCTTCACTCCCGAGAACCCGGCGATGCCTCTGCCAGCGCCTCGGGGGGGGTTGACAGTCGGTCAACTCGTCGCTGGCGCCCCACCGGCGCCCGGTCGGACTCCCATCCCGATTCTGCGGGGCATACAGTTCGCACTTCAGCCAGGAGAATTACTGGCTGTCATCGGGCCATCAGCGGCGGGGAAAACCACCCTGGGACGCCTGTTGCTGGGCTTATGGCCCGCCATCAGCGGGAATGTGCGCCTGGATGGTGTTGATGTTCACCACTGGAACAAAACCGAGCTTGGCCCCCACCTCGGCTATCTCCCGCAGGGAGTCGAGCTTTTCGAGGGGAGTGTGGCCGAAAACATCAGACGTTTCGGTGCGCACAACCCCTCTGCGGTGCAGGAGGCGGCGGCGGCCGTTGGCCTACACGAATTAATCCTTGCCCTTCCCAAGGGCTATGACACACCCGTCGGGCGAAACGGCACGATCCTTTCGGGAGGACAGCGTCAGCGCGTGGCACTCGCGCGTGCGCTCTACGGTAGCCCCACCCTGATCGTTCTGGATGAACCCAATGCAAGCCTGGACGAAGGGGGTGACGCGGCCCTCGCAATTGCGCTGCAAGCCCTTAAGGCACGGGGGGCAACAGTTGTTGTGATGACGCACCGCTCCAGCATTCTGTCCGTCACCGACAAGATCCTGTTGCTCAATGAAGGAGCTCAACAGGCGTTCGGGCCGCGCGACGAGGTGCTGGCCGCGCTTCAGAAGCGCCGCCAACGCGAGTCGGAGGCTAGCGCGTGAACAAAGGCGAGGCCATCCGAGAGCTTTCAGGCAGTACGCACCAGCGGCCGGGCGGGAAACACTCTGGGAGTGAGCTACTCAACACCGTTCTGGCCTTTCGCACCGAATTCGTTCTCGCGGGGGTCCTGAGCGCGCTGGCCAACCTGCTGATGCTGACGCCGACGATCTACATGCTGCAGATCTACGATCGGGTGATGGTGAGCCAGAACGAACTCACCCTGGTTGCGCTCTCGCTCATTGCGGTGGCACTTTTTGGCGTCATCGCAGTGGCCGAGTGGGCTCGCTCCAGAATACTCGTAAGCGCGGGCTTGAGGCTTGATGAGCAGTTGGGTACGCGCACCTTCAACGCCAGTTTCGATTCCCGTTTAGCGGGGTTATATGACCCCAGCCAGATTCCCCAGCGCGCCTTTTCGGATCTTCTGCTGGTTCGCCAGTTCCTGACCGGAAACGGAATTTTTGCGTTTTTTGATCTGCCCTGGGTGCCCATTTATCTCGCCGTATGTTTCCTCCTGCACCCCCTGTTGGGCTGGGTCGCAATCGTGTTTGCCTGCATTCAGTTGGTACTGGCCGGATTGGGCCATCGCGTCAGTGCGCTCCCAACGGAGACCGCGCAACTCGCCCAGACCGAGGTCACGCAATACGTCCAAAGCAAGCTTCGAAACACCGAAGTGCTCGAGTCGATGGGGATGATTGCGAATCTGCAAACCCAGTGGGAGCGACGTCATCAAGTCAGCCTAGATCAGGGATCGGTTGCCTCCAGCCTTGTTAACCGACTCACCACAATGAGCAAATTCGTCCGCTACACCCAACAATCACTGGCCCTAGGCGTTGGAGCCCTGCTGGTCATTGAAGGCGAACTCAGCCCTGGCGCCATGATTGCGGCAAACGTACTGATTTCACGCGCACTCGCGCCGATCGATCTCGTTGTGTCTATCTGGCGGGTGTCAAGCACGGCTCGGGAAGCATTCAAACGACTCAGCAATCTGCTCGATTCCCATCCGGTATCTGAGTACGATCCAGCGCTCCGGCGCATGCCCCCGCGCGGTAGCCTTAGCCTTCGCGGCGTAGTCGCCACTGCCCCTGCAGGTCGCACAGCAATCCTTCACGGTATTGACCTCGCGCTTGCCGCCGGCACAGTCTTGGTGGTACTTGGTCCCAGTGGATCCGGTAAATCCACGCTTGCACGGGTCATTTTGGGGATTTGGGGCGACGTTCGCGGAGAGGTACTACTCGACGGGCTCCCGGTCGACGGCTGGAACCGATTGGAGCTTGGGCCTCACCTCGGGTATCTGCCGCAGGATATTGAGCTATTCGATGGGACAGTCGCTGAAAACATCGCCCGCTTTGGCGAGGTTGACCCCAATCGAGTGATTGCCGCCGCACGAAGCACCGGCCTGCACGAGACGATTCTGCAATTTCCCAAAGGCTACGAGACCCCGATGGGTGAAGCGGGCGGGGCGCTCTCGGGTGGTCAGCGTCAGCGCATCGCGCTCGCACGTGCTGTGTACGGAACGCCTGCGCTGGTTGTGCTCGATGAACCGAACGCCAATCTGGATGAAGCGGGGGAACTTGCTTTGGCGCGTGCGGTGCAGGAGCTCAAAACGGCAGGCAGCACGGTTGTCCTGATCTCACACCGACAGGGGGTGATCGCACTGGCCGATCGCTTACTGATCCTGAACGAAGGTCGGGTGCAAATTCAAGGGCCACGAGATGCAGTGATCGCGGCGCTACGTGGAAATCAAAGATGAACCCACCACTTCAACGATTGATCGCAACGGAACGACATGATGGCTAGTCAGAATCTCGTTGATGAGAGCAATTACGGCACCAATCAGGATCCCGCCCAAGGGGGCCGACGCAGTGTGTGGCTTGTGCGTGCCGGCATCTGGGTGTTGATCCTCGGCCTACTGGGTTTCGTGACCTGGGGCGCCCTCGCCCCGCTGGACGAAGGGGTGCCCACACTCGGTCAGGTCACGATCGATACCAAGCGTAAAGCCGTACAGCATCTTCAGGGTGGCATCGTGAGCGAGGTTCTGGTTCGAGAGGGCGAGGAAGTCAAAGAAGGGCAAGTGCTGATGCGCCTGGACGACGCGGCCACCCGCGCGAACTACGAGTCCGTGCGCCAACGCTATTTGTCGCTTCGAGCAACGGAGTCCCGTCTGATCGCCGAACAGGTGGGGAAAGTTCGGATCGAGGTTCATCCCGATGTGAAAGAAGTGCTGGGCGACCCCGTCATTCGCCGCCAGATCGAGGCGCAGGCACATCTCTTTGAAACTCGCCGGCTCGGGCTAAAAGCCGATATTCAGGCATTCGAAGAAAACATTCGGGGACAGGAGGGCCAAATTCTGTCATTTAACAGCATGCTCGAGAGCCGGCAAACTCAGCGTCGTCTGGTCATTGAACAACTCGAAAAAATCCGCGATCTCGTTTCGGAGGGCTATGCGCCGCGCAATCAGCAGCTCGATCTGGAACGCCTGGTGGCCGAATTAACCGCAACCGTTACGGAACTGCAAGGCAACGCGCTACGAGCTAAACAAAGCATCGCCGAACTGCGTCAACGCATCTTGGCCCGACAACAGGACTATCGCAAAGAAACAGATAACCAACTCGTTGACGCCGCTCGCGATGCGCAAGCCGATCAAGGGAAGGTTGTTGCGTTGCAAGGGGAACTCGAACGCACAGTGATTAAATCCCCAGCGACCGGACAGGTCGTCGGGCTTGCCTACCAGACGGTGGGCGGCGTGATCGCGCCAGGACAAAAACTGATGGATATCGTCCCAGCGAGCAATACATTGCTACTGGAGACAAGAATCCCGCCCAATCTGATCGACAGCGTCAAGGCGGGCCTGCAAGCCGACGTGCGCTTTTCAAGCTTCGCGCACTCGCCCCAACTGGTTGTCAATGGCAAGGTAATTTCGGTTTCCGGAGATCTCATCTACGAGCCACCGCCCGCCGTCAGCTACTTCCTGGCCCGGATCGAAATCACCCCAGAAGGGATGGAGGCACTGGGTGAGCGAAAAATGCACCCCGGGATGCCTGCCGAAATCATCATTCGAACAGGCGAGCGAACGCTGCTCACCTATCTTTTGAACCCGTTGACACGCCGACTGGCGGCTTCGATGAAGGAGCGTTAAATCGATGAAGCGCATGCCTCAAGCGGCGTCCGATCGGTTTCTCGATGGGGGACGCCATCTGCTTAGAAGCCTAGTCTGCGTCCTTCTTACATTTTGTATGGCCACAGCGCACTCGGAGGCACCAAACATTGAGAACCCGGCGCCCGAATCTACGGGACGAGTCCTTGGTCTGACCGCGGGTACGCTGACTGCGCCACGCGTGACCCTGGGGTTGCTCGACGCTTGGCGTCTTGCAATCGACAACGACCCCAAACTGCGGGCCGCCAGGGCCGAGGCTGGCGCGGGCCGCGAGCGTTTTCCTCAAGCCAAATCCCAACTACTGCCCAACATCTCGGCGAGCGCCGCCCGTTCAAATAATAATGTCGACCGCGACTTCGATGTGCTTGGACAGACCGTCAGCAGCCGAAGTAATTACATAAGCAAAAACGAATCCCTGACACTTCGGCAGCCGATTCTCCGGGAACAGCAGCGGGTCGGAATCCGGCAAGCAAGCTTCCAGGTTGAAGATTCTGAAGCGACGCTTGAGCTTGAAATCCAAAATGCGGCGGTTCGGGTTGCAACTGCCTATTTTGAACTCATGCAGGCGCGCGACCAAGCCCAGTTGCTCGAGACACAAAGTCAATTCCTGCAGTCGCGCCTTAACGCAGCGGGCCGTGCGATCGCGAGCGGCACGGGAACCCGAACCGATCTGGACGATGCGCAGGCCCGCTTCGACCTCAACCGCGCCCAACGCCTTGAGGCCACACAAGCGATCCAGGCCCGGCGCCGCCAACTACAGGCGATCGTGAATCGCCCCATCGGTGACCTGTCGTCGCTCGATCCAGGGCGGCTGGACCTTACCCCACCAATGCCAAGCACAGCGGAAGCGTGGGTACTGCTCGCGAACGATGGCAGCCCGGAATTAAGGTCTGCGCGGGCCCGGCTTGAAGCCGCAATTGAGGCGGTCCATCAAGCCCAGGCGGGCCACTACCCGACGGTTGATGCAATCGCCCAGTGGCAGCGCTCGCGAAACGAGGTCATTACCCAACCCCAAACGGGCTATCGAAATTCGAGCATTGGCCTACAGGTCAATCTGCCACTCTACAGTGGGGGTTACACGGAAAGCACAGTGCGAGAGGCTCGCGCAAAGCAAGGCAGGTTCAGTGAATTACTCGAAGCTACGCAACTCGATCTCGGCGTACGGATTCACACAGAATACAACGCCGTCACCGCGGGGATCGACCGGGTCAAGGCACTTGAAGTCGCCGCACGCTCGGCCGACGTTGCGCTGGATTCCGCTCGGAAGAGCGTCGTGGCAGGTGTGCGCTCATCGCTGGACGTGCTTAATGCCCAACAACAACGTGTGCAGGTTCTGAGTTTTCTGGCGCAGGCACGCTACGGCCTGCTGCTCGCACGGGTCCGACTGTTGTCCTTAGTCGGTCGGATTGATGAATCCGCTTTTTCACAGATCAGCGAATCGCTGCGGCAGTAAGTGATCACCGACGGTGCCTTGTCTTAGTCCCACGACGAAGAACGTTTACGATTCAACGAAAAATGTATCCGCTGGGAGTCAACACCAACAAGATCGTTCTAAGATCCAACTAAATGATATTTTCCTTAGTGAGCTCCAATGTTGGTAGGCAACCTTTTTGATGGCGCACCCGGTCTAGTGACCTTCTTCAGTGTTGGGATCGCTGGCTTTAGCGTCTCGTTTTTGGTCGCGTTATTAATTTTCTGGACCACGGGCAAGACTTCGTTTGGGATTGACTACGCGAATGGAATTCAAAAGTTTCACGTTCAACGCACCTCTCGGTTAGGTGGTCTCGCGATCATGCTGGGGCTCATCGTTGGTGTTTTAGTATCAGACAACCGCCTTGGGCTAAATTTGGCAGTCTGCGCTGCACCCGTCTTCGCAGGGGGGCTGATCGAAGACTTAACGAACAAGGTCGGTGCAAACTTCCGTCTGCTGCTGGCGTTCGTCTCCGCTAGTTTGGGTTTTCTTTGGCTGGGGATTGGCGTGAACCATACCGATGTCTGGCCAGTCGACCAACTTCTCGCGTTACCCGTTGCGCCATTACTGATCACCTTGCTGGTGGTCGCTGGATTCACGAATGGCATCAACATCATTGACGGTTTTCACGGTTTGGCAGCTGGCACATCAGTCATCATGTTGGCGAGTTTTTTTGCTCTGGCGTGGATCGCTCACGACACCCCCCTCGTGCAACTTTGCGGATTATCGATCGCCAGCATTGCCGGTTTTTTCCTGTGGAATTGGCCCCAGGGAAAGGTTTTCCTTGGCGATTCTGGGGCTTACCTCCTCGGATTTTGGGTTGTTGAAGTTGGACTGGTACTGGTCTTACGCAACCCTGAGATCTCACCCATTACACCAGTTGTCATCGGGGTCTTCCCCTTGATCGAAACGATCTTCTCGATGTACCGACGCAAATTTCTGCGGATACACCCTATGAACCATCCGGATGCATTGCATTTGCATACCTTGGTTTACCGACGGCTCGTTTACAACCCGGCAATTCACGGATCCTCAAACGACAGAAATATTGCAAATGCCAGGGTTGCTTGGTACTTCTGGTTACCGGGGGCCGTATTCAGTGCACTCGCACTGACCTTCAGAGAAAGCACCCCAGTCCAGTTGATACTGGTTATTGTCTACCTCGGGAGCTACCTCTGGCTCTACCGCCGACTTGTAAAACTGCGGGCGCCAGGATGGATGAAGGTTCGCTCGGCATAACGACCGGAAAAAGCGGACCGTAAAGTGACGATCGGGAAACCAAGTCAAAGGGCATAGAACCTACCTACCCATCGAAGACTCGCTGGTCGAGATTTTTATTGATTGAATTAATCAGCGCTCGCCTAACGACTCACTAAAGGTTTTCACCAGCGGCTTAGTCAGGAATTTAAGCACGGTGTTCACACCGGTCTTGATTTCGACCGTTGCGGTCATTCCAGTCTGGATTTCCATCTGTTCATCGGGGCGGTTCTTGAGCGCCCTGCCGGTCGTCCTGACCTGGACCCGGTAGTAAGGCAGTTCACCCTGCTTCAGGTTTTCTTCAAGCGTGTCCGCACTGATGTAGGTCACGGTACCGTTCAGCGCGCCATAGATCGTGTAATCGTAGGCGTCGATCTTGACCTGGGCCGACAAACCTGGTTTGACGAAAGCAACGTCAGCAGGCTTGAGTTTGGCTTCAACCACGAGATCGTCGTCCAATGGCACGATTTGCATCACCTCCTCACCAGAACGCACCACGCCCCCTTTCGTGGTGATCCGAACGTTCTTAACCACTCCGTCAACTGGGGCAAACAATTCAGTCTGTTCCAACTGATTCTTACGCTGGGCAAGTATCTGGTTAGCACCCGCCAGGTCTTCTTCGGCCTTGGCCAGTTCCGCTTGTGTGTCCTGAAAGTATTTATTGCGGCGATTCGTCATTTGCCCCTTCAACTCAGAAGCTTGGCGCCTCAGCTTGAGAATCTCGGTCTGACTGACGTCACCAGTGCCCAATAACGGCAGATTCATCTCGAGTTCTCGTTGAACCAGATCAAGACTTTCTTGATAAATCCGAAGCTCCGCATCAAGCGCTTCGCGTCGACGCTGATAAAGGATCGACTGGTTATCGACGAACTCTGCGTAGCGACGCTTGAGATCAGGACTGAATACAGGTTTGTGATTCAGTACTTCAGCATGTAGCCGAGCCACCTGAGCCTCTAAGCCCGCGCAGCGGGCTTCTGACTCAAGGAACGCTGCGTTTACTTTGGTCGAATCAAGGCGGGCCAACAACTCGCCCTTCTTAACTTTGTCACCCTCTTTGACCCTCAAATCATTCAGAATCCCGCCGTCCGAGGCCTGAATGATCTGCGAGCGCGAACTGGCGATCACTTGCCCGGTTGCACGGGTGACCTGGTCAATTTCGCTGACATACGCCCAGCCTACAAGGGCCGCTAGCCCAATCGTGATGACCCACAAGGTCATCGAGCCACCCCTGCCATCGCCCCCCTCCCCTCGATCGCGGTAGGTCACGCTGCACCCGGCTGTGTTTGGGAGGCACCTGCGGCCAATCGAGCCATGACCTGGTCGCGCGGCCCATCAAGGACCATCCGTCCGCGTTCCATGACGATCAGGCGCGTCACGTGCTTTAGAAGTGCCATCTTATGGGTAACCACAACGATCGTGGTCTCTTTAGGGAGCGTCTGAAACAGACGATCAATGACGAAAGCCTCAAGCGCAGAATCCATTGACGCGGTTGGCTCGTCGAGGAGAAGCACCCGAGGCTGTGCGATCAGCATCCGGGTTAATCCCACCAATTGACGCTGGCCGCCCGAAAGGCCGCGGCCGCCCTCCGCGATTTCCAGGTTAAGCCCTTTGGGATGAGCTTCGATTGACGACAAAAGCCCAGTTAACCGAGCGGCGCCGAGCACCTGCTCGTCACTGGGGTTAGGTAACCCGATCGTAATGTTGTCGCGCAGCGTGCCCTGAAAAAGTCGAACATCCTGAGCCAAGTAGCCGACCTGCTCCCGCACAAACTCAGGTGCGATCTGCGCAATATCGAGGCCGCCCAAAAAAACCCGCCCACCTTGTGGCCGGTATAGACCTGAAAGTACTTTGACGAGGGTGCTCTTCCCGGATCCAACATTACCCAGAATTGCCACGCGCTCGCCCGGGGCAATCTTAAGCGCTGCAACTTCGAGCGCAGGCGGTGCGCCCGTTTGATAAACAAACCGGACCTGATCAATCGCCAATTCACCAGTCGTTGACTCTGGAATGATCGGACGGTCGCCGGGCACCTGATCAGAGGGCAAGGCCATGATTGCCTCAAGCCCCTTCAACGCAGCCGCCGCCTGGGCCCACTGCACGATCATCGACGCGATTTGCGCCATCGGAGCCAACGCGCGTCCGCTAATAATCGAACAGGCAATCAAGCCACCCGTACTGAGTTTTCCCTCCGTGATCGCGAGTGCGCCAACCGAGATAATGCCCACATAGGCTATTTGCTGAATAAACTGGGTCAGGTTGCCCGACAGAGCGGTGATCCTCCGCAGGGCCAACTCGTTTTCAGCCATTTTGTCGCTGAGTTGATGCCACCTTGCGGCAAGCTTCCACTCTCCCTGTACCGACTTGATCGACTCGATCCCGTCAATCGCCTCAATCAATAGACCGTTCTTCTGATTGCTCTCGAGCAGGTTCATTGCCGAAAGGCGATTGATCTTAGGCCTGAATGCGAGCCCCAAGGCAATCGCAACAGGAAGCAGCAGGAGCGGAACCAGAGCGACCTGGCCAGCGAGGGCCCAGATCACCCCGATAAATACCAAAGCAAACGGCGCATCAGCGGCCACGAAGAGCGCCGTTGAAGTCATTGCAGATCGAACGACTTCGAATTGACGAATTTGGGAAGCGAACGTACCGACCGATCGGGGCCGAGCATCCATTCGAATTGAAAGCGCTTTTCGAAAGAAAACGTCCGAAAGCTCAGTATCAATCGACTTAAAGGCGCGGTCCACCATGGACGCCCGAGTTTGCTTCATCACGAACTCGAACACCACTCCAAGAAGTACGCCCAGCGTTAAAACCCAAAGGGTCGGCATGCTGGAACTTGGAATCACCCGATCATAGACGTTCATCGTGTAGAACGAAGTCGCCAACCCAATCACGTTCACCACAATTGTGGCAACGCTCGCCTCCAGAAAAACGCCTCGTCGAAGGTAAATGGTTCGCAAAAACCATCCCTTGGCCGTCGTCGGCAACTCTTCGTTCCTAGGCCCTTCGGCCCCCTCATGATCGCCGAAGCGGAGTGCAATAAAGTGTCCCTCACCCGCCCGATCCGCGGTCATCAGGCTCGGTTCTCCCTCGGGAGCGTCCACGATCCAGCCCCCGGTGGAAATCGCCCCACGAACGACCACGGGGCTTCGATCCGCCGACTGACTGACCCATAACAGGGGGTAATCCGCGACAGTCGGTACGGCAACACGGCGGGCGCCCAACGCCTCGGGAAAAAGGACTGACCAGATCTTGACTGCACGCTCATCGCGGGGCAACCGATGAAGTTCAACCCCATCCACTTCGGCCACCGCGCCGAATCGATGGGCGGGGACGGCTCGGCCCAAGAGCCCGGCAAGGCGCGAGAGCGCTCTCGCGAGAACCGGATCCACAAGCAGTTCGACCGGATCAAACGTCGTTGAATTCACCGTGAGATCCGCGAGACTGGAAGTTCATCGGGCCCTGGGCGCTGAGGCGAGAGATCCACGGTCGAATCACTCAACGGTGCGGGGGGCGCCAACTCCGGAAGTGGGCTTAAAGCGAGCGAATCGAGTGTGTCGGCAGAGAGCATTCCGGTCACGAGACGAACACGAAGGGCGCCTGACAGGGCCTGCGCGTCCACGTCGGCGAGCGAATATCGAGCCTGCACGGCCTCTCGTTGTGCATTCATGACATCCAACCAACTCTTTCGACCGACCCGATACTGTCGCAAGAAAGAATCGACAATCGCCGTATTGGTCCGTGCCAATGTACGCAACGGTTCGCGTTGGATGGCGCTTGATTGGGCATCAATCCATGCCGTATTGAGCTTCTGTTCCAGCTCAATCCGAGAACCCTCAACAGCCGACAGGGCAGCCAGGCGACGCGCATCGGCCTCTCTAACCGCGGCAAACGATGACAGCCCCGCACCCGGCTGAAACTCGAACGCCAAGAGCGCACGATCAATACTCGATTGGACTCCGATAATTGGGTTTCGAAGGTGCTCGAATTTGGCGGCCAGACTGGGCATCAGTTGCCCACGCCTGATCTCAAGATCACTGGCGGCCGCATCCGCCAACGATCGCTGGCGAGCAATCTCGGGCGAAAACCGCTCGGCCGATTGCATCGCCTCCTGGACAGAATCAAATCCGAGGGCTGGCGGCGCAAGAGCCATCACCCCCTGAACAATCTCGCCACTGAGTGACTGCAACAGCGAACGGGCATTGCCCATTGCAGCCGAGATCTGCTGACGCTCTGCGCGCGCCTGCGCTAACCGAGCCAAGGCGAGTGCCGAGTCTGCTGCCGAACTGACCTCTTGCCCAACCCGTCGAGAGATCAGGCCATAAAGATCCTCGTGCCGACGAACGTTCTCGAGTGAGGCGGCGAGGCGGGTCTGCTGACGCTGGAATTCAACGTAGGCTGCGACTGTTCGCTCCAAGACGGACTGTTCCTCAGCGATCGTCCCCGACCCCGCCGCAAACCGTCGCGCGCCAGCCGCGTCGATACCGGCCTGAATTCGTCCCCCCGCCCAAAGCATCTGTTGCACAGTGACCGTTGATGGTGCTGCGCCGTTACTACCCAGTGCGGCACCGGACACACTAAGGGTCGGAAAGCGTTGCCAACGAGCCCCATCAAGCGCCCCTTCCGCGGCGACGAACTCTTGCCGTTTCGCAAGGATTGACGGGTACCGGTCAACGGCTGACCGCATCAGGGACTTCAGATCCTGGGAAGTGACCCGGGCCGTTCCGACAGCGTCCGCCCCGGATGGGCTCGCCAACAACCCTTGAGCCAGTCCTGGCGACATAACAGAGAGAATCGAGCCCGCCGCTAGCGCCCAACCCAAAGGACGTAAACAGCGATAGATTAGGGGCAACTCGGGAAAGCGCCAATGAGGACGAAGCATCCTTCGATTGTATACCCCCCCAAAGTTAGTTGGCCAAACTAACCCTGCCGGCCCCACCCCACGAAACCCTTTAGCTCACCACCAAGAAATCCCCAAATACTGGTGCTGCCGTTCCAGTGAGTTCGACCTTGACGAACGCAACCGCGTCCTTACCGCCAAAACCGTCCGCATCGTAGTAAAGCAAGTCGCTCTCGGTGTCATAGATCAGATAATCGTTGGAATCTTTCGCCGTCACCCCGACGCCCACAACCAGATTGTCCACAGTAACCGGGATCGCCGCGCTCGAACCCTTGAACTTGCCAAAGATCTTGGCCGACAGCCCGATCTTGTCGGTCCCAATCACGAAGTCCGTGATCGTGTCAAGGTTTGTTGGGACAAGTGCGGAGTCAAATACAAACCGATCCGCGCCATTCCCTCCCGTGAGCACATCAAAGCCCGCACCGCCCACCAAGGTGTCATCGCCCGCACCACCCGACAGAGTGTCGTTCCCGGCAACGCCGGTGATACTGTCGTTACCAAGCCCCGCCGTGAGGCTATCAGCCGCCGGAGTCCCCGGCACTGTGGGCTTGTTGATGAGGTTCAATGTCAGCGGCATCGCAGCGCTTAAACCCGCCTTATCGGCTGCAGTGATCGTCACGGTCAATGAAGGAATATCAGCTGCGTCGTAACCAACTTTCCCAGCAAACTTGCCAGTCTTAGGATCAAACGTGATCCCGGTCGGTAGCCCCGTGGCGCCATAGGTCAACGTCGTGTCATCCACATCCTTGAACGTGCCTGCCGGCAGGCTGTAACTGAACGCCGCTCCTTCGGTAAGGTTTACCGGCGCCGTAACCGCCTTCGCCACAATGGGTGCATCGTTGACTGCCGTGAGCTTAACGCTCACAGTTTGGGCCGCAAACGCCTTGGCTGGATCCGTTGCGGTAATTACAAAGAGGTCTGCACCAAAAGCATCTTGCTTGGGCGTATACGTGTAAGCGCCTGTTTCCGCATCGACCTTAACGGTGCCTTTCGTACCCTGGGTCTTGATCGTGTAAGTCAGACGGTCACCGTCCACATCGTTGGCCCTCACCGTGCCACTCAGTACTCTGTCTTCCTGCGACTCGACGGTCACCGTTGGGGTGGCAAACACCGGCGCATCATTCACGGGTTTAAGCAGCACATTCACCGTCTGAGTTGCCCGTGCGCCCGCGGTGTCAGTCGCAGTCACAACAAAACGATCGGCTCCGTTGGCATTCTTGGCCGGCGTATAGACGTACGCCCCCGTGCTCGGATTGATCGTCACTAAACCCTTTTCCCCGAGTTGCGAGATGGAATAAGTGATCGTGTCACCGATATCCACATCGCTTGCCTTGACCGTGCCCTTAAGTTCCACGTCCTCGGTACCTGGTACGTCCAATGACGTGATCGCGAAGACCGGTGCGTCATTGACTGCGGTCACGTTAATGGTCAGGTCGTAGCTTGAGGTCGAAATGTCTTTTCCATCGCTGACCTTAAAGCTCAATTTGGCATACGCTGCGCCGTTGGCATTGGACGCCGGCGTAAACGACAACTTTCCGTCGGCAATCTCATCCGCCTTGATAATCTGGCTAGCAACAACGGAAGTTCCGTTTAGCTTAAGCGCACCCTTCCCAGGGAGCGCCGTGATTGAGACCGTCTGCAAATAGTCGTCGGCATTAGCGTCGTTGAACGCAAAATCGCCTGGGAGTAGAACGAGCGCTTGATCCTCGGGCGTAGTCAGTGTTGAGGACGCTGCCGTAGGCTTGAGGTTCGGGCCAGACACAGTTTTAGCGCTCACCAATCGGTCGGCGAACTGAAGCGTCTCGATGCCACTAAGCAGATCCACCCCGCGCGTTTCGCCCGAGATGTCTTCAACACGAATTTGACCCTCCCCCATCGAAATCTTGTAGGCGACAAAGTCGTGCGCAAAAACTGCTGTATCGATTCCCTCGCCGCCATCGAGCGTGTCGTCACCCGCGCCGCCATCAAGGGTATCGTTACCCACGCCCCCGAATAGTTGGTTCGCACCGTCGTCCCCAATGAGCATGTCGTTGCCCTGCCCGCCCAAGACATTCTCGATGTTAGACAGGGTGTCGACCTCCTGGGCATCGGTCTGCGGCGCATCGCCAACGCCCTGACCGTCATCGTCGGCCTGACCTTGCGAAAGGTCTACCCAAACGCCTTGCATCGCCTGCGTGTAGATCACCCAGTCGTTGCCCGCTCCACCATCGATCGTGTCGCTACCGCCACGGCCATCAAGCCGGTTGTCGTTCGCATCACCCGTAATCAGATCATCAAAGTTCGAACCGATGACGCCTTGAATGTTTTTGAACACATCGATCGCACTTGATCCGTCTAAAGCCGACCCGGTATAGCCGCTCTGTAGCGCACCAGCCTCGCCAACCCAACCACCGAGCTTGACCGTTACGAAAGCGGTATCGTTGTGGTACGAAACCGTGTTGGACCCACCACCACCATCGATAATGTCCGCTCCCCCGCGACCCTCGAACCAATCATCGGACGCTCCGCCAATAAGGGTATCCGCATAAAAGCTGGCACTGATCTGTTCGACGTTCTTAAGCGTATCGACAAAGCCCCAGCCGTCCTGAACCTGACCGGTGCTCAGCGCCAGATTAACGTTGATCGCGTTGGGCGAGTTGGCGTAATCGGCCACATCAAACCCACC
>Ga0164295_10002434_pt1 | contig 15302 bp, 16 predicted proteins | sample GEODES006metaG_FD_111798 | JGI IMG/M metagenome (GOLD analysis project Ga0164295, IMG submission 111798) | Oligotrophic lake water microbial communities from Sparkling Lake, Wisconsin, USA - GEODES006 metaG | ecosystem: Environmental > Aquatic > Freshwater > Lake | place: USA: Sparkling Lake...
ACTAATTGTTCCTTGATATATATATGGTTGAAGACCTACAGCAAATATGCTATTTATACCATTTAATATAATCACTGGCATTCTGTAATATTTGAGTGATGATTGTAATTCAAAATAGCGTTGTTTATGTAAATTGCTCAAAATAACACAATTGATCCTAATATTATTTAATACATTGTCAATGTCGTCTGTCCACTCCATTTCTATAATATATAAATATTTTATATAAAAAATGAATTTTTTTATTTATTAATTTGTTAATAAAAATTGAAATATGTTATAAAGTTATAACATTTGTAATATTATAAATAAACGCATAACTATGAGTATTACATTGATTTATGGGCCTATGTTTTCTGGTAAAACTACAAAATTAATTCAACTTTATAATGAAGCAATGACTAAAAATAAAAATTGTGTTGCTATTAATTACGAATTAGATACACGCTATGGTAAAAATAAAATTATTTCGCACGATGGATTAGCTATAGATTGTTATAGTATTACAGATTTAGATGATTTTATTAAAAATAGCGCAACACAAGAACTAATTGCTAACGCAGACTGTATTTTTATAAACGAAGCTCAGTTTTTTGAAACAATACATACAAGTGTTTCATATTTAAGTGAAACATTAAAAAAGAATGTTATATTATGTGGTCTTGATTTAGATTATAAACGGCAAAAATTTGGTACAATGATGGAACTATTGCCTAAATCAAACACTATATTTAAAATGACTGGAAAATGTGTAAAATGTGATGGTGCATCTTGCTATAGCCATCGGATTGTTAATAGTTATTTTCAAATTTTAATAGGGACTAGTGAATACATTCCATTATGCGAAACTTGCTATATTAAAGAAAATAAACTTTAATTAATAAATTAATAAATTAATAAATTAATAAATTAATAAAAACTTTATATGAGCATGACTTCAAACTTTATATGGGCTTCTAACTTCATAATTATTCATTTCATTACGAATTTGATTAATTTCTAAAGATAAAGAAACATTAAAATTATGAAAATCAACTAGCATGCCATTATGATATCTAAATTTTAACTTAAGTTTAGCTATTTTATCTATTGGTGGTTGATAATAACTAATATTTTCTAAATATCCATCATTTACTAAACCTTTATTATCTTGAAATGGATAAATAGGAATTTTAGCAAATGCTGAATTTACTATACCTGAATTAGCATTATTATAACTATAATATAAGAAAGGTTTGATTTCATCACATTTATTGTATTTTTCTAATTCAATATATATATATTTGTTATCTTCTAAATCGCTTGGATTGGGAGAAACTATAGTATTACTAGAAGAAGTGTATATTTTTTTATCAAAACCTAAAATATAACCTAAACCCCAATTACTATGTTGAGCATAAACATCTGTTTTATAGTTATCTTTAGCACAATCATAGTTATTAGGTAAATCAAATCTGAATGCAAATTGGTTTGATGAATCAATAAAAGTAAATTTACGATTCACAGAATTATAATTAACACTAAAATTAGGTTGTTGTTCTTGTAATTCTATTTGTAAAGCTGTTGCTAATTGAGTATAATTATAATAACCATCTTCTAACTTAATTTCATATCGAGTTCCGCTTAATTCGACAATCATTTTATTTGTTCGTAATTGCTCACTTATATTATAAAAAAAATTAGGCAACATAATACTTGATAGTCGCAATGATTCAACATTAGTATAATTTTGAGGACAATTTATTTCAAATTCGGAAGCACTCGGCCATCGTTCAATATCGCGATCATTGCTATCAATAAATAAAACCTTTCTGTCTAAAACAAAATTATGACTTGTTTTTATTAAAGGATGATTATGATTCATATTATATATTTTATAGTTATAATTTATAAATTAATACTTATTATTTATAATTTAATACTTATTATTTATAATTTAATACTTATTATTTATAATTTAATACTTATTATTTATAATTTAATACTTATTATTTATAAATTAATACTTATTATTTATAAATTAATACTTATTATTTATAAATTAATACTTATTATTTATAAATTATAAGTATTAAGTAATAATATTTATATATATTAATTACATATAGTAATGTCTTCTAAAAGTGAAACTCCAAAAGATGAAGCACAAAAAAATCCATTTGAAGACAAAAAGCAAGGAATATTTGGATTTGGTTTGTCCCATAATAATCATTTGGATTTACTAAATATTGTAGTTTTAGCTTGTATAGGAATTATTATAAAATTATTTTTTTCTGAAAATTATACTAGATTAGGAAATATGGGTCCTGCATCATCCACAATATGGGGTTATGGCTTAACAGCTATTGCGTTAAGTATTATGGTATTTATGGGAGTATATAGTTCAAATAGAATATTTCAAATAGAGAAGCAAAATGATAGTAAAAATGCTAATTTTTTAGGAATTATATTTCAAAATACACTGCCAATTGTATTAACTTTATTTGTAATTATGTATACAATATTTTTGAATTTTTCATATTTTACTAGAATAAATACTGATAAAGTCACTCGCGATTATCATACATATTCGTTTATGTCATCATTTTTAATAATAGTTCAAATAATTTTAATAAGTACATATTTATTTAATAATATTTCAAATAGCAATAACTCCAAAGTTAAAGATGATGTTGCTAATAAAATAGAATTATCTAAAAATATAACATATGTATTGTGTGTTGTAAATTTTATATTTATATTGATGATTCATATTAGTTTAGCGTTTTTTTCAACAGATGAAATTGTACTTAAGTAAATTTAATATATTTATTTGCAATAATAATTTTAAATGTTAATCCTACATTTTCTTTTGATTCCCATATGCCAGATATTTTTAATATAAATTTGTTATTTTTTTCATCTAAAGTATTAACATATTTGTAATTATTAAATTTATCAATATCATCAAATAATGAATATTTTATATATTGGTTTTCATATAATTCTTTAAATTTATATTGTTTTGCTTTAGAATTGTTGATTAAATTTAATAAATATTCTTCTAATTGAATCAGTTTGTTAAAAACACTGTCATTAGTTGTATTTTTATTAAATAGGGCTTTATCATTTTCAAGTATTACATTATTTAATTCAAATAATGTAAATATACTTGTCAATACTACAATATTTGTAGAATATAGTAATTTATAAAAATAATTGTATTGTAAAACACTGTTTTTTATTGGTTCATTAATTATTATAGCATTATAATCAATATTCTTTAAATTTTCACAAATCATATTATAATATTCCTATGCCTAATAAAGTATTAAGAATAGTTTTATATATTAATAATAATTCATTTAAAATGAATATAAATTTAAATTAACATTTATAAACATTACAAACATTATAATTAAAAATGAATTTAAAAAAAAACTATAATGAAATCATAAATGAAAACAGTGACTATAACTTTAATAAAGAATTATTACAAATTATAAAAAATAGTGGTTCTAGCAATGATGATAATAATAGCATAAGTTTAAATAACTATATTTTCTATGGACCTTCGTGTTCATATAAATATAAAAATGCGCTAAAACTTTTACAACATTTTAGTCCAAGTAATTTAAAATATGAGAAAAAATTACATATTAATTTAGTAAAAACAGATTTTTATATAAAAATTAGCGATATACATTATGAAATAGATGTAGAAAATTTCATATACAATAGTAAATCATCTTGGAATGATATATATAATATTATATATAATTCGATTGCTTCATCATGTAATAAAAAAGGATATATTGTTTTTCGTAATTTTGATAAAATTAATTATGATTTGTTAGATTTATTATATAATTATATGCAAAAAGAGTTATTTTCATCTTTAACTATAAAATATATTATTATAACAGAGTGTATAAGTTTTATACCATACAAAATACTAAATATGTGTAAAGTTTTATATTTTTCAAAATTAAACAAAAAAACTATACATGGATTGTGTAATAAAAATAACAAACAATTGTTTAAATATTTAAGTATTAATAATGCTAATGCTAATGCTAATGCTAATACTAATACTAATACTAATACTAATACTAATACTAATGCTAATACTAATACTAATACTAATGCTAATACTAATGATATTAATGATTCAATAAAACAAATTTGTCATAAAGTAAATAATCCAAATATTTTTACTTATTTAGATATTTCAAATAATTTAAAATTCATTGAGCATCATAAATCCATATGTGATACATATATAGAACTTATAACCAGCACTAATTATAATATTAAAAACATTCGTACATTATTGTATGATATATTAATATATCATTTAAATTGTCATGAGTGCTTTTACTACATAATAAAAACATTAATACAAAAAGAATTAATAGTTAGTAATAAAATATGTGATTTAATTTATAATAGTTTAATTTTCTTTAAAAATTATAACAATAATTATAGACCTATTTTTCATTTAGAAAGTTTTACATTATATTTAATAGAGTTAATACATGAAAATAAGTGAAGCAATCAATGTTTTAAATATTACAAATTATACTATTTATAATATTAAAAATATTAGTTATAATGAATTAAAAAAACATTATCATATACAATGTTTAATTTATCATCCGGATAAAAATATTAATAATGAAGAAGCTACATTAATTTTTCAAAATATTAATCAAGCATATAATAGTTTGAGAGAATTAATAAATATTAACAAAGATGATAGTAATGAAAGTAATAGTAATGAAAGTAATAGTAATGAAAGTAATAGTAATGAAAGTAATAGTAATACAACTAATACAACTACAAATGATTATAATAATTATATTTTAAATTTTATAAATTTTATAACAAATTATTATTGTACTAGTGAAAATAACAGCAACTTAGAAGAAAATATAGATAATATTAAACATTATGCTAATAATCATATACAAACTATTTTAATAAAGTTACTTGATAATTTTTCTATAGTTATTTTGGAAGATTTATATATTTTTTTGCTAAAATACAAAAAAGAGTGTATTTATGAAAACAATACGCTATCAAATAATATTATAACAACTATTAAAACAATATTACAAGATAAATTATCTAAATATAATATTTATATTTTAACACCTAATATTGCTAATTTACTAAATAATGATGTTTATAAATTAACAATAAATAATGATATTATTTATATTCCTTTATGGCACAATGAATTAAATTTTGAAAATAATATTATAAAAATTGAACCATTATTAGATAATAATATAACACTAGATATTGATAATAATATTCATTATACTTATACTAATACATTTAGTAATATAATTGATTTATTAAATTCTAATACTAATAACATAACTATAACTATTGAAAATTATGCTTTTAATATAGTTATTAGCAAATTAACATTTAGTAAATACCAGATTTATAGTATTAAAAATCAAGGATTGTCTAAAATAAATACTAATAATATTTTAGATAATACTTGCAAAAGTGATATAATTTTTCATATTTATTTATCATAATAAAAAAATTTATTAAAAAAAATAAATTTTTTTATATTACACAAAACATGCTTATGCTATTTTTAATTTTTGTTTATTAATTTTTCTTCTTTATTCAGTCGACTTCTTCTTTATTCATCCGACTTCTTCTTTATTCATCCGACTTCTTCTTTACAATTCGCTTCTTTTTTGGAGCATCTTCAACCTGGACTTGCTTTGCTTGAACTTCTTCTTCCTCTTCTTTTACTTCTGTATTTTTTGGTGCAGTTTGTTCTACTTCATCATCACTATCTGGAACTTCTGTGACATTACGAACAATTTCTTCACTAACATCATCATCTTGTGGAAGAGTTAATTTCTCCTTATCTTTTTCAGTTAGCAGAATATGACATTTGCCACTAAGTGTTGTTCGAGGTTTCACTACTGCTTGAAACAGTTTCCATGTTACTCCAAATTTTCCATTTGCTACCCAAATACCACCGCACTGAATAAGTGTTGCTACATTTGTTCCCTTTACAATATAGTCCCCAATTGAATTGTTATCATCATTTGGAAATACTTGAACACTTGCCTCATTATATAGCTCAACATTCTTAAAAACATCTTCCCAATATGGAATTTTAACTTTTAATGATGGAGCCCGTGTATGATCAGGTTCTTCTGTTGCTTTGTCCCTTGGATACTTTAGCATAGGAGTCCATAGTGCTTCTACTGCTTCAGCAACCATTTTTGGTTTGTTTAGCCATTCTTTGCAGTTAGTAATAGCATCATCTTTAATGCGTTTTTCTAATTCTTGCATATTCTTAAGAAATGCTGCACATTCTGGATTATCATATTCCTGATTAGGAAATTGGAGTGCCATATCAAAAGTCTTTTTCCCAGTTTTTTCATCTGTATATTCATTTACACCCCATGTAAGCATAAGAGGTGTGCTAATATATAGAGACTTCATATTGTGCTTGTTAAGAATGCCAATCATTTTACCATTATTAGCATTTAACTTTGGCTTCGTATACACACAATCAGTATATGCATTAAAAGTAGCACCTGATACAATAGTTGCCATATTGATTTATAGAATGTTAATAATTATATATTTATTTTTTTAAATCAATTTTTTTATTTATTTATTTTACCTTTATTTTTTATTCTTATTTTTATTTTTATTTATTTATTTATTTATTGCTTACAATTTAATATGTAAAAAAAATATTTTACTTACAAATTTTATACTTTAAATTGTTTAATTATTTATTTATTTCAATATAATAACGGCCCTATTAACATTGTTGCACAATATGGTGTAGGAAGAGCAACTAAAAACCAAATTAATGGAACTATATTGGGTAGCAACATATACTCTAATGCATATTTAATACTAATAAACATATAGTATTTTATAACAAATGCCATCACAAATATAAAGCCATTCTTTACTAGATTCATAATCATCATTATAACTTGATATCTTAAGAATTATATTAATTATTCATTTCAATTTTTTTAAAGTAACGTTTTTTTTAATATTTATTGCATTATTAAGCATTAAATATTAAAATAATTATATATTTTTTATATTTTTATATTTTTATATTTTTATATTTTTATATTTTACATTCAAGCAACTGCTACTGGTTCAACTTTAGCTACTTTGGGGAAATGAGGTCCCATATATTTTTGAAGATTAAAATATGTAAGATCTACAGAATCTTCAATTTTTAGAAGTTGAGTTAGTTGCTTGTCTGGGTTAATTTTGCGTCCATTGCTCTTGTCCTGAAGATTGTTAGCACGAATATATTTATTAATTTCACGTGTTACATCAGTGCGAGCCATTTCTGTTCCGCATGGTTTGTCTAAGAATTTAGCAAGTTCATCGCTAATTAGTGATGGTTTGACAAAACCACTTGGGGCACGATTGCCTTTACGACGCTTTTTGTTGCTTAGTTTTTCAGCAACTTTTAACTGCTTTACAGTAATCTTTTCTAGACTACGCAGTTCAGTTTTTAGTGCATTGAAGCTAGTTAGCATTGTTTGAAATTTAGAAATAAATTCAGAAAATCCAGTGCTAATAGAATATTCGACAGCATCACTAGCTACAACAACATTTTCCATTTCAGATACTGCAACTGAAACATCTGGCTGGACACTTTCTGGTGCCTTTACTTTTGTTGACTTGCTAGCTCTTGGTTTTGGTTCTTCGGGCTTTACTTCAGCAACTGGGTCAATTACTGGTTTTGGTGATTTTGATTTTTTTGTTGGTTCAGGAACAACTGGCGATGCTTCAACTGGTGTGGTTGTTTGTTCAGATTTTTTCTTGTTCGAGGGCATTTTTTTATAATCTATAATAAAAAAATTCTTTTAAGTTGTTTTATTAATAAATATATTTATTAATAATTATTATTTTTTAAAATGCTAAAATGGGTTAAAAATGAACGAATAATTTTAAATTTTTTATATTTTAAATTTTTTATATTTTAAATTTTTATAATTTAATTATTTAAAAAATTACTTATACATTAACTGCTTCATACAACCATGGCAAAGTAGTAGCTGCCTCGCTAGATACCATTGTTAAAGCACATAATACATAATAGCTTCCAAGTAAGCAAGAATTTTCATTAATTCCTTTATTTATCATTAAATCAATAATAGTAATGCTATATTTTCTAATTTGTGTAAAATTATATTGTGGCAAATTATTTACATTTAAATGTTCATCATAAAATGGATTTCCACGTGGAGGAACAATTTCTCTTCTAGTTTCTTGACTTAAGTTTGCTCTATAATTCCATATATCTACTAATTCTCTTATAAATCGAATCAGTCCATATTTATCAAGTTCTAAAAACCATTTAATATTTGTATAATTTCCTAAACTGTCAATTCTTTGAAATAATGTTAAAATTTTCATTTCGGCTTGTTTATTTATTGAGAGATGTGCTAAATCATCATAGTTTAAGTCAATATGTATTTTAAGTAAATTACTTAGTCTAATATATTCTAATAGTTGCTTTAAAACATTATATGAAAAAAATATATTAGTAAAAGGATTTTGAACATTTAATAAATTACTAGATACACTATTTGATTCACTTGATGTTCTAGTTTTATTATTTTTTGTAACTTTCATAAACAAATTATAGAGAGATAATATATCAAAACCATATATATGGTCATTGTCATCCTTAAAACTAATAAACTGATTATATGGAATATTATTTAAATTGTCTAGCGTGCAAAAATCTATATCATTTGAACATAGTGCTTTATTATAAAATCCAGGGCCGTGCAATTTAATATATTTTTTTGTTAAATTATAACGCACGCTTTTTTGAATAATTATTATAGCATAACTAAAATATAAATAATTATATAGACGCTTTTTTAAATATTCCTTATTTCCAGTAGTTTTCAATTTATGATATTTTGCTACTAACTTTAATTGCGAAACACTATAATTTATTGTTAATAAATTATTATATTCTTTATAATCAGGCACACTAAAATCTTCAGAAACTAATTTTATAAATGCTTTTTTACTTTTAATAGGTAAATTAAAATAATATTCCAAAATATTGTTTTTAACTGCTGACTCCATTTCATCATTACAATTTTTGCTTTTAATAATATTTATATTCATAGTATCGGCGCTCATATTTTTAACCTTTAAATTATTACTATTATTCATATATTATTGTTAGTTTATTATTATTATTAGTTTATTTTTATTCTTATATTTTTATTATATATTATAATCATAAATTATAATCATAAATCATAATTATAAATCATAATCATAAATCATAATCATAAATAATAATCATAAATCATCATTTTTAAATTACTCAACATATATAGTGGTGTATCATTCATTTTATCATTTGTTTTGTTTTTATGTCTTGTAAGTTTGTGTCTTGTTAATTTAAAATTAGTGTGTTTAGCCTTATTTTGCTTTTGTTTTTGCGTTTTATTCATACCATAATTGCTAATATATTTATTATAATGTTTCATATGTTCTACTTCAACAATATTCATAATTTTAATAAATAATGGATCTCTTGCATAGTCATATAAATTTGCAAATAATTTATTTAGATTACTAGTATCAGACTTCAATTTAATATTAATAAATGAATTAGTTTTAATATGCTCTAATTTGAAAATATTATTTAAATCAAATACTTGAGAATTTAACATATGCTCATGGTTTAATAACATCATTGTTTTGACTATAAAATAAGAAAAAATATGAGAATTTTCTCTATATTTTGAGTCTGAGTCTGAGTCTGAGTCTGAGTTTTTGATAAAACTATTGTATGTTAAATTATTATAATGAAGAATTTTACTTATTTGATATAATGCATGAACTAATTCAAGTTTGTATAATCTCTCAAAATTATAAATAAAACTATACAAGTTTTTAGAATCTTGGTAACTGTTAATACATAAATATAATAGTGATGTCCAAAATTCTGTTATTGCTTCATTTATACCCACATTTGTTGTATGTATATTAGCAAAAGCAAATAATTTTAAAAATTTATTATAGTTTTCATTTTTACTAAAGTCAATATGAAGTGCTGTATCTATTCCGTAACCATGAACTGATTCATGAACAAACACTTTAAAAAAATCTTCTTTTCTATAAATAAATATTAAACCACTATTTAAGCAAATATAATTGAAACCGCTATTTACATTTTTTGCACCTAATATTTCTTTTGTTTCAGTTTTCGTTTTAGTAATGTTTAATTTTTTTAAAAAAGGCGTTAAAAAAAAAGTAATGCTAATTCCATCTTTTGAACATTCATTTATTTCATTATTTGAATTATTAGATATTTTTATTAATATTTGTAAAAAAATTAACATATTTTTAACAATCTTATCTAGATTATTTATATTAATTTTATCATAAACAATAAATTCAATAACGAATTTTTTATTATGTATAATATTTTCATAACTAAATATTTTACAATTATTTAAATTATTGCTAATATAAGTTATTATAGAACTATCTATATATATACTTTTGCTTAAATGTTCTTTTATTATAATGTTTATTTTTGCACCTACATTAGTTATTTCTCTTCGTGAGTTTGTTATATTTAAAGTGCTTATAAATTTACTAGTTTCAATAAATTGTGCATATATATATGTTAAAAAATTGCGCATAGTACTATTATTTTTTATACTAAAAAATTGTGCTATGTGTGGTTCTTTTGTCAATAGTTTTAATAGTGGTTTATAAAAATTAAACATTTTTTTGGAATAACTATTCATTAATAACTTATTTTTATTTGTTTGATTATAACTTTTACTCATATTATAAATATATAATATTATGTTGGCAATAATATATATTTAATTATTATTTTATTGTATATTTATGCTAATAGCATTAGACTCTATATTAATGTTATATCGTTTTAACACATCATTTAGAGCATCTATACTTGTCAAATTATGACCATCAATAAGAGAATCTATAGTCCCTACTAGCTCACGTATGGATTTACTCTTAATTGGTAATTTATTTAAAAACTCTAATAATTCTTGTAATTCATCTTCATCTTCAGCACTTGTGTCTATTTCAGCAAAACGTACTCTTCGTCCGTCGGGTATTAATGATTTTTTTCCAGGCGGTAATACTACTTTAGCATCTGCATCTTCATCTTCATCTTCATCTTCATCTTCATGTGCTATTGCTAGTCCTTCTCCTTGTGGTGCTACTCCTTCTCCTTCTGATAATTTTGATTTTGGGTCTAATACTAGTGCTGATGTTCCTAGTAGTTTTGAGTCTTGATTTGGTTTTGAGTCTAATACTAGTGCTGATGCTGATGGTAGTTCTTCTCCTTCTGATAATTTTGATTTTGAGTCTAATACTAGTGCTGATGCTGATAGTAGTTCTTCTTCTTCTTCTTCTTTATCATCTCCTTCTCCATCTCCTATTCCTGTTCCTTCTCCCACTTCTGCTCCTTCTTCTCCTTCTCCTAGTTGTGCTACTCCTTCTCCTTCTCCTAGTTGTGCTACTCCTTCTCCTACTTCTTCTCTATTATCTCCTTCTCCCACTTCTGCTCCTTTTCCTTTGTGTTCTAAACTACTTCTACTTGTTGCTGTTAATAAAACAGAACTTAATAAAAATAAACTTGTTGGTATTTTAGAAGATTCTATTTTTTCAGCAGACATATGCTTATAATATTATTATATTATTATATTATTATATTATTATATTATTACATTATTATTATTACATTATTATTACATTATTATTACATTATTATTACATTATTATAATAATCATGTTATTTTGATATTGCCTAGTTTTGTTGGTGCTTAGAACAGAATACGATTCATCTTTTAAGTTTTTCAAGTCGTTTTCTAAGTTCTTGCATTTCTTTTTTCCTCGTCTATCGGAAGTCCATTATATATGTCATCTTCTTTCTTATTTTCTTTCTTATTTTCTTTCTCATTTATTTCTCTTAAGAAAATAGTACTAAATAAAAGTAAACTAATTGCTTCATTAGAAGATTATCTTCCTAAACTAGACATATTTGTAGTATTAATTTATAATATATTATACCAAATTTTCTTTTAATGAAGAAATTATTTTTTTATTTAATTTACGCCCGCTTGCTAGTGTAATATTTTCTAATTTATCCATATTATTACTTTTAAGAGCGTTTAATAAATTTTCCATATTTTTAAATTCATTTGCTAAGGCTAATGCCGAAACATTACTTATTCCAGGTATTTGCATCAACATAAGTTGAAATATATTACTACTATTTATATGTGATTTCTTTGTTGTTTTAAGTGTGCTAATATAATTTGTATTATTATTTTCATTGTTATTACTTAAATCACTATAAAACCCAGGTTTATTTTCTCTTAGCAACTTAGAAGCAAAAGCCATTAATATATCCCCTGTTTCTGTTTGATTTAAAACATTAATAACTGAAAATCCTTTATAATAATTGAGAGAAAACAAGGATGAGTATAATGTATTCCTAAATTTAGGATTGTATTTAATTATTGCACCTTCTAATAAATAAATTATATTATGATTGTGTAAACTAGATTCATTTAACCTAAATGATTGTTCGCTATAACGTCCGTCCTTAATAGATGCTTCTAAATCAGCAAGAGATTTTCTCTCAATAATCAATAGTTCTTTACTATTTACTTCATCGTAAAAAATATAATCGCCAATAGTTAAATTCTTTTGAACTAGAGTAATTTTTGTATTTGAGCTTTCGTTTAAAGAAATAATATAATCAACTAATGTTTTAGGTTCTCGCAAATCTATTAATAATTGCATATTTATTATACTAATTAATGTATAATAAAAGTTATTTAAATTAGTATTATTTATATTTTAATAATAGTAATTTTTGTAAATTTATTAACCAAGTATATTTCTGTTGCGAACTGGATCATATAAAGTTAGTGCTTTTTTAGGTAAAAAATTAGCACACTGTAAATTTTGTGCAGAACTTGCGTTTCGCACACAACCATTAATTGAAGCATCTTTTGGTAAATTATTATATTGATATCCAATTATTCCTGTAACATTTGGTCTTACACCAACAGTCGAATTTAAACCTGCCATTGAACCAAAGACATTTGTATTGTTTGTATATAAGTTGCTACCAAATTTCGAAATTTTCTTTCCAGGCATCTTTTATAATACTATATTATAATATTTTATTCTGCAAAATATAAAAATTAAATAAATTAAATAAATTAAATAAATAAATAAAATAAATTAAATAAATAAAAAATTAATTAATTAAAAATTGAAATTGTCTTAAATATATTAATTTATAAGTATATTATTTACTATAACTATGTCTTGTGGTAATGTTAGTTTAAATAACAATAATTGTTTAAAAGATATTAATAGCGATGAAGAATCTAATTCCGACAATGAATTAACAACTATTACTAATTTAAAATTAGATAATGAAGAATTAATATTTAATCCATATAATAGCAATAATAATGAAATTACTAGTGGAATTGTTCAAGAATTATTATCAAAATATGGAATTTTTACTAAACCATTTAATCTTGAATTATATAAACGAGCATTTATTCATAAATCTTATACAAAACGCCCTAAACTAGAAAATTCTCTTGCTAATATTACTATTTCTGATAAACCAGAAAATTGTTTACCACTTAAAACAAAATCTAACGAGCGTCTAGAATTTCTTGGTGATGGAGTTTTAGAACTTATTACTAAATATTATTTATATAAGCGTTTTCCTAAAGCAGATGAAGGATTTATGACTGAAAAAAAAATTGCTTTAGTTAAAAACGAGCATATTGGAAAATTAGCACTTGAAATGGGACTAAATAAATATTTCATTATTTCTCGGCATGCAGAAGAAAAGAATATTCGCAATAATTTAAAAAAGTTAGGTTGCTTATTTGAAGCATTTATTGGTGCTATTTTCCTAGATTTTAATCGTATTTCTATTAAAGATGAATATGGGTGGTTTGAAAATGTATTCAATTGTGGTCCCGGACTGCAAATGGCACAAATTTTTGTAGAAAATGTATTTGAAAAGCATGTAGATTGGACTAATTTAATTAATAATGATGATAACTATAAAAATAAACTTCAAGTAATTATTCAAAAAGAATTTAAAATCACACCAGACTATGTAGAATTAAAAACTCCTAAACTTGATGATGATGATGATAATGATAAATTGTATGTAATGGGACTTTATATTTGCTTTGGACAAAATATTCATAATGCTAAAATTAGTAATGCTGTTAACTTTGATAAATTAGGTTCATTTAAAGCAATTCATGAATTACTTGAAAAACAAGACAAATTATTAGTGTTTTTAACAAAAGCAGAGCATAAAATTAAGAAAAAAGCCGAGCAAATTGCATGCGACCAAGCCATTAAATTAATTGAAAAATAGTTATTTGTTTTAATATGTTTTAATAAATTATATTATGTTGTTAATACATTAATATGAGTTTATGTAAATATAGAGATATATTTGGCAAAGTAGGAGAAGGGGGTCATTCATTAAGATTTTTTAATATTGCTGTGATTGATACACTATTAACGTTTGTTGCTGCTTATATTATAAACTTATTTTTGAAAAGTAATGTGTTTTTAATATTTTTTATATTGTTGCTAGCTTCAATATTTATTCATAGAGCTTTTTGTGTAGAAACTACCCTCACAAAAATGTTTTTCTCTTTTAAATAAAGATTTTTTATATTTATATTAATAAATTTATTATAAAATTGAAATTTATTAATATAAATATAAAACCAAAATAACATAAAATGACTACTTATATAAATAAAACACGAAACGAATTAATACTTCTATGTAAAGAGCAAAAAATAAAAGGCTATAGTCATCTAAAAAAAGACGAGCTAATTAAATTATTAAATCCTACACTTGATACACTAGAGAATACTAGTATATCAGTTTATTCATCTAGATTAAAAATGGTTGACCTATTTGCTGGAACGGGTGCATTTAGTTATGCTTTTGAAAAAACAAGTAAAGTAGACTGTGTATTTTCAAATGATATGGTTGAATGGTCAAAAGAAATATATGATTTAAACTTTACACATAAGCTAACCCTAGGTAATTTAAATAATATAAAAACAGAAACATTACCAAAACATGATATTTTAACAGGTGGTTTTCCTTGTCAACCATTCAGTATTGCTGGAAAACAAGAAGGTTTTGAAGACAAAAGAGCAAATGTATTTTGGAAAATTTTAGAAATTATAGATTTTCATAAA
>Ga0164295_10002440_pt1 | contig 15280 bp, 14 predicted proteins | sample GEODES006metaG_FD_111798 | JGI IMG/M metagenome (GOLD analysis project Ga0164295, IMG submission 111798) | Oligotrophic lake water microbial communities from Sparkling Lake, Wisconsin, USA - GEODES006 metaG | ecosystem: Environmental > Aquatic > Freshwater > Lake | place: USA: Sparkling Lake...
CGAGGGCAGCACTGCCTTTTGGGTGGCGAGGTCGCTGTAGGCGAGGAGCACTCGTGCTCCCGAACCAGCCGTCATCGTCAGGCGTGCCCCGAGCGGCACGGTATCGCGCAGGCCCGACGGCGGTTCCAACGTTGCGATACACACCCGGGTGGTGCCTTCGCGGCGATAAAGCTGGACGCTCTCGCCGGTGATCTCGCGTAACCCGGGCAGCACCGCGGCGCCCGCCGCTAACAGCGGATCATCGACCTGGGCGGACAGTTCCGACAGTGCAGGTCCCAGCAGCCAGCGTCCTGCAGCATCCCGGGCGAGCAGGCGATGGAACTCCAGTCCGGCCGCCAACCGATGCGCGGTGGCACGCGGCAGCGACGTGCGTTCGCAGAGTTCGGCCAGCCCGCAGGGGGAAGTGGCGACCGCGTTCAGCACACCCACCGCTTTATCGAGTACCCCGATACCGCTATCCTGTCTCACATCTAGATATTAGCGTTCCATATAGTGAGATAGCGAGACAGTAGCCGTGTCTGACAGACCAATGACGTTGCCGGAGAAGGTGTGGGCGGACCATGTCGTCGTGGCCGGCGGCGCTACCGAACCCGACCTGATCTACATCGATCTCCACCTCATCCATGAGGTGACCAGCCCCCAGGCATTCGATGGGTTGAGGCTCGCGGGACGGGGGGTCCGGCGCCCGGATCTGACCCTGGCCACCGAGGATCACAACGTGCCGACGGCCGACATCGACAAGCCGATCGCCGATCCGGTGTCGCGCACCCAGGTGGATGCGTTGCGACACAACTGTGCGGAGTTCGGCATCCGACTGCACTCGATGGGCGACCCGGAGCAGGGCATCGTGCATGTGGTGGGCCCGCAGTTGGGTCTGACCCAGCCCGGTATGACGATCGTCTGCGGTGACAGCCACACTTCGACCCATGGAGCGTTTGGTGCGCTCGCGATGGGGATCGGAACCTCGGAAGTGGAACACGTGCTGGCCACCCAGACACTGCCACTGCGTCCATTCAAGACCATGGCGGTCAATGTCGACGGACCACTGCCTCCGGGAGTGACGGCCAAAGACATCATCCTGGCGGTGATTGCGAAGATCGGTACTGGCGGTGGCCAGGGGCATGTCATCGAGTACCGCGGAAGCACCATCGAATCGCTGTCGATGGAAGGTCGGATGACGGTCTGCAATATGAGTATCGAAGCCGGCGCCCGGGCGGGGTTGGTGGCACCGGACACCACCACGTACGAATACCTGCGCGGGCGTCCCCACGCTCCGACGGGTTCGGAGTGGGATGCGGCCGTCGCGGCCTGGGATCAACTGCGCACCGATGACGGCGCCGAGTTCGACACCGAGGTCTATATCGACGCGACGACCCTGAGTCCGTTTGTCACCTGGGGCACCAACCCGGGACAGGGAGTACCTCTGTCGGAAGCGGTACCCGATCCCGAACTCATGGGCAGTGACGCCGAACGGCAGGCGGCCGAGAAGGCGCTGACCTACATGGACCTGCGTCCTGGAACGCCGATGCGCGATATCGCCGTCGACACCGTTTTCGTCGGATCGTGCACCAACGGCCGGATCGAGGATCTGCGCGCGGTGGCCGAGGTGCTGCGCGGCCGCCGGGTGGCCGACGGGGTGCGGATGCTGATCGTGCCCGGGTCGATGCGGGTGCGGGCGCAGGCCGAATCCGAGGGACTGGGGAAGATCTTCACCGCCGCGGGCGCGCAGTGGCGTCAGGCGGGCTGCTCCATGTGCCTGGGGATGAACCCCGATCAACTCGCGGCCGGGCAGCGGTGCGCGTCGACGTCCAACCGCAACTTCGAGGGCCGGCAGGGCAAGGGCAGCCGCACACATCTGGTGTCACCGGCCGTCGCGGCCGCCACCGCGGTGCGCGGCACGCTGTCGTCACCCGCCGATCTCGCTATCGCGACGAACTGAGGAGAGCACGCATGGAAGCCTTCAGCACCCATACCGGAATCGGTGTGCCCTTGCGCCGGTCGAATGTCGATACCGACCAGATCATTCCCGCGGTGTACCTCAAGAGCGTCTCGCGGACGGGTTTTGAGGACGGTCTCTTCGCCGCGTGGCGTAACGACCCGTCCTTCGTCTTGAACCTGAGCCCCTTCGATCGCGGCTCGGTCTTGGTCGCCGGCCCGGACTTCGGTACCGGTTCGTCGCGCGAGCACGCGGTCTGGGCGCTGATGGACTACGGCTTCCGGGTAGTCATCTCGTCGCGTTTCGCCGACATCTTCCGCGGCAACGCCGGCAAGGCCGGGCTGTTGGCGGCCGAAGTGGCGCAAGATGATGTCGAGCTGCTCTGGAAGCTCATCGAGCAGAGTCCGGGGTTGGAAATCACCGTCAATCTCAAGGACCGAACCATCGCTGCCGGAACAGTTGTCGTGCCTTTCGCCATTGATGACTACACCGCATGGCGACTGCTCGAAGGACTTGACGATATCGGCCTTACGCTGCGGAAACTTTCTGAAATCGAAGCCTTCGAAGCGGCGCGGCCGAGTTGGAAACCGCGCATCGCGACACCCTGACGACAGTCTGGTGCGCCGCCGAAATCATGCTTGGCAATTGCTGAGGCGCGAGGAAAATGAATGCTCGCACATGCCAATCGCGTCAAAAAATTCCTCCGAACTTTTTGCTGTAAATGCGCGTGGCTCATGGATATCTGTGTTCTGAGGGTTTACCGTGTTGTCCAGTCGGTCCAGAGCGGACCACTGTTTCGGAGGATTTGAATGAACAAAGCAGAGTTGATCGAGGTTCTCACGGCGAGACTTGATACCGATCGCCGGACGGCGACCGACGCCGTTGAGGAATTGATCAGCGCCATCGTGCGCGCTGTGCACAAAGGTGACAGCGTGACAATCACCGGTTTCGGTGTGTTCGAACGGCGTCATCGCGCCGCACGTGTCGCTCGTAATCCTCGCACCGGTGAAACGGTGAAGGTTCGGCCGACGTCTGTACCCGCGTTCCGTCCGGGTGCGCAGTTCAAAGCAATTGTCTCTGGTGCACAAAAACTCCCTGCCGAAGGTCCCGCTGTAAAACGAGGCGCCGCTGATGGCGCAGTTAGGAAGTCTGCTGTGGCTGTAAAGAAAGCTGTGAAGAAGGCCCCCGCCAAGAAGGCTGCGGCTAAGAGGGTTGTCAAGAAGGCCGCTGCCAAGCGGGTCGTCAAGAAGGCCGCTGCGAAGCGCGTCGTCAAGAAGGCCGCCGTCAAGAAGGCCGTCCGTAAGACCGCTGCCAAGAAGGCAGTCAAGCGCGTCGTCCGCAAGGCCGCTGCCAAGCGGGTCGTCAAGAAGGCCGCTGCGAAGCGCGTCGTCAAGAAGGCCGCCGTCAAGAGGGCCGTTCGCAAGACCGCCGCGAAGAAGGCAGTCAAGCGGGTCGTCCGCAAGGCCGCCGTCAAGAAGGCCGTCAAGAGGGCCGTCAAGAAGGCTCCGGCTCGCAAGGCTCCGGCTCGCAAGGCTCCGGCCAAGCGTCGCTAAAGCTCACACAACAGAACGCCGCGGGCCGTCAGGTCCGCGGCGTTCTGCTATTCCTAGGTGGATCGGGCGGCCAGTGGACTGGCGAGATGGTCGGCCGCAATGAGCCGGCCGTCTGCCAGCGACAGGATCCAGGTACTGCCCTTGCGGTTGCGCGACCCGTCCGGTTGTACGCCGTCGCGGGCGCACCACCAGTCAATGACGTAGGGGATCACCTTGCCCTGCGTGCAGATCACCGGTGTCCCCCCGAGCGCCGCGATCTCAAGAATTCGCCGACGCGCGGCTTTGGGATCGGCGGCGTAGGCCTCCTCGGTGAGGCTGGGTTCCAGTGTGATCGGCACATCGATGGCGCGCGCCAACGGTTCCACCGTCTGCGAGCAGCGGACGCGGTCGGCGGCATAGACCTCGGATGCTCCGAACGCCAGTAGTTGCGGCACCAGTGATTCCGCCTGTGCCCGCCCCTTGCGGTCCAGCGGCCGATTGCGGTCATCGCCTTTGTATCGTGCCTTGCGGCCGGCCGCGCCGTGCCTCACGATCAGAACGCTCTGGGTGTGGGCCGGAATTTTGGCGAACCGGGTGAGTATTTTGCGGTCGGCCCGGTAGGTGAGCCGCTTGGCCGCCTCTGCGATCGGCAGCCATAGCAATTGGTCCACTTCATCGCCCGGGACGAAGTCACCGCCGTGGCCGCGGGCCGACCAGTAGTGGACGACCTTGGTGCCGCCCGGAATCGGATAGCTCACCGGGCCCAGCCGCGGGCCCAGATGCGCGCGCTGGCCGGTCTCCTCGAAGATCTCGCGTACGGCGGCGACCGGTTCGGTCTCGCTCGGATCGAGTTTGCCTTTCGGCAGTGACCAGTCGTCGTACCGGGGACGGTGAACCACCGCCACCCGGGTGTCACCGGAATCCGGATCCGGCTGCCATAACACTGCGCCCGCAGCCAATACCGGTTCGCCGCTATTCGCCTTGTCGGATGTAGTCACAGGTGATCTTCGGTTGCCTTAACTGCCGCACACTGATTGAGGGTTGAGTCCACTCAGGACTGCCGATGTTTTTCCATCAGCCACACCTGATGGTCGCGCACCCGCTGGCCATCCTGCGGCGCTGCGGTCCAGTTGCCGTCCGAGCCGAGTTCCCAGCAGCGGGTCGACGGATGCATCGTGGAATCGAACACCTCGTTGAGATACCCGGTCAGCCGGCGGTCCTTGACCTGTGCCATCACCTCGACCCGGCGGTCAAGGTTGCGGTGCATCATGTCGGCGCTGCCGATCCAGAATTCGTCGATCGCCTCGAAATGCATGACCCGGGAATGCTCCAGAAACTGACCGAGTATCGAGCGAACCGTGATGTTCTCCGAGAAGCCGTCGACACCGGGTCGCAGCGCGCAGATGCCGCGCACCACCACCTCGACTCGGACCCCGGCCTGCGAGGCGCGGTAAAGGCCGTCGATGATGCCCTCGTCGACGATCGCATTCGCTTTGATCCGGATCCGGCCGGTCCGGCCTTCCCGGTGCGCGGCGGTCTCGCGTTCGATGCGTTCGAGGATTCCCTTCCGGATACCTTCCGGGGCCACCAGCAGGTTGCGATAGCCCACTTTGCGTGAGTAGCCGGTAAGTGAGTTGAACAGGTCGGTCAGATCCGCGCCGATATCGGGCGCGGCCGTCAGCAGACCGACGTCCTCGTAGAGCCGAGCGGTCTTCGGGTTGTAGTTGCCGGTCCCGATATGGCAGTAGCGCCGGATAGTCGCGCCTTCGCGCCGTACTACCAGGCAGGTCTTGCAGTGGGTCTTCAGACCCACGAGTCCGTACACCACGTGCACGCCGGCGTCTTCTAGTGCGCGTGCCCATTTGATATTGGCCTGCTCGTCGAAGCGCGCTTTCAATTCAACGAGAGCAACCACCTGTTTACCGGCAGCAGCAGCCTCAATAAGGGCGTTGACGATCGGTGAGTCACCGGAGGTGCGGTACAGGGTCTGCTTGATCGCCAGGACGTGCGGATCGGCGGCCGCCTGCTCGATGAATCGCTGAACGCTGGTGGAGAACGACTCGTAGGGGTGGTGAACGAGCACGTCTCCGTCGCGCAGCGTGGCGAAAATACTCTTCGGTGTTTCGCGTTCGCCGAAGGCCGGGTTGGTGGCCGGTACGAACGGCGGATCCTTGAGTGCCGGGCGGTCGACGGCATATATCTGCCACAGTGCGGACAGATCCAGAAGTCCGGGCAACTGCACCACATCACCGGGGTCTACATCGAGTTCGCGGAGTAGCAGACCCATCATGTGCTCGCTCATGTCACCGGAGATCTCCAGCCGCACCGGCGGCCCGAACCGGCGACGGGCCAGTTCGCGCTCCAGAGCCTGCAGCAGATCCTCGTCGCGATCCTCGACGTCCATATCGGCGTTGCGGGTGATCCGGAAGGCGTGCCGCTCGACGATCTCCATACCGGGGAACAGCGCGGGCAGGAACGCCGCGATGAGCTCTTCCATCGGCAGGAAGCGGATCGTCTCGATATCGCCAACGGTGCTGTTGAGCCGCACGAACCGGTCGACGTTATCGGGCACCTTCACGCGGGCGAAGTGCTGGCCGCCGTCCTCGGGTGTTCGGACGGTGACCGCGAGGTTCAGGCTGAGCCCGCTGACGAACGGAAAAGGATGGGCCGGATCGACGGCGAGCGGTGTCAGGACCGGGAACACCTGCTCTTGAAAGTAGTTCGACAGATCGGCGCGTTCGGTATCGGAGAGATCCGCCCAACCGATGATGGAAATTCCGTGCTGAGCCAGAGCCGGTCGAACCGAATCCAGAAACACCAACGCGTGCCGGGTGGCGAGTTGTCGGGTGCGATCTTCGAGGCGGCGAAGCTGCTCGCGCGGGGTGAGCCCGTCGGCGGAGCGGACAGTCAAGCCCATCTCGTCACGGCGCTTGAGGCCGGCGACCCGAACCATGTAGAACTCATCGAGATTGGAGGCGAAGATCGCCAGGAACTTGGCCCGCTCAAGCAGGGGGAGCGAGGTGTCCGCGGCCAGCGCCAGCACCCGTGCGTTGAAGTCCAGCCAGCTCAGCTCACGGTTGAGATAGCGGTTCTCCGGCAGCGGGTTGTCGATGGCTACCGCGGTGGCGGCCGGCGGGGCCTCCGGTGCGGCATCGGTGGTCTCGTGGTCCCCTGACTCGCGGGACCTGGTCTCGGCCTCAGTCATGGCCCTATCATCCCCTATTGCCGAAGTCTGCGGACGGCTGCTGCTGAATAAGCTCCCAACAGGGGGTGAACTCAGCCGATGGCTGCGGCGGTCGCTTCTCCCACACCGAGTAGGCGCGCCTCGGCGAGGTCTTCAGGGGTGTCGATATCGCATCGCAGACCCGGCCAGTCACCGATGAGCTCGACGGCGCCGGATTTCCGGTGTCGGGATGCCGAATCGGCGCCGAGTTGAGGCTGGGGATCCACACCGAATGCGAACAGCGCCGCGGTGCCCGATCCTGGGCGGTCTGCGACAAAACTGCGTGGATAACTCCGCGCGAGGGCGAGTGCCTCTTCGAGCTCTGGAGTCTTCAGCGCGGGTAGATCACCTTGGAGCACAACGATATTCGCGATTGAGTGTGACAGGAACTCGGCCGCAGCCGTCACGGCGTTGTTCAACGGGTCTGGGTGGTTCACCGGTGTTGGATCTGCCAGCACGGCCGCACCGAGGTCGCGGGCCGCCGCGGCGGCCGTCAGATCCGGCGTCACGATGGTGACGGATCTGACGCCGGCGACTCGTTGGGCGGCGGTAATGGTGTCGATGAGCATGGCCAGGACGACGCGCTCGCGAATATCAGCCGAGAACAGGGCCGCCAGCCGGGTCTTGGCCGCGGAGAGGCGTTTGACGGCGATGATCATGCCGACTTCAGGCTCACCGCTCATGGTCGTCATCCTGCCAGCGTCGCCGTGATTAGGTTGAACTGTGCCTGGTCGCACGGCGCTGGTGACGTCCTACGGAGGTGGAGTGTGAGATGAGCGGCTCGCTGGGAACGGCGACGGTGATGGGGGCCGGCGCATGGGGCACCGCCGTGGCCAAGGTGCTCGCCGATGCGGGTGGCGAGGTGCGACTCTGGGTGCGCCGTCCGGAGGTGGCCGAGGAAATCAACGCCGCGCATACCAATACCGGTTATCTCCCCGGCGTGGTGCTCCCCGCCGGGGTCTGGGCCACCGCCGACCCGGCAGAGGCGCTCGACGGGGTGAGCACCGTGGTGCTCGGGGTGCCCGCGCAAACCATGCGGACAAACCTCGAGTCGTGGCGGGGTGATATCGCCCCCGGAGCGACCGTGGTCAGTCTCGCCAAGGGCATCGAACTGGGAACGTGCCTTCGGATGAGTCAGGTGATCGTCTCGATCACCGGTGTGGACCCGAGTCAGGTCGCGGTGGTCTCCGGACCCAATCTCGCCGCTGAGATCGCCGACGAGCAGCCCGCCGCAACCGTGGTGGCGTGCACCGACTCCGGTCGTGCGGTAGCTCTGCAGCGGGCGTTGGATACCGGCTATTTTCGGCCGTACACCAATACCGATGTGGTGGGCGCTGAGATCGGCGGGGCGTGCAAGAACGTCATCGCCCTGGCCTGTGGCATGGCCTCCGGTGTCGGCTTGGGCGAGAACACCGCGGCGGCCATTATCACCCGGGGGCTGGCCGAGATCATGCGGCTGGGAATCGCATTGGGCGCCAAGGTCACAACGCTGGCCGGCCTGGCCGGGGTCGGTGACCTGGTGGCCACCTGCACATCTGCGCAGTCACGCAATCGCACCTTCGGTGAGCACCTCGGCCGGGGCGACGGACTGGCCGCGGCAATGCGTGCCGCTGAGGGCCACGTCGCCGAGGGCGTCACGTCGTGTACATCGATTCTGCAACTAGCCTCCAGTTACGACGTCGAGATGCCGCTCACCGACGCGGTGCACCGGGTGTGCCACCGGGGTTTGTCGGTTGACGAGGCGGTGGCGCTGTTGCTGGGCCGCAGCACGAAGGCGGAGTGAGACGATGACAGATTTCTTTGGAACCGGTTTCTTCGGGACCGAGCGTTATGGCGATTCAACGCGCACCGTCAAAGCGGTTGAGGGTGAGGCGATCCCGGGTCAGCCGGTGTCAGGCTTTCCAGCGCCGGCGTCGGCGTTTCACCTCTCGGATGACGAGGGCAGCGAATCGCACGTCTACGGCCGTTACTCCAATCCCACCTGGACCCGCCTCGAGGTGGCGCTGGCGAATCTGGAGGCAGCGAGTTCGGCATTGGTCTTCGGCTCCGGTATGGCCGCGCTCACCGCCGCATTGCGCGTCCTGGTCAGGCCCGGCTCAGTGCTCGTCGTTCCGGGTGACGGTTATTACCAGGTGCGCCGCTATGCCCGGGAAAGCCTTGCCCCACTCGGTGTGATCGTGCGCGAGGTGACCGCGGCAAATCTGTGTGAAGCCGCTGAGTCCGCCGACGTCGTGCTGGCCGAGACGCCGACAAATCCGCGACTCGATGTGGTGGACCTCCCACGGCTGGCCGGAATCTGCCGCGAACGTGGAGGCCGCCTGCTGGTCGATAACACCACCGCGACACCGCTGGGCCAGCAACCGCTGACCCTCGGTGCCGATCTTGTGGTGGCCAGCGCCACCAAAGCGCTCGCTGGGCATAGCGATCTGCTCGCCGGGTACGTTGCGGGCAGCAGTCCTGACCTGATCGCCGCTGTCGAAAGGGAACGACTGCTGGCCGGTCCGATCCTCGGCGCGATCGAAGCGTGGATGCTGCTGCGCAGCATCGGCACTTTCGGTCTGCGTTTCGAACGTCAATGTCAGAACGCGATGGCTCTGGCCGCCGAACTCCGAGGACATCCTCGGGTGCGCGCGGTGCGCTATCCCGGATTACCCACTGATCCGTCCCATATGATCGCGGCTACTCAGATGCGGCGGTTCGGCGGTCTGGTGTCCGTTGAGCTCGCGGATCCCGATGCCGTGCATGCTCTGGTGCGGCGCAGTGAACTACTGGTGGCCGCGACCAGTTTCGGTGGGATCCATACCTCGGTGGATCGCCGCGCCCGTTGGGGTGATGACGTACCGAGTGGTTTCGCCCGGATCTCGGCAGGTATCGAGGACACCGACGACCTGGTGGCTGACGTCCGGCGGGCGCTGGACTCGGACTGAGGCGTGAGCCGGTCCGGGCTGTAGCCTCTCTAGTTTGTGACTGCCCGTCCTGACCGCACCCGGATCCGAGTCGCCGTCGTCTACGGTGGCCGCAGCACCGAGCATGCGATTTCGTGTGTGTCGGCGGGCAGCATCCTGCGCAATCTTGATCCGCAGCGCTTTGAGGTGATTCCGGTCGGTATCACCACTGACGGCACGTGGCTGCGTACCGATGCGCATCCGGATGATCTGGTCATCACCGACCGGCGACTGCCGAGGGTTCACGGTGAGTCCGAAACACCGCTTGCCCTCGCCGCAGAGATCCTGGCCGCGGTGGACGTGGTGTTCCCGATCCTGCACGGACCCTATGGTGAGGACGGAACCATTCAGGGTCTGTTGGAGCTTGCCGATGTGCCCTATGTCGGCGCCGGGGTGCTCGCCAGTGCCGCCGGGATGGACAAGGAATTCTCCAAAAAGCTGTGTGCGGCTTCCGGGCTTCCGATTGGTGATTATGTGGTGTTGCGTGCTCGGCAGGGCAGCCCGAGAGCTGAAGACCTTGCGCGCCTTGGTTTTCCGCTGTTTGTCAAACCGGCCCGCGGCGGTTCCTCGATTGGCGTCAGCCGGGTCGCCTCCGAGGGCGAACTGCACTCGGCGATCACCGAGGCACGTCGGCACGATCCGAAGGTCATCATCGAGGCCGCGATTGACGGCCGCGAGTTGGAATGCGGGGTGTTGGAGTTCCCTGACGGATCGGTCAAAGCCAGCGCTATTGGTGAGATCAAGGTGCCAGGGGTAGGCGTCTACGACTTCGATACAAAATATCTCGATGATGCTGCTGAGCTCGACGTGCCCGCCGCTCTGGATGGCGAGGTTGCAGATGAGTTGCGGCGCTTGGCGATTCGCACCTTTGACGCATTTGACTGCCAGGGCTTGGCGAGGGTTGACTTCTTCCTGACCGAGCATGGTCCGGTTGTCAATGAAATCAACACTATGCCCGGATTCACCACCATCTCAATGTTTCCGCGAATGTGGGGCGCCACCGGAGTGGATTATCCGACGCTGCTGGGCACCATGGTGGACACCGCTCTGGCCCGGGGTACCGGACTGCGCTGAGGCTGCGGTGTGCTCAGGCCGCCGGCCCCGGACGGATCGGCACGGCTGGCATAGTTCGTGCGATCACCGCGGATAACGTTTGGATGGGCGTTGGCCCCGAATCAGCTGGCAGGGTCAGCGCGATGTACACCGGCCGGTCCACGGTGACCCAGGTGCTGCGCTGGGTGTCGGCGTCATCGAGCCGGAACCACCCGACGTCATCGACCATCTGAATGGGTGCGCCGATGACGAACTCGGCCGGCCGGCCCAGTCCGCAACGCAGAATGACGGGTTCGGCGTTGCCGCGCCACGCGGCGGTGCCCGCCGGTGTGGGTTGCGCGGTTTCGGCGCGCGGGAGATCACCGAGGGAGCCCGGCAGCGTGGCCAGCAGTGCCGTGCATTCGGCGGATGCGGCCCCGGGTGCGGGTACCGCGGCGATGGCGACCGGCGTGACCGGCGGGCGACGGGTGGCGGCGACGCTCAAAACCGTGCCGAGGGCGGCGACGGCGAGCACGAGCGCGGCGATGATCAGGGCGCGCGGTGGACCGTCGGCCTGCGCATCGGAGGGGAAGCCGTGGGTCGGCTCCTCGGCGGTGTCGCCGGCCACCTCGTCTCCTCGATGTCGGGGTCGCGGGTCCTAGACTGACGAGCCTCACGGTAGCGCAGGGTCCCACGGGGACTGGAACAAGGAGACGCGGTGGCAGACGGCTCCGATCCGACGCTGCAGCAGCTGGGAGAGTTCGCCGTGATCGACCGGCTGAATGCCGGACGACGCTGGCCGGCCGGAGTTCGGGTGGGACCGGGCGATGACGCTGCCGTCGTGGATGCGCCGGACGGACGGATCGCGGTGAGTACTGACATGCTCGTCGAGGGTCGTCATTTTCGTCTCGACTGGTCCAGCCCGCATGACTTGGGCCGCAAGGCGATTGCGCAGAACGCCGCGGATATCGAGGCGATGGGTGCGCGGGTGTCGGCCTTCGTGGTCGGATTCGGCGCGCCGACAGCCACCTCGGCGACACAGGTGGCCGAACTCGGCGACGGGATGTGGGCGGAAGCGGGGCTGCTCGGCGCGGCTATTGTCGGCGGCGACCTGGTCGCCAGCCCGCAGTGGGTGGTCGCGGTGACCGCGCTGGGCGATCTGGACGGCCGCGACCCGGTGTTGCGCAGCGGAGCCCGACCCGGGTCGGTGATCGCGGTGGCGGGCGAATTGGGCCGATCCGCAGCGGGGCTCCGCCTGTTCAGCGCGGGAATTGATGAGTTCGAGGATCTGCGGCAACGCCATGTGGTTCCACGACCGCCCTACGGGCAGGGAGTGGCAGCCGCCTGTGCAGGCGCACAGGCGATGACTGATGTCTCCGACGGTCTACTGGCTGACCTCGGTCATATTGCGACGGCCTCCGGCGTCACGATCGACCTCGATCGCGAGGCACTGCGCGCCGATGTCGATGCGGTGACCGCAGCAGCCCAGGCTGGCGATGTCGATCCGTGGACGTTGGTGCTGGGCGGCGGCGAGGACCACGCGCTGGTGGCCTGCTTCCCGGACGCGCCGCCGCCGGGCTGGCGGGTGATCGGAACGGTCGCCGACGGTGTGCCTGAGGTTCTGGTGAACGGGGTTCGGTGGGTTGGCCCGGGGGGCTGGCAGTCGTTTGACTGAGCGGGCGATCATCGCCTCAATCTGGCGCCCGCAGAGCCGGGAACATGTCAGAAAGGTACTCCTCGTCGATGAAGTCGAAATTCATATCTTCGACCGACATGAAGTGGCGTACCCGATTGAAGAAGTCATTGATCTCGCGATTCAACGCATCCCTGGCGGGGTCGGTCGCGTCCGGTGCGAGGGTGACGGTCAGGCGTAGGGCAAAGTTGCGGAAGAGAACTCGGTGAGCACTCTTGGCAATGTCTTCCGGAGCGAGCAGTCGTAGCTGGGAGAGGCTCTCCACCGCGTAAGAACCGGACTCGTCAAGCACGCCGGTGTTGCGGAATAGCTGATACAGAATCGCCCCGCGGCCCGGGCCGGTCTCAATCGCCGGATTGATCGCTCTCGCGGCCTTGGCGAGTTCGTCGTCGGTCTTGGCGGTGATCAGCGCGGTGGCCGCAGCACTGCCCCACCGCTCGACGATCAGGTCGACAACCGGTTGGAACGTATGGTCGGGCAGTGAGGCGACGAACCCGATCGCGCTTTCACGCACTTTCTCGCGCAGGTTGCGAACCCGATCGACCTCCGAGGTGACGTTCAGATTCCTCCTCGACGCCCAGTAGGTGACGAGTCCGCCGACGACCGTGCCGGAGAGGCTTGCCGAAGCGGTGATAGCCGGGATGATCCAGGCCGAGTTTCCAGTCAGGTCTACTGACCCGCGTTCTGTGCCAGTTCCAGCGCCCACTGGCTGACGAAGCGCCCCGCCGGTGGCTCCCCGCGGTTGCATGATCCGTCGGATTCGCCGACCCGTTTGACCCACAGGTAGGCGTCGGCGTGCGCGCCCGCGGTGTCCGTGGTGGGTCGTACGCCCAGCGCGCGGCCTCTGGGGTTACACCACATGAGTGCGGAATCCGGCGCAGGGCCGGCGCCGTTGCGCGAGGTGTCGATTACATAGTGCGCACCGTTGGTGAGAGCGGACACGGCCTCGCCGTACCCGATCTCCTCCTCGGTGGTGAAGTAGTTCGTCGTATTGAGGCTGAAACCCCGCGCGCGCTCCACCCCGACAAGGTTGAGGCGGGCAGCGATCTCTTCGGCGCTCGTCCACCGCGAGTGCCCACCGTCGATGTACACGGCCGCGGCCGGGTTCCCGGTCAGCGTGTCGACGGCCGAGCGGATCAGGTCGTAGCGTTCCTGGCGCTGGTCAGCGGACAGGCAGTCGGCCATGTTCAGGGCGTCGGGCTCCAGGATGATTGCCGCGGGCATTGAGCCCAGACCGGCGGCGATAGCGCCAATCCAGCGGCTGTAGTCCGCACCCGTGGCAAACCCGCCCGCGGCGAAGCTTCCGCAGTCCCGGTGCGGGATGGCGTACAAAACCAGAAGCGGCATACTCCCGGCGGCCTGGGCGGCGCCGACGTACCTCGAGACCGTGTTGGTGACCGTGGCGGTGGGGAATGCATGGTCGAGCCAGTAGGCCTGGGGCGTGTTGGCGATGGCGGTCAGCGTGGCGTTCGGCGGATTGGCGTTCTTCGCCGCCATCATGGCCACGGAAATCGGATCGACGTAGAAGGGCTTTCCGGCCAACGGGTTGGATTCCGAGGCCAGACGTACCGCCGGTGCGGGTCCGGACTGCATCGGCTGGACGGAGCACACGGTGGTGGCGACGGCGGCAACGGCCATGACGGGGGAGACCCACCGCGCGACGGCGCGGGCTGCTGAGAAGATCACCTGAGATAACTTAGTGCACGTCGAAACGGGCGGCACGTTAGTTTGGCAATCGTGAGTGCCCGGCCGCTGAGCGAACTCGTCGAGCCCGGCTGGGCGTCCGCGCTGGCGCCGGTTGCCGACCAGGTCGCGCACATGGGTGAGTTCCTGCGCGCTGAGATCGCCGCCGACCGGGGCTACCTTCCCGCGGGTTCGCATGTCCTGCGCGCCTTCACATTTCCTTTCGCGGCGGTTCGGGTGCTCATTGTCGGCCAGGATCCCTATCCCACGCCGGGCCACGCGGTGGGTTTGAGTTTCTCGGTGGCTCCGGATGTGCGTCCGCTGCCGCGCAGCCTGTCCAATATCTACGCCGAGTACAGCTCCGACCTCGGCTACCCAGCCCCAGTCAACGGCGACCTCACGCCCTGGGCGCAGCGCGGTGTCCTGCTGCTCAACAGGGTTCTCACCGTCCGTGCGGGCACCCCGGCTTCGCACCGCGGCAAGGGCTGGGAGGCCGTCACCGACTGTGCCATCCGGGCGTTGGTGGCGCGCGGGGAGCCGATGGTGGCGATTCTGTGGGGACGTGACGCGGCCACGCTCACGCCGATGCTGGCCGAGGGCAGATGCGCGGTGATCGAGTCGGCACATCCGTCGCCGTTATCGGCGAGCAGGGGATTCTTCGGTTCGCGACCGTTCAGCAGGGCCAACGAGTTGCTGGCCGGGATGGGCGCCGAACCGATTGACTGGCACCTACCCTCGCCGTGAGCGGCAATCAGCCGCGGGTAACCTTACCGGCCTTCAGGCAGGAGGTGCAGACGTTGACGCGGTGCTTATTGCCGCCGGGGCGGTCCGTGGCACGCACGGTCTGAATGTTGGGGTTCCAGCGCCGGTTGGTCCGGCGGTGCGAATGCGACACGGACTTGCCGAAGCCGGGGCCTTTCCCGCAGACGTCGCATACGGCAGCCATGTCGAACTCCTCAGATCTTGGATAAGGGCCAACGACCGCAGGGCGGGTGACCCGACAACCTGCTCAGGATACCGGGGCAGGCAGATCAATGCCAAAACGGGTGCCGGATCGCTGGTCACCTCCCTGACCTGGGTCCGACGCGGTCGCTCCCAAGGGTGACGTCGACTGTCGGGTGATCTGGCTAGGCTGACCCGAAACGCCGAGGGTGCCAGGGATCAGGAGGTGTCGATGCCGGACCGGCGGCTGGACGCATCTGCCCTACGCGACTGGGCCCACACCGCCGTCGGTGA
>Ga0164295_10002442_pt1 | contig 15278 bp, 10 predicted proteins | sample GEODES006metaG_FD_111798 | JGI IMG/M metagenome (GOLD analysis project Ga0164295, IMG submission 111798) | Oligotrophic lake water microbial communities from Sparkling Lake, Wisconsin, USA - GEODES006 metaG | ecosystem: Environmental > Aquatic > Freshwater > Lake | place: USA: Sparkling Lake...
AGTCAGGCGGGATCTGCCGGATGCCAGCAAAGCCTCAACCTCCTCGACGTTGCCCTCGCGGACTGCCGTGTGGAGTGGATCGTCCACCGAGTCATGATCGTCCATCTGCTTCGCGGGCAGGCCCCATTCCGAATGGCTGCTTTCGGCGGCCGTTACAAGGACTGACGTCATTGCCACCATCCAGGCCATGGCCCGTCGCGTCATTCGAATGTGTCCAAATCGGGCAAGTCTAATCAATCCACGGAACATTATGTCCAGTCCGCGGACCCGCGCGCACAACAGTCCGATTCATAGGATGAACGAGAAACATTTAGGTTGCAGAAAACCACGTACGCAACGACGGTAACCAAAGTAAGTGTCATGCCAGAGAGATGATCGTACTTCAAACTAGACCCGCCCGTCCTCCCAGAACTGTATGTGAATGTGCTGAGCGGTCCTTCCCCGCCTCTATTTGGAGAGGAGGACGTGGTAGCCCGCCCATCCGTCAGGCGCCACAAAGGGGGTCTTGGCGAGGCCGTAGTCCGGGTGCTTCTCGGGCGTGTCCATGTGCATCATGAGGCGGGTGGCCGGCTGGTCTCGAGGGCAGATACCGAGCGCCGCCTCGAAGTGCATCTTGGCTGTCGCCCAGACGCCGCCCACAAAGCAGTCCATGCCGCTCTCAAACAAGCGCTGGAACTCGTCGACGACATTCTCCTCGCCGTATTTTTCGATCGCCTCGGGCGCCACATACAGACCGTTGGAGCGGTCGCAGGTGAAGATGGCCATCGGAATGGACGAACCTTTGAGGCACACCACGTCGACGCGCCGAAGCCCTTGGCGCACGGGCGGCGAGAGCTTCGTGTAAAACGCCTCGGACATCAGGATGTTGACACCGTACATCTTGGTCGCGCTCTCGAGGCGCGCCGCGAGATTGACGTTGGGCGAGAGGTACGAGCAGTCGATCTTGATGTTGGTGCCCACGGCACCCTCGATGGCCCAGCCGTAGTGGAGACCGTACCCGATGCGTGTCGAGTACTCGCCGCCAAAGGCCTTGAGGATCTCCTCGTGTTCATTGTACGCCTGCAGCCTCGCTGACTGCGCGACGCAGCGCACACATCGGCGGAAGGCGGTGAGCGCGCCATCGCACATACGCGTCTCCATCCTATCGAGGAGCTCCGTCGTGAGCAACTCGGGATCCAGCCCGTCGGTCGGCGCCTTCCACACGCACAGGAAGGCCTCGCCTAGGTTGCGGTTGGGCTGTCCACCATTGGCGGTGACAGCGTCGTGCACGATCGAGGCCGCCCGGTTGGTGAATGGCAAGATCTCCTCGCCGAGGCACTCGAGGACCTCCTCATACTCGTCGATGATGCAGAAGCCAAAGGCACCAAGCAGCCTCCGCCCAGGCACCATAGGGTCGACCGTGTCACCCTTTCGAAGATTCTCGGCGATCAGGTTGTTGCCCGCCTCGCCGAACCCCACCTGCAGCATGCTCGCGATCTTGGAGAGCGAGACGCGGAGCGCGTCCGTCTCGTACTTGACATGATCCACCTTCTTGAGCTTATACGCTGGGTTCTTGGCGAGCATGGTCACCTCCATGACCATGGTCTCGATCGGACGCACGACCAGCGAGTCTACGTCACGGGAGAGAAGGTAGCCCATGTACGCGAGTAGGCAGGCCACGCACAGGATCAGCATGATGTTGAAGAAGGCCTGCACGTCCTGCGCAAACTTGCGCCCGTACCACACCTCCACCATGAGCCCCGGGTCGCCCACGTTCCAATCGCCGGGGTAGAATTCCTGTAGCAACTCGCTCGGATCGCGCGTGCGATGGTCGCGCATGCGGGTCATCATGCCGAAGGCCGATTGGGCGTTTGGGCAGCTCTTTTCCTCATCGCCCCGCAACTCGATGGCCAGCTTGTAGAACGTGCAGTCCGGCCAGTGGGTATCTGGGTAGATGGGCGCGTTCACGGGCAGCACGGCCGCAACCCAATCGCGACCGACGGACCGTTGAGGATTGGTCCAGTTGGGCTGCCACGTCATCATCCGATCGCCGGAGCACGGATTCGTGCCGTCGACGTCGCAGGGCGTGAAGCCGGTAGTCGTGTACCCGTCGGCGTCCCGCGGCTCCGAGTCGCTCACCGGGTAAAAGGTGAAATTCTCCCGGTTGGGCCCGAAGTTGTGCACCTTGAGGGCAAAGAGCGGCATGCGGATCTCTGACCAAATCGACTCAAGCTGAAGCGGCTGCTCTAACGTGTCGCGGAAGAGGTGGGCCAGTGGCACGAAGGGTGCCGAGGTAATGTCCTTGGCCGTGTCGTTCTGGATCGCCGCATGGAGGAGCGCGAGCCCGTACGCAATCCGATCGTCCACGGGGGGCTCTGTGATGCCGCCGTACGGGAAGCTGATCTCGAGCGCCCATTGGCCAATGAGGAGTACGAGCACGAAGATGATCGTCTTCTTGGTGATGGTGGTCTGCAGAGCCCGAGAGAGGTCCGAAGGGGTCGTCTCGTCCACGCCTCCGAAGGAAGAGCGCTCTTCGTCATCGTCGTCGTCGTTAAACATCCGCTTCTGCGCTGGACGGACCATCAGCTTGATGAGACGGATGATGCGAACCACGCGCACGAGGCGCGCGACGGCGGTGCCCACGCGCGCCGACTTGGCCGCACGGACGGCCGTGGAGCCGGCGTCGGAGCTAGTGGTGTAGAGCAGCGGCAGCCAGTCGAAGATCATGGTGAGCGTGGCGACGATGTCGAGGTTGCAGTAAAACGACCTGAAGTAGCCGCGCTGCGAGTACGAGCGGAGCACGATCTCCAAAAGGAAGGACAGCATCACGACGACGTGCACCGACCAGATGTAATAGTCGGCCGCCTTGCCCAGACACAGGATCCGGACGTCCTCAGAGAAGAGGGCCCAAAAGATGCTCAGGTTGACGAAGCCGTCGATGAACGGGTGGGCGAGGAATCGGCGCACGGCCCTCAAGTGGCGCCTCCGCTTCTTGCTCCTCAGCTTGGTGGCACACTTGGTAGGCGACAGCTGCGTCGGCGCCTGCGCCAGTGGGCCATCGCATTGAACAGTCTGCTGCTGACGCTTCATAAGCACCTTCACCTTCTCGAGCTGCGGGTCGTGCTCCAGGCTGCGCGGGGACCAGATCTCGTCCTCGAGGCCGGTCCACAGCGGCCGCGGCACGAGGCGGTAAATGTCCTCGTCGTCATAGTATTTGTACTGTTCTCGCGGGGGTTCCACGTCTGCGAGGTCGCGCAGGAAGAGGAGCTCGGCCTCGGAGTCATGCTGCATGCACACGGGGCAGCTTTGTGGATCGCGCCGCCGAGCCGACCAACCGCAGCAGCTCTGCTGGCTTCACACAACAAAGACCTAAACTTCCATATTTGGACTAAGTTTTATGTGAAGCGTTCATCCGTGCCATCGCCATCCGAGTCGCGGATACGTGACGGTTTCTACATCTTTCCTGAAACTCGGGTATCGGATAAACTTCTCATCAAGACAAGGTTGCGGTAAGCGCACCCCCCCGTCAGATTCCCATTCCTGGGTTGGGTCAAACGAGGCTGCCAGCGGCCATGCAAGTTGAGGCTAACCCTCCGTCAACGCTGCACGACATCATGTGGCGGAATCGGGTGCGATTGGAACGCAAGGCTGCCGCACAGCCACCGCCGCGTCCTGATCCGCGCAGCCTAGTGATGACCGAGTTGCTCGGTCTCAATCCGGACGCGGTGCAAGCCCTGAGGCAGCCGCCCAGTGTCGCGGGTCTGCGCATGAACATGTCGAGCGTCGAAGGCGGCCTATTCCACGCAATGCAGCAGCCGCACGATCGTCCGCGCGGTGGCGGAGCATTTGCGCCGGCCATCAAACGCGACCAGAGCATCCACTACCCTCGCAGGCAGTCGAACAGGCGGCCGGTGATGAGCCGCGTCGCGTCGGCTCCCGCGTTGCGACCCTCCACCGCGCCGCCGCCGACGGATTCAGATCCACTGCCGCTGCCGCAGCGGCAGCAGCAGCAGGCCTTGCCGGCGCAGCATTTGCCGCCGACATTCGCTGCCGTATCGTTGCACTCACAGCGGTCGCTGCCGCTGCCGCTGCGAGAGCTCGTCTCGCGCGCTGCCGCCACCGACTCTCCGGCGCTGCGAGCCACGGTGCGCGAAATGGAACTGCGCGTCGCGCTCGAGCGTGTCAAGCGCGACGAGCAGCGAGCCCGCGCGGAGCTCGCGCGCTGGCAGACCCGGAAGGAGCAGCGGCAGCGCTTCGAGGAGCGCTCGGGCACCCAAATGTCGGAGTATCGCTTTGATATCGGCGAAACGGCGAAACGGAGCATGCGCTCAAACGTCGATCGCATCGTATTTGGCCGGGACATTGACGGGTCAGAGAAGGTCGAGGTCATCGCCGACGACTGGGGCATGTTCGGACCGCGGCGCCGGCGCGACCAGCGTCAAATTGTGTCCGAGGTCGATATGATCGTCTTCGGGCGCGACCAGGACAACTCAAACCAGACGCACTATGGGGCGTCCTACGGCGGCGGCGAAAGCGCATTCCGACGGCGGGTTGTCGACAACAGGCAATTCCGCTCCGAGGTTGACGAAGCCGTCTTCGGTCACGACCAGGACTTTAGCCGAGGGCTCGAGAGCTATAGTCGCCGGCACGTGCACGTGCCAGGGTAGATGCCAGGGTAAGTTCCAAGTCACATTGCTTCACACTTCACACACACTTCACACGAGTACCATGGTAGTCAATGCGGGTGGCCTCGATTATCCTTCTGATTGTGTCGGCGGCTGTGACACTTTGGCGTTTGCCTAAGATTTTCAGCTCGTCTACTGCCTCCGACTTCAGTGCCGCACGCGGCTCGGCGCAATCCGAATCTCGCTGGAGGCGGCCTCTGGCGCTGCCCCTGTCGCCAAGCGTCGTTGCACCGAGCGGCGGCGCCTCGTTTGAGCACAATGATCTGCCGCCGCAGAGACCAAGGCCACCACCAGGATGCGACCCCGACTGTACACCAGGATGCGACCCCGACTTGTGGGCTTTCCATTGTCAGCAGTGCCGATGCTTAAAGTGCGCCTTCTGCCTCTCCAAGCCTCCGACACCGCCCGTTTTGCCGCCGCCGCCGGCGCGTGGCGCGGCTCTACACCGTTACTCATACGAGGCCGAAGGTGAGGACGAAGGCGAGGACGCTTTGCACCGAGCAAAGGTGGCCGAGGTGCCAGACCTGGACGCTGAGGCACCGGCGAATCGTGCTGAGCAGAAGCCTCTGGCTCACGGCAGCAGAGGTGACAAAGGCAAGGGAGGTGGCGGCGGTGGCGGCGGTGGCGGCGGTGGCGGCGGTAGCGGCGGTGGCGGCGGTGGCGGTGCGGGCGGCGCGGGCGGTGGTAGGCGTGGGCGCGGTCGTGGCCGACGCGGCGGCGGTAGTCAGCGTCGCGCAGCTCGCGGCCGTCGTCGTGACGCCTCTGAAGGTCCTGTGACTCCGCTCACCCATCACACGCTCACCCATCACAGCACCAGCAGCTCGGCATTCACAGCACGCTCCCTCGGCGGCGACTTCAGTGCGGCCATCGTGGCCCAGGTGTGAATGCCTCTGATGTGAATGCCCAGGTGTGAATGCCTCTCGGAATGGCTATGATGGCGTCGGTTTGCGTCGGATTGCCCGTGGGATTGCTTTCTTCTGACGCATCTCGATGGTTCTTGTGGCTCAGGTTGCCGTTGGAGTGCTCACAAAGAGCCGCACGTCCGAGCGATACGCGGCTCTAGAGGCCACGTGGCTACCCCATTTTGGGCAAGTGCTCGTGTTTGAGAGCCACACCGAGATGGCGCGCGCCCAGCAGGTGTGGAAGTATATCCCACAGCGGCTCTACACGCGCTTCCCACACGCCGCGTACTACCTGATCGTCGATGATGATGTCTTCATCTCGCGCGCGCGCCTCTACGAGTATCTCGCGCATCGAGATCAGACGGAGCTCGCGCTGTACGGCCCAGGCTTTTGCGACTGGGGTGTCAAGCACAGGTACGCGCGGCCCTCCGATCTCCTGATCTCCTCTGATCTCCTCTGGCCTCCTCTGTTCTCCTCTATCTCCTCAGGCTCAAGGCGCGAATCAGCCAGGTGCTTGGTGTGGCGATGCCGCGCTACCTGCACATCGTCATCGGCGGCATCATGCTCTTCACGGCGCCCGCCATGCGACGTTTCGCTGATGCGACCCTGCTCATGCAATGCATCGATGACCTCGAGACTTTGTATGCTCGCGATCTCCTCTGATCTCCTCTGATCTCCTCTGACCTCGAGACTTTGTATGCTCGTCAGGTATGCTCGCGGCCTCTTCCTGTGGGACGGTCTCAAGACAGGATCCATGTACAATCAAGATTGGCTCTTCTGCTGGTGCCTGCAAGTGCGCATGGGCGGCGTCGTCCACCTTGACAATGGATTCGAGGACGTGCAGTTTCCGGCGCACAAGTGCACAATGGTTGCCGAGGCGGCGCGTCACAACATCGGCACACACCATACTAGCCCACGCAAGCTACACGCGCTGTGGCGGGCGTATACGCGCTCGGCGGTGCGTGAGGGCTGGCAATGGAATGGGACTGCCGCCATCCTTGCAGCGGAGGCGGCCGGGGCGGTCGGTGCCTCGGTCGCGGTTGCCTTTGAAAACGACTCCGCCAGGGCCACTGCCGCGGCCACCACCACCACCACCACCACCAAAACCAAAACCACCACCACCGACGTCAACGTCACCACCGCCATGTCCGTCACTGGCGCCCTGTTGGCCGCTGCCGGCGGCACGATGCCCCCCGACCCGTCTGACCCGCAGCGCTGCGCCACCTCATCCAAGGGGGATCCTTACGAGCTGATAGAGGGCGCAGACGCGGACGCTGACGAGCGACGGTGGGCGGCGAGCTCACTGCCACGCCCGGCGCCTGCCGACACGTGCGCCTCCGCCGCGTGGGAAGATGACGCCGCCTTGCGCTCGCGCTACCCGCACTGCTCAGCGCACATGGCATTCGTGATCAAGCATGCCCGCACCATGGCCTGCTACGGCGCCCTCGGGCGCAAGCGCTGTGACGGCTTCGAGCTCGACGTGTCCGATGCATGTAACGTACAGTACTTTCTGTTCTGCGAGCAAGTCTTCACCTTCTCGGCGACGCCGATGCATGAGCGCCCGCGATATCCATGGTGCCCGAGCCCCAAAGGCTATCCCGACCACTGTTGCTATCGTTCTGCTCTGGAGGATGTGGGCATCGTGCCACTTCGCAACGCGTCCGGCGGCGCGCATGTCGGGCGGCTGCGGTCACGGACGCGCCGGCCGGCGCGCTATCTCCTCGACATCTTCCCCAGGCAGGTGCCAGTGAGGATGTGAGGCAGCGGCCGCAGGCAGCGGCGGAGGAAGAGGAAGAGGAGGACGAGGGTGTACGTCACTCTGCGGAGTTTCCGTGGTTCGAGATCCGCAACGTTTTGTCCACCCCGCTCGGGTATGTCGCGTGCGTGTCGGCGATCACGTACACCGACGTCGGACGTCGGTACCGTACGGGCGCGTCACGGCCGGTGCGCCGGTCACGAGGCGACCTCCTCGCACGGTCCACGCGCGGTCGGGTGTCGGCTCGTCGCGCGCTCCCTGCGCCCGCGCCGCCCCGACGCCGCGACGCATCCGATAAGCGATATTTCATATTAGGTTTAGGACCATCTTGAAAATAGAATATGTAGCCCGGGTCTTTACTTTTACTAGAAGCCTAATAGATTCCGACTGTGTGCTCCTGCGCAACACGCGGTGGGGAACTGCGATCGCGATCGGATAGAACTCGCGCCGCGACGCACTCTTCACGCCCCCACATCTGAATCGGTGACGTCGTTCTGCCCAAAATAATCCAGGTGATCCTGGGCGCGCACTAAGTTGGTAGTCCAACCTTTCTTGCTCCCCAGCTTGGTGGCAAAGTAGTTGTAGCGCTTCGCGTTCACCCCGAAGTCGAGAAAGCCCAGCCGTGAGGAAGTTCGCACGTTGACCACCCCGTTCAACAGGGCAAACTCCATGTCGTCGATGTAGCCAACGCTCGACTCGAACTGAGCGTAGAGATATGCCGAATCATCCGCCGACTCGGGGAACTTTTGCGAAATGATGGCGAAGCCTCCCCCGTCGATACCGTTCTGGCCTGGTGGATATGCCGCGAGGACTTCCTTGAGGTCGCTGAAAGCTCCCGCAACTGTGATGCTCTTGAAGCGCCACGGCTGGACGATCCAGCCGCTGCCAATCTGGTTGATGTTTGCCTTGTACTCACCGACGACGGTACTCGACGAGAAGCAATGTGGTTTGCCATCGAGGCACGGCCGCAGCTGGCCATCCGGCTTGAGTCCAATGTCTGTTGGCTTGGGGCCTGGATTTTTTATCTTTGGTACGACCGGTCCCTTTTCGTTGGGAAAGGCACACGCAAGAGGTGCCAAAGAGGGCAGTGCGAGCAGCGGTGCGATTGCGGCGGCCACGAAGCGACGGGAAATGGCCGCGTGTTCGAGGCGCATTGTCCGAAGGCTCGCGGGCGCACGGTCCAGCAAGCACCGAAGCGGGGGACCCGATCTCCGAGGAGCTCGCTCGCCACAGCGCCGAGCTCGAGGCGCGCCACCCAACGCGGCGCGACGCATCAGATGGCCACCAACGCACAAAAACACGCACAAAAGTATCATCTTGGTACAATTGTATTCCTCCGAGCACAGCGAGGCACTGAAAGACTTTAGTTTCTAGAAGTATACGAGCGGTGTTGAGCTCTGACCTCTGTTATACATGTATTTCGTTAGTATTTCGTAAGGCCAAAAATGCAGTATTCAAAGCACGCAAATCATACTGTAATGAAATCATGACCGGATTCATGAGAGCAAGGATACGCGCTTGTTAATACGCGCTCACCATCCGCGCTCGCGCCAGCTACATGTATACATGTATACATACAGACGTCTTCGTCTACACATCGCGTACTACACGACATCTTGCAGAAGAGGGCGCTTCAGCGTGCTCCAAGCACCGCAGCAGCACGAGTCATGTCGAGCGGCGTCGCGTCGCCCGCGTACCCAGTGTGGCCGATCTGGCGGGGGCCGCCGGCAGCGCGCGTGCTGGCGGCCTTGGCACGTCGCGAGACGAAGATGGCCTGAGCCTCGCTCACGAGCTCGGACATCTCGGTGGAATCTCGCGTGACCTCGAGCATCTCGCCATCGTGGTTCTCGTAATGCATCTGCATCGCGCCAATCTGCTCGAGGGAGAGCGTGCCCGGCGGCACGCCTTGCAAGAGCACGCCGTACAGCTCGTCGAAGCTGCTGCCGAGACGGCGCTTCGTGACCCGGAAGGAGACGATCTCGCCACCCGAGATCGAGGGCAACTCGACGTGCACCTTGACTGTGAAATTGCCGAAACTCTCAACCGCCTCGATATCTTCGCGGTCGATGGCGAGCTCGCCCTCATCATCATCATCAGCCGCCCTCTTGGGCGCCTGGCCTTCGGGCCGCAGCTTATCTCTCTGTTTTCCTTGAGGCTGAGCTCGTCGGAGAGGTTGCCGAGATCCGATCTCCACGTCATGGTCGTCTTCTATGAGGTCGACTACCGCCGCCTCGATGGCCTTTTTGCGGCTCTTTCGCGTCGCCTTCGTGCTGTGCGACCGGGGCGCCTGGTCATTGAGGCCAAGTGTCAGACACAGACCTGCAGCTGTGAAGATTAGCACACCGACCAGAAGCATGATCATCGCCGTTCGCCTTGACTCAAAAACTTCTTGAGCCGGGAGCGGCTCGTACTCTGAGCCCTGCTGCTCCACGCTACCATCGCGTGCAGGCATGGCGAGTGGGTGCTCGCTGATGGCGTGAGTGAAGGTGATGCGTACCTGTTCTGGCCTCGTTGGCGGCGGTGGCGGTGGCCTTGGCGGCGGTAGCTTTGGAGGCAGTGGCATCGGCGGTGGCGCATTTTGCTTCTTGCCCTTCTCCCGACGCAACCGCTCCTCCTCCTTCTCCTCCACCTCCTCGTCCTCCTCCATCTCGTCCTCGCCCTCGTCCTCGCCCTTGTCCTTGTGCTCGTCCGCTATACTTGGGCGGAAAACATCCTCATCCTCGTCCCCCTCCTCTGCGAGACGCTGCCGCGGCGGAGGAGACTTTCTCTCCTCGCCGTTGGTGTTCGATTCGACGACGGCCATTCGTCCGCGAGTAGCATCATGAGCGGCGTTGACAATCGAAAGCAAGGTGTACAAGAGCCACCAACGCATTTGTACAAGATTTCTCGCTAACTTCCCATGATACATGTACCGGTAATTCACACAAACAAGCAGGCGCTGCACAAGGAGCACGGAGCACAATGGAAGCACAATGTCTCGATGCATGCAGACCTGCACAAACTCACACCTTCACACGCTTTTAGATGCGCGGCGGCCTCCTCGCGTGTCTGACCGTCATTCCACTGCTCCTGCTCATCGCGAATATTACGCAGCAATTTGTTACTCATCAGTCCGCCGTCTCGGCCGCGCCCATCCGACGAGCAAAGCTTTTCCGAGCCGCCTCCACAATTGTAGCAGCAATACCTCCACCGCCACCTTCTCCCACTTCCTCGCAGTCCATGTCGTCGTCGTCAGCGACCATTGCGGCGAATTCGTGCAACGCCACCATGCACATTGAGCTCTGGGGCTCGGTCGTATTGCCGGGCTCTGACAATCCGCAGCCGTCGGCGGAGGCCTGCTGCGCTGCGTGCAGGGCATACGTGCCTGTGATGGATATTGGCGCGGGAGCACAGTGCAACACGTTTGTCTGGCACTTGGACCCGCCGCACGAGTGCTGGCTCAAGAACCAGCAGCCCGACGCGCTCGCGCGCGCGGCCAAGTCGCTTGAGGCTTGGCGCGGCAAGCCGCCGCAGAACCCAAAGCTGCGTTGGGCGAGCGGCGTCGTGCTTGAGAAGAAGGCATGCGCTGACTGCGAGGTGCCACCGTCCTATTATGGTTGCATCGGCAAGGACAAGTGCAACACGACGCGCGCGTGCGGCTCGCCCGCCATCGACGGCTACGCACACGTCGAGCCGAGGTGTTTCGACACGTCACCCACGACGCTGCTGTATCGCGAGGTGCTCAGTGCTGGCACCAGGCTCGTCGGCTACCACGAGGAGGCGGCGGACTATGATGGGCTAGGCGTGCATTGGGGCATCGGGCACAAGCAGGCCACATGGCAGGCGTGCGAGGCCGCGTGCTTTGCACACAAGCCAGCCAAATCCGGCGGACCGTACTCACAGCTCCCGTGCAACGTGTGGACGTGGTGTTCACGCCCTGTGTGCTTCGAGCCGGATGCGCACTCGCACTCGATTGGCGACTGCTGGCTCAAGTTCTCGGAGGAGCCCTGGGCTCCCGAGGTCAACATGAGATCGAAGACGAGCCCGATGCGCCCCGCCTTTATGCAGCGTCATCGGAAGGCGATGGTCGATGGCGTGCCTTGGTGGTCCGGCGCGCTACTGCCTGAGGGGCGCGCTATGACCAACGGGACCTGGGGGCCGAGGGCATACTGGTGAGGATGCCCTCACGCCCCCGTACGGAGAGGTCAGGTCGCTGACAGTGTCTTCATCTTCAGTCATTCATAGGAGTCACATAGAAGTCTCAGCGCGGTACCCGGTAGTAGTAGTAGTAGTAGTAGATATATTGTAGCTATGTGTGTGCAGCTCATCGGGAGCTCTGCAAGCCACGCTCCATTTAAGCGCAACGTGCGCTTACCGGCTCCCTGTCTTTATGCCGGTACATGTTTCCCCACAAACGTCCTCACTCGCACACACTCGTTGGAATAAAAGGGCCGCACACGGCCACACGATTGGCGCGCGGCACGCCTCGATCTTCGCTCTTTGCCATTCTCACGGAACTGTGGCTTCACAAGCACGCGGTTCCGTGTGACTCGGCCGCAAGTCCATGCCTGGGAAGCACCGTGGCGCCGCGGAGGAGGACGATGCAAAACCTCCCGAATCCGACGATGATGGTGAGGAAGAGGTCGTGCGAGCAAATCGAACCAACGTGGATGACGACTCGGATGATTTGCCCGAAGAAGAAGTTGACGGGCAGGGCATGACAAGTGCTGCAGAAGGGGCGCAGGCCAACGTGAATGACGACGACTCAGATGATTTGCCAGAAGAAGAAGCCGGCGGGCGTGGTGCGGCAAGTGTTGCAGTGGGGATGCAATCGAACGTGGTCGTAGATGACGATGGCTCGGATGGTTTGCCCGAAGATGAAGATGCAGCCGCAACCGTCGTGCAGTCAGCCATACGCTCAAAAAGTGCAAAGAGGGTCACGCAGAAGCTGTTTAAGGAGAAGAAGGCGCAGGTTGCGGCAGCAACTGTGGTGCAGTCCGCGGTCCGTGGAAAGATTGCACAGAAGGTGAAGGCAGGAAAACTGCATGAGAAGCAGGTGAAGGAAGAGCAGGATGCAGCGGCGACTGTCGTGCAGTCAGCTGTGCGAGGCAAAAAGGCCAAAAAGGTCAAGCAGGATCTGTTGAGGGAGAGGGAGGATCAGGATGAGCTGCCACCTGACGATGACGAGCCGCCTCCGGACGACGCGCCACCGGTCAATGGCGTGGCAGGAGCTGCCGATGCAGAGAAAGATGCGCTCCGACCCGGCACAGCAGCGCCGCATGCACGACTGAGAGCTGACGACGACATGCCGCCCGACGACGGCGAGGCCGAGCCGCAGCACCTACTGCAAGCTCATGTAGCAGCGGACACAGGCTCTGCGCAGACACAGGCTCTGCGGGCAGACACTAGCTCTGCGGCTGCACAGACTCCCGCACCGCATGCCGATGACGATGCGCCGCCATCCGACGACGAGCCACCTGATGATGACGAACCGCCTCCTGATGATGAGCCACCGCCTCATGATAACGAACCGCTTGACGACGACGACGAGCCGCCAGACGATGACGAGCCTCCGCCTGATGATGACGAGGTCTTGCCGCAGCAAACCAAAGGGGTGAGTCGGCTTGCACTCTAATCCCCTGCTCGTGCTATTCTGCTCATGCTCATTGTCTGTCCGGCTTTTGTGCCGATTCGCTGTCAGAGCAGTCGGTAGGCGAGCAAGAGAAGGAAGAGCAGGACGCAGCGGCGACTGTCGTGCAATCAGCCGTGCGCGGCAAAATGGCTAAGAAAGGCAAGCCGAGGCTGTCGGAGGAGAACGGGGAGCAAGATGCGGCAGCAACTGTGATACAGACTGCGGTCCGTGGGAAGAAGGCGAAGATGGTGAAGGCAGAGAAGTTCCAGGAGAAGCAGAATAAGGAAGAGAAGGAGACGGAAGAGCGGGGCGCAGCGGCCACCAAGCTGCAGGCTGTGCATCGCGGTCGGCGCGATCGCCAAGTCCTCCGCGAGCAGGCTGACGCGGCGACTAAGCTGCAAGCCGTGCACCGTGGCCAGCATGCTCGCCACAACTGTGTTGCGCGGTCTGCACCGCAGCCTCTCCTGCATCTCTCTGCCGACGAAGAGCTGACAGCACCTGCTCTTTACGATCGAGCAGAGGAAGTGGCAGAGTTGGCACCGTTGGAATTGGAGGAGGACCCTCTCGAAGCATTGTTGCTTGGCGAGGGCACGCGACGGGTCGAGGTCTGCAGGTCTTCTGGCACTTCATTAGGTCTTCGCATCGCGTCAGACAAGGAGCTCGACAAGAGACGTTTATGGGGATTGCCCGAGATCCGACTGCCAGACAAGCCCGGACAGGCCCCGTTCCGTCAGAGGCCAGTAGTTGCTTGGGTCGACCCGCAGGGCGGAGCTGCACGAGCGGGCCTCGAACTCGACGATGTCGTTCTCGCTATCAACGGCCATCTGAATCCATCGAGCGTCGACTTTGGCGACCTCATCGGGACGGGTGGGACGAGCACTTTTATCGTGCAACCGGTCGCACACTTGCTGAGCGTGGTCTCGATGAGCAAACAGTCACCGCTGAAAGCCAAGGGGTCGACCGCAAGACCTGGCGAGAGACAGATGAGTCAGGGCGATGTGCTCTCGGAGCTGACTACAGCGGTTGTCTGGGTGCCGGTTCCTCGCGTCTTGACGACTACCGCCCTCACGCCTCGAGGTATGAAGTCTTCGATTCAGCTACACAAGGAGCTGAAGGACGTCAGCATATCCATGTCCAAGATGATAACTCGCGTGAAACAGGCTCTCGCCGTGGTACGTGGGACGCAACAAGAGTTACTCGCATCAGTCGAGTCGTGCCGGAAGAATCTGGAACAGAACCCGAGCCTGCGCCTGCTGCCGACCGCCCCAGATGCCTTGGAGGAGGCGAGAGACGAAGTTCGAAAAGATGTCATCCGGGAGACCTACATTGGGCGTTACGGTGTCGAGCCCTCCGAGGCGACACTCAAGCAAGAATTCAAGTTGGAAGTGAGCAAGGTGGCGCGCCGTCGTGCGGAAGCCAATAAGCCCATCCTCCTTGCAATGGCTGAGCTTGAAGAGATTGCGAGCTCGGGGGCGCAGACGCTCGGGGCGCAGGAAGAAACGTTGCTCCACTTTCTGACGATTGCCCTTCCTCAAAGGGTTCAGGAGCTCGACGGGCACTGCAGTGCACGCCATCAGGTCGTGCAGACTAAAGACCGCTTCACTGTCAGCCATCTCGAGGACCACGCTACGCACGAGTGCTTACGCCTGGCAGTGGAGCAAGAGGACTCGGCTCGAGCAGCCGTCACCGAGGCACTCAAGATTGTGCGACGGGAGCGCTCGGCCCTTGAAGTGTGCAAGGCAGACTTGCAGCGAGCCATGCAGGAGAAAGGCAGGATGCTCGCAAGGCATCGCGTGAACAACCTGCGAGGCACTACATTTACCGCGTGGAACTCTGAGGAAATAAAGAATATGACGCGGCGCTCGAGGTTGTTGCAATGACGTGGAGGCAGATTGGGGATGCCACCTGTGATTGTCACGTTTGACACCTCACCTGTCACCTCGCTGGATGTCCACAAAACTATACGAGTTAGTAACGGTTAGCGCACGGCATTAGAAGTTGCAGTTACAGTACGTCATCGTTGAAGCTTTTGGCGTCTCGTGGACGCCGCTCTATAGGTCTATTGGCTCGTGCTCGGCGTGGCTCGGTCGGTGTTGACACTGTTGAAGCTAGTAATCTATTTGAATGATTTCCCAAAGCGCAGAGGGCGACGCCGTTACACTCGGGGGTATACCGGAAGGTGGACGGGTTTGCACAGGACAAAGGGTTGATGCACAGGCCTTAGGCTTAGCGGCTAGCGCACAGAAGCTAGTACGGCGCCTACTCTTCCCCCACGCGCCACGCCCCGCCGTGCAACGGCCTGTGTTACCACGGGTTGTGTCGGCCACACCTCCGTCCATAGTGAT
>Ga0164295_10002445_pt1 | contig 15276 bp, 6 predicted proteins | sample GEODES006metaG_FD_111798 | JGI IMG/M metagenome (GOLD analysis project Ga0164295, IMG submission 111798) | Oligotrophic lake water microbial communities from Sparkling Lake, Wisconsin, USA - GEODES006 metaG | ecosystem: Environmental > Aquatic > Freshwater > Lake | place: USA: Sparkling Lake...
TGCGCCGAAGGCAGGACTGCATGGCCGCGAGACGGCGCCGAGAGTGCCCATCCCGAAACCGCCTGAGCCGCCTGAGCCGCTTGAGCCGCCACTCATCGAACCGCCCAACGCCCCCACAGCAGGTGGCCCGCCGAAGCCAGCGATGGAGCCCGCAATGGCAACCGCCCGCAGCCCCCTCGAGCCCGACGGCGACGAGGATGGCGCGGCGGAGGTGGAAGGCGCGGCGGAGGTGGAAGGCGTGGCGGAGGTGGAAGGCGTGGCGCAGGTGGAAGGCGCGGCGGACGGCGATGCGTGGGCGCTTGAGCTGACGGCGATGCAGTGTGGGGGCGGCCGCCCCGACCCAAAGGTTCTCCACTCCACAGCGGTGGTGGTGGTGCACACCGAGGCGCAGATCTTCGTCTGGGCAGGGGCGCACTCTGTCCCGTTCCAGCGGTGGGCGGGCGCTGAGCTCGGCCGCGCCCTCACGCAGCGCGCCGTGCCGGGCGCCTTCGGGCTTTGCCGTACTGTTGAAGGTGCCGAACCAGCCATCTTCACCTCTCTCTTTGCGGCTTGGGAGCCCACCTCCACCGCGCGCCTCGTTTCGTCCGACGGCTTCGCCTCCGCCGCCGCCCCAGCCCTCGGCCTCGGCTTGCGCTGGAAGGACGTTGGGGAGAACGCCCCGCTGTTCGGGACGGAGTTCGTTCACGCGACGCTCGTGCAAGCGCTCGAGCGGAAGCTCGAGGCATCTCCAGTCGATTCGGACGCGGTGCGCGCGGCGGGGCTCCAGCTCAAGCTCGAATTCGGGCTCAGCGACTTTGAGCGGCTCAGCGTGCACGGGCTGCGCACCGACTCGTACGTGCGCGCCGGCGGAAGGTGCCTGATGCCCGCGACGGCGCTTGCCGAGTGGCCCATGTCGCTGGCCGAGGTGTGCGAGATCTTCCGTCATCCGCCGCCGCCGAGCGTGCTCAGCCTCGAGGGGCTGGGCGCCGATCAGCAGTCGGGGCTGACTGTGTGGCAGATCTCGTCGCAGGAGTCGCCCGACACGGCGCCCGACGCGGAGCCTGTGCAGCATCTCGAGCCCTTCCACAGCATCTTCCGCTCGGACCGGTGCTACATGGTGCTCCATACGTACCTGCACGCGCTCACCCGTCGGAAGATGCATGAGCTCTTCTTTTGGGTCGGTAAGCATGCGGACCGCTTCTACTTTATGGTGTGGCGCTTCCAGCTCACTGGCCAGATGGCACAGAAGGCGAGCGCCCCCCCATGCCCCTGAGTGCGACTCCTTGTCACTAATGGTCGCTGACGTTCACTGATTGCCCTCCCTCATCAGGTGATGATCTCCGCCGAGTACCTCGTTGAGCAGCATCAGGAGCCGCCGCGCTTCTTTGCCATGTTTCACGCGCAGGCAGCCGCCGCGTTCACGACCGCTGTCGGCGAGACTGATGCAGACGCCGCCCTCGACGCTCGCGACCGCGCCCCGCCGCCGAGGTGCTCGGATAGTGCTGCCTACGACGGCGCACCGCTCGTCTTCCTGGACTGTTCCGACGAGGCGGCGGCACAGCTGGCGGACCGCTCGGCGAATGGTCTCGGGGGCCTCGACGGCCTCTTCCAATGCAGCGGCTCGTGCGCCATGGACCTTCGCGCGCAGCAGGTCGCACTGCGCGCCTCGTCGCTTATCCCTTGGAACTCGTTCGTGCTGCAGACGGACGCGTCCCAATTCATCTGGCATGGCAAGGGCGCGAGCCTCGCCAAGCGTGAGTACGCGCAAGCCCTCGGGCGTGCTGCCGCCGCTGGGCGTGCATGCATCACCATCGACGAGGCGACGGACGCTCCCGAGCGCTGGCCCCAGGAGTTTTGGCGCGTGCTCCCCGACGGCCCCCACGGACTGCCGCGGCTGCGTTTCATCACGCCGCGGCCGACGGCGCCGCGCCTCTTTTCGATCCGAGCCCTCGGGGGACGATGGCAAGTCGACGAGCTCTACTGCTTTGGGCGCCGCTCGCTGCGGCCCGAGTCGGTGCTCTTGCTCGACGCGTGCAATCAAGCCTTCCTGTGGTTCGGACCGTCCGCGCGCTTGCCCGATCGCGAGGTCGCGCCGAAGTGGGCGCGCCTCTACCTGCGGGTCGCCGCCGTCGACGGCCGGCCGGTCGATTGCGTCCCGACTATCCTTGAGGGTGGGCGGGAGACGCTCGACTTCGCGTGCCACTTCCATGACTGGGGCGCGAGCGGTGCGCTCGCCTTTTGGGACCCGTACGAGGCTCGACTGGCCGAGCTAGGCCGCACGCACATGTTTGGACGCGTGGTTCGCCATGTCTCGCGTCATCCGGCAACGCAGGGCGGGCCGGAGCTGACGGAGCGCGAGCGCGAGCGACACGGCGACAAGAGGGCCAGTTACAAGGAGGGCGCGTGCTCGATGGTCGGTGTCGCTTCCGACTGGCTGGCCGACGTGACGGCCGGTGTGCCGCCGCCCGACTCCGACCACGTACAGGAATCCCTCCCAATGCGCGGTCTGACGCTCGTGGTCACGTCGCTGCTGCTCGGCGACGTCAAGAAGCGCGCACGCTGCCGGCGGCTCGCGGCCATGCTCACCGAGGCCCAAGTCGAGTTCCACACAGTCGACTTGGCGTTGCCGCAGTTTCGTCAAGCGCGCTACGAGCTCGCGCGGCTGCTCAAGAGGAGTCACAAGTCCGAGCTCGACATCCTGTCGCTGCCTCTGCTGCTCAAGGACGACGACGTGCTGCTCGTCTCGGACGAGCGCCCCGAGACACCGACGAGCCGGGGCGGCTCGCCCAAGGTTGACTCTCTCGAGTCGGAGCAGGCGTTGCGCGAGTGGCTTGGGCTAGGGATGGGGCCCTTGTCGAGCTCTGGTGTGAAGACGAGCTCCGGTGTGAAGACCTCGCGCACGCTCACTGAGCGGCTCGCCCGCGCCACGCTCGGGAAGCTGCCCACGCTCGAAGAGCTTCGTATCGCCTCGAGGGGCGGTAACGAACGCGCCGAGTCGGGCGCCGTGTCGGGCGCTCTTCTGCCCACGGGCGGCGGCGGCGACGGCGGCCACGGCCACGGCGGCGTGCTGCACGAGGGCTATCTCGAAAAGGAAGGTGGGCTGATGAAGAACCGTTGGGAGCGCCGCTTCTTCCTGCTGGCCGCCGACGGCACGCTCTACTGGTTCGGTGAAGCTCTCGCGACCGAAGCGGCGCTCGGCACACTGCAGCTAAGAAGCGAGGGTGCCACGCTCAAGGCTCTCGGGGTGAAGCTTTCCTTTGAGATCCTCACCGCCAAGAAATCGTACGTGCTGCGCACGCAGGATGGGCGCGATCTGGCCGACTGGCTGCGCGCAATCCGCCAAGTGCTCCACGGCCGCGACATCGGGCCGCATGCCACCCCGACGAAGAGCAGCGCCGCCGCTGCTGCCGCTGCTCCGTCTCCCGAGGGCGGCTCGCGCAGCCGTGGCTTCGCGCGCCGCTCTTTGGGCCCTTCGCACCCGAGCCTCAGCAAGCTCCTTACCAACGTGGGCGCTGACGTGGCGGCGGTGCTGGACCTGAGCAAGGCCTCCGGCGCCCGGCGCCTTTCCTTTGCGCCGCCGCCGCCGCCGCCGCCGCCGCCGCCGCTGGACGTGTGCGCATCGACAAGGCCGGTGGCACGGCTCAGCATTGACGTGGAGAGTGAGGAGGTGATCGGTTCGAGCGGCGCGACGCGCGCGCGCCTGAGCATGGTGCTCGCGGCCGCGCTGCCATCGAGCTCAGTGCCCTTCGGGCTGTTGGCGAAGATGACGGCGAAGCGCGGCACCAAGGTGGCGCGTTTCTTCCTCGTCCGCGACTCAGTTCTCCTCTACTACGAGGTGAACACGGCCAGCCGAGCGCTGTGGGAAAGTCTCATCGAGGAGCATGGCGCCGGCCCGGGCGGCTGGTGCGCGAGGGGCCCATCGAGCGGCGACGGCGCAGATCCGCGCATGGAGCATGCGCCCACTGTGGCCGCGGACGGCACGGGGGGCGCGTGTGCCATCAAGGGCGACTGGGTCATCAAGTCTCAGGACGTCGTGTGGCGGCCCGGTGAGAAGCTCTGCGAGATGATCGACCCGAAGCACCCGTCGGGCACGATCCCGCTCGCAGACACGGGCATCGAGCCTCTGAGGGAGGACGAGGGAGGGAGGGAGGGATTTGGGCTGCGCGTGCTCTGGTACAACAATCCAGAGCTTGAGGCCGTGAAGATGCTCTGCTCGAGTGCAGCGGAACGGGACGCGTGGATCCATGCGCTCGTTACGGCGCGTCTCGCCACGTCCCGAAACGTGTACACGAGTGCTCTCGCCACGAAGGAGGCGCAAGAGCTGCGGGACGGCGCGCGGCGCGAGTGTGACACGTGGCGGCACCTAGCTGAGGAGCTCCGTGAGGAGGTGCGTGCCAACGAAACGGCCGCTCAACGCGCGCACGCACAGCTCGAGGCGCTGGCCGCGCGCCACAAGCGCGACCTCGAGACGCTTGCATCTCGCGACGAGGAGATTGTGCGCATGCGGCGTGAGGCGGCCGATGCGGCCGAGGCTCGCGACCAACTCTTGGACAAGCTGCAGCGTACCGAGGAGCGTGCGTCCAGGCTGATCGATGATCGGGAGGCGCTGCTCGCGGCCAAGCTCAAGGTCGAGACCTCGGCCGACGAGATTGCGCGCGCCAAGGCGGAGGCGCTCGCCAAGGTGCAGGCCGAGCGATCAAGGGTGAGGGATCTCGAGGCGCAGCTCGCCGCCGCCCACGCGGCCCTCGAGGTCGAGCGCGCAAAGATGCGAGCAGCCGAAGCATGCGGCGCATCGCTCAGTGCCCAGCTGGCGCGAGCGGAGGAAGCGGCGGCTCTGGAGGCGACCAAGGCGGTGGCGCTGGCGGAGGCGGCGGAGATTGCATCTCGAAGGGACGATGAGCGCGCGCGCGCGGAGGATACGCAACTGAAATTGGCGCGGGAGGCGCTCGAGGCCGAGCAGCGTGCACTAGTTGAGCGCAAGAACGCGCGGGCTGCGAAAGAGGACGAGCAGCAGCAGCGGCGGCGGCGGCGGGCGGCGAGCACCGGCGCCGAAAATGCCCCTCCTTACGCGGCACTCTCTGCAGGGGTAGTGCCGCCGCCGCCGCCGCCGCCCTTGGGAATTCCTAAGCGGCCGGGCACTTCTTTGCTTGAGCGCTTCTCGGCGGCTGCGCCTACTGCGCCTGCAGCGCGCGAGGCCGACGAGAGCAATCCCACCTCATCCTACCCGCCTGCGCGCGTATCCCTCCTCACCTCACTCTCTCTGGTGGCCGATGGCATCCGCAACTCCCTCCCAATCTCCTTCCCTCCGCTGGCGAGGGCGGCGGAGGGTGTGGTGGCGAGCGATGCGGCGCTGCTCCTCCCGCCGTCAGCTCCGCCGCTGGTCGCGCCGCCAACCGGTGCACGTGGAGGTACCTTTGTGGATCGCTTCGGCAAGCCTGTCGAGTTCCAAATCCGGCCGCCTGCCGCTCCCGCCGACCACGCGGAGGCGTTGCGCGACCAGGTCGAGGCGGAGCAGTCGGCGCTTCGAGATCGCAAGCTGGAGCGGGAGGCACGCCAGCTGCGCCGAAGGCTCGAGCTCGCCGAGGCGCAGCAAGAGCCACCACCGCCCCCGACGGACCTGTTCCACCGCTGGCCAGCCGAGGACAACATGCGAGCGATTTCATCTGAGAGCGGATCCGTAAGGGAATCCTAAACGGGCTGAATCCTAAGCGGATCCGGAGGGAATCCGCCTCGAAAGGGGCTGTGCGTGCATCTCGTGCTATGTGCCGGCTCGTTTGGATCGCGCAGGCTGGAGCCGAGCGCAGAACGGGTGCTGAACGGGTGCTCGATAATGGATTGTGGTCCACAGCTGATTGTGGTTGCCGTGGAGGGTACGTTACACACTTGTACACTTACAGTCAGTCAGTCACGACGCACCGGTGTGGTGTGCGCGTTGAAGGATGAATCGTTCCGCACCGCGCTTCCGTTCATGCGATGATCGCTCGATGGAGACACCTATACCGTATACGCCGTGCTTTTACTGCGTTTTAAAACATCGGTCCGGAAGGATCGTGGACGCGTGCCGTGGTCCGAGACGCGCGAACAGTGACTCCGAGTCACATCACAGCCGCACCGGCCACCGCAGTGCCGGCAGCTGCGAGAAAGTGCGATGGAGCGTGGTGGTGCTGGTGGTGCGCACACGATGACGGCGGCCACGCGTCTCTCACGAGTTACGACCTTAGGAAACCGTCTAAACGCACATCATGGGCGTCATGGGCAAGCATGCACGAAAACAGTTCACTTGTCGCACACGCCGCCGCTCACGCCTCCGCAAGCCAGTTACAAAACAACCGTCCATTGTACCGACTCCCGTGGCAGGACAGCTTTCCCCCCCGGCACGCGGCAGTGACCAGCAGTGAGCATCGGCGATCGTCGCTGTTTCCGCTCCGCATGGGTCATCATCATCATCATTACAGCAGGGCGCTCCTACAATGCACAATCCCGCCATGAGCTCCCATGATCTCGGTCAAGCCGCGCCCTCTCCAGCCGGCCAAAGCGCCATTCCGCATCGCGCCAGCTACAATTCGGACTTGGGCTTCTTGCCCTTGCCGCCCTTGCCGCCCTTGCTACCTTTTCTGCTCTTGCGCTGCTGCTGCTCCATGAGCATTGCCACCTCGGGTGGCACCTCGTACACGACCCATCGGCGTGCGTTATTCTCGCCGGGGAGCGGCTGCGCCCCTGCCCCCGCGCACACCTCGTCGCCGCAGCCGCACGAGAGCGATTCACTGTCAGCGCACGGCATGTCGCACCCGTCATCGAATTCGACTTCTCCGGACGGGTCAGGCGTGCCGTCGAAGGCGAAAGCATGGCCGTCGACAGCCGACGCGCGTGCGATGGCCACATTCTTCTTGCCCTGCATCGCCGCAAACTGCATCGCCTGCATGAGGCTCGCGCCCGCCGCGCCACCCGTATATACCTTGTCCTTGGGCAGCGACGCCTCGCGCCCGTAGCACGCCTTGGGCGTGAGCCCGAGCTGCTCGCCCAGCCCTCCGCGGCCGCCGCCGAAGCCGTCCTCCTCGCCGTAGTCCTCGCCGCCGCCGCGCCCCTCCATGCGCTTGTGGTACTCCTTGACATACTCATCCGACTCCTTGTCACGGCCTACGTTGAAGTCCTCGAGCTGCTTGAACGGCTTGCGCTTCGCGATGAGCGGCTGCAGCGCAGGCGGGTACTGCCCGACGCAATACCACGATCCGGGCGCGTCGCACACACGATTCGCAGGATCGGCGACCCAGTCCTTGGACTTTTTGGAGACGTTCATCACCTTGAAGATGCGCACCTTGCCATATTTGGAGGTGAAGGCGTGCTTGAACATCTTCGGGTTGAGCGGCGGCACACCTGGCTCACCGTAGCGCACCGTCTTGTACAGCAGGCACTTCTCCATCATGGGCGTGGGGATGCCGCCTTGGTAAAAGCCAAACTGCGCGGGTGAGGCGAGCGTCGTGAGCGAGGCCGGGTCAAGGAGATGTGCCAGGGCAAGGTGAGAGAGGTTATGGCGGGGGCGAGGTGGCGGACGGCCGAGTGTGGGCGGCTCGAAACACCCGCTGCCCCAGGGGTGGACAGCGGATACCATCGGCCACCGGACGTTGGTGTAGCTGGCGTTAGTCATGCGAGGGGCTCCCCCCCCTGCCTCCCCCAAGAGGGAGGCACCTCCAGATAACCTTCTGAAGAGCACCGGCTTAATACTTCAGCTCGGCAGGCCCTGGGCGCTCGCAGCATGCGGCGAGGGTGCGTGCATGTGCACGGCAGCAGCGGCAGCGGCAGCGGCAGCAGCAGCGGCAGAAGCGACAGCAGCGGCAGCAAACGTGCACCATGGCGGCGTTGCGGCTGTGGCAGCGGCGACGGAGGCATACCTGCGAGCACGTGGGCTCGTCGCAGATGTCGTGGTAGACGGAGTTGCCGATGCGCGCCATGTGAGGCGACTTGGCGAGGTCATCGCCACCGCCACCCGCCCACACGAGCACATAGTCCGCGAGGTGGCGTGCGATGCGGTGCGCCTTCTCTTCAGAAGCTGAGAGGATGCGCCCGAGCGTCGCGATATGCTCGTGGTTCCACGTGTTGCCGTCGGCGATGGTCGTGCGGTTGCCGATACCCGCGATCTGATAGCCATAGTCCCACCAGGCCATGACGCGCGCGTCCTCAGGAGTCGTCTTCTTGAGCCACCAGTATGCCTCGCGGTAGTCGTCCAACATGATCTCTTTGCCATTGTTGAGGCGCGCCTTGAACATGATCGACGGTTGCGAGAGCTGCTCCGAGAGCTCGTGCGAGTACTTGTAAAACTCCTTGGCCTTCTTCTGTAGGGGCCAGCGCGTCTGGCGCACCAGGTAGACGCCGAGCGCGATTCGCAGCAGGCAGGTTAGCCGGAAGTTGTACAGCGTCCAGGCGGCACGCGCCACCCCTCTCATCTTGCGCTTGATTTGCTGCTGCAGCTTCGCGTTGCGCGTCATTCCGTCCGCGCCGTTCCCACTGCCCTCCTTTTTGGCTAATTTGGCGGCGGGGTCCTTGTCGTCGGCGGACGGCGCAGTCGTGGGCTCATCCTCCTCCTCGTGGTCGGCGAGCAGCGTAGGTTTGCCGTAGAGGGTCGTGGCGACGATACGACCGACTGGGTGCAACAAGAACTGGTCGAAGCAGAAGCCGATGGCGATGCCACCGAGTGCGGACGCGACGGGGCCGAGCAGGATCACGAGGCGCGCCATCCGATTCGAGAAGTAGTACGCGATGATCGAGTACAGGATGATGAACGAGTTCGCGTCTGTCCAGCGCAGGAAGCTCAGCCCAAAACCGACGGGAGCGAGCTCGTACGCGTGGCTCAAGTACTGCTGGTATGCCTGCTGGTTGGCTGGCTGGTGCTCGGCGACCGAGTCGACGAGCGGGTTGCCTGTGCGAGTGTGCTTCACAAAGAGGCCGCGCACGCGCGCCGATGGCGGCCCAAAGTAGTTCATCGAGAGCTGCAGATACGCCGCGCCCCCGACAGCGAGGATGAGGACGGGCAGAGTGACCTTGATGCGGAGTAGCGTGAGCTGCAGGAAGGAGAGGCCCTTGTTGCGGCGCTGCCTCTCGCAGTACTCGAGGATCTGAAAGGCAATGAAGACGAGCAGTGGCCCGATCTGCTCCGTCGACTTGAGCGGGCCCCAACCGACGACGGGTACGCGCATGGCGCCCATCGTACCGACGACGAAGAGGAGCGAGTACGCGCGATGCAGCTTCGATGTGAAGCGCCCAAGGAAGAAGAGGGCGACGGCGTGCGCGCCGATCAGGTTGATGACGAAGACGAAGCCGCCCCACGCGGCCACCATGCACACGTACGCGAGCCCCGCCATCACGCCCCACACGATCGAGTCGCGCGTGGCGCGCCCGTCGGTGGCCGTTGGGTCGTTGCGCAGCGCGCGGACCCAGCAGAAGAAGGTGGCGGACATGCAGGTGAGCGCGATCGACTCGTTATCGTACCCGCCGCCAACGGAGCGCATCAGGTGCGCGGGCACGATCGACATGATCCCCGCAGCGACCACGCCCGAGGCGTACGAGCCTGAGCACTCCTTGGTGAGCAGACCGAGGAAGCACGTCGCCGACACGCCGAACCACGCCGGCACGAAGCAGCACACGTCGTTGAGCGACATGGACGTATCGCCTACGGTGAGGCGCATCGCACGCCAGATCGCAACCGAAACGATCTGCATCCCCGGGTAGATCGTCGTGCCCACGGGCCGACCGAGTGGGTACCACGACTCATAGTCAAACCACGTGAAGAACTTGTACCAGCCGTTGTCGGCGAGGTATTTGGTCGCGCGGAAGTTGAACCACGGGTCGAATTCATGGATGACGCGCCCTGCGCACGTGAAGGCAGTTGGGCGTCAGTGGAACAGACACACAGGCGGTGGACCATAGAATACGGCCGCCGGGCGCACCAAAAGTCTTCAGCGCATAAAGGCGGATGCCGTACGCCTCGAGGCTGGCGAAGTAGAGGCCGACCGTGAAGGCGACGAACAAAGCGCCCTCGACGATGTACGAGGCAACTCGACGTTCGGCCGCGATTGGCATCGGTGTCGTGGCGTGCCCGTGCCACGTGTTTCTGCAACGTGTTTCATCATGCATTTCCCCTGTGACGGATAGATGTGTAGATACAATGCGTCGAGTCACCTTGTAAGAAGTCTTGTTATTCGTCAGGTCGCTCGGCCACTATACCACCCTCGAGGCTGGCGAAGAGGCCGCACGTGTGTGTGTGGTGTGTGTTTTCACCTCCCCCGCCGCGCCGCCCGCCCCTCCCTGGGCCCCCTACCGCGCAATCCCACCCTCGTGTCTGCTGCCTCACAGAGGCCCACTCGGCGAGCCTCGCTGGAGTTAGCTGGAGTCTGCCGAGCGCCGTCCCGTGCGTGCGCTCTCGCAGCATTTCGGCCTGAGTCGTTTAGTATCCGCCGTAGCCGTAGCCGGGTTGGCCATATCCGGGTGGTTGGCCATAGCCGCCCGCGCCGTAGCCGTAGCCGTAGCCGGCCTGAGCGCAATGCAAGCGAGAGTCAAGTCGACACGGTGCGCCCTTGTGAGAGGCGAGAAGGAGAGGCGGGAGACTGTGCTCTCGCAGCCTCGCAGCGGCGTTTGGGCTCTCTTTCTCTCTCTCTCACACACCTGCGGGTACCCGGCACCCATGCCACCAGGATTGTAGCCGCCATGTGCGGCGGCGGGATAGCCGCCGCCGCTCGTGCCGCAGCTGCCCATCGGCCCCCCCATGCCAGCGTGGGAGCCCAGAGGGGCATGCATAGAGGCATGCATAGAGGCATGCATAGGGGGCCACGTGGCGCTTCCCGGAGTCTCGAGCACATGCTTGTAACGGCAGCCGGCGCCTCGCGAGCAATTGCCATTTTGGAAGTCCTTGCACACGGGCTGGTCGCTCACCTCGGTCATTGGCTGCCCCTCGTGCACGAACTTACAGTTGGCACCGCGCGCGCACCGCCCGGAAAGGAAGTCCTTGCACACCTGACCGCCCGTGCTCGCCTGCGGCGCGACGCCGTACCGTGCGACGCCGCCGGCATGCGAGGGCAATGCGACGCCGCCATGCATCGCGGCAGGCGCAGCCCCCATTGAGCCTGGCCCGCCAAACATGGTGGGCATCTGCGGTGCATGCATCGTCAATGCTCCGGTCGCCCCGGCGGCCGGTTCGTGAGCAAACTTGCAGTTCGCGCCACGCGTGCACAAGCCGTTCTGGAAATCCTTGCACGGCGGCTTCGAGCCGGGGGGGGGAGCTGCGGGGCCTCCCGTATGCAGGAACTTGCAGCCCACGCCGCGGTTGCACACGCCATTCGTAAAGTCCTTGCACACCTGGCCGCCCGCCCCGCCCCCGCCGCTGCTGCCGTAGGTCGCGCCACCGCCATAGGCCGCGCCGGTGCCGTAAGCGCCATAGGGCGCGGCGCTGGCGGGCCAACCGCCGTAGGCGCTTTGAGCCCACATCCCAGGCGCCGGGTACGCGGCAGGCGGCGGCGGGACCATCTCTGGCAAACGCGCTCCGTAGCTAGTGGGCGCTGGGGGCAGCAGCGGGACAAGCGCCGGCATCGGCGCAGCGACTGCCGCGGTCGTAGCGGAGGTGGCAGCGGGTGCCGAAGCTTCTCCCTTCGACTTTGTCGAAGAAGAAGAAGCAGTAGGTGGCTCGGGCGCAGTCGCCGTCGTCGTTGCAGCGGCATCAGGAGCGTCAGGAGCGGAGTTAGCGGTAGCAGCAGCGCCACCGTCCGCGGCGGCGCCCGCCTCGGCCCCGGCCACTCCATCCGCTGCATCCTCTGTCGCGCGAGAGCGCTTCGCCTCGGGCTCCTCACCGTCAGCCAGCTCGCGCTTGTCAAAGTCGGCCATGCGCAACGCGCCTGAGCCTGTCACGTTCACAGCGGTTCTGATGTGATTTGCCACATTCAGTAAAAGTCTACAAATTCTCGTTACTAAGGGCAAGTGCCGCGCATGCGCGGAGCTGATCCCGAGGAACATACCGAGGCGATGAGGATGGTGGGCTGCCGCGTACCGGGTAATCAGTCCCCCCGGGGTTGAGCGCTCGCGGCGGGGTGCTGCTCAGCCCGTGGCGCCACCAACCTTCGCCTGTTCCTGGCACGGCTGGCGTGGCTGCGGCTGGCGTGGCGGGTGGCCTGCGGGCGGCCACTGCCGCAGCCACCCGAACACGACGCTCCCGCTCTAGCCGGTCGAGGGGCGCGTCTCGACTAAAGCTGCCGCCAACACTGCTGAAGCTGCTGCTACCATGGCTGGGGCTGCGCCCATCTGGACCTGCTGCTACCAGGCTTGGCGACTTCTTGTCACGTTTGAGTTTCTTGTTCGTCGGCGAGGCGGCGGCCAGCCCAGTAGCCCGGGGTACCTTGACGCGAATGGGCGATGGTGGCGTGCCCAGAGGCGGGGACGGGGAGGGCACCTTCGGCTCGTTCGAGTCGAGCGCCGTCTCCGCGCCGCCGCTGCCGAAACCCAAACCCAACCAGCTGAACACTGGTGACGAGGACTCCGGCGCGGCCGCGAGAGCGGCGGGGGGCGGCGCTGGCTGCTCGAGCCGCTCGAATACTGGCGTCGCGCCCTTGATGGGGCAGTGCACCTGGAGATCTCCCTCGTCGAGATCATCGCGGAGATCATCCTTCTGGCGCTCTAAGCGGGCTGCTCGATGGGCGAGGATGCGTTTGACCGCCTCGCGCCGGTGCTGCTCCGTTCGCATCTCTTCGGCGCGCGCAGCCCGCTCCAAAATCTCCTGCGCGCGCAAGGCCTTGGCCGCGGCTTCCTTCTGCGCTTGATCGTACGCTGCCGCGATCGCGTCCACCCTGGCCTTGGTCTCCTTGTCCTTTTGGGCTTGGGTGACCTTCCACGCGGGCAAGTGCCGAGAGGCTTTACGCGCGGCCGCAACCACCCGACGACGCTCCCGCTCAAGCAGGTCGACAGGCTCTGGCTCCAATCCAGCGTCCCCGGCCTTTTCGCCCTCCTCCAGGTGAACGAAACCTGCAGGAGGTGATGCCGGATCGAAGCAGACAATGCAAATTGCTAGGAAGCCGAGCAGGAGCACTGTTTCCAGCGCTAGAAAGGGCAGCCGCAGTGGTAGTGGCAAGTTGCCATTTGGTGGGGCAGAGGGCGGCGGCGGCGGCGGTGGCGATGGCTCTGGTGGTGACGGCTCTGGTGGTGGGGGAGGCACCGGCTCCTGCAGCGGCGAGAGCACCGCTTCCACACGCTGCTCAGAGGCCGTCCCCAGGCTCAAGAGGCACAGCACTGTGACGGCAAGACGCATCGTCTTGATGGCAACTAGCTGGGCCCGGGTGCCGCAGCGTGCTCAGCGACACGACCGCTCCGCTCTCGAGAAGGCCGTCGGACTTCGAATTTGGTAAGTTGCGAAAAATCGAGCTCGAGCTCTGGAGTTTCTTCATGGGAATCAGCAAAGAGGAAGGCTCGACTGTGTTACACCCAATTCACATTCACATTCACAGCGCCGACGTACCCCGTCGCGACTCGTTTTGTCTGCGACCGGGCAGTTCCATTGCGTCGGTTGCAGGCCTTCCGGGTAAGCAATGAGCCAGTCCTCATGGTTCCAGATGAACATGAGCTTCAAGGACAAATTTACGGTGTCGGCGAACCACTACCGTCGCAGCTCTGACGCGTACGGCGAGTGCTTCACCAATCCCGTCCTCACGGAGTCGCTCACGTCGTCGTACCTCCTCAAAGGCCCCCCCTCGTCGGCGTACCTGCCCATCTCAGCGGCAAAGACGCCCGGCCAGAACGGCCACACGATTACGCCCATTGGCATGTCCAATTATGGCCAGACCCGCACGGCGAATCAAAAGACTTCGTGGATGCCCACGCACACGATGAAGGCGAAGAAGGACTCGGGGTTCGTGTTTGACATCCTGGATGCCGACGGGGATGGCCGCATCACGAGAGCGGAATACATCGCCGGCTTCGACATCATCGACACAAATCATGATGGCTTCATCTCCCGCGAGGAGTTCGGCACTGAAAGCAATGCCCCCTTCAAGCTGCTCGACACGGACGGAGATGGGCACCTGACCCGGGCCGAGTACGAAGCAGGCTTCGACTTGTTCGACAATGATGGTGACGGGTTCATCACCCGGGCCGAACTCCACGGGCACGTGGTCCCAAAATTCTCTTTCGACGCTCTCGATGCAGACGGCGACGGTGAGATCACCAAGGAAGAGTACATGAAAGCGTTCGACATGATCGATCTCGATAAGGACGGCTACATCACTGTGCTCGAGTTCAACTGTGTCTCCTGCTTGCCCTTCGCCTTGATCGACAAGGACGGCGATGGAAAGCTCACCAGAAAGGAGTGGGAAGAAGGCTTTAAGCACTTCGACCTTGACGGTGATGGCAAGATCACGAAGGCCGAGTTCCTCATCGTGTCACGCGCCGGCTTTGTGTTTGAACTGCTCGATGCTGACGGCGACGGGCGCATCACGTTCAAGGAGTACCAGAAGGGCTTCGACATCCTCGATGCGGACAAGGATGGCTTCCTTTCCAGGAAGGAGTTTGGCTCGGGCATCTCGGGCCTGATCTTCGCCAAGCTCGATACTGACCGGGACGGCAAGCTGTCTCGCAAGGAGTACGATGCTGGCTTTAAGCTCATGGACATCGATCGGGACGGCATGATCGACAAGAGGGAGTTCAACATCACGGCTCGGCCCGGCTTCCTCTTCTCACTGCTCGATGTCGACGGCGACGGCCGCATCACGCGCGAAGAGTTCAATGCCGGATTCAACGTCCTCGACGCCGACGGCGATGGACACATTACGCGTGAGGAGTTTAACTGCGCCTCGGGGGCTCCCTTCCACCTCATCGACAAGGACGGCGATGGCTACATTTCGAGGCAGGAGTGGCACTCCGTATTCGACTACTTCGACGAAGATCACGATGGGTACATCACTGCCAAGGAGTTCAACACGCTTGCGCACCCGGGCTTCCTTTTCTCGACGCTCGATGCAGATGGAGACGGCACCATCACCCGCGAAGAGTACAATGCTGGGTTCGACATCATGGATACGAATCAGAACGGACACCTGAGCCAGGAGGAGTTTCAGTGCGCCTTCTTCAAAACGCTGGATGTCGATGGCGACGGGAAGCTGTCAAGGGCCGAGTACGAGGCGGGCTTTGATATCATCGACTACGATCGGGACGGCTTCCTCACCAAGTGGGAGTTCATGGCAGCTTCCCGGCCGGGATTCTTGTTCGATGTGCTCGACGTTGACATGGATGGTCGCATCACGCGGGCGGAGTACAATGCTGGCTTCGACA
>Ga0164295_10002448_pt1 | contig 15255 bp, 14 predicted proteins | sample GEODES006metaG_FD_111798 | JGI IMG/M metagenome (GOLD analysis project Ga0164295, IMG submission 111798) | Oligotrophic lake water microbial communities from Sparkling Lake, Wisconsin, USA - GEODES006 metaG | ecosystem: Environmental > Aquatic > Freshwater > Lake | place: USA: Sparkling Lake...
GCGTACGCATCATTTGCTGCTGTCATGCGCTCACTGCCCGCAGGCTACTACGGGGAAGCGCTGGTGGGCTGCCGAGCAGACGTGCGTGCCTTGCGCTACCTGGCCGCCTCTCGCTGGCCAGATATTTGCGGTCGGGCTGCCATCGTGAACGAGCCTATGGAGCTCGTCTGCACGCAGTGGCTGCTTGCGCTCTACGGCTCGCAACTCTCAGCCGAATGCTGCCGAGTGGTTTGGCACGAGATGGCGAGGACGAGGGTAGCTCTGGGCGACGACGGGGCCGAAGCACCGCCGTCAGACTTGCCACTGCGCGTGGGCCTGGTGCTGCTTGAGAGCGTGCTCGTGGATCTGCCAAAGGGGATAGAAAAGGACGCAGCCGAGGGCGAGACGGCCGGCGGAGGGTCAAGCTATGCGATCTTGCAGGGTGCAGCTAAAACTTGGAAAGGGACGGCTACTGACCTCCTCGCCGCCGCGCTGGCAGTCAATCTACCCTCGGAAGAAGTCTATGTAGCGCGGAGGAAGGGACGGCGCGAGGTCGAGTCTCAGGATGTAATGGAGCGAGCGAGGAAGGCGATGAATAAGGCAGGCGTGGTGCTGACGACCCCCACCAAACCGATGAAATCGAGTCACAAACTCTCTTGTGCTTCGTGCGCTCGGGCGACGGTGGACCTCTTCGTGCGGCGCTCGGGCGAGCCAGGCTCGCTTAGCCACAGGCTGCGACAGTTTCGTGGGCGCCGAGGTGGCTTCGGGAGCGATGATGCCGCCTTTGCCTCGGAGTCGGAGATGCCGCGGGTCTGACATCACTGACAACTCGCGTCTGAGCCGGGACGGCGCAGCCTTATCATCTTTCATCCAGCGTACCAGAGACCAGTGTGTGACGGGGAAAATTATAAATTCATCAACTGGGAAGCGAGCACGCTCCCACCCAAAAGAGAAACCCGAGCACCTACCGAATCCGAGCACCTGTCGAATCCGAGCACTTGCCGAATCCGAGCACCTGTCTAAAGTGGAAACCGAGCATTTGCCTAAAATGGAACTCAATTATTCAGTGTAAAATGCATAGCTAACTTAGTCGAGTCATGTGTAATATCTCCGTCCGATATCGTTATCGACTTTTGTCAATTACTATTTGTCCTGTCCGCGATCGGCGATAACCTCGTCATTCGTTCGCCTCAGCGCTCGTCACAGCCGCCTTGGCCGAGGTGCGTGTCCCATGGGCGTCGTGGTGGCGTGCCGCGTGGCCGTCCTCGCCCCGCGAGCGGGCAGCTTGCGAAGCGGCTCGTGCAAGCCTCGTGACATCCTTGACAGATGCACGATGCATTACAGCACAGGAACGAGCGCGGGGTTGCGTCCACGTCGCGCGCCGACATCGTGCGCCGAGAGCTGCGACGCATGCCGGAGAGCTGCCGATGGCACACGTGTGACACGTTGGCGCGGGCATCCCGACAGCCGCAGCGCATCCCGATCGCATGCTCGAGAGAGGCGCGTAGCCCGTGCACGTCCACAAGCACACTGGCCGCAGCCGCGGCATGCGTGCTGCGCGAGTCACAGCTCGGTCCGGCCCGATGGCAATGCCCCTGGCGGTTCGCTGTAGCCCAGTCCACCTCGAGCGGAACATTCTCATCCGCTTCCCTACGTCCAAGCAGCCAGCGCAGGCTCAAGCGCTCTCGCAAGCGCTCTTGTCCTCGGGCTCGAGGCCGCTGTGTCTGCCGTCGAAGAGGCAGATGACCGCCCTCAAATAGCCAGCCACCTGTCCAGTTTCGTCCGTTGCGGCAGGGAATATCGTCACTGCGCGTTGGCGCCGCGAACAGGAGCTGGACGTAAATCGCACGGGAGTGCGTGAACAGTGGCGCGGCGAGCAATGATGATGAGGTACCGGCGGCGATGAGCACGTCGACAGCCGCGAGAGAGCGTGCGTATCCCATGCGGTCAGCTTGGGTTCTGTCAGTGGCCGTGCTGGTGCTAGGCGACAAAACGGCAAGAGGCGCACGCACATACTCGCCCACAAGTTGTTCGATCTGATTGAGATTTGCGATATGGTGCGAACCTGGAAGAAGGGCAACTCGTAGCTTTGTGGAGCAGCTTGGCGGGCATCGAAGCTGCGAGGACCGCACCGACCGAAGAATGACGCCGCCTTGAGCTGACTGTATCCGAGGCTCGTCCACTGCCGCCAATGCCTCGCGCACATATTGACGCCACGCCTCCACGCCATCAACAGCATGCCCGCTCGGGCATGCCTCGGGCTGTACTGGCAGGCTTCTTGGATTCACCAACGCTTGTAGGGCCAAGTTCAAGAGCGCCTCTCTTGCGTTGTTGCTCAAACACGTCATGCAGATTCGGCACAGTGCGCGCTGGCCGCGCTCCCGGTCCTCAAGGGAGAGAAGAACCAGGGCCCAGGAGCACAGCGAGAACGCAAGAATTCCATATTTGTAAACTTATGAAGCCCCGGTTGTAAACCCTGCGCCTCCAAGAGCACACGCCGCAGGCCGGTCAGTCTCTTCGTCTCTCTTTCTCATTTCCCGCGCTATCGTCGGAGAGAGACGCCCTCGTAAGGTCCTTGGCCCACAAGGTCGCCGCCGCTGCTCTCAAGTCTGATCACAACTCCACGACACCCTCTTCCTTGAGCCGGAAGTCGAAATCTGCAATGTAGCGCGTCTCGATCTTGATCAGGTGCCAACCAAACTTGGTCTGCACAGGCCCAAGCACCTCGCCCACCGCATACTTGGGCTCGTAGAGCACGGCCTCGTTTTTCTGCCGAGGGACCCGCGCGAGATTCGACCCATTGCTGCTCAGTGGTGCACGCAGCGTCGGTGGTGTTTGCGCACGCGCGTGGCAAAAGGCCTGCTCCAGCCGCCTTGGCCACGTGTGTCCTCACCGGGTTGAGCTTTCCAGTGTCCACCAGGCTAAACACTACGTCGTCAAATTCTTTCGCCATGACGCCCGGAGCGAATTTGCCAAGCTTGCCACCACGAGCCGATGACGAGCATGTCGAGTACTTGGACGCGGCCTCCGCAAAGTCGCATTTGTTCGAGGCAATTTCATTCTTGATTTCGAGCGCTTCCGCCTCAGTCTTGACGAGGACATGCGATGCGCGCCTGCCAGATTCAGGTGATGGTCGCTGCCGTATCATACCCGTTTGAACAGAGTGCATCGGCAATCAAGCAACAGGCAGAAGGCAGTGCGCATTCGAAGCGGCGACTCAACGCGTTGGTTTGCTCATAGGTGCCTGGCGACTGAGAGTAGTCCTTATTCTCGAACCCCTTCTTGAAGGCATCGAAGAGGCCCATCGTCGCCACGCACGGCCGTGTACCGACAGCCGACGCCGCGGCAGTTGGCGCCGCACCATATCGCTGCAGCGTCGGAGAGAAGGCCAGTACGGTAAGCAGTACAGAGTTGCCGAGCATGGCGCCCCTGTTGGTTCTTTCTCGGGAAGCGCGATCGGAGATTTGGCAGATTGCTCCCTCAGATTTACAAGGCACGCAGGGGTGCCGAGATTATTGGTTGGGTGATGTACCGGTCATGGTGTTTTTGTGCTCCTATCTTCCTGTCTGTGAAGCGTGAACGCGCACGCGCGGCATGCGTCGGACCCGGTCTCCGTCGCCGAGTCCGGCCCGCAATGACCGCAATGACCGCCGAGTCGGAGCTCGCTACGATGACCGCAACGACCGCCGCGGTCCCTATGATGACCGCTACGATGACCGCCGGCGTGCCGACGATCGCTTCGATGATCGCCGGCGCCGTGATGATCGCTACAACGACCGAGGCTGGGACGATGGCCACCATGGTGATCGCCGCGGCCGCCACTCGCCGCGGAGGTCTCCGGAGCGCGGCGACGGTCGCTATTCACCGCGGCGATCGCCGGGCCGCCGCGATCGCGGCGACGAGCCACGCGATCGCGTGGACGACCGGCGGGGAGGTGACAGACCCAGCGATCGGCGTCGGGAGCGCTCTCCGGAGCTCGACGAATTCGGGCGTGTGATTCCGCCGCCGCGTGGGCCAACGCCACCTCCTGCCGAGCGGCGGCGCGAGTCGTCGGCGTCGCGCGAGCGCCGCCGCCGAGAGCGCCGCGAGCGCAAGCGCGAGAAGCGCGAGGAGCGGCGGCAGGGTGGTGCCAATCCCGACGAGGATGACCGTGGCGCGGCGGACTACCGCCAATCACTCTATCCCCCGGGGAGCGACACATCACTCTACGAGTATGACGCTGCCACCTTCTGGCACGTGACCCCCGACCAAGTCTGGTACTTTCGTCCGGACCTGACGCTCTGGTATGACTGCCGCAACGAGTGCTACTACACGTACGACAGCAGCCTGGCCGAGTACGTTTCAGTCCCCAAGGATCGCGCGACCGAGGCGCTCGCGCTCGGCCAAAATGTGGCGCCCCGCGGTGGCGGCGGAGTCGCCGGCGATGCGGCGGCGGCGATGGGGCCGGCCTCGGCGGCGGCAGCAGCGGCAGCAGCGGCAGCAGCGGGCGAGCTGGCGCCTGTTCACGGGCCGGCCGGCGAAGGCGAAGTCGCCGGCGATGCGGCGGTGATGGGCCCGGTGGCGGCCGATGAGGCTATGGCGGCGGCAGCGGCAGCAACGGGTGCGGGCGAGGGTGAGCTAGCGATGATCCACGGGCCAGCCGCACCGACTGGCCTAGCGGGGGCTGCTGAGGGCGTAGAGGTGGAGGAGGGCGAGGGTGGCGAGGGCGAAGGCGCGACTGTAGACGCGCCTGTAGACTGGGAAGAGCTCGTGGCGCGCTCGCTGATCGCGCACACGGAGTCGTGGCAGGGCAAGAAGGAGACGCAGGAGGATCGCTACCTGCAGGGCACCCGGCTCGGCCGACTCGGCACCGCGTTCGGCGTCTTCGATGGTCACGGGGGCGTGCACGCGGCCGAGTATGTGGCCAAGCACTTGCCCAACAACATCGTGCGCTGCCACCAGCAGCGGTCGTCGGCATCGACGGGCTCGAGCGGCGCCGGGCGGCGCGAGGTCTCCGCCGAGACTCGCCGGCTGACGGTGGCCATGGAGGAGGCCTTCCCACTCACCGACCGAGAGTTGATGAACTTGTCGCGGCGCAAGCAGCTCAAGGACGGCACGACGGCGCTGCTCGTGCTCGTGCACGGCGCCCAGCTCGAGACCCTTGAGCTGCTGTGTGCGCACGTGGGCGACTGCCGGGCGGTGCTCTGCCGCGGCGGACAGGCCGTGCGCCTCACTCAGGACCACCGACCCGACCGCAAGGACGAGCAGCTTCGCATCCGTCAAGCCGGTGGCGGAGTCTTCCAGGTCGCGGGCATCTGGCGGTGCACCTCGGCCGCAGGCGCGGCGCGTGCGGTGGACGCGCGGGCGGGCTTCCTCGAGGGCGAGTCGCACACGTACCTCTCGTGCTCTCGCACTCTTGGAGATCCCGAGCTCAAGGCCAACCCAGAGCGACCGATCCTGTCCAACCAGCCCGACACCTCGGTCGTGCCGCTGCTCGCCGAGGACCTCTTCTTCGTCCTCGCGTGCGATGGCGTGTGGGACGTGCTGAGCGACCAGCAGGTCATCGACCTCGTGCTCGAGCACTGGGGCGACGCCTCCGCCGCCGCTTCGAGGGTCGTGCGCACCGCCCTCTCCTCGGGCTCGGGCGATAACCTGACCGCACAGGTGGTCTTCTTCAGCTGGAGGCACGAGCTCGGCGTGGCCACGGCCAGCCGGCGCGCGCGCGAGCGAGAGGAGGAGGCGCAGCGCAAGCCGCCGCCCAAGCCGGTTGTCGAGGAAGAGGACATCGACATGTTTGGATAGAGCGTAGCCCAAACTCGTTCGCACCGTCGCCGGCCGCGTTTCCGGGCGCTAGCGCTCGCGGTGTGGCTCCGTCCATGCTCGAGCAGGTGGTCCGCGCCGCGTCGAGCGCCGCGCGGCTCGCGAACTGACCTGTGTATTGTGAGAGCGGAATGCAAATGGCTCTGCTCAATTGAGGCAAACACCCACAACCTAAGCACACGCTATAGCCGCACCGGGACCGCTCCCACACTGATCCCACACTGCTACGCCTGTGCTACGCCTGTACGGCCGCAGCTCGAGCTTCTCGCACCAAGCTCTCGCTCGGGAAATTGTGAGAGTCCGCCACCTCCGGCCGCGTCGAGAAGACCACGTACCCCACATGCCGGTCGGCGCCGCTCAAGTTGGCCCGCCCGCGATGGTAACAGCGGTAGTCAAAGAGGAGGAGGGATCCGCCGGGCTCGGCTAGCTCGGCAGCGACGGTCGGCGTGCGACCCTCGTCCCACCGAGGCTCGCGGCCCATGGCAGTCTCCCGCCAGACATGCGTGCCCGGCCGCAGCTCCGTGGGCCCTGTCGCGTGCGTCACTGGCACCAGTGGGACGAACACGTTGACGAGACCAACCGCGGTCCCATCGGGATGGAAGTGCTGGTCGGGTGCACCAGGAAGAGATGTGACGCATCCGAGTGAGTCGACGCGGAGCGCGGCTGCGTCGCCGCTCGAGCAATAAAGGCCCTCGTAGAGACCATCGTAAGGGCCGCCGGTCTGGCTGCTGCCGCTCGACAATTTGTGAGCGTACTCCTCCAAGATGGGGAGCATGCGTGACTCAACTGCAGCCTGCAGCTCGGCCCAGCAAGTCGGCACAGCACCGGCCATCGATTCTGGCTGCTCCTGCACCTCTGGCACGAGCGGCGCTCCGGTGGACGCGCTCCACAGACGCTGGTCGTAGCGCATGCCGCCTGGCGTACGCGAGCACACCTCGGTGAAGCGAAGGATGTCATGCCGAGGTCGCAGGCCCAGTTGGCGGGCGCACGTGAAGAGCATCTCGAGTCGGCGTGCTGCCGTGGCCGCACACGCCGTGCAGGTCTCGGCCGAAACCATTCCCGGCGTGCGCAACACGCAGAATCCATTGTGTGCAAGTGACGCTGCAGCCGCCACCACCCAGTTCTTGGAGCCATCATCGATGGCTTGGACTTCGTGAGGAACTTGCGGCTTGAATCGGCTCGCGTCATCGTCAGCGTCTTCTTTAGGAGCGCTGATCGGCCCACAGGGAACGCCGACGTGCTCCTCTAGCCAGTCGAGGAGCGCGTCAGACACGGCCTCGTCTCCATTGTCTCTAGGTTCCATGCGCGTACCAAAATCAAAGTATCAGTGCAGCAGCTCTGTCGGCGGCCGCGGAGAGAGAATTGAAGTGTGAACACCCGGTGTGAAACATGAAGAGCGCTGCGCGCTCTTCAAGCTATGTATACGGAGAAGGGCTTGTCCAGAAAGCTAGTGCGCTAACACGTTGTCAACTTCGTTGTCGCTAAAAATCAACTCTGTGAACATGTGTGAACTTGCGGAGGAATTGATCCACGTTCATCTGCCATCTCCCCACGTCCTGGGCCCATCATAGAACCTAACGCTGGTTCTCAACAGGTTAACCCACCTCAACACGTAATCCTGCATGCAGCGAGAGGAAGTGTGAATTAACAGCCCGTGGGCGCCCCCTGTGAGTACCATGGTATAGGCGACCAGCGCGTGATGCCGAAGGCCAAGAAGCACAAGCCCAGCGGTACGGAAGCGTCTTCGCTGAGCACTGCTTACGTCTTGCACGACGTGACCGAGTGGCTGGCAAAGCGCAAACTCGAAATTCCCGTCGCGTTGAGAGAAGCGTGCCCCAAAGCGTTGGCGAGTCCTCGGCAGCCCCAGGCAGCTGCTGACCTGTCGGCAGAGTTCCAGTGGGCGCTGAGAGTACTGCCGGCACTCCGCGAGCGTGAGAAGCGTGCGCTCGCGCGTTACGTCCAACAGCGCGGCGCGACCGGCGGCAGCACTGGCCCATGCGCGGGAGCGTCCAGTACGGCGATCGCCGATTCTTGGTGCAGCTGTGATGACGAACCGGATGCAGGAGCCATCACGGCGGTGCCGACGGTGCGAGGTGGGTCATGGCCGGCCGATGTGGCGTACTCGAACGATTACCTATGGGATGCCGATGTGCCGGCCGAGCTGCAACGTCGCTACCGTCCAGAAGGCGTGCGCAAACGTGTTGCGCGCCCTGGCTCACGCACCTTCTCGGCCGTGGTCACGGAGGCGCATCACCCGGCCCGCGGCCAATTTGGCCTATTCGCGGCCCATGACCTCGCGTGTGGGGCATGGGTGATCGACTACGTGGGCGCCGTCGCCCTAGGTGAGAATGAGGATAAGACGTCCGATTACGTATGTGACTTTGGCGAGCAGTCGGAGCTCGCTCTCGACGCTAAGCGCGTTGGCAACGAGGGGCGCTTCGTCAACGACTACCGCAATACTGGGCGCCTCCCGAATGTCGAGTTTCGCTTGCGGCGTGACCGACGTGGCGAGCTGCGGCAGGGCATCTTTGTGTGCAGCAAGCAAGGCGTGCGACAGGGCGAGGAGCTCCTCATCAGCTACGGCAAATCGTATTGGCGCCCGCGCATCGATGGAAGCATGGAAGACTTTATTTACCGGCTGCCGGGTGAGGGGCCCAAGCTGCCGCCATCAGAAGAGGCACGCTCTCAAAGCTAACAGCCATCTACTTTGAGCAGTCCGCGCGTAGCAAGGGTCCCGACCCTACCCTTTTGGGCCCTTTGGCGCTCGGCTTGGCTCGTGTGTCGTGTCGTGTCTGGGTACAGCTCTCAGCTGCGCGTCTCGACAACGACTGCGACTCGCGCTCGGCTCAGCCACGCGGTCTACTTCACGGCTTGCGAGCGCTGTGCCTCTCTCGGGGCCTCTATGCCGTGCCCAGAGTGAGAGTCGACCGACGTGACTGACCACTGACCTCCCGCCTCTCCGGCGCGGCCGGCCCCGGGGGCCCGCGCCCCTTAAAAAGATTATCATAAACGAACTTCGGAAAGACTTCCTGTTCGTACCATTGTAATTTACAGCCGTGCGGGTCCGGGGTCGGGTGGGCTGCGCCTGCGGCGGCGTTTCAGGGCGTCCTATCCCCCCTACGCCGCTCGCTCGGACACGGTCGAGTTGTGCGGCTCGTCATACTCGTACACGCACTGCCGCCGTCTTGAACAGGTCCGCTCTGGAGGCCTTGGAAAACGAGCCCGACAAGCGACCTGTCTTCTTCAATCGTTCGTCAGCCACGAAAGCAATGGTGCCGTTATTCGGCGCGTAAGTACACGGGGTGTCCGAATTCTTGTAGGCGCCTTGAAAGCGGTCCGTCGTCATCAAGCCGAAGGTGCCGCTCTTGCTTTTGCGCATGGTTCCGCGCTCTGACTTGGTCCACTCATATTCTCCAACTCCGGGGACCGGGGCTCTCAGAAAAATCGCCCCACAATCGCGTTCGGCTGAGAGGAAGCTCGCCATGACCTTCCCATGCTCCTTGGCTAAATGCCGCTCATCCCAGAGCTGCTGCGTTTTGGGACGATACTCCATAGCTGCCGGCGTCTGCTGATTTTTGTTTGCACCCCAAGACAAGCGCTGAGAGCTGCTCGATAAAAAGTTGCCGGCGCCGCGTTGATGGCTGCGATTGAAAGATTTTTGCGACGTCCCAATACCCATGTGTGCGAACGGGTCGTAAGCGCCAGGGTCGCCCATATCTCGCAGGTAGGACACGTGGTCCCTCGCTCCTCGAATGTGGGCACCAGACCTTCGAAGCGAGGTATCCGAGGCAGATTTGAAGGCAGCGGACGCTTTGCGCTCCGAAAAATTCTTGGCACTCTTCTTCGAGTCGCTGTGGCTCCACGGGTCGTAAGCTCCTGGACCAGGAGTGGGTGCCGTTTCCGGCGCAGCGATGTAGCGAGGCGTGCCACGAGGTGTGTTGCGAGGCGTGGTGCGAGGCGTACTGCTGCGCGGAGTTCGCCGCGGCGTCGTGCTACGGCCTTTTGCCATGGAGGCACGAGAAGAGGTGGACGGACCGCACGGGCGATCGATCCCGATTTCGCCTCTCGACACTTAGTCGTTCGTTTCGTTCCCGGTTTCGTCTCCGACGAAACTCGGCGCGGGTGTGTATACATTGAGACATTGGCGTGGAAGGCCAGAAAATAGCCCCCAAGGGACCTCACACGAATAGCACACGCTCAGCAGCGATCGTTACTCTGAACACGGTGAGTCAGTGCTCCGCAAAGTGGACCTCTCCTCACCAGAGGCCACCGCTTGCAAGAGGGCGGCACACGGTGCGGGCATGGAGTAGTGCTCGGCAAGGCACTTGAAGTCTTGCACGTACATGACGCACAGTGGCAGCGTGAGCGAATGGTCTTCGTTCAGCATTTGCACAATCTCAAGCTCCGTCGGAAGGGCATCGAATGCAGCATCTGTCTCCGTGCCCGTCATATTCACACGGGCTGCGGACTTTTCCTGCGCGATACGAACGCACTCCTGCAGCCGCTCTGCGGGCACGTCGCGCCCCCCGATTCTGTCGAGGAGCGTGGAGGCGCTGATGCTCTCGGCGGTCTTGCCGAGCGATTCGAGAGGCATCAGCTCAGCAGCCTCCGGCTCCGGTGGCACGTCGCCCGCCCCTTGAAGCATCAGCGCCGATTGGGTCATGAAGTGCTCCGAGGCGTAGTACTTGACGCTGCACGTCGCGTCCATGATGGCGGCCTCGAGCAGCTGGTGGATCTCGCGCGATCTCGATCTCGTGCGATCGAGCGACGCGCCGAGAGCGCTGCCCTGAGCGCCAAAAGCGCTGTCCTGAGCGCTGAGAGCGCTGTCCGGAGCGCCGATGGCGCTGTCCTGAGCGCCGCCTGCTGGCTTCGTGCCGTGGTCCTCAGTACTCTTGCCGATACTCCGCCTCGCTTCGCCTTTGCTCTCCTCGCCTTTGCTCTCCTCGCCGGTGACTGGAAGGCCACGGTGAAGCCCACCGACGGCGGGGGCGGAGCTGGCAGCACTCAGGAAGAGGCGCAGCGCGGGCGCTAACCACGTCGTCGTCTGCAGGTGCTTGTCGAGGAAGCCGTCGGGGTCGTCAGCGAAGGAGAAGGCGTCGCGCCCAGCCTCGCACGCCCCTTCGGGGCAGCGCCCTCTGAAGACGCGCCGCAGCACCTCGACGAGCGCCGAGGCGAAGCGCTCGAGAGGCTCACGTACCGCGATGAGGGCCGTGTAGCCCGCAGGCATGGGCTCGCGCTGGTGCACCTTGGTCCATTCCCCGGGCTGTAGGCAGGGCAGCAGCTCGGCAAAGAAGGTCGAGCCCGCCTTGAGCACTGGGCGGAACTCGAGGGCGCGCGCCGCGTTGACGAGCTTGACGCGTCGATCACCGTCGAGGAGGCGCGTCGCCTGGTGGTGTCGAGCGCCCGGCCGGCTCGCACACACGGCCGGCCGCGGCCAGAGCATCTCCGACTCGTACACCAAAGCCTCGGCGAGCGGCTGCCTGGGGCTCCACTCGATTGGTGCCTGTGTCAACAGGGGTAATCCAGGGGTGGCGTCAGATCATCGGTGAGAGATCTTCAGAAGATCGTCAGATAATCGGTGAGAGATCTTCAGAAGATCGTCCTTCGTAATCAAGGGCACTCCACATGATCACACTCAGGCGAGATTGGACCTCGCAGGGCGTCGGATCGTCGGAGGATAGGTAATCAGGCGAGATTGGACCTCGCAGGGCGTCGGATCGTCGGAGGATAGGTAATCAGGCGAGATTGGACCTCGCAGGGCGTCGGATCGTCGGCGTCAGAGGATAGGTAGCCCGCCGCGCTCGTCAGGAAGCCATGCAGCTGGCTGAGCTGCACAGACATGAGCTCGGGAGATGGGCCGTTGGGCGACCTGAGGGGGCAGCTGAAAGGCTCTCGCCTGGCCTGCACCAGTGCCGCGGCCACCTGCGTCGAGCAGCTTAAGCTCTTGATGGGGTGGCTGGCCTCGCCATGGCTGCTGATCGGGTGGAGCCCCCAGTGGCGATTCGTCCGTTGTACGCTTAGCTTTGCGCAGCCCGACACGTTGGCTGATCTTGGGGCCGATCTGGCGCCTCCAGCAGCGTCTTGCATCTCTGGGGCCGGCTGCAGTTGTGACGGGTGCTGCAACGGGTGCTGGTGAGGCTGCTGCAGGGGGTGCGGGTCTCCATGCTGCTGCCACTGAATGGCCTTCTGCTGGAGGGCGCAACCGTACACGGACGCGCCCAGGCTCAGAGGGCTCGGCTGCCACCCGTTCGAAGCCTCTTCGAAGAAGAGTCGCACACTGCGGCTGTCCGATGGGTCTGGGAGCTTCGGGTTGTGCTTGTCGCACGCGTTGAGGTCATTGAGCGTGAAGGTGGCATCCGAGGCGTGGACGGGATTCACACCAGGCGACGAGGCGCTCAGTGTGGAGACGATTGGAGAGGCGCCCGTTGCGGCGGTGGCCTGCCTGGCGTTCTGAGTTGTGGTAAATGTGGCGGCAGTCGCCGACCGGGCGACGGCCGCATCGTAGCCAAGGCGTGCCGCCTCGAGCGCTGTGGAGAGCGACTCGGCGGCGCGCCTGGCGAGCGGGACGAGGGACGCATCGGCGGCTGATCGGCGGCCACGAAAGCCGGCAAAGGGCAGCGTCCTACCGCCGTCGACGCACTCAGAGACGAAGGCCCTGCGAAAGGAGTTGCCGCTGCTCCGTGCGAAGCCCTTTCGCCCCGTGTCGGCGTCGGTCGGGAGGGCGCGTGTGTCGTGCTGCAGCCGCAGCGCGACCGCCTGCGAGATGAGAGCGGGCGAGACGGTGAAGAGGGTGCTGCTCGACGTATTGCTGGGAAGGCCCCGCGCCGCGAGCACTGAGGGCATCCAGTCCACCGGGCAGTAGCCGGGGCACTCATCGACCGCGTCGATCATCGCCTGCGCGCCGGCGCGTGTGACGGCATACGCGTGCAAGCACTTGGGGGCGCTGCGGTCCGTGAAACCGGAGAGGTTGTGGCGCGGCACGCGGTACAGGTCGGCCCCGTGGTCCACGCGTGTACTGCTCTGGCAGTCATAGTCCAAGCAGTTGCCAAGGAAGATCATCTCCCACCCAGGACTGAGCACGCGCGACGCCTGAACCCAGCGCTCGACGAGCCTGGGGCCCGAGGCTGTGAAGTCGTCCTCGAGGATGAGGCAGCTCTCGCTGCCGGTCTGCAGACACCGAAAGAGCGCCTTTCGGTGTGCCAAATGGATGCCCACCTCGCCGAGGGAGAGCTTTGTGAGATCGATACGGCCTAGGGCACCATCAGTCACGTTTTCCAGGCTCGTAGGCGCCGGGTCGCCGTGAAGCAGCTCGGAGTTTTGCAAGCACAGTGCGCGCCGTGCGCGGTCGGCGCGAACTCTGCGGCCTTCGCCTGTAATAATGATGACACTGCTGAAGGGCAGAGACTTGCCAAGAGCGCAGAGCTCTTCGCTCTTTGGCACGGCGGATGTTAGATTGTGCCGGACACTCGCGCGTTCCATAGCAGCACGGATGAATGTTGGCGAGACATGGAATGGGCGCGCATCGATATCAACCGGATAGGGCACGAGGGCTGGCGCCGCCATGACCCTGAGGGCCGGCGCCATGGAAACTTTCGTTCGAGCCTAATATGGCAAATGCTTGGGTGCGGGAGGAAAGTGCTTTTGAATTCTCAACTTACACGTCTCGGATCGTGTCCGGACCTGGGCCGTAGCTACACGTCTGCTTCGCCGCAAAGCACAACCCTGTGTTCGCTATCTCGTTCGACCGCCACAGTGAGCGACGCGAGCGGTGCACCCTCAAAGGCGCGTCGTACTAGTCTTTGCGCCGCGCGCGCATCCGCATGCGCACTCACGACCGCGACGAGGCTGCCGAGCGCGGTGCTCTCGTCGAGAGCCCAGAGCTGCACGTCGCGCACGTCCAGCACGCCGGGCGTCGCGCGCGCGCGCGCAAGCCGGCGCGCCAGGTCGGGGATGAGCTCGCGAGGGCTCGCCTGCAGCAGCAGCCGCGCGGGCACTGCCGCCTCTACACAGCCACGCGTCACCGCGAGGGCTGTGAGCACGAGCCCGGCGGAGGCGTCCGGTGACAGAAGCACGCCCGCGAGTGCAAATTGCAGCAGCGGCGGTGTCGCAGACATAGTCGCCTCCAGGCCGCCGCCACCTGACGATGCCAAGATGGACTCAAGCGCAGTGGCCACAAGCAAAGTGCCGACGCGCACAAGCGGCCAGGTGCTCGGGCGCTTGCCGCCGCGAGAGGCGGCTGCGGCAATCGTCGCTGAGGTCGCGGCTGCAGCCCACGGCACCGGCGTTTCGCCGGCTTGCGGGTGCTCACTGCGCTCGTGGTGCTGCCCGTGCCCTGGCAGCAGGAGCATAGTCAACGCCTCCAAAAAGATGCACACCGCCCACCCAATTGCGCACACGAGTGCACCGAGGCGCACGAGCAGCGACATCCGCGCCGGGCCAAATGCGAGCAGATCTCCCTTGGCGTCGGCAGCTCGGCGCCACAGCCACTCCAGCTGCGACTGCGCAGCAGCCGTGTGGCGTGTAGCATCGATGATTTGATGGCAGACCTCGGCAAGCACACCCAGTGTCGCGCCTTTGGCGAGGGCCGCGCACGTGAGCAGCGAGCCAGCGAGCATCAGGTGCAGTGCAAGCAGCGATGCTGACGAGGCCGACCCACGTCCTTGCATTTTTCGCTGAAGCTGAGAACTGGGCTGTGAATCTCGTCCGCCTTCTGGGAGCACGCTGTTTCGGCACTATGGAAGGGAGGATTAGGTGTAGAGAAGGAACGTGGGCCTCCATTGGGATGCAGTTCGAGTTCGAGGAGGTAGACATTGACGGAAGATCAGAAAGGAGCTCGGCAGTAGAACCTCGCGTGGGCTTGTGGGCTGCTCGTGTACACAGTCGGTTCTCGACACAACGGTCAACGCACGTGAAAGGGGGAAAATAAGTAGGTCAGACCGACTAAAACGTTGACCAGACTGTGGCCACAGTGAACACGAGCTGCTCACGAGGTACGGACAAGGGCTGCGAAAACGACGCGGACGAGGTACGGACGAGGTGTCCACAAAAGCCCTCCCGAGCTCAGTCTGATGCGCTCCTGGCCTTGTAAGCTCGGCCCACGGATCGTCAGAGGCCCCTCGCGCACACGAGCCGACTCAGAATCATTCCCAGTCACGTGTGGTGCCCGCGCGGTCGGTTGAAGCTGTTGACGCGGCTTCGCACAGACGAGCTGCGGACGAGGTACGGACGAGGGGTCCACAAAAGCCCTCCTGAGCTCAGTCTGATGCGCTCCTGGCCTTGTGAGCTCGGCCCACGGATCGTCAGAGGCCCCTCGCGCACACAAGCCGACTCAGAAACATTCCCGCTTCGAACACGACGCGCACAGAGACGAGCTGCGGACGACGTAGCAGCCACGTCAACCGCGCAGTCGGTTGAAGCTGGCACCACACGTGACTGGGAATGATTCTGAGTCGGCTCGTGTGTGAGAGGGGCCTCTGA
>Ga0164295_10002449_pt1 | contig 15254 bp, 10 predicted proteins | sample GEODES006metaG_FD_111798 | JGI IMG/M metagenome (GOLD analysis project Ga0164295, IMG submission 111798) | Oligotrophic lake water microbial communities from Sparkling Lake, Wisconsin, USA - GEODES006 metaG | ecosystem: Environmental > Aquatic > Freshwater > Lake | place: USA: Sparkling Lake...
CGACCATTGAATAGGATTAATTGGATGATTATTCATTCCCTGGCTATAGGCATAATCTTGCCCGGAAGCTAAATAGGTACATTCACTCCAATTGTGAAAACTATCCCCGCCTTTAGTGGTGTAGACAATCGGATTAATTCCCCAAGGTGGCTTCATGCAATGACTACATTGTCCAATAAGTAGATCGTGTAGACACCTTTGGTTGGACATATTCTAGATTCTTTCAATCGATGAGTCATAGGTCTTAAATTTCTTTTTCCCAAAACTTCCAAAATCTACCAAAATATATTCACCTTGGATATTGATAACGCGCCCCAACCCAAACTTCACTGTATTAACTCTATCTCCAAGTCGATAACGACTAAGTTGCTTGCTTGGAGTCCTGTGAACAATTGCGCTTGTCCCAGTATTAATTTTTTGGTTACTTGATTCTGTTTCTTCCAAGTTGTTTAAAAATCGGCTGCGAGATTGCTCTTTGATAGAACCAAAGGAATTTTTATAATTCGAACTCCAAGAAATAAGTAGGTATATTCGAGCTCTGGTGATGGCTACATATGCAAGTCGTCTTTCCTCATCAATTTCTGCTGGAAGCTTTGCATATGAAAGCGGAATTACGCCGTCAACAAACTTCGGAATTAAAACAGCATCCCACTCCATTCCTTTTGCCTTATGAATTGTTGTAACGGTTACTGCATTATGATCGTGATCATCTTTAGAATCATCTCGCATCTTTGCAAAACATTTAGCAAGACTTAATGGCGTTAAAATTTCCTCAGGTGACAAAGTTTCGGCTAGCGCGATTAATGCTTGAGCATTATCAAGTTTTTGTTGCTTTTGAGAATCAAATTTCTCCCCTTCTATGAAATCAAGTTTCCAACCTTGATTTTCAAGAATTTTGTTTAAAACTTCAATTCCATTTGCATTACTTGAATTATCTGTATTGGATTGTAATTCTCTAATAATTGGAAGTACATCTTCCCAAAAAGAATCGCCAGGAGATTTTGTTGCAATACCCAATTTCTTCAAACTTTGTCGAAAAATTGAAATACTGGCATTAATTCTAAGCAGGATTGCAATTTGACTATTAAGTGTTTTTGTATTGGTAATTAGGGCTTGTACTTTTTCCGCTACTAATTTGTGTTCGGCTGATTCTGAATCAGCTGACATAATTGTGGGTTTAGGACCTTGAGCCTGATTACTAATCAAGTCTGACTTTGCTCCGCCAGATGCAGATTGCTCATGCATTAATCGATTGGCCCAAGCAACAATTTGTGGTGTAGAACGATAATTTCTAACTAATTCGACCGTTATACATTTTGGGAATCTCGTGCCAAAGTTATTAAGCAGTGCTGGTTCAGAGCCCTTAAAAGAATAGATTGTTTGGCGAGGATCTCCTACAACACAGATACTATTTCGATTACCTAACCACTGAGAAAGTAATTCATCTTGAACGGGATCATTATCCTGGAATTCATCAACCAAAAAATGTTCGTACTTAGAATGAATTTTTGCTGCTATTTCTGGATTTTCCCTTAACATCAATATGCAAAGCTCAAGCAAATCAGCAAAATCAATCTGATTATTTGATTTCTTCATTTTCGAATATTTCGTATAGAAATTTACAAATTCTTCTTTAGTTAATGTTCCAATTTTTTCTTTACCAGAGGGATTTCTTTCATATTCTTTAATTGAAATCATTCGAGCACGTAGCAAAATTAATTCAGAACTCAGTGCTTGATTTAATTCGCTATCAAACACTCTCTTTACTTTTGATAGTAAATCTGCCTGTTTAATTACTGATTGCGCAATTCCCCGAATTATCCAGTATTGATTTTCTGATCTAGTTTTTGATGATTCAGAAATAAGCGTAGGAAATTCATCCTTATAACCTTTGTCTTGCCAATATATTGAAAGTTCTTTCCAATATTCTTCCAGCTGCCTTTTTGCAGCCGCATGAAAAGTTTGTGCGTTGATTTTATTCACACCAAGTTCTTTGAGTCTGTGCCTTAATTCAGCGGCGGACTTATTTGAGTGGGTAACTGATAAGGTTTTTTCAGCAGGGGCATCGCCAGTAGCATCCCAGTATGCGATTCTATGAATCAAGGTACGTGTTTTGCCAGTCCCAGCTCCAGCAATAATCCTTACTGGACCAATAGGTGCCGTAACAGCTTTTTGTTGTTCGGGATCTAAACGCTCAAGAATTTCTTTAGGGCTAATTTTGTTAATAAGTGCGCCACCTTAATTTATAAAGTAAATATAAATTATCAAACATTGAGTGTGCAACTATTCATTTCAAAATTAAACTCAACTTTAAACTCATCACCAATAACCAGATTATGCTCGTTTATTCCATGTTTAAAGATTGCATTAAATCCCATAAGAAAATTACTTTCAGTTACCTTTACTCTTTGATTTGTAAATAACTCGCCACAGGTGCAATTTGGTAGAAACTCAATATTTCGAAGCAGTTCTTTAATAGCTTTTGTTGGAAAAATTACCCCACTTAATGAATTTGTATTTGGTATTATTCGCAAAATTAAGTTTTCACCTACAAACTCCGAAGTGATTACAATTTCATCGATACTATCTTTTGCAACTCTATTTGCAATTTTAGCCTGAGCGGCACTTACATCAGTTCCAATTAATCTGAATAAGCCGGTACCCACAGGGCGAATCAGCATGCTAGTAGATAAATAAACTTGCGCTGAGGTAAAATCAAATCCATCATTTATCGCAGCTTTAACTACTTCATTTCTATGCAAAATTCCAGTATTTGAGCTTGTAAATATTTTGATTAACCATTTATCTGCCTCTGCTAATTGTGCTGGCTGCCGCATTTTTTCGAGCAAAGTTTCAATACTTGGAGGGTTATTTGCTAATAAATGAATCAATCCGAATAAGTCCTTATCATTTACTAGCGTATTACATCCTCTATAAGCAGCATGCCGCTTAACGCCAATTAATAGTTCTTCCGCATCAATATTCGGAGCCACAAATAACTGCTTATATATACAATTTTCAAAAGTAGAATCCAAGGATGAAGTTCTAGCGAGGCATATAGATCCATAAACTAGGCTTCTTGGATATTGAACAGCTACTGCTTTTTCAAATTCATTTTTAGTTAAATTTAAATTTCTCATAACTAAATCAACATCAATTAACCCGATTTTATTGCGGAACTCTCGTATCTTATTTGAGACAATTCTTTTGTTCGTATAATTTGTTCTGATTCGCGATGATTCTTTTTCAATTCTTTCAATATAACCAAGAAGTCCTAAGACTTTGGCAATGCTTTCTAATATACCGTCACTCATGTATTCATAGTCTGCTAAATCGTTTTCTCGCATTAATTCGGTAAATTCTTCAAATGAGCTTGACTCACTCAAAACATCAATAGCTTTTAGCAATAATTTGTTCTCAGTTTTTAGTACTCCAATTTCAAGGTCTTGAAATTTTGCTTCAATTTGCCTTATTCTTTCCCGCGTTACACCAAATTCTTGACCTAAGTCATCTAACGTGCGTGAGTTTCTAATTAAAGCAGGATGGCGACTATAAAGAATTGCTCTCACTCTATTATCCACTTGAATGTAATCATTAAAATGGTAAATAATTGCGTCCTGTAATTCTTCAATAGATTCAGCAGAATCTATTGGATCATTCCATTGAATATCTGCTATCTCTTTAATCAAGGTTGATAATGGTTCATTTTTTTCAATTTCAGAAAATCCCCTTGCAAGTTCTTTAAGGCAATAAGCAGCAGTACTTAATCCGACATGATTTGTATCAAACAAATCTGAAGCAGGAATTTTTCTCAAATCTGAATACGTAATACCATCAATCCAAAAGTCCTGATTTGTATAGAATTTACTAAACATTCTATTCATGGCATTTTGTGTTTTTGGGGACAAATTCTTCCAATATAAAGTTAACTTTTCATCACCGGAATATTGAATATAATCAGAAATATAATTCTCAAGCATCATCTACAATTAAACCTGTCTGCAGTGAAGTAACAAAAGAGGTGATTAGTTGTTGTTGCCGGAAAAAGTACATCGCCGCATCTGTAAATCTATCTGGATGCGCTTCTGCTTCTCGCTCAACCACATATGTGGCTAATTGCTGAGCAATTATTTCACCGATAGTTGCAGAGGCTTGCGGAGAGTTTTCAAATTTAAAATGGTCATTTTGGTAAGGTCCTAGTACGCCTTTTAAAGATTTATGCACTCCATAAATACGGACCACTAATTGACCAGATTCTCTAAGAGTATCGACTCTTCGTGGTGGGTTATCACGCCCGTCTAGTTCTAGCTTTAAATTTGGATATTTCTTTTGACTAGAATCTTTAATCGTAAGTCGTGTTTTGGCATCTTGATTACCAACACTAACAACAATTTCCACCGAACCTTTTTCTTCACTAGCTTTTGCATAGATAATTGATTCAACAAATAGCCCGCTTGAATGAGCTTTAAAATTTGAATGCTTACTTAAAGTTACGAGTTTATCGACCGTTATAATCTTTAGGTCTTCACCATAAAATGTTAGTGGCGCTTGTACCACCATTTTCTTAACTTTTCCTAAACTTACTGAGTACTCACTATTTTCAAATTGAAGCTCCAACGGTACTGGCGTAATGGGTTGATCGTAATCAATTACAAAAATTTCACACTTTGCTTTTTGTTCATTTGAATGGGCGATTAAAATTGCACTACCTACTTTATTAGCTTTTACTTTTACAGTAGTATCAAATGCATTCAATCTCGGATGTTTAATCCATTTAAGATTTTCCGATTCTTTTTTTAAAATTTCGATAATGTCTGATCCAGATTCAATTTCAAACACAATTTGATCTTTTTCAATTTTATCTGGAGATCTAACTGTAAAAGTGACAGTGTCGCCCTGTTTTATTATTCTTTTCGGAGGGATTATTGATAGCAGTAACTCTTCTTCGCCGGTTGAAGTGGAAGTTGGTATTTCACCAAGCTCATCCGCATCCATAATATCTTGCAATGTTTTAGCAAGCTGAGCAGCAATTGAATCAAACTTATTTCTAAGTTCACTTCCTTCTTTGCGCTGAGCTCCTTCTAAATCAGCTTTTGCCTGAAAAACTGGTTTCAATTCTTTTTCAATTGCGCTACATAGTGCTCGATAGTATGGATGTTGTTCGACCAATCCATCACGCTGCCTACTAACAATTCTTGTGGGGTTTAATTCATTCTTACCACCCTCTTGGTCGATCGATTTAGCTAGATCGTGGATTTCAGGAGCTTCGATTCTTCCGCAGAACCAACCTGCTTCAGGCGCATCAGACATATGTAAAAACGAATTCTCGTACGCCGCTCCCTTCCCAGAAACTATTAACCCTTGCTTAGAGTATTCATTTACAGTACCAATTTCTTTTGTAGGAAGCTCATAAACTTCAAGGTTTACGGGAAATTTATATCCAGGAATACTTAAGGATTTATTTATAAGTTGATTTCCACTAGGAGCTAATCCGTTTAGTTTGCTGGGAGTTTTAGATCTTGAATCATAAATTATTACTTCATTTCTATTTAATAGATCTCTAATTTGAACGTGTTTTTGTAATTTTTCTACAATCTTTTGTGCAGAAGGAACCTTGATTCTTGATGCTACATAAAGTGTTGATGTGAGACCAGATTGTCCAGTTTTTAATCTTGTCAAAGATAGAAAATTATTGGTAATAATCTCATCTTCATGTTCAAATTGGTACTCGCCATTTGAGAATATTTCTAGACTGCTAAATTTATTCTTACATATAGTGTTAAATTCCGCTTTACCTAGAACAGCAACATCCTTAGCTCCTCTGCCAAATAATCCCCGAGTGCCTTGATCGCCTATGAATTTCTTATTGACATCGCCTAAGTGAGTAAAAGCTTTTTCCATAGTGTCAGCATCTAGGCCAGTTGCTTTGTCGTGAACGGAAATTTTAAATCCAAAATCACCAGTTAATTGCTCAATAACAACATCTATTGGCCCACCTTGTGCATTGTATGCATCGTCAGCGTTTGTGATTAATTCAATTAGGGCCCGAAATACATCTCCACGCATTGCATCTTCGGCATCCATTGCAAAACCGCGCTGAGTATATTGTAGAAACCCACTTCGTTTAGCCATCATTCTTGACCTGATAAAACTATTTTTTCAGCTAGAAATGCAAATCCTTTTAATTCATCATCCTTAAGTACATCAGCAGCACGAAGTACATCATTTATTCGACTGCGCCATGTATTCTCTGAGCTTGCTGGTTGGCAGTTAAGAACAGATGCCAAATCTATTGAAGATATTTTGCTTGGTTCATTCTTAAACATCAGCCACACAGGGTCAGATTTAATTAATTTTCGTCTGTGCTCGTATTGATTATTTGAAGCAGATGCTTGAACTACTCCCGAATAAGTCGCTTGTAGTACCTCTTTATATGTTTCAACCCATCTAACTCCGTCAACAGTTAATCTTCTGCTGTATTCATGCGGACGAAGTAGTAAACCGGTGTGGGTGTTTGCTTCAATTGACTGAAGCGCCTTAGAGATCTTTTTGTAATCGGGTAAGTCTGGTCTTGTTCGCCAAGCCAAACGTGCAGGCGCTAATTCAAAACATTTTAAATAAATTGCCTCAACATCAATGTCTTGATCCGCTCCACCCAATAAATACAAAGCCCAAACGAATACATCTTGGTTATTTGGGGTTGAGCTAGGGGGTTCAGTACGTACACTCATGTCCACAGCTTGACAGGTTCCACTGTCATTGACCATCTGTGCACAAAAAGGCACTTTACTATCCATTTAGCCCGACCATGGTTATCTTTAGCTTATGTTCGCGAACCTAACGCCCGAAGAGCGCGCCAGGGTTCTGATAGATGAGCAGCTGACTCAGGCGGGCTGGGTAGTCCAGGACCGTAAAGAAATCGACTTAGTAAATCATGTTGGCGTTGCCGTTCGCGAAACTATTCTTAAGAATGTCGCAGGTAGGGCAGATTATTTACTTTATCTCAATCGTAAAATTGTGGGAGTCATCGAAGCAAAGCCGTCTGGCGTAACTCTTACTGAAGTGCAATGGCAATCGCATCGTTACTCCAAAGGGCTAGATAGTGAGCAGTCAAAAGTTGCAGTGTTACATCGAGATGAGCTTCCATTTATTTATGAAGCATCAGGGACTGAAACTCATTACACAAATTTGTATGACCCAGAACCTCGAGCGCGCCACATCTTTAACTTTCAAAAGCCAGAAACTCTCGCTCGGGTTATTCGTGATTCAGAGAACCAAGAACAAGCTACTTGGCGAGGACGTGTACATAATCTTCCTGATACTGAAGGCTATGACCTTCGCCCAGCATCTCGTCGCGCAGTCATTGCTATAGAGAAATCACTCAGAGATAATCAGCACTCTCGTTCACTTGTGCAGATGGCAACAGGTGCAGGCAAAACTCGGATGGCCGTTACTGAGTCTTTCCGTCTACTCAAGCACGGCGGCTTCAATCGCGTTCTTTTTCTTGTGGACCGCAATAACCTAGGAGACCAAACACTTCGCGAGTTTCGTGACTTCACAACTCCAGACGATGGTCGCAAATTTACAGACCTTTATAACGTAGACAAACTCACTGGCAGTGGAATGGTCGGCTCATCTTCTGTAGTTATATCAACAATTCAGCGAGTATTCTCAGTTCTCAAAGGTCAAACGGTTCCCGATAGCGATGACCCGAATCTCGACGGTTATATCCCTGATTCACCAGTTGAAGTTCAATACAGCGCAGAGTTACCACCCGAGGCCTTCGACTTAGTGATTGTCGATGAATGTCATCGATCTATTTACGGTCTATGGCGTGGAGTTATTGAATACTTCGATGCACACGTAATCGGCCTAACTGCCACGCCTACAAAACAAACACTCGGTTTCTTTCAGCAAAACCTTGTTTCTGAGTACACCTTCCCGCAATCAGTTGCAGATAAAGTTAATGTTGACTTTGAGGTCTACCGAATTAAAACCAAAATCTCTGAAGAGGGTGGACTGATTGAGGCCAAAACTGTCGTTCCAGTAATGGACAAGCGCAGTAGAGAGCAGCGTCTTTTGCAATTGGATGAGGACCTCTCTTATGAAGCAAGTCAGTTAAACCGTTACGTCGTGAGTAAGAGCCAAATTCGAACAATTCTGGAAACCTACCGTGACAAACTTTTTAGCGACATATTTCCTGGCCGACGAGTGGTTCCTAAAACTCTAATTTTCGCCATCGACGATAATCACGCTGAAGAAATTGTTACCCAGGTTAAGGAAGTATTTGGTAAAGGCAACGATTTTGCCGCGAAGATTACTTATAACTCCAAAGACCCAAAGAAGCTTTTGCAGGATTTCAGAAACTCACCGACTCTTCGAATTGCAGTTACTGTAGACATGATTGCAACTGGTACCGATGTAAGAGCTATTGAGTGCGTCTTCTTCATGCGTGATGTTCGTTCAGGTACTTACTTCGAGCAGATGAAGGGCAGAGGTGCTCGCAGCATGGATGATGCTTCTTTCACGTCCCTTACGCCTGATGCCACACATAAAGAGCGTTTTGTAATCGTGGATGCTGTTGGTGTAACTGAACATGACTTTGTAGATGCAGTACCGCTGGAACGTACAAAGGGTATCTCCTTAGAAAAACTTCTAGAGAAAGCAGCAACCTTCACAATCACTGCTGATGAGACTGCATCACTAGCTTCACGCCTCGCCCGACTTAGTCGTGAACTAACCCCCGATGAGAATGCCGAACTAACCGCTCTTGCTGGTACTCCGCTACAAGAAATAACTCAACAACTGGTAAAGATTGTTGACCCAGATACTTTGGAGAGCATTATAGAAAATGCCCCACTTGATAAAGAGGGTAAGAAAGATATAAAAAAGGCGATGGCAGATTTTATCGAGCAAATCATCACTCCCATTGCATCTAACCCACAACTTCGTCAACGCATTCTAGAAATCCGCTTATCCCACGATCTAATCTTTGATGAAGGTAATAAAGATGAGTTACTTGATGCAAGAGGCGTAGTGGATACTTCTAAAGCAAAGAAAATAGTCGAGTCGTGGATCAAGTATATTGATGACAATAAGAATGAAATAACTGCAATTCATATGCTCTACTCGAAACCAAAAAATGTCAGTATTACTTTCAGGGAGATTAAAGAGCTTGCAGAGCGCATAAGACGCCCGAATCCAACATGGACTGTTGATGTTCTCTGGAATGCTTATTTGGCTCTTGAGCCTACAAAAGTGCGCAAATCTGCTGTTCACACAACGACTGATTTGGTGTCACTGGTCAGGTTTACTCTCAAGCAAATGGATGAACTTGTGCCGTATGCCCAGCTAGTTGAAGAGCGCTATACAGGGTGGTTGCTGCAACAAGAAAACTTAGGAGTTAAATTCACTGACAATCAAAAATGGTGGTTAGACCGGATTAAAGACGCAATCTCACAGAGTGCTCACTTCGATGTTAAAGATTTGGAGATGTCGCCATTCACGGAACGAGGAGGAACTGATGGGGTTCTTGCGGAACTTGGCAATTCAGTTACCCAACTAATTGAGAGCATGAATATGGAACTCGCCTCTTGATAACAAATTCTCGCTGGCCATTAGTTAATTTTGGAGAGGTTGTTGAAATAAGTAGAGGCATATCTTATGCGTCATCCGAACTTACTAGTGAGGGACGAGGTCGACCTCTTCTTAACCTAAGAAATGTTGATAAGGGGGGTGGGTTCAGACTGGATGGTCTCAAGTACTTCTCCGGTGAATTTAAAGAAAGACATCGAGTACTTCCAGGTGATTTACTTATCGCTAATACGGATTTGTCAAAAGCTAAAGACGTCCTTGGTTCACCAATCTTAGTTCCATCAGGTTTTGGTTATAAAGATGCAGTTTTCTCTTTGGACCTAACAAAATTAATTGTTAATTCGGAAATTGCGCTTCTCAAATACGTAGCTTATTTTCTTGAATGTCCGGATGCTCGCCTGTTTATGAAAGCTAATGGTTCGGGTACAACTGTCATGCATCTCCAGTTGAAGGCACTTACAAACCTTAGGATGCCTCTGCCATCAATCAAAGAGCAATACAAAGTTATTGAAACTCTTGAATACTATTTATCTCGTTTAGATTTCGCATTGAATAATGTAAATCAAGCAAAGCAGAATTCTTATAATTTTCGCAGGTCACTTCTTCATGCAGCGTTTACAGGAAACTTAAGTAAAGATGGAACACGCCAAATGATCGAACCCTCGGCTCACTGGCAATTCAAAAAATTAAGTGATTGCCTTGAGAAGCTGAAGTCAGGAAAATTTGCCGAGCGTGGCTGGAGCCCGCAATGCTTGGATCATCCAGTTCGGACTGATAAAGCCTGGGGAGTTCTAAAGACAACAGCTGTTCAAATGGGTAAATATCAACCTGAATACAACAAAGAATTACCAAAATCGCTTGAACCGAAGATTGGGTTAGAAGTTAATCCTGGAGATTTCTTGGTAACTACTACAGGCCCGAGAAATCGTTGCGGAATTGTATGCAACGTAAGAACAACCCCCACGAAGTTAATTTTTAGCGGGAAGATTCTCAGATTCAGAGCAAACGAGAATATAGTTTTATCAGATTGGCTAATGTTCCTCCTAATGTCACCTGAATATCAGAAGATATTTGACGAATTGAAGGTTGGAACTAGTGATAGCAGCGTTTCTATTGGAAACCAACAGGTACTTAACTTGAATATTCCTGTACCAACTATTGGGGAGCAGCAAAAAATTATTGAAATACTTGAAGACCACCTCTCTCGATTAGATGTATCTATTTCACTCGCTGTAGACATGGAATCACAGTCAATTGGCCTAAGACGCTCAATTCTTCAATCTGCATTTTCTGGTCAACTAACAAAAGAGGTAGCTAGTGTCTGATTCATCATTATTAGTAAACAAACTATGGGCATTCTGTAATGTACTTAGAGATGATGGAGTAGGTACACTTGACTATACGGAGCAGTTAACATATTTGCTTTTCTTAAAGATGGCACATGAGCGTGAAAATCGGGCTCTTAACCCTGAAAAGATCGTTCCTAAAGACTGTTCTTGGCAGCTTTTATTGGATACGGAAGGTGAGCAGCTAGAAAAAACTTACAAGGGGATCCTTGAGACATTGTCTAAACAGACAGGAACTCTTGGAATTATTTTTCGTAAGGCACAGAACAAAATTCAAGACCCAGCAAAATTAAGACGCCTTATTGTTGACTTAATTGATAAGGAAAACTGGTCGGCAACTGGCGTCGACATCAAGGGCGATGCTTATGAAGGTTTACTGGCAAAAGGCGCAGAAGATATTAAGTCTGGTGCAGGTCAGTATTTTACGCCCCGGTCACTGATCGCTGCAATGGTTGATGTAATTCAGCCGACAGTTAAAGACAAGGTTCATGACCCAGCATGTGGAACGGGCGGATTTTTACTTGAGGCATATAACTATGCAGCTAACCAGAAGAATTTATCCCCAACCGACAGAGAACATTTACGTGATGATTTTGTTAGCGGAATTGAACTAGTAGATAGCACGGCACGTCTTGCAGCCATGAACATGCTTTTGCATGGCATGAGCTCACCTAACGGACCAAGTCCTATTGAAGTTCGGGATGGTTTAACTACAGACCCGGGAAAGCGTTATTCAGTAATTCTCGCCAATCCTCCCTTTGGAACTAAGTCATCAGCGACAATGATTGGTGCTGATGGCAAGATAAGCAAAGGTGAACTTGAGATTGTTCGCGATGATTTTTGGGTAACTACTTCTAATAAGCAGTTAAATTTCGTCCAACACATTAAGACCATCATGGATATCAATGGACGCGCTGCGGTAGTTCTTCCAGATAACGTGTTATTTGAAGGGGGCGCTGGTGAGACCGTGCGTCGCAGATTGCTCACCGAGTTTGATGTTCACACCTTGCTACGCCTTCCAACTGGAATCTTCTATGCAGGTGGGGTGAAAGCAAATGTGCTCTTCTTCGATAAGCGACCAGCAGCTGAAAAGCCTTGGACTACAAAGCTTTGGGTATATGACTTCCGCACAAACCAGCACTTCACGCAAAAGACGATGTCTATGAAGCGTGGGAATCTGGACGAGTTTGTTGAGTGTTATCAGCCTAGAAATCGTGGCGAGCGCAAAGAGTCTGAGCGCTTTAAGTCATATACCTATGAGGAGTTGATGGCTAGAGATAAGGTCAATCTCGACCTTATCTGGTTAAAGGATAATTCTTTAGAGGATGCAGCCAATCTTCTAGCACCAGAAATAATTGCGCGCGAGATTATGGAGAATCTAGAGTCAGCACTAACAGAGTTTTCAGCAATCGTTGAAGCACTAGAAGTGGGGAAGTAGATGCCTATAAAGCAATCTATTTGGCGAATTGGTCAAAAACCCACAGCTCTCGCTCACAGTAAATTAAAAAACGAAGAATTACTTGAAGATATGATTGAAAACGACTCATCTATTCTTGAGGATGAATGGTTAATAATTGGTCGCCAAGTTGTCACTAAACATAAGAAAGAAATCGACTTACTCGCCATTGCACCAGATGGCTCATTAGTAATTATTGAACTAAAAAAAAGTAAGACTCCGCGAGATGTGGTCGCACAAGCAATTGATTATGCAACTTGGGTTGAAAGCCTCAAAGCTGATGAGATTTCTAATATCTTCGAAACTTATTCTAAGGGCCAGAATTTAAAAGATGCGTTTAAAGCAAAATTCCAAGTGGAGCTGGAAGAAGAAAATCTTAATCAAAGCCACCAGATGGTCATTGTTGCTTCTGAGTTGGACGAAGCGACTGAACGGATAATTCAATATCTAACAGAACGTGGAATCGCAATAAATGCTGTATTTTTTGAAGTTTTCTCCGATGGCTCTGAACAATTTCTTTCCCGCAGGTGGTTCGTGGACCCTGCAACCGTTCAATCTGGCATAAATGACCATGCGACCACAAAGGAACCCTGGAATGGCGAATTCTTCGTATCTTTTGGAGATGATGAACAACGTTCGTGGGAAGATGCAAGAAAGTATGGATTTGTTTCTGCTGGTGGAGGTGCGTGGTATAGCAGGACGCTCAATTTATTGAAATCAGGTGAGCGAATCTGGGTCAGAATTCCTAAGGTTGGTTACGTTGGTGTTGGAATTGTTGAAGCTGAAGCAATTCCAGCTAGCGAGTTTGAAGTTAATGAAAATGGTAAATCAGTTTCTATTTTGGATATCAATACTTCAGCAAAATATGGCTCTCGGGTAAACACCGATGACCAAGAGTATTTTGTGAAGATTAAGTGGCTTAAGACTTTATCCAGAGGAGAGGCTTACGATGAGCTGGGATTCTTTGGAAACCAAAACTCAGTCTGTAAGCCAACTGTTCCGCGCTGGAGAAGCACTGTTGAGCACCTGAAGGATAAGTTCAACATTAGTTAGTTCAGGACTTCTAACGCCTCTTTTCCCTTACCCCTATCCACCACCAACACACTGCCATTAGGAATTTTTCTCAAGATTTATGGATTGTTATAAGTATCTTTCTGCAAGAGGGTTCCAACTAAGTTCCTCAATAACTCGATTTATGTCTGGCATAGCCCCTTCTTGATGCTCGTTACAGGCTATCCATTTCTTATTAGTGTCTCGGTAGACATACCATCCACGTTCAATTGCTTCCTCTGACCCTGGGTAGTAGCCGGTAAATTTTGTAGGGGAGCAACCGACGAGTCCAGAGCAAAAAAGAAACTGTTTTCCATGTTTCCTACACCTTGAAATGTCACAATCCCGCGTGTGTAATTTGCCATCTTCTATTTCACAGCTTGGGCATCTATCAAATTCTTTCATATTTCTCCATCCATAATTGTAGAAGGACTTAATTACTCCAAATAACTGCTAACTTTTAAACAGTTTTATTGAGTCTTATATTCCTGTTTTACACGTATCTTTTTAATAAACAACACTTTTCAACCAAATCACTACTTCTCAAATCATGTACCCTTAATTTCAGGCAAGGTGGTCACATATGGACTCAAATCAATAACTAAATAAATTTCGAGTCCATACCTAATATTTAAATTATGGACTACTTTTTCCATTTTATAAATGGATTTTCTAGTCCAGACCACTATTACACTATATAACTATATGTATATACTGAATTATTAATTGCTAGACCTTCGCACTAAGATTTTTTTAGAATTTAAGCCCCTATAGCGCGTTAGCAAAAAATAGATGAGTTTAGCCATTATGTATTAATAGTTAATAGTTAATAGTTAATAGTTAATAGTTAATAATACTCAGGTCTTTTATTTTTATCCTGAAAAATCCTAGTCAGTGCCTCATTTAATTTCCTGGCCTTTGTTTCAACCAATTTAGAATGATCATTACATTTGAGAACTTGATCACCTTTAAGGAACTTCATATCCAATACATATCTCAGCACACTATCCACTTCATACAGCGTCCCAGAACTTTGAAGGCGAACTCGTGATGGACGAAGGTATCTTTCTTTATCAAGTAGACAATACTTTTCCCCAGTATTGCAAAATGGAAGTAGTGTTTTTTGATCAAGAATAAAGCTCTCAAGTTGCCTATCTCTATGCTCTGAAAGACATAAAGGTAAACCTGTATGGCAGCATCGAGCACCTTCTTCTAGGGATGTTAGTCCAGGTTTGAGTTCGCTAAATATCTCTAAAACTAAACCTAGGTTGAAGCAGCGCTTTGAGGATGAGTCATCGTGATTACATATTATAGAAACAGGGGAGTATTTGAAGTAGAACTCGTCAAGGTTGATTTTAAAGAAATTAGCCAAGAAAAGGAAATTATTTTCATTTATAAATATTCCCTCAAAATCTTCATTTTTTTGATTTGCTAGTTTTAGTACCCACCCAGAGACTTCGTCATTGAAGTATTTGTAATTGTGGTCATAACTTGCAGGAACTTCAGGGATTGATTCTAAGTGGCTCATGCTGTCCTACTTATCTTAATTAAATCAGCTTGTAGCACTGGATTAGCCATTTCTCGTTTTTCAATTGCTCTACGCACTGCGCCAACTTCAGGACTTATATAGTGCTTTAATAATGTTGAAGCCTGAGAGTGCCCCGAAAAAGCCATAGTAGTTCCAACATCTGAAGCCATTAGTAGCTCAGTAAATGCAGTTTTCCTTAATTGATAGAGCGAGTACCTAGGTACACCTGCTCTTTCACAGATACTCCTAATCCACCTCCTATCTCTAGACTCGTCTAGAA
>Ga0164295_10002451_pt1 | contig 15253 bp, 16 predicted proteins | sample GEODES006metaG_FD_111798 | JGI IMG/M metagenome (GOLD analysis project Ga0164295, IMG submission 111798) | Oligotrophic lake water microbial communities from Sparkling Lake, Wisconsin, USA - GEODES006 metaG | ecosystem: Environmental > Aquatic > Freshwater > Lake | place: USA: Sparkling Lake...
GCGACCGCGGTATTCAGGGCGGTCTGACCGCCGAGGGTGGCCAGCAGCGCGTCGATCGGGTTGCCGTGGGCTGCCTGCTGGGCGATCACCTTCTCGACGAACTCAGCCGTGATGGGCTCGACGTAGGTGTGGTCGGCGTACTCCGGGTCGGTCATGATCGTGGCCGGATTGGAGTTGACCAGGGTCACCATCAAACCCTCGGCGCGCAGCACGCGACAGGCCTGGGTCCCGGAGTAGTCGAACTCGCAGGCCTGTCCGATCACGATCGGGCCGGATCCGATAACCAGGACGTGGTTGAGGTCGGTTCTGCGTGGCATCTAGCGGTCTCCCCTGTTCATCAGGTCGACGAACTGGTCGAAGAGGTAGTTGGCGTCATGTGGACCGGCGGCAGCCTCGGGGTGGTACTGCACGGAGAAGGCGCGCCCGTCAACGAGTTTGACGCCCTCCACCACGCCATCGTTGGCACAGGTGTGGCTCACAGTCGCTGGGCCGAAGTCGGTGCCGAAGACTTCTCCCGCTTCACCTTCTAATGCAAAGCCGTGGTTTTGCGCCGTGACCGCGACCCGCCCGGTGGCATGGTCGATGACTGGCACGTTGATACCGCGGTGGCCGAACACCATCTTGTACGTGGCACGCCCCAGGGCTCGGCCGAGGATCTGGTTGCCGAAACAGATACCGAACAGAGGGATCCCGGCACCGAGGATCTCGCGGGTGACGCCGACGACCCGGTCGGCGGTGGCGGGGTCACCGGGCCCGTTGGACAGGAACACCCCGTCAGGTGAGAGGTCGGCGATCTGCTCGAATGTCGCCGACGCGGGCAGTACATGGGTGCGGATCCCCCGCAGCGCGAAGTTACGCGGCGTATTCGTCTTGATTCCGAGGTCAAGTGCAGCGACGGTAAATCGTTGCTGCCCTTGCGCTTCCACGATATAGCTCTGTTCTGTGCTGACATCGCCGCAAAGATCAGCACCGAGCATGGTGGGCTGGTCGCAGACCCGACGCAGCAGCTCGGCCTCGTCGGCCAGTGCCGGCCCGGAGAATACGCCGGCCCGCATGGAACCGCGGGTCCGCAGATGACGCACCACCGCTCGAGTGTCCACGCCGGCGATCCCGACGATGTCCTGCCGGATCAATTCGTCAGCGAGCGAGCCGGTGGCCCGCCAGTTGGATACTCGCGGCGAGGGATCCCGCACCACGTAGCCGGCCACCCAGATCTTGTCGCCCCGGCTCTCGCCGTCCTGCTGGTTCCAGCCGGTGTTGCCGATCTGTGGTGCGGTGGCGACCACGATCTGGCGGTGATAGCTCGGGTCGGTCAGGGTCTCCTGGTAGCCGGACATGCCGGTGGAGAACACCGCCTCGCCAAGCGTCTGACCGGTCGCGCCGAACTCGGTGCCCGTGTAGACGCGTCCGTCCTCCAGCACGAGAACGGCCTTATCTGAGCTCATGCGGCTTCTCCTGTCCCCTCGTCGTCGCCTGGCGGTGCCCACCGGGCGTAGACGCCGCGGTCGTCGCCGCGGAAGCCGCTGTCGATCTCGGTTCCCGACGGCAGCCGCCAGCGGATCACCAGAAGTCCGCCCGCTGTCTCGGAGTTGCCCCGGCCGGTCGGAAGCACCTTGCCGGCCAGAGCCCGCTCGGTGCGCACACCGATGAGAGAGTCCTGCTGGATCCAGATCGGGCTCGCCCCAGAGCGTTCCAGCAGCACTCCCTGGGGGTATCGCGTCAGCACCGCCTTGGACCGGTAGCCGAGATCACCGACCGTCACCCGTTCCAACCAGTTGGGCGCCAGCGTACTTCCGACATACAGCCCACGGGTGGGTCCGATCACGGCAGAGCCGACCAGATCGGGCATCGTGGGCAGCGCGCCGATCAGTTCGACCTGCCGCTCAGCCCGCCGCTTCCAGCCACGCAGCATCAGCCGAATCACCACGCCGATCCCGATCACGACGGCGAATCCGAAGACATAGGTCGTGGCGGCTGTGACGGTATTCATGCCGGGTACACCGTGCCGTCGCGGGCGGTGATTCTTCCGCGCAGCAAGGTCGCGGTCACCGTGGCCGGCAGCGTCATCGCCTCATATGGCGTATTGGCCGAGCGGCTCGCCAGCGCCGCCCCCCTAACGGTCCAGGTGCCATCCGGGTCCACAACCGTGAGATTGGCGGGCTCACCGACCTCAAGGGGCCGGCCTTGATCGTCGAGACCGACGATGCGGGCCGGGTTCTCGCTCATCACCCTCGCCACACCCCGCCAGTCCAGCAGACCGGGCCCGACCATCGTCGACACCACCACTGACAGGGCGGTCTGCAATCCGAGCATGCCCGGTCGTGCGACGGAGAATTCGCAGCACTTCTCATGCTCGGCATGCGGAGCGTGGTCGGTGGCCACACAGTCGATCACGCCGTCCGCCAGTGCCCGACGAAGCGCCTGAACGTCGGATTCCTCGCGCAGCGGCGGATTGACCCGGTTGCGCCCGTCATAGCTGGACAACCGGCTGTCATCGAGCATCAGATGATGCGGTGTCACCTCGGCGGTGATCGAAATTCCCTGTTGCTTAGCCCATTTCAGGATCTCCACCGTGCCGGCTGTCGAAGCGTGACAGATATGGACGCGGGCACCTGCATCACGGGCCAGCAGCGCGTCGCGAGCCACGATCGACTCCTCGGCCGCCCGAGGCCAGCCGGCCAGGCCCAGCCGAGCAGCCGTGGGGCCCTCGTGCGCGACGGCATCAACGGTGAGCCTGGGTTCCTCTGCGTGCTGGGCGATAAGTACTCCCAGACCGGCCGCGTACTCCAGGGCCCGTCGCATTACCAGCGGGTCGTGCACGCACACGCCGTCGTCGGAGAACAGTCGCACCCCGGCGATACCGGCTGCCATTAGTCCCATCTCGGTGAGTTGATGGCCTCCCAATCCAACCGTCACCGCGCCGACGGGGTGCACATCGACCAGGCCGACCTGCTGACCACGCTGCCAGACGTGGTCGGTGATGACCGTGCTGTCGGCAACCGGATCGGTGTTGGCCATCGCGAACACCGCGGTGTAGCCACCGAGGGCAGCTGCGGCCGAACCGGTTTCGATATTCTCGGCATATTCCCGGCCGGGTTCGCGAAGGTGTGTGTGCAGGTCGACCAAGCCGGGAAGCAGCGTCTGTCCGACCGCGTCGATCACGTCGGCTCCATCGGGTGCGGACAGTGCGGCGCCGATCTCAACGATCTGTCCGTCTGCGACCAGAACTTCCATCTGGTCACCCTCGCCGTAGAGCCGCACACCTTTAATCAGAACCGGCCCGGGCATCGCCGTGGTCATACGGTCACCGCCTCATCCGTGCCGACCAGCAGATGAAACAGCACCGCCATGCGGATATGCACACCATTGGAAACCTGTTGCAGCACAGCGGACTGAGGTGAATCGGCAACTGAGAATGAGATCTCCATCCCCCGCAGCATCGGCCCCGGGTGCAGCACCACCGCATGGTCGGGGAGCATGGCCTGCCGTTGTTCGGACAGACCGTAGAGAGCCGAATACTCGCGAGCCGAAGGGAAGAAGCCGCCGTTCATCCGCTCGGCCTGCACCCGCAGCATCAGCACCGCATCGGCGGCGGGAAGTTCAGCGTCCAGATCATGCGAGACCGTCACACCGCCCCATTGCGCAACGCCGACCGGAAGCAGGGTGGGCGGTGCGACGAGAACGACCTCGGCGCCGAGCGTGTGCAGCAGAGCCACGTTGGAACGGGCGACCCGGCTATGCGTGATGTCCCCGACGATCACCACCCGGCGACCCTCGATGCCGCCGAGACGTTGGCGCACAGTGAGGGCATCAAGCAGTGCCTGGGTCGGATGCTCGTGGGTACCGTCACCGGCGTTGATCACAGTGGGCCCTGAACCGTCGGGCTGCAGCGTCCATTCCGCCAACTGCTGCGCGGCCCCGGAGGCCGGGTGCCGGATGATCAAGGCGTCGGCACCGGCGGCCCGCAGGGTCAGCGCGGTATCACGCAGCGACTCCCCCTTAGCCGCCGAGGATCCCGAGGCGCTGACGTTGATCACATCGGCGCTCATCCACTTGCCGGCCACCTCGAACGACACCCGGGTGCGGGTGGAGTTCTCGTAGAACATGGTGATGATCGTCCGACCGCGCAGGGTGGGTAGCTTCTTGACCTCGCGGCCCACCAGGGCGGACCGGAACCGGTCGGCGTTGTCGAGGATCGCGGTGGCCTCGTCACGGGACAGGTCGGCGGCGGAAAGCAGGTGTCTCATAATCGTCTGCTCGTCACGCAAGCGCTCATCATCTGGCAGGACCTCCCTCGGGCGCGATCCAGATGCCCTCGACACCGTCGTCCTCGACTAGTCGCACCTTGACGTTCTCGCTGCGCGAGGTGGGCACGTTCTTGCCGACGTAGTCCGCCCGCAGCGGCAATTCACGGTGGCCGCGGTCGACGAGCGCCGCCAACTGAATTGCTGTCGGCCTGCCGATATCGCGCAGTGCATCCAGCGCGGAGCGGACCGAGCGACCGGTGTAGAGCACGTCGTCGACGAGGATCACGAGAGAGCCGTCGATGCCACCGGCGGGTATCGAGGTCTCCTCCAGCGCGCGGGGCGGCTTGAAGTCGAGGTCGTCGCGGTACAGGGTGATGTCAAGACCACCGTGGGCGACGGTTACGCCGCTGAACTCGTTGATCTTCTCGGCGAGCCGATTCGCCAGTGTGACCCCGCGGGTCGGGATTCCCAGCAGCACTACACGCGGCGCGTCAGCAGCGTCGAGCGCGGTTTTCTCAATGATTTGGTGCGCCATGCGGGAAACGGTTCTAGCGACGTCCGCATCGGACATGAGTTCACGGTCGGTGGCGCCCACGAGCTACCCAGACCTCCTTCTCCGCCTCTCGGGACGGATCGTTAAAGGATGTCGACTGCGATCGCAGCCTAGCACCCCGGTCTGCCGAATCGGTCTTCAGTAGACTCCCGATGGTGAATCTCGCAGACAACCGAACATCCGTCGCTGAGGCGACCGAAGCGGGCCTGCTTTCCGGTGCGGTCACCCTCGTTTGGCACAGCGGGGATGTGCTGCAGGTCAACGAGATCGGTCACCGCGATGTCGAGGCCGGTCTGCCGATGCAGCGCGACACGATCTTCCGAATCGCCTCGATGACCAAACCGGTTACGGTGGCAGCGGCGATGGCGCTGGTCGAGGCTGGCAAGCTGGCCCTGACCGATCCGGTTAGCCGGTGGCTTCCCGAGCTCGCCGATATGCGGGTCCTGGTCGATCCGACCGGTTCGCTGGATAACACCGTGGCGGCCCGGCGGCCGATCACGATCGACGACCTGATGACCCATCGCAGCGGCCTGGCCTACGGGTTCTCCGTGGGTGGGCCGATCAGCCGGGCCTACGGGCAGGTGTCGCTGCGTCAGGATCAGGACCACTGGCTGGCCGAGGTGGCGGCGCTACCTCTGCTTCATCAGCCGGGCGAGCGGCTCACCTACAGCCACGGCACCGAGGTGCTCGGTATCGCCCTGTCGCGGATCGAGGACAAGCCACTGCACGTCGTGCTCAGCGAACGGATCTTCGAGCCGCTTGCCATGGCAGACACCGGCTTCTTCATCGCGCCGGAGGCACGCGGACGCGCCGCAACCATGTACCGGCTCGACGAGGCGGGCACCCTCCAGCACGACATGATGGGCCCGATACCGGTGAAGGAGCCCAGGTTCTGTCAGGGCGGCGGGGGGTTGGTGTCGACGGCCGATGACTATCTAAAGTTCGCGCGGATGCTACTGGGGGCCGGGACCGTCGACGGTGTGCGGGTGCTGTCCGAGGAGTCCGTTCAGTCGATGCGCACCGACCGGCTCACCGAGGAACAAAAGCGTCAGCCGTTCCTGGGCGCGCCGTTCTGGGTGGGTCGGGGCTTCGGCCTGAATCTCTCCGTGGTCACCGACCCGGCAAAGTCGGCGCAGTTGTTCGGCGCGGGCGGACTCGGCGCGTTCAGCTGGCCGGGTGCCTACGGAACCTGGTGGCAGGCCGATCCGGCCAACGATCTGATCCTGATCTATCTGATTCAGAACTATCCGGACCTTAACTCGGCAGCGGCAGCGGCCGTTGCAGGAAACACGTCTCTGGCGAAACTGCAATCAGCACAGCCGAAATTCGTCCGACGCACCTACGCAGCGCTGGGGTTGTGACTCCAGCAGTTCCCCGGGCTATTCCAGGGTGGCGCCGAGGGCGAACACGGTGAACCCGTTGTCGCCCGTGACACACCGCACAATCCCCTGCTGACTGACACTGCACCACGCGTTGCCGTTGACCAACCGGTGTTCACTGGGCAGGACGTCGACGTCTCGGGTGAACTCCGGCGTGGCCGAATCGGCGTAGTGGGCGGGGTCCTGCGGGCCCACGACGATCTGGTCGGTGCCTTCCGGAGGCAGAGGGCAGTTCCGTCCCTCGCAGCTGTAGAAGCCGGGCGGGCCCGGCATCCCGGCTTGAACCGGAGTTCCGTCCGGCCACCGGGCCGGAACGATATCGCAGCCGATCATGCCGTCGGGCGAGATCCCGCAGCCGCGACCCTCGAAGCCAAGGGGCTTGAAGAAGATCCAGCCGGGATCATCTGGGCTGGTGAAGTTGCCCTGCGCCACCGGCCAGGTATCGGGGCCGTCTGCGACGGCGGTCGCCGCTGAGCAGAAGGCGGCGGTGTACGCCAGCACTGTCACTGACAGAGCGCGGATAACCATCGACATCACCCTGGGCACCCCCAATTTCCGAACGCTGTTAACGACACCTAACAAAAAAGATGCGGACAGCGCAAGGCCTACCTGGAGCAATCAACCCGCGGTCCGGTCCCTCAGGGTCGCAGCGCGGTGATGCACCATGACGCGGCGGGCACTTCCAGACCTGCGGGGGTGCGGTGAGGTTCCAACGCCGCCAGCACCGCGTCGATCGCCCCACGGCGGCGATTGTCATCGGCGGTAAGGAAGGCCGGTCCGAGTGGTCCGGCGCCCAACACTCGCCCGATTGCCTCACCCCCGTCACCTTCGAAAAGAAAAGGCGCTTCAACTGACTCGAACTCGATATCGGTGAATCCGGCCGCGGCCAGCAATGCGGCAGTCGCATCACGATCGGCCAGCGAAAAGGGGCCCGGCGCGCCAGGAGGCGAAGGCTGCGGACGCTCAAGACCGAGGATCGGCGTTGCGGCCGCGGCACTCAGCGTCATCCAAGGGTTGCGGTCCAGGCTCTGCCACACCGAAGCCGCCAGTCGGCCACCGGGCCGGATCGCGCGGGCCACGTTAGCGAACGCAGTCGCAGGTTCAACGAAGAACATCAGCCCGAACCGGGAATGGACGCCATCGAAGGGCAGCCCGCCACCGGCGATCTCCTCAAGATCAGCGGTGGCAACGTCGGCCGCCACTGCGGTTCCATGGACGCCGGCTGCAGCCATTCGGCGACCAGCGGCCGCTGCCATCTCAGCGACGATGTCGACAGCCGCCACCCATCCGCCAGGGCCGACGTCTGCGCCTATAGCGACGGCGGAAATCCCTGGGCCGCAACCCAGGTCGGCGATCCGTTCGCCGGCTTGGGCCGCCATCGCTCGTCGCGCCGCAGATCCATGCGCTCCCATGGCAGCATTCATGGCCTCGGCCTGCTCGTCCCAGACTGTGGCCAGCGTCCCGAAATGATCTTCGGCGTCCATTGACTGCTGCGGGGTTCGGGTCGCTGCGTGCACCGCATCCGAGGCGGCCCGTATCTGCGGCGTCACCAGCATCAGCTGTCCGAGCACACCGTTGACGAAACCGGGTGACTCGTCGGTGGAGAGTTCCTTGGCGAGTTGCACCGCCTCATCGACGGCGACCGGCTCCGGCACGTCATCGGCGTAAAGCAGTTCCCACACCGCGACGCGCATGATGGCGCGGTCGACCGCCGGTAGTCGCTCGAGAGTCCAGCCCTGTAGGTGCGAGGTGATCAGTTCGTCGATATGTGCGGCGTTGTCGCTCACCCCGCGGGCGACCGTCGCGCTGTACGGATTCAATGCCGACACCTCGGGGTTCGACCCAGCCAATGCGGTACGCGAATCGGCCACTTCAGCCGCCGACAATCCGCGTGCCTCCGCCTCGAAGAGCAGATCTACGGCGCGCTTACGGGCCTGATGCCTGCCCTTGTCGGGCTTGCGCTCGGCCATGACTACGTGTTCACGCGGCCTAAATAGTTGCCGTCACGCGAATCGACCTTCAACTTGTCTCCGGTGTTGATGAACAGCGGAACCTGGATCTCGGCACCGGTTTCCAGCGTCGCCGGCTTGGTGCCGGCGCTGGACCGGTCGCCCTGCAGCCCCGGTTCGGTGCTGGCGACCACGAGTTCGACTGTGGTGGGAAGTTCGATGTAGAGCGGAGCACCCTCGTTGAACGCAATCTGCACCGGCATGCTCTCCAACAGGAAGTTGGCGGCATCACCGACCAGCGACTCCGGCAGCGAATGCTGTTCGTAGTCTTGGCTATCCATGAAGACGAAGTCGTTGCCGTCCCGGTAGAGATAGGTGGTGTCGCGGCGATCCACCGTGGCGGTTTCCACTTTCACACCGGCGTTGTAGGTCTTGTCGACGACCTTTCCCGAGAGCACGTTCTTGAGCTTGGTCCGGACGAAAGCCGGGCCCTTGCCAGGCTTGACATGCTGGAACTCGATGATGGTCCAAAGCTGGCCGTCGATGTTCAGCACGAGGCCGTTCTTGAAGTCGGCAGTGGATGCCACGGGCGGTCGCTCTCCTTCGGTCTTCTGCAGGCGCTGAAATCTTTTACCGGCGCCTAGAGGATGGCCAGGTCCTTCGAGAACCTGGTCAACAGTTCCGGGCCCCACTCGCCGACGACCAAGGTGTCCTCGATGCGGACTCCGCCACGGTCAGGCAGGTAAACACCGGGTTCCACGGTCACCACGGAGCCAGCACAGAGTGTACCGGCGGCAGCCGAGTTGATTCCCGGCGCTTCATGGATCTGCAATCCGACGCCGTGACCCAGCCCGTGGCCGAAGTGCTCCCCATAGCCGGCCCCATCGATAACCTTGCGGGCAGCGCGATCCACTTCGCACAGTTCGGCCCCCACCTCGAGCGCCTCCCGACCGGCCTGTTGCGCGGCGGAAACCAGCCCGTAGACCTCGCGCTGCCAGTCCGCTGCGGAGCCGAGGACGAACGTACGGGTCATATCGGAGTGGTAGCCGGCGACCAGGGCCCCGAAGTCGATCTTGACGAAGTCGCCACTGCAGAGCACGGCCTCGGTCGGCCGATGATGCGGTACCGCTGAATTCACGCCGGCGGCCACGATGGTCTCGAAGGCTCGCCCGTCTGCACCGTGGTCCAGCATTAACGACTCCAACTCACGGGCAACCGCGCGTTCGGTACGTCCGGGCCGTAGGCCGTCTTTACTCACCAGATCCGCCAGCGCCGAGTCAGCCGCCCCGCAGGCCAGTCGCAGCAGGGCGATCTCGCCGGCGTCCTTGACCTCCCGCAGTGCCTCGACCACACCCGGCGTGCGAACCAATTCCGCGCCGACATGCCCGGCCAGTTCACCCGAGAAGGCGCCGAAACTGTCGACGGTGACGATGTGGCTTTCGAATCCGATTCGCCTGGCACCCGCCGCCAGCGCCCGCGATACCAGATGACGGCCGCAGGCACGGTCGATCGCAGTATCGAGATCCGGTGCCTGCCGCAACGCCTGGGTCCGGTATCGCGAGTCCGTGACCAGCACCGGACCGGTATCGGAGGCGAATACCAGCAACGCTGCGTTGGAGCCGGTAAACCCGGACAGATAGCGCACATTGACCAGGTCACTTACCAGCATCGCATCCAGGCCCGCGGCATCCAGCCGGGCGGCCAGTCGGGCCCGACGTTGGGAATGTGTCACGGTCGGTGACGGTACTCGCTAGGCTGCATACTCATGAATATGTGGTTGCCGCGCGGACTGGTGTTGGCGGCGGGAATGGTGCTGCTCCGCCTTGTGCAGGGAACGTTGATCAACACCTATCCCACCAACGCCGGGACTATCAGTCTGGTGCTGGTGGTGCTGTTCGGCATCGGAGCGTTCGCGTGGGCTCTGCTGGACGGTATGTCCGACGCCCGGGCCAACCCTGACCCGGACCGCAGGCGCGACCTCGCAATGCGCTGGTTGTTGGCCGGCCTGCTCGCCGGTCTGCTCAGCGGCATCGTCATCTGGATCATCTCGCTGATTTACAAAGGCGTCTACGCCGAAGGCATCGTGCCTGAACTCAGCGTGTTCGCAGCCTTCACCGCACTGCTGGTATTCCTGCCCGCGATGCTCGCGGTGGCCGTGGGACGCCGGATGGTCGATCGCTCGCGGCCCCCGCAGGAGCGGCGACGGGTCACGGACGGAGTCGAGACCGACGTGTTCGACGCGGTTCGCGATGACGAGCCGCGCACCGGCCCCATCCCGTCGGTCGCCACCGCAGCCGGCGCTGCTGCCGTCGACTATCCCGAAGCCCTCACCTCACCGGTCGCCCTTGCCGAGCGAGAGCAGGCCGATGACGCCACCGAGCAGATCGTCGCGCAGATTCACGACGAAACCGAACGGATCGAAGCCGAGATCGACCGGATCCAGTCCGAGGGCGACACTAAGCACTAAAGCATCGCGAGCTGACTTTTCAGATCAGCGCTCGGCAGCCAGATAACGCAGCGCCAGCAGGTAACCCTGCACCCCGAGGCCGACGATCACTCCGGTGGCGATCGCGCTCAGGTATGAGTGGTGGCGAAAATCTTCGCGTGCATGGACATTCGAGATGTGCACCTCGATCAGCGGGGCGCGAAGTTCGGTGCAGGCATCGCGTAGCGCAATTGACGTGTGGGTCAGCGCGCCGGCGTTGAGGATCACCGGGTCTTCGGCGTCTGCGGCGGCGTACAGCCAGTTCAGCAACTCCGCCTCGCTGTCGCTTTGACGCACCACGGCGGTCAATCCCAACTCGGCGGCCTCGGCCTCGATCAGCGCCACCAGTTCGTCATAGGTTGTGTTGCCATAAACCTGGGGCTCGCGCTGACCGAGCCGGCCCAGGTTCGGTCCATTGAGCACCAAAACCGTTGTCACTGCTACCTCTCCTCTTCGCCCGCGTGGGCAACTTCGGCGTAGGCGGCCGCCAGCAAGGCTGGGTCGGGCCCCTCCAGTCGGCCGGGCTTGGCAAGGCCGTCGAGTACCACGAATCGCAGCACCCCCGACCGGGTCTTCTTATCCCCCGCCATATATCCGAGGAGTTCGGGCAACGCGTCGGCGTCATAGGTCACCGGCAATCCCAGCGCCATCAACACGTCACGGTGCCGCTGCGCCGTAGCGCCGTCCAGCCGGCCGGTGAGGCGGGCCAGTTCGGCGGCGAAGATCAGGCCGACCGACACCGCAGCACCGTGCCGCCACCGGTAACGCTCCCGACGTTCGATGGCATGGGCCAGGGTGTGGCCATAGTTGAGGATCTCGCGCAGCGCCGACTCCTTCTCGTCGGCGGCCACCACAGTGGCCTTGACCGCGATCGCACGCCGGATCAACTCGGGAAGCACCGATCCAGAGGCGTCGACGGCCGCGTCCGGGTCAGCCTCGATCAGTTCCAGGATCACCGGATCGGCGATGAATCCGGCCTTGACCACCTCAGCCATACCCGCCACCAACTCGTTGCGGGGCAAGGTCTCCAGCATTGCGAGGTCGACGATGACGGCGGCCGGCTGATGGAACGCCCCGACAAGATTCTTCCCGGCCTCAGTGTTGATACCGGTCTTACCGCCGATGGCGGCGTCCACCATCGCCAACAATGTGGTCGGCACGTGCACGATATCGACACCACGGAGCCATGTCGCCGCGGCGAAGCCCGCCACATCCGTCGCGGCCCCCCCACCGAGGCTGACAATCGCATCCTTGCGGTCAATTCCGATGCGCCCTAAAACCTCCCAGAGGAAGGCAACGACCTGAAGATCTTTGCCGGCTTCGGCATCCGGCAATTCAATCCGATGTGCATCGATACCCTTGTCGGACAGGTGCTTTCGAATCGCCTCGGCGGTCTCGGCCAGCACAGGTTGATGAAGTATCGCAACCCTGTGGCGGGAACCGAGCAACTCGCCCAACTCCCCGAGCAGCCCGGTACCGACGATCACCGGATACGGCGGGTCGACGGCGACCTCGATGGTGATCGGCGCAGCAGAGGGTGCCGTCACCTCAGGGCGAATCATTTGCGGATTCCAGGACGGCGAGCCGCCAAGGTGGCGGGCGTGACCGGCTCGGCCGGACGAACAGGCTCCGGCGAATTGACCAGCGCATCCGGCACTGCCGGCGCAGCAGCCACCGTGGTGGGCCGCCGCCATGGCGGCCGCCTCCGGCGCAGCAAGTCCGGATTGTCAAGGCGGCCGACGATATAGCGGACAACCGCTCCAGGGTTTCGCCTGTTGGTGTTGATCCGGATCGTCGCAATCCGGCGGTACAGCGGAACCCGATCGGCCATCAGCTTGCGGTACTTCTCATCGCGATCAGGTCCGGCCAGCAGTGGACGTACGGTGCTGCCGCCGGTTCGGCGAATACCTTCGGCAGCAGTGATTTCCAGATAAATCACCGTCTGGCCGACCAGCGCGTCACGCACTCCGGGTGTGGTCACCGCGCCACCACCCAGCGAAAGGATCCCGTCGTGGCTCTCCAGCGCCTCGCGGACCACCTGTTCCTCGATTCGGCGAAAGCCGGATTCGCCGTCTTCGGTGAAAATCTCAGCGATACTGCGGCCGGTACGCTCCACGATCACGGCATCGGTGTCGATCAGCGCACACCCCATCGCCTTGGCCAGCCGCCGCCCGATAGTTGATTTTCCCGAGCCGGGCAGCCCGATCAGCACGGCCTTGGGTGCCATCTCACTACCCCGACAGCCGTACCGAGTCTGAGCCGACGATGGCCTCCCGGTCGCTCAGCTCACGCAGGTAGCCATCGATGTTGCGTCGGGTCTCGGTAAGCGAGTCACCGCCAAACTTCTCCAGAGCCGCCCGGGCGACAACCAGTGCCACCATGGTTTCAACCACCACGCCGGCGGCAGGCACCGCGCACACATCCGAGCGCTGATGAATCGCCACGGCCTGCTCTCCGGTGGCCAGGTCGACAGTGGCCAGTGCGCGCGGGACCGTTGAGATCGGTTTCATCGCGGCGCGAACCCGCAGCGCCTGACCGTTGGTCATCCCGCCTTCCAACCCACCCGCGCGATTCGTCGATCGCATCACGCCGTCGGGGCCGGGGTACATCTCATCGTGGGCGCCGCTGCCGCGCCGCCGGGCCGTGGCGAAACCGTCGCCGATCTCGACACCCTTGATCGCCTGGATACCCATCACCGCGGCAGCGAGCTGGCTGTCGAGCTTGTTCTCTCCGCTGGTGAACGAGCCGAGCCCGATCGGCAGACCGTGCACCACGACCTCCACCACACCCCCGAGCGTGTCACCGTCGCGCTTGGCGGCCTCGATCTCGGCGATCATGGATTTCTCGGCCGCGGTGTCGAAGGCCCGAACTGGACTCTCATCGATACGCGGCAGGTCGGCGAAGGTCGGTGGCGGACCGTCGTAGGGCACCGACGACCCGATTGACACCACGTGCGACAACACTTCGACGCCGAGAGCCTGACGCAGGAATGCGCGGGCGATTGTTCCGGCTGCGACGCGAGCGGCGGTCTCCCGGGCGCTGGCTCGTTCGAGTACCGGGCGTGCGTCGTCGAATCCGTACTTGAGCATTCCGGCGTAGTCGGCGTGACCGGGTCGCGGCCGGGTCAGCGGGGCGTTACGCGCGCTGTCGGAGTCCAACGCATCCGCGGGAACGGGGTCGGCGGCCATCACCGTCTCCCACTTGGGCCACTCGGAGTTGCCGATCTCGATGGCGATCGGCCCACCGAGCGTGCTGCCATGCCTGATCCCGGCCAGCACGGTGACCTCGTCCTGTTCGAACTTCATCCGTGCACCCCGGCCATAACCGAGCCGCCGCCGGGCCAGCTGGCCGGCGATATCGGCAGAGGTGACCTGCACACCCGCGACCATGCCCTCGACCATCGCCACCAGGGCGCGGCCGTGGGATTCACCAGCAGTGGTCCATCGCAACACGCGATCATCTTCCCACGTCGGCGACGCGGTACCCAATATGGCAGACCGAAACCGGGGTCCTAAAACAGTGCCAGGCCGGTGGCGGCCAGACTCGCCACACACATCGACGGGCCGTGCGGGACCCGGGTGATTCGGTACCGCAAAGCCGCGATCACACCCACGATCGCGGTCAGCAGGGGTGCACCGAGCGCGCCGACGAGCCACACCGGAAACCCGTATGCGCCTGTCAGCGCGCCCAGGGCGAGGGCCAGTTTGACGTCACCGGCACCAAGTCCGGCGGGGTCGACAAGGTGCACCACCAGGTAGAGGCCGGCCAATGCCAGCCCGCCCAGCAGTGCGGGCAACCCGAGTCCGGCAACGACCGCGCCAGCCAGGATCCCCAGCGCGCCGGTCAGGGTAAGCGCATTGGGGAGGCGGCGCCGCCGGATATCGACCGCGCTCAGCGCCGCCGCCCAGGCGATCACCATTGCGCAGCCCAACATCCCGAGACCAGTCACGGTCGAGGACGCTAGCTCAGTGCCGCCGCCATCTGCGGTCGCGGCGCAGGGCAGCCTGTGAATTGTTCGACCTGACTGAAGGCCTGATGCAGCAACATCTCGAGACCGCTGATCACCGTGCCGCCGGCAGCGCTGACCGCACCCGCCAGCGGGGTGGGCCAGGGGTCGTAGATGGCGTCCAACAGCACCGGCACACAAGCAAATGTCGCCGCGTGCGCGGCGGCCGCCCCGGCGGGGATGGTGCTCACCAGAACGTTGGCGGCGGCAGCCAACCCGGGCAGTTCAAGGTCGGAGAAGTCCCGAGATCCGATGACCACACCGAGTGTGCTTCCCAGTTCAACCAGCCTGGCCGCTTTCTCACGGTCTCGCGCCACCACGGTGATCTCACGCAGCCCGAGACCCGCAAGAGCGACGACGGCCGCCGGCGCGGTGCCGCCGGCACCGAGCACGATCCCCCTATCTCCACGAAGAGGTGCCGGATCGCGAGGGTCGTGCAGGTGTCCGAGCGCACCTGCCACACCGTCGATATCGGTGTTGTCGGCACGCCAGCCGTGATCAGTACGCACCAGGGTGTTAGCCGAACCGACCAGTTCGGCGCGGTGGGTTCGCTCGTCGGCGAACCGGAGGGCGGCGAATTTCCCGGGCATGGTCACCGAAACGCCGACCCACTCCGGGCCGAATCCGCCCACCA
>Ga0164295_10002453_pt1 | contig 15249 bp, 18 predicted proteins | sample GEODES006metaG_FD_111798 | JGI IMG/M metagenome (GOLD analysis project Ga0164295, IMG submission 111798) | Oligotrophic lake water microbial communities from Sparkling Lake, Wisconsin, USA - GEODES006 metaG | ecosystem: Environmental > Aquatic > Freshwater > Lake | place: USA: Sparkling Lake...
CATGATCTCGGTCATGACCTTGAGGTTGTCCAGGATCCCGCCTCGGCTGTCTTCGGGGCTCGGGATGACGTAGCAGTTGTAGTAGGTGACCTGGTGGCCGGTTCCCGCACCAGCGAGGATGCGCCCGCCGGGCACGAACTTGAAGTCGCTGAGAGCCTCGTAGAAGCGGCCCTCCCAGTACTGCTGCTTCTCGTGCGTGGTCTCGACCGCGGCGATACCGCGGGCAACACGCGCCCACATCTCTTCCGGGGTGTGCTCGATCGGCTCCCCACGCTCGTTCTTCAGCGCGTACCGGTCTGAGAAGACCTTCCCGCGAATACCTTCAAGAATGGTCCGTCCGACCTCGGGAACCGGCACCGCCAACACCGCCGTCACCGTCTGGCCCTGCACCGCCGTCACCGTTCCGCCCTGCACCGCCGTCATCATCGCCTCCACTTGGCCAGGAAGTACCCCTCCCGGGTCATGGCACACCATCCGATCGGACGTGGCTTGATGCCGATTTACCCGGGATTCTTACGCCTACGCCACGACGGTGTACAGGCGCGTGGCTACCGGCCGGGTGGGGGTGTCCGCACCAGCGTGTGCCCGGCTGTCCCGGGCGTGGTTGGCAATCCGCCACCACGGAGGAACCGCGCAAGGTCGTCGTGGATGTACGCCGGGATGGCATCCAGGTAGCTGGGATTGGCATCCAGGTACGCGGTCAGCGCCACCACCTGGCCTCGCGGATCCAAGGCAGGCAAATCACCGGGCACTTCATGAATCACGTCCAGCATCGTGCGATGACCCGCTGACCCTGCGCGCCACCAGCCCGGTGACAGCGGTGCCTGTGGCCCCGGGAAGTTCGTCGCCGTTCCAATCCGTCCTTCGCGCACGGCGTCCCACATCGCCCGGACCGCATCCTCGTCGACGTCCCCGGGGGCCAGCTCTTCGGCATACTGGCGGTCGGCATCCTGTCCAGACATCGGCGTGTCCTTCCATTGCTGTTGCATGCCCGGTTCGCCGGGCCACGGTGCCTACCCTTCGATCGTGCTCCATGTGCCAGCCGGATCCACGCTGGCACTGCGCGTAGTCCGCTTTCCATGACCGGGAACCGGCTTGCCACCCGGCTTGGGACTGGCGCTCGCTCCGGGTTCCGCGGGTGACCCGGGTACCTCATCTGTCCCGGACGGATCAACCACGGGAGTGCCACGGCGGACGGGAGCCCGGGGGGAGAGCCCGAGGGAAATCCCCTTGGCCGGCTTGCCAAGCGGCCCCGTCGTGCCGTTGCGGGCTCCCTTCAAGTATAGGTCAAGCCTGGGACACTGGAGGGAATCCGGGCGGAGGTCGAAGAACATCGAGGTAGTTTGCCCGTATTCCCGCCACCATTTGGCTCCCACATCCGTCGCGTGCACGGCAGCGAGATCGGTCATCTGGTCAAGGCCGGCGGGTTCCGGGGTCTGCGCAATCCCCGATGGATTTGCCGTGGATTTCTTGCGTGCCGCCGAAAGTATCCACGGGGTGAGCGTGGCGTTGTAGGCGAGCTTGGGCCACACGGTGTACCCGGCAAACCCGCCCGGTTTCTCGGATTGTTCCTTGTCGCCGGCGGCCGTGACATGCAGGAACCCCATGCCCATCGATTGCATCTTGCGGACCTGCATTGCCAGCACCCGCACACCGAGCCCTTGCGGGGGAGGCGCACTGCCCGGCAGTTGCGATTCGTTGTTGCGGAAGATGTCGTTGTAGCACCCGTAGGCGCCTCCCTGGTATGCGGGCGTGCCCGTCCCGGGGATCATGGCGTTCATGAAATCCTGATCCTTCCAGGTGATCGTGCGCGTGTTGCCATACCACGCATGATTGGTCGTGATCCTGATCCAGGGGCGCTCCTCCTTGACGGTCGAATCCGGACGCCCCCGCAGGTGACCCACGCCGTAGAAACTGACCCTGACGTGCGCACCATCGATGGCGCCGACCAACTGGCCGTACTCGCTTGGATGCAGCGATCGACCGAAGATCGTGTGCTCGGCATGACGGCGCGTCGCCGCCGTACTACCAAGATCGATTGTGACGGTAAACCGGTCATTGCAGTTGTCCGCGGTGACCTTGTCCCGCGCCGCAAGCACCGCCTGATCCTCGGCGGTCAACGGCACGGCGGCGGGTGGCCGGTCGGCTTCGGGATCGGGATCATCCGGGGAAATCGTGGGCAACGCCTCGGATTCGGACGCTCCAGCGCCAGCCGGGGAACCCAGCGATGCCGGTTGATGCCAGGCCGGTTGATCCGGAGACACCGGCCGGGATGGTGGCGGACGGTCGTTGGCGTACTCGCGCGCCCAGTTCGCCATGCGGGTCGCTGCGTCCCAGACGTCGCCATCGGTGCCACGATCAGCCATGGTCGTCAAGAGCTGTCCCGAGTCAGACACGGCAATCACGTTGAACTGCCCCGTGCGGGTCGACCCGTCCTTGCCCGTGGTTGCCGTGGTCGGATGCGTGAAATAGCCGGTGACATGGATGCCTGATATCCGGTCGACCATGCCGACGACCCCACGCCCACGGGGCAACGGCACGCCTCCGACCCGGAAGTTGTCGACCAGTGCGCCATCGATCACGTCCGTGGCGCCCCGGTTGACCAGCCTGTCAGGCTGGTCCTGCGTGGCATCCCGGTCGATCGACACGGGCCAGACCGGGTCAGCGTCCCGGCCTTGCTCCTCCCGGGCCGCTGCCACGGGGTCGTAGGCACCCCACTGCTCGCCGTCCTTTGCCGGACCCGCCCGCAAATGGGAGGCGGCCCAGTTCGCCATCCGCCCGCCAGCAACCCGTGCCTCCTCGACGGTCGCGTTCTGGATCGTCATCCGGCTCGCGAGACTGCCGTTGTGGGTGACTTGCACGACCGCTTCCGCGGTCGGACGCCCGTGGGACTCGAGACCGTTCGGCAATGGCCTCGTCGTGAAGTAGGTGCTCACGACAAGGCCGGTGCTGGCATCCGTGTTCTGCATGACCGACCGGTTATCCGGCAGCGGGCGGCCGGCAACGCGGAAGGCAGACGGCCTCGCCGTGGGATCCTCACCGACCCGGGCGTTCGGATTGGCGTCGCCTCGCACATCCGTGAACTGGCGGCCCGCGACGGTATTCTGTTCGGACAGTTCCGCAGGCACGACGGTGTCGGGCCAGTCAAGGCCGTCAACCCGCACCATCCGGCGACCCGGTCCCTGCAACTGCACCGGGACGTGGGATTGCGCTGCCGGAGGATCGGCGGGGGATGTACCCGGTGATCCGGCGGTCCGCCGGTCATAGTCCGCGAGCCACCGGCTCGTCGACCCTTCGGTGACACGTTCCCCGGCATTGGTGAGTCCGAAGCGACGACCGATGCCGGCAAGACCGCGTGAGACGACACCCATGACGCCAGTCGCACGACGGAGCGCGTCACTGTGGATCGTCGCGACATGATGTGCCGCGTACTGCGCCATTGTCCGTGCATGCTCGCGAACCAGTCCGGCCTTGGCCTGCGCCATGGCGTCCGCATGCGTGCCATGCACCGACTGCTCGCGCACCAGATCGTCAAGCGGGCCCGCGGACGAGACTTCGGCATTCGAGTTCCGGTAGCCGATCTGTACCCGGTGGAGCGCCCCCCCGGACGGGATATGTGTCACCGTTGCCTGCGGGGCATTGCGATCGAGGCCGGAGTGTTGCACGGCAAAGGAGCGCGGACCCGTTTGTGTCCGGATGACACCGGATGGACCGGTTGGGTCGGATCCGCGCATGCCACCGATCCGGCTCCGCTGATGTGCCGGATTGACGCCCTGCCTCGCCAGCGAGGCGCCGACCTTTTCATGGAAGGACGGGTCATCGGGCTTGATCCCGGGGGCCTTGGGTCCTCCGAAATGGAACAGCCCCTTGTCGTCGATGAAGGTCTTGTGCCCGTGGATGGTGACCCAGTGCCCCTTCTCCGGGGTTGCGCCATGGGATACCGGGGCGCCCACGGGTGACCGGGGGATTGGCTTTGCCCGCTTGGCGACGGGTTCGTATCCGAGACCATCGGGAAAGACGCCGTCCATCGGTGGCTCCACGGGTGTCCGTTCCATCATCGTCCCCTTGGTGCCGGGCCGAGCTGTATGCCGCTGTCTTCCAGGTACTTCTGGTTGGCGGCCATTTCCGGACTGCCGGGACGCACGTCGATGTAGCCAAGCGTGCCCTCCCCGTAGGCACGCCAGTAGGCGCGTCCTTCCGGTGTCTCCATGAGCTGGGACATGGCTCTCATGTCCGCGAATCCCGCGGGAGGCTCACAGGGCTCGGGCTTCGTGGACCTCCGGTAGTTCGGATGGGTATTCGGATTTCCCTCCCAGTCGGGGCTGTGCAGGCCATGCGGACAATAGTCCGGGTCCGCTGCCATGCGTTGGGTCTCTTGCTCGTACACGTCGTCTGACCGTTGCTTCCTGCGCTCGATCCCGCGTGCGAAGCCGCGAGGCAATGTGCTGTCGTAGCCCATCCGGGGCCACGCGTAGTACCCGCTTCCCTCTCCGGACAAAGACGATGAGTAGTTCCCGATCGGACCCGTATGCAGGCGTGCAAACCCGAGGGCTTGCAACTTGCGGAGCTGGATCGCGATGATCCGGGTGCCCAGCCCGGACGGTGCCTTGTCAAGGCCTTGACCGGTGTCGTTGGCGCGGGTCTCACGGGGGCGAGGGCTCTTCAGGAAAAAAGTGCTGTTGTAGGCGTCGGCACGGGGGCCATCTTCGACGTAAGGCGTCCGTCCCGGCTCGCCCGGACGCTCGACAAGCCCCAAGTTGAGAGCTGACACCGGATATTCCCGGGTGAAGTCACGGTGTTGGCTGAACCACTTCCCGTTGACGGTGATGGTGAATGAAGAACTGCCCCGCCAATGCACTTGGACGGGGTGATCGTCTGGACACCCGACCAGCTCGGCATATTCATACGGGTCGAGGCTGCGTCCGAACCAGCCCCGTTCCCACTGGCCACGCATGCGCGGGCTTTCGGCTCCCGTGAACCCGACATCGGCGTTGCGGTTGAACAGGCGTGCCGTGAGTGGGTCACGGGCCTGCATCGCCGCCAAGTACGCTGGATCAGTCTCGTCATGCGTCGTCGACGACGCCGTGTCACGAGGCCCCGTCGTGTCTGGGGGCCCTGCCTTCCGGTCGATTTCATCCCGCTGCACGCGGTCAGCCCAATGCACGAAGTGGCGCATCCGTCCGAGTACCGAATCCGCGTCACGCGTATCCCCGGCATAGGAGGCAACAACCCCATGGTTTTCCGCGGTGAGACTGATCCGGTACGGGGCACCCGCGGTCGGGTGCGTGGTGACTTGCGGATCCTCGGTGAAGTACGCCACCGCCCGGTTCCCGGTCTCGGGATCGGTGTACTGGGCAATCGACCGCCCGGGTGGAAGCGGGACGCCTCCGGCACGGAACGCCTCGCGACCTCCCACTACGGCGTCACCCATTTCGAGGTTCGGGTTGCGTGCGTCGAACCGGTTACCGTCAGCGAGTGGCTCGGTGGTGTCGGCACGCCTGATGTCGCGTCGGTTGAATGCGCGCTCGAACACCGCTGTCCAGTCAGGTTCCTCCATGCTTTCTGCGGGGTCCCGATCGGCAGGCGCAGGTGCCGAGGGCACACCCGAGGGCCCACGAGCGGGCGCATCAGGGGGCACAGTTGCCGATCCGGTGGCCCGTGCAACCAACGCCGAGGCCGCCTGATGGACCGCGTTCCCCACGGCGCGCCCCATCTGCCTCAATCGCGCCAAGCCCGTCGGGCCATCCGCGTCCGGTGCGGGAACGCCAGATGCCTCCGGGACGCCGGTGGGTGACTGGGAGGACGCGCTTCCGGGATCGATCGCACGCTGGTCACTGGGCGGGTAATCCCGGTCGTAGTCCGACAGCCATTGCGCGGTACGGGGAACGGGGCGGAACCACTCCCCAAAATGGATTGCGCCCCGGTGGTGGGCCGCGTACTGGGCAAGGTCACGGGCATGCGCGGCCACCAGCGCGTTCTGGGCAGCCTCCACAAGCCGTGACGACGCCGGCACATCCGGATCGGAGGTGCCGGGGATCTCTTGCCGTCCATGAGCGTCTTCGGACATCTGGCCCGTTGGTACGGACTGGTCGGGCGTCGTCCCGGTGGTCACCGACTGCTCGCCGCTTGGACTGATGTCGATCCGGGCAGCGCGGCGGGGATTCTCCCTTGCCTCGTTGAGTGCGGTGTGCATGACCATTTCGTGCCGGGCCCCGGTGTCCCCGCGAAAGGCCTCCCGCGTGACGAACCGGTGCCCTTCGGGTTGGTCACTGCCGGGTGTGTGGTGGCCGGGTCCGTTTACCGGATGGGCGAGGGCCCGGTGCACAGCGGTGTGGAAGTCTGGTGCTTGTGGGTCGGAAGCCGGACTGTCCTTGCCGTGGAAATGGAACTTCCCGTCATCGTCGATGTACGTCGCATGCCCGTGGATCGTGACCCAGTGGCCACCCTCCGGCGTGGCACCAGGCGAGCCTCGCCCCCGTCGGCCAGCATGGTCGCCGTGATGGACCGTTGTCCCCACAGGCGCCTCGGGGATGGCCCGGGATGCCTTGAGGATTTCGGCTGGCGTTGCGGACAGGGCGTGCGTTGACCGGAGCCCCTTGGCGATGAATGACCCGACGAGGTCGCCGATCGCGTCCCCGATGACCGTGGCGATCGCGTCGGTGGCAGCGGTGGGGTGCTTGCTGGACAACGTTGTCTCCCGGCCGTCTGGTGGTTCCCCATGATGGGGTGACCTGCCAAGCGGCCGGGCGGGTCAGTTGTCGTCCGGATCAGCGGGTGCTGGCCGTCGCAATGGCGCATAGCCCTCGCCGCGCAGGAACGCGGCGAACTGGTGCCGGATGTAGGAAGGGATTGCGTCGGTATAGCCCGGATGGCTGTCCAGGTACGCCGTGACCACGCGGACTTGCGTGGCGGTGTCAGCCGTCCCGACGCCCATCTCGAAGACCACCTGTCCCATCCAGCGGGGCAACCCTGCCGGATCCATCCGCCACCAATCAGGGGACAGCACTGGCGCGGCGGTCGGCCAGTTGCGTTCGGCATCGGCAGCGGTATAGCGGCCTTCCCTGACCGCCGCGCGGGCGGCGTCCATCAGGACGAACTCCTCTTCGCTGAGGGGGGAGTCCGTCCATCCTTCGCCCGGGTGACGCAATGGATCCTTCTCGTTCATCGACGGGTTTCCTTCCGGCACCAGTGCGTCTTTCCAATGGATGGGTGCACGCGTGCTCTCGCATGCATGCGCGTCACGGTCATTTCCGGCGCTTGATGAATGGCAGTCCTGTCCGGGGATTCTCGACCACCTCGTAGCCCTCGGGCAGGTCGCACGGCGTGGCGGTCGCCTTGACTTCCTTGGCGAAGTAATGGAGGACCTGCTGCCGTCCGGCAGCCAAGGTCATGGTCTGCGCATGCAGATGGTAGGCGGTGCCTTTGCTATTCGTGTGGGTGTAGGCCATGCGTGGTGATCCTTCAGGTCATGTGATTGCCGAGGCCGTGCGGAACAGCGTGATCCGCCCCGTGCGTCCTGTGCGATGAGTATCGCGTCACTGTCGATCCGGTGTGCCCAAACCGGGAGGGCACGTGCGGACACTCACAATCCTACCAACGGTGCCGTGTTTCCACTGATCCCTTCCGTCGTGACCCCCTGCTGGGCCGTTTCATCATTGTATTGACATCCATGAAACACTCATGTAGTATTCTGGGAATGGCAGGGATCAGCCCGCTTGCCACCACCGCGCACCAGACAGGGAGACCATGATGACGACATCCAGCGAACCAGGGCAGTCGACGATCGGCCGATTGATCGATCAACTGAAAATCGTCGGGCAGGACGATCGGTACCTGCTTGCCGAGTGGCGCGAAACGAGGAGGTCGCCGTTTGAGACGGAACCCCGTGCGGTCACGCAGCTCCTCGTCATGGTCAGGGAACGCGAGAACGCTGCGCTCCTGCCCGCGACCCCCCAAGGCGTCGCCGTCGTGCCGGCCAGCGAAAGCCGCTTTTTCCGGTGGACATTCGATGTCCCCGGCGGTTCCTACCAGATCACCGTCAGCGAGCTCGTCGAGCACTGGCCAGGCACGCTGTGCTGGGACGGCACCGAAGGGGGGCGCCCCTGGAAGTCGCTCCCGTTGCGGTTCGATCACGGCTATTCGGACATTGGGGAAGCCATCCGCCAACTTGGCGCCTCACCCGTGCAGGCGACATGACGATGGCACGATGGAGCAACACGAAACCGGTGGAGCGGCAAGCACGCGCATACGGGTGGTCGGAAGCCACCTACGTCGCGGTCATCAATCAGCTCGGTGACCGGTTCGTCGATCGGGCGACCGTCCGTGCACGGTCGCTCGGTGACCTGCTCGCGCTCCGGGACGCACGGATCCGGTTCCTGTTGACCGGCATCCCGGCGCTCGCCCTGTTCACGGACTACCCCTTCGACGTGCGCACGTCGCAGGACCCCGGCCTTTGCCTCAAGCATCTGGCCCACAATGCCCGGCTCAACCTGACGGCGCTTGACAAGGGCATCAGGCTCGCCGGTGGCCCTGCCCTGACGATCCCAAGCGAGTTGTCCCGCCCCGGGGTGTCCGGGGCCGCCACCGTGGCAAAGGAGCCCAGCCAATGACCGCAGGGACGGAGTTCACGCCAGTCATCGCCGAGGATCACACCGTCAACCGTCCCGGGTATGTCAGGGGGCAGAAGGCGCGGCGCGTCAGGGTCTGGTCGCAGACCACGGCGGATGGTCAGCTGACCGTCCACTACACCTTCGCCTTCCTCGGCGCGACCGAGACGGTCCCGTGGGGCGGGGAATCGGGACCGTTCACCCCGGCGGACGCGACGGAGCGGGTCGCCTATCTCCTCAAGGGGCTTGCCCCCGAGCCCAGTCGCAACACGTACTGAAGGAGCACGGACATGGGAACGACCACGACCGGCACACGGATCTTCGTCACGCTCACCTGGTCGGCGAAGGCCCGGCTGGCCACTGGCGCGACGTTCTGGCGCGACGAGGAGACGAGCCTCGTCCGCGTCGACGCCGATGCCTCCCAGCGCAATGGCGACCTCCTGACCGAGGAGGATGTGGCCTCACTCCCCGACGTCCTCTGCCTGGACACGAGTCCCAATGACCGCGCCAAGGGGCGGCGACTGCACGACGACACCGTTTACTTCCACTGCCTCGCCGACTTCGATCTCCAGCCCGACCACGCCGTGACCGTGTTCGATGCGGAGGCCGACCCGCACATCCTGCTTGCGTCGCTGCGTGGCGTGCTCACCAGCCAGTTTCGCTTCCCGATGATTGATGACGTCTTCGACGATCTTCTGATCGGGCGAAGCCGGATCCCGGCAGGGACGTCACCCCGTCATGCACCGCATGCACCGCGGCATCAGCGGCACAACCGCATCAATCCGGTGCAGGCCAAGCCGCCGGCGGGGTCACGCAAGGGCTGATCCGCGCCGTCTCCCGCCGATCACGGCTGTTCGTGACCGGCCCACCTGCCTCGATCGCCAAGAGAGGGCATGCCATGACCACCGCAACCACGATCAACTGGACCGACACGCTTGGCTGGAATACCGACGTCCAGCACGTCACGCCCGAAGGCACGGTCTCCATCCGTGCGCACTCGACCGAACAGGCACGGGCACACGCACGGCACCGGGCCAACGGCACCCAAGTCCCCTCCTACCTGACCGGGAACTGGCGGGTCGTGGTGCCGTGGCGGATCCTCAACCACCAAGGGTCCGGCCTGACCAACCAGTCATCGGACGAACCATCGATCCTGCTCGGGCACTGGACCGGCACGCTTGCCGATGCCTACCCCGTCGCCGAGGCGGCCATCGTGGCCCGGAGGCTTTTGTCGACCTGTTTGCACTCGGACCCCGGGCATGGCTGGCTGGCCGTGGATGCCCGCGCCGTCCAAGCGATGGGGTTCGCGCCTTCGACCTGCTCGTACCTGGATTACCGGGAAGACATCGCCTACCTCGAAGAGGACAGCGATGCGCCCCGGTTCGTCAAGTGCGCCACCGAGGTTGGCTACACGATCAGGCGATTGCCCATCCGTGCCCACTACCAGGGCGACTCGCCAGTCCGGCGACTGAACTCCTATCCGCAGGATTGGCTCCACGCAGCGCCGTAGGGCGCACCCAGTCGCCATCAGGCCAAGGAACCCCACCATGCCACCGACCGCCGGGCACATGCACGCAACCCATCACCAACGCAAGCAGGAGCGGGACGAGATGACCGCCGACACGGTCAGGATCCGGCAGATCCTCGCCCACGCCACCGCCGCGGATGCGTCCATCCTGATCATGATGGGCCCCGCTGATGTCCCGTCCTCCGCGGTTGACCTCAACCGGAAACTCGACGACATCGGCCGGGATACCGGCACCCGCAAGATTGCGCCAGCGCTGCTGTGGCTCGGGATCGTCTCCGGCGCCGTGCGCGAGTACGCCGCCTGTGCACGCACTCTCTCCGCCGACGACACCCTATGGCTATGGGCAACCCAGTCCCGCTGGGAGCGGATTGCCCGCGACTGGGCGGTGCAGAACGCCGCACGGGTCGAACGCGCCTACGCCAAGGGTGCGTAACCCCGGGCATCCCGGGCATCCCCTGCGCAGCCTCCTTCCGGCTCGTTTCTTCGGTTGTATTGACATACAAGAAACTATGTTGTAGTATCGCTTCACGGGGCGGAACAATCCGCCCTCCACCGCAGCACGGGAGACAGGTCAATGACGATCAGCCACACCGCCATACCGATCCGGACCGACCGGCCATTGCCGGTTGCCACCACCGAGCAGGATGGACTGCTCTTTGCCGGGTTGCATATCCTCGCCGCACGGACAGCCCAGGGCGACCGCCAGTACGGACGGGTCTCCGACACCGTCGAGCCGACCGACCGGCATATCCTGACCCTGCTCGCCGCCACGTGGGCTGCCACGGACGCCCGTGGCGCCTACGTACCCCTCGATCGCGGCCTGTGCGACCGCTTGGGGATCACGGGCGAGATCGCCGTCGTCCTCGGCGCACTGGCCGGACTGGCGCCGGACGCGCTGGCTGGCGATGAGTGCTTCCGGATCTACGCCTCCGGGTACCGCCGGGGCTGGGACAGCGTCGTGCGTTCATTCTGGGAAGGCGCCACGCTGCACGCCTGCGCTGGACGCCCTTGGGCTGCCGAGCCCGACCTTGACCGGACGTCCATCACGGTGACCTTGCGGGAACCCGGAAACACGGCCTCCGTCACCGTGCCGGTCCGCGCCACGCCGGACGCCCGTGGACGGTTCATTGGCAGCACGCACTACGTCGTGGTCGAGGAGGAAGCCGACACCTACTCCGACACCGCCTTGATCGACGCGCTATCCACCGCATCCGCGCAGGCCATCGACGCGCTCCTTGAATGCCACATCCGCGCGTCTGCGGTCACGATCACGGGGCGCGAATGGCGAGTGACCGTCTGTGGCGACCGGATCGAGGCGTACAACTCGTTGTCCCTCGGTCAGAGGTCATGGCAGGATTTCCGTACCAACGACCCCGCGGCGGCAGACGAGCTGTACACCGTCACCGGGAAGTTCCTGCTTGCCAGTCACGACTACCGCAGCGGCCACCAGAGCCCGGCCGAGCAGATCCGGGGCGTCACGATCGACCAGATCATCGACGAAGCCCGTTTCCGGTTCGTGGTCGCCGAAGTCGCCAAGCAGCGACTGCACGAGCAGTGGAAGCAGGTCGATAGCCTCCGGACGCCGTTGAGCGATGCCGCCGGTGAGGGCATTGACCGTGCCTTCTGACCTTCCCGCCGTGCAGCCCGGGCCTCCCGTGCCTCCCGGGCGGCGAATACCGGTTCCCGCCCCGGCGATGCTGGCGGCGCGGATCGCCGGTGCGAGGCAAGGCATCGCCCGGCTCGAAGCGATCCGGGACAAGGCCCGGCACGGCGCGGATTGGAGTGGCGATCGTGCCGGCAGCGCCCCGGGCATCCCGGTGCCCCGGGGTGTCGCCGGAGCACGGCAGGTGGTCGCCAACTGCGACCGGGAAATCGCCGTGTACGCACAGAAGCTCGCCGATGCCCAAGCGGCACTGGCACGACATGCCCCGCCTGACGGAGAGGACTTGCGCCGATGACACCAAACACTGACCACAAGCGCGCATCCGCGTCCGGCTGGGTGCACCCGGTTGACGCTGACTGGGAACTGGAACTCGATCGGCAGCAGCGTCCCCCGGCCACGCACGATGAGGCAATCAGCGAATGGGTCCGCAACTGCGGGTCCGACCCGACCCGGATCGGCCACCAGTGGCTCCTGACGGATTACGACACGTTCGTGCGGAACCCCCACTACACCGGGCCGGCACAGCGTCACCCTGACGAGGAGGAGGACTATCCTGTCGAAAGCGGGGGCACGGCCGACCGGACGCAGGTCGTCGCGCATCCTCCGGCGTCTGGCCGGGTGTCCCAGCCACTCGACGATCAGCCGTTCTGATCCGCCCATCCTCGCCACCCACCTGTCCGCAGCGATCGGGAGAAAGGCCCCTCATGGATCCCATCACCATCAGCACCGCTCCCAACTGGCTCCTTGCAGGCATGACCGTGGCGGGTGAACCGCTCGATCCGCATCACGTGAGCATTGGCGAGAGCATCGAGCACTTCACCTCCGTCCTCCAGGGCGCATTCAAGGCGGTACTGGGGGACGTGCACGAATGGCCCGGGGTCACCATCACGACCACCACCCCGGACAACGGGTCACTGCCAGTCCGCATCGCGATCCATGAGGTCCGCCGTGACCCGGCAACGTGGATCATCCTCCGGCCCGGAGCGCCTTTCGACAAGCGGTTCATCCGGTACGGGGAGTGGCCAGGCACCCCCCCGGTGACCACCTCGACCGACGCGCCCTGACACGCCCACCTGGTGCCACTCGGAAGGAATACGCCCGTGACGGCCATCATCAAGGACATGCCCGCGGTGGCACCCGGTTCGATCCATTTCGCCGTGTACCTCGACCAGCCCGTGCAGGCGTGCGCACTGGCGCGGACCCGCTTGCGCAGCGTGCTGCCCGAGTCCTACCTCGCCATTCCGTGGCGCAACATCCGGGTGTGGCCCTCGTCCGTGCGCCGGTACCGGGTCACGATCGGCCACCTCGATGCCGATGCCCCGGAGACCGCTGCCGAGCGCGAGGTGCTCGATGCCATCCTCGATATCGTCGAGGCCGAACTCGGCACCGTCAGGGAGGATGACACCCCCGAGGAGATCGTGCCCGACGCCGAACGCTACGGCGCCGCGGGGCCGCCGGAGACCGCGTTCGAACGCTTCTTCTGGCCGTGCTTCTGCGCGGTTGGCATCCCATGCGGAGCGTTCGGGGTGTTTCTCGGCTGGATACTCCATGGACCCGGATCAGCCGTACCGTGGGGATTCTGGTGCATGATGATCCCCGGCGTCCCCTACGGGCTGTTCGCCGGGTTTGTCGGCAGAAGCGCGAGCCGGATCCAGATGCAGACACGCGAGGATCGCCGCAACGCCCGCCTTGCACGGCGCTGACAAACTGGCTCCGTGATCCATTGTATGCGTTCGTAGACAAACGCATACACTTCTGCTATCCTTGCAGCAGCGACGCACCTCCCGCATCGCTGCTCTCCACTCCCCAGGAAGGGAGCCACGCCGATGACCGCTCTGGAAACCACGCGCACGATCACCGGGATCACGATCACCCTTGACGACGACCCGGAAGTTTTCCTTGGTGACCGGGAGCTGAGACAGCACATTGATGCAACGGCGAGCTTCGCCCGCTTCGCCGATCTTGTCGAGGCGGGGATCCGCGCCTCGTGGACCGAGTGCGCCACCGCGGACATCACGGTCACCGGCTCCACTGGGGCCTCGATGACGGTCACGGTGCACTCGGACGACGGGCAGGATCCGTTCCGTTCGGACCAGGCGGATCGCGAGGATCGCGAGCTGGAGGATGCGATCGAGGGCATGATCGAGGGCATCCGGGACAACTCGTGGGGCGAAAAGGGAAACACGTGGGTCGTGGGGATTGACCCGACGACGTTCGAGTGCTCCGCGGATACCGACGAGATCCTCCTGTACGAGGACAATGCCGGACACCTCTTTTACGTGTGCGGGGACAAGGTGCTGGCTGGGGTGGAAGACCTCAGGCCGCTATCGGGATGCTTTCTTCGCGACGCCAGCGCGTTGTTCGCGGGCGAGGTATTCCGCCCGGCCGAGGGGTTGGTGTGGCACACCGCCGCGATCAACCTGCCGTGGGGCGACGCGGTGGCCAGGTTCCATCGTCACGACACCCGCCTTGGGGGACAGATGGAGGTGTTCGGCCGGTACGGGCGCGCCGCCAGGGAAGCCCTCGGCCGGCAGAATTTGTGGGTGATCACCAATCGCGGCCAGATCCTGGTGCAACGGTATATCCAGCCGGACGGAATCAACCGCCCCGCGGACTTCGAGTTGGCCGACGACGAACAGTCGTGGAACGGCGGGGGCGCAGCGGGAACCTCGTGGGACGTCATCGCCGACGACGACCCGCGCATCACCCCCCAGATCCGGGAGTCCCTCGGCTGGGTCTACGAGGACGAGGACTGACATGACGGGAATCACGATGGGGCCATCAGGACCCGAACGCAGGCAGGATCCGTTCCGCTCGCACCAGTTCGAGCAGTTGCTGCTCCGCCTGACGACGCTCGCACAGCGCACACGGGGACACGCCGAGACCTTTGCTGCCACCGACACCGGCACCGAAGCCTCGGAGGCACGGGGCGGAGCCACCGCGATGGCCGCGATGATTGGCGTCCTCCAGCAGGAAACCCGCCGCAACCTGCGCGGCTAGGAATGATGAGAGGAAATGACCAGTGGCTGAACGCAACCGCAACACCGTCTCGTTCCGGATGGGCTCGGAGGACAACCTGCTCAACCGGGGTATCACCAGCCGGGCGGCTGGCGACGAGTTCGATGTGGGCTTGTCCGCCGGGGGGGTCGCGTCGCGGGACCTCGAACGCTATTACCGGCTTGTTGACCGGACACTCCAAGGCATCGTGTTCAGCGTTGCCGAGGCATCTGCGATCGTGGACGCCTGCAACGGAACCTTCTGGGACTCATACAGCCTGTTCGACGGTCTGGCCTTGGGGCTGGAGGATGCGATCAGCGGCGACCAGCTCGACCAGAAGTGGGGCATCGACGGCGAACGGCTGCTCGCCAAGCTCCGCGCGCTGGAGCCCGTCCAGCACCTGGCAATCGTCGATGCGATCGAGCGGTTCTGGCACGCCAGCTTCGACACCAGTC
>Ga0164295_10002454_pt1 | contig 15248 bp, 6 predicted proteins | sample GEODES006metaG_FD_111798 | JGI IMG/M metagenome (GOLD analysis project Ga0164295, IMG submission 111798) | Oligotrophic lake water microbial communities from Sparkling Lake, Wisconsin, USA - GEODES006 metaG | ecosystem: Environmental > Aquatic > Freshwater > Lake | place: USA: Sparkling Lake...
GAAGAAGATGATATTCCAAGCGGCAGATTATCTTCATTGTCTAGCAAAAGAAGTCTTAGCGGTAATGAAAAAGAAGTAAGTAAAAAAGGGAGAGGTGACAAAGGCGGCTCGGGCTGTGTAATGCCGTGATCTAAAGTTATTTCTTAAAAAACTCTAACCTCAAAAGATTTAACTTAAATCCCTCTCTTTATCGCAGGTAGGTTTTAGATCAAAGGGGCAAAACTATTTAGCCTGGCGTTTGGGATAGTCTGGGGTTTTAGTTTTTATCTTTACCAATCAAATGTGGGTGTTTTTTTGTGAAGGGTGATGGGGTAATTTTCTTAAATTTTCGCAATGATCTCGCTAACTATTTTTTCGATTTGTTTTTGATCTTTTCCTTCTGCCATCACGCGAATCAAACTTTCAGTTCCTGATTTGCGAACCAAGATTCGGCCTTCATTTCCAAGTTCTTGTGACTTTTCTTCGATAAAATCTTGCAGTGATTTATCTTGCATCGGGTCGCCTTTACTTGAGTCGAATTTTACGTTTTTTAGAATTTGTGGGAATGGTTCAAACAAATGTAAAAGTTCGCTCGCAGGTTTTTTGGTTTCGCATAAAATTGCTAAAACTTGCAGAGCGGCAACTAGTCCATCACCTGTAGTTGAATAGTCAGAGATGACGATGTGGCCGGATTGTTCGCCGCCGAAGTTACAGCCATTTTTGCGCATTTCTTCTAAGACGTAACGATCACCAACTTGCGCGCGAATGGTGGAAACTCCGATGTAATTCAAATAATTTTCGAGCGCCAAATTCGACATTTGGGTGATAACGACAGTGTCAGATTTGAGGTTTCCGCTGTCATGTAATTTTTCGGCGATCAGGGCGATTAGTTGATCTCCATCAATGGCGCGACCTTTTTCATCGACGATCAAAAGACGATCGGCATCACCGTCTAAGGCAATTCCGATGTCGGCTTTTTCTTCGAGAACTTTTAGGCGCAAGGCTTCGGGATGAGTTGAGCCACATTTTTCGTTGATGTTGAAACCATTTGGTTCGATTCCGATCGCTACGACCTCTGCGCCAAGTTCCCAGAAAATTTTTGGCGCGATGTTGTAAGCGGCGCCATTGGCGCAATCGACGACAATCTTGAGACCAGTTAGACTTTTATCTTTTGGGAAAGAATTTTTAACGAATTCGATGTAACGATTTGAAGCGTCATCGAGCCTTTTTACGCGGCCAAGATTTTCGGATTTAGCAAGAAATTGCGTGACGTCGCCATCGATTAATGCCTCTATTTCTTTTTCTAATTCATCGCTGAGTTTGCGGCCGTCACGCGTGAAAATTTTAATACCATTATCGTGATAAGGATTATGCGAAGCAGAGATCATGATGCCAATATCGGCACGAATTGAGCGGGTTAGCATTGACACTGCCGGAGTTGGAACAGGGCCAACTAAAAACACATCCATGCCTACAGCTGCAAGACCAGCAGTTAGTGCTGGTTCGATAACGTAACCAGAAAGTCTAGTATCTTTTCCAATCACCACGCGATGACGATGATCGCCATCAGTAAACTTTGCACCTACAGCCATACCAACTTTCAGTGCGATTTCCGCAGTCATTGGAAATTTATTTGCTGTGCCGCGAATGCCGTCAGTGCCAAAGTATTTTTTCATTTTTCTTTTTTGGTTGGTCCTTTTTGAAAAGCAGAGAGAAGTCAGGAAGTAGCGAAAGTTGATTTTGGCGAAGTGAGCACAAAGTTCATGCCGCCAAAATTCTCCGTCAAGCTTTGCGTTCCACCTCTTTTTTAAAGCAATTTTCCTGCAATATCTTTTCTACAAAACCCTTCATTCCAATCAATTTTTGTGATGGCTTTGTAGGCCTTGTCACGAGCGGTTGTAAAGGATGTTGCTTCAGCGACGATGTTTAGAACGCGCCCGCCATTTGCAAGGATTTTGCCATCTTTTTTTATTGTTCCGGCGTGAAGAATTTTGGCTTCGGTGATAAGATCTAAGTCTTTAATTTCTGTACCCTTTTCGTAATTTTCTGGATAGCCATTTGCGCACATCACCACGCAAACTAATTTTTTTTCTTCATCGAATTCGACTTTGATTTCAGTAAGCCTGCCATCAATTGCCGCTTCGATTAAATCAATAAAATCAGTTTTAATTCTTGGTAAAATTACCTGAGTTTCTGGATCGCCAAAACGCACATTATATTCTAAAAGTTTTACCGATGGCTTCGCCAAGGGTTTTAACAATGGCTTCGCCAAGGGTTTTACCAATGGCTCTAAGGTATTTCTGCTGATCATTAGACCAGCGAATAAAATTCCTCGAAACTCAATTCCGTGCAAAGTTGGTCGAATAATTTTTTCGATAATTTCTTCTTCCAATTTTTTATCGATAAAAGGCGAGGGGGCATAGGTTCCCATGCCGCCGGTATTGGGACCGGTGTCGCCATCTCCAACTCTTTTGTGATCATGGGCGAAGCCGAGTGGAATGAAATTTTTTCCATCGCAAAGCACAAAATAACTCGCTTCAAAACCATCTAAAAATTCTTCGATGATAATTTTGTTTCCTGCTGCGCCGAATTTTCCAGCAAAGATTTCTTTGATCGCCTCTTCCGCTTCGGAGAAATTTTGTGGAATGATTACGCCCTTGCCAGCAGCTAGTCCATCCGTTTTAATAACGCAGGGAAATTTAAATTCCTTAGCAAGTTTTTCGGCGAATTCTATTGCGCTTTTTTCGTCCGTAAAAGTTTCGTAAATTGCAGTTGGAACGTTATTATCGACAGCAATTTTCTTCATGAAAATTTTTGAACCCTCGAGCTGCGCGGCATTTTTATTTGGACCAAAAGCGCGAATTCCGGCTTTTTCTAAATCATCAATAAGGCCTGCAACTAAAGGCTGCTCAGGGCCAACAAAAACAAAATCAATTTTATTTTTTTGGCAGAAATCAATAATTTTTTGATGCTCATCAATCTTAATTTCATCGACTATTTCTGCGATTTCGCTGATCCCGGCATTTCCGGGTAAGCAAAAAATTTTCTCAAGTTTGGGTGATTTTTTAAATTGCTCGCAAATTGCGTGCTCTCTGCCGCCAGAGCCAATGACTAAGATTTTTTTCATTAATAAAATTTATGATTTTAGAGTGCCGCACATTCTGAAATCTTAAATCATAAATCCAATGACCATCAAAGAACATACCGTTAAATCTTACGACAAAGACTTGCAATCAATCGCTGGAACTCTCTCTGAAATGGCTGACATGGTTTTGGTTTCAATCGACATGGTTTCAGAAATGATCACGAGTCATCACCCAGAATTTTTAGAAAAAATTACTGCACATGATTACAAAATTAACTCACTTGATTTGTTAGTTGAAAGAAAGGTAACGGCAATGCTGGCAATGCGTCAGCCGATGGCTGTTGATTTGCGTTTCATCGTTTCTGCGTTGAAAGTTTCTTCAAATTTGGAACGAGTCGGAGATCAAGCGAAGGGAATAATTAAGAAGATTAATCGTATCGGTTTTGAGTCGGTTGAAGGCGTCGTGAAGAAATCTTTGTTCGAAATGATTCTGCTCTCAAAGCAGATGGTCTTTGACTCTGTCGTCGCTTTTAACGATCAAAATATTCAGAAGGCCGACGAGGTTTTAAAGAAAGATGACGAGATTGATAATATCTACACCCGCCTTTTTGGCATTTTACAGCCGGGAAATTTTACCAAAGAACAGCTCGAAAAAATTATTAACATCATGTTCATTGCTAAAAGTTTTGAGCGCTTGGCTGATCATTCTACTAATATTGCTGAGATCACTAAATACGTAGTTACCGGTGAGACAAAATAAATTAATTTAAGTCACAAATCTTTACTCGTAATTCCCATTTTTGCGGGAATGGCGTGTAAAAATCGCAAAAAATAAAAACATGCAAACACGCGAAGAGAAAAAAGACTCGGGGCAAATCGCCAAGAAGGATAATAAGGATTTACAGGGCTTTGCACAAAATTTTCCAAAAGAAAAAATGGAGCGTAAGCCAGATTGGATCCGTGTAAAAGCCCCGCAATCAAAGGGTTATTACGAAACCAAAGAGCTACTAAATTCGAAAAAACTTCACACGGTTTGCGAAGAAGCTGCTTGTCCTAATATTGGTGAATGCTGGGCGCAGAAGCATGCAACGGTGATGATTCTGGGATCGGTTTGTACTCGCGCTTGTTCATTTTGTAATATCGAAACTGGTCGCCCTGACGCAGTAAATCCGCATGAGCCAGAGAATGTTGGTGATGTTGCGCAGGTTTCTGGATTGAAGCATATTGTGATTACTTCCGTTGATCGCGATGACCTTGCTGATGGAGGGGCAGATCAATTTGTGAAATGTATTGAGGCAGTGCGTCGCAAGTCTCCAGGCACTACAATTGAAATTTTAACTCCGGATTTCTTACGCAAAGAAGGTGCGATGGAAAAAGTTGTCGCTGCCAAGCCTGACGTTTTTAATCACAATATCGAAACTGTTCCAGGTCTCTACGCCACGATCCGCCCAGGTGCGCGCTATTTCCATTCTCTTCATCTTTTGAAGCGCGTGAAAGAAATCGATCCAACAATGTTCACAAAATCGGGCTTAATGGTTGGTCTTGGTGAAACGAAAGAGCAGGTGCTGCAAGTCATGGACGACATGCGTTGCGCTGATATCGATTTTTTGACTATCGGTCAATATCTTCGACCGACTTTGCGCCATGCTCCAGTAGATCGCTACGTTCATCCAGATGAGTTCGAGCTCTACAAAAAAATGGCTTATAGCAAAGGATTTTTGATGGTTTCTGCGAGTCCATTGACTCGTTCATCTTACCATGCCGGAGATGACTTTGCGAAAATGCGCGAGGAGAGAATTAAAAAATTAAACAAATAAATTTGCTCTTCGTTTTTACTGTAGTTGCAGGTTTTGTGTGGGCTGAAAACTCAACTTAATCGAACATTGCATTGTGAATCGCTAATTAAAGTTGAGCTGGTGGCGATGGGGATATTTTAAAAATCGATTAAGTGGGAAATTTTGCTTTAAAATCTTAAAAAATTGAGAGAAATGGATTAACTCTTAAAAATTTCTCTTCCCAATTTTTGTAAAGTTTCTGCCAAATTTTGATCAGAAATTTTTTCTATTTTTTCTTGTAAGTTTTTTTCTTGAGCGTCGGGAAGCTTGATCTCAGTGACTTTGTTGTTGTCGATATTTTTGGGCTCTTGCTTAATGTTGATTTTTGCCACAGATTTAAATCCGTATAAAACTGCGATTCTCTCAAGGATAATTTCTGAATTACTTTCTAAAAAAAATCCAACCGCAGAGTTGTAAACCGCAATTGTAAGTGTTGCAGTTTTTTCTGCCCCAAGAGATTTTGTTCCAAATTTGATTGATTGCGGATAGCAAAGTTTTTCATATTTTTTTCCAATAACATCTGACCAGTTTTTAGTAAGATTATTGATCAAAATAAATTCTTTCTTACTGCCTGCAAAAAGCGGCTTAAGCAGGTCGGCAAATTTTTGTTCTAACGGTTGCAATCCAAAGGAAGCTCTCTTCATGAAAAAATTTTTTCTTATTTTTTTCTTATTTATTTTTTCCTGCAAAGCCGAGTGGAGCTATGAATATCCAGAAGCTTGGGGCGATCGCGATGAAAATAAATTCTGCAAAATCGGCTACAATCAATCCCCGATTAATATTCAAGATAAGTTCATCGAAAGCGATTTAAAATTTTCTTACCAAATTTCTGACGCTGAGAAAGAGAGAAAAAACTACGTCCAAAATATTAATTTTCATGGCGAGAATTTTTTGTTACGCGGCAAGAAAAAATATTGGCTACACTCAATTGTTTTTCATCATCCAAGCGAGCATTTTATTGATGGCAATCAGCATTCTTTAGAGATGCAACTTTATCACAAAAGTGAAGATGAGCAGAGTTTAGTTGTTGCGGTTTTGCTTGAAGTTGGTGACGAAAATTCTGACTTCAAAAACCTAATAAATTTCCTCGTAAGCAAAGAAAGAGAGGGAAGAATCAATCCAATAAAATTTATTAAAACGAGCGACAAAGTATTTTTCTATGATGGCTCACTCACTACTCCTCCATGCAAAGAAGGGGTAAAGTGGTACGTGATGAAAACACCGGCGAAAATTTCAAAAGAACAAATGAACACAATCATCAAATCGGCAATTTTTGCTAAATCTAACGCCAGACCGCTTCAGGTATTTCATCCGGAGAAATATTAAAAATTTTTTCCACCGATCGAAATTAGATGCCATTTGAGCTAACTCTAATACGCTGGTTGAGCGAAGTCGAAACCAAGTCAATAGCTAGATACTTGGTTTCGACTTCGCTCAACCAGCGGTTTCGACTTCGCTCAACCAGCGGTTTCGACTTCGCTCAACCGGCGTTTTCGACTGACAGAAAAATTATAAAATCAATGACTCTCAACTCTCCGCAACTCGAAGCCGTTAATACAACCGATGGACCTTTACTAGTCCTTGCTGGAGCTGGAACTGGTAAAACAAAAGTTTTGACTTCTCGCGTTATCAATATCGTAAATTCTGGACTCGCTTCGCCTTATCAAATTCTTGCCGTAACCTTTACCAATAAGGCCGCAGCGGAAATGAAAAAACGAATTAGTGAAGTGATCGGTGAGCAAGCGAATAATCTCTGGATGGGAACTTTTCACGGGGTCGCGGCGCGTATTTTGCGTCGTCATCCCGAGATTGTCGGGTTACGTCAAGACTTCACCATCATTGACGATGACGATCAAACCCGCCTGCTCAAAACCATTCTCGGCGACTTCAATATCGACATCAAACAATTCGCGCCGAAGGTTTATTTGAATCGTATTTCGCGTTTGAAGGATAAAGCGGTGAGCCCATCAACCCTTGAATCTGCTGGCTTTGAAGTTGGTTTGCCAAAACTTAAAGAAGTTTATTCGATGTATCAATCTCGCCTCAAAGCGATGAATGCGACGGATTTTGGCGATCTACTTTCACATAATCTTGAAATATTTCGTGCCGCGCCAGACGTGGTTGCTTACTACAAAGATAAATTCCGCTACATTCTCGTCGACGAATATCAAGACACCAATAACGCTCAATATCAGTGGCTTCTCAACCTTACGAATGAGCGAAATAATATTTGCTGCGTCGGTGATGATGATCAATCAATCTACGGCTGGCGCGGTGCGAACATCGCTAATATCCTTCGTTTCGAAAAAGATTTTACGAATGCGAAAGTGATTCGCCTCGAACAAAATTATCGCTCAACCTCAAATATTTTGAAGGCAGCAGATTCAGTAATTTCTCACAATAAAGAACGTCACGGCAAGACGCTTTGGACCGACAAAGGGCAGGGCGAAAAGATCAAATTATTAACATTTCCCGATGACCGCATGGAGGCGTCTGCGGTTTCACAGGCAGTTCGGGCGAATAAATACAAACTTTCTGAAACCGCGGTTCTTGTGCGTGCAGGCTATCAAACTCGTCCTTTTGAAGAATCATTTATTCACAATTCAATTCCTTACAAAGTTATTGGTGGCATGAAATTTTATGAGCGGATGGAAGTGCGCGACGCCATCGCTTACTTAAGAATTTGTGCAAATCCTGACGATGATTTGGCGCTCGCAAGAATTATTAATATTCCGAAGCGAGGTGTTGGCGATTCAGCAATAGCAAGTCTTCGCGAACAATCTAAGCAAGAAGGCATCTCACTTTTTTTGGCGATTAAAAAATCTGAAGCACTCAAAGGAAAAGCGCGCGATGGCATAAAAAGCCTGATCGAAATCATCGAAAATACGCAAAGAAAAATTGGTACAGAAAGCCTCTCTGACGTTGCCAAATATGTTCTCAACGCCTCTGGTTACCTTTCGATGTGGAAACTAGAAAACACTCTCGAGTCGCAAGGGCGCGTGGAAAATATTGAAGAATTCATCAGCAGTCTCGGCGATTTTTCGACGATGGTTGAGTTTTTAGAATATGCTTCTCTCATCGAAGCGCGGGACGATAAAAATCTTCAAGACGCCGTAAGTGTAATGACAGTGCATGCTGCCAAAGGTTTGGAATTTGATTTAGTCTTTGTTCCTGGTCTTGAAGATGGATTATTTCCAAGCGGAAAATCAATTGAAGAGCGTAATGGCTTAGAAGAAGAAAGGCGCTTGATGTATGTCGCAATCACGCGCGCAAAAAAGGAATTAATTTTGTCGCACGCAAAAAGTCGCTACATCTTCGGCGACGTGCAAATGCAGATGCCGTCTCGCTTCCTGAGGGAATTGCCGCAGGATGAAGTTGAGGCAGAGGAGATTCATTTCTCATCTTTCAACCAGCAGAACCATCGCCCGACATCATTCAATCAGCAGCCGTCTCGAAGCAACTTCATGAGATCCTCGAACGCTTCGCAGCCAAGGATGACTTCGGGGGGAGGGGCTGCTACAAAAAAAGACGAAACCATCGGCAAGCGAGTCTTTCACCAAAAATTCGGCTACGGAAAAGTAATCGGCGCAGACGGCCCTAAGCTCGAAATCTTTTTCGAAAAAACCGGAACGAAGACGGTGATGAAAGATTTTGTGACCGCTGCATAGATTTCCTGGATCCCCGCCTGCGCGGGGATGACGCGAGGAGTAGGTGCAACGTCACCCCTCCGCCCCACCCCGCAGGTGGGGGGTGACGAGACGAGTAGGTGCAACGGTCATCCCCGCGCAAGCGGGGATCCAGGAAAGCCTCAACGTCTACTCGTCCCGTCATCCTCAGCCGGCCGCGTTTATGACCGTTGCACCTACTCCTCCCGTCATTCCCGCACAGGCGGGGATCCAGGAAAGCCTCAACGTCTACTCGTCCCGTCACCCCTACTCGTCCCGTCATCATCCACCTGACGCGGGGATGACCGTTTCACCTACTCCTCCCGTCATCCCCGCACAGGCGGGGATCCAGGAAAGTCTTAACGTCCTTAATCCAGACTCTTGTAAATTCCCTCTCGCAAATTCCCCTTGCAAATTTTCCTAACTCTTAGTTTCTTCCTCGCCTCACTTTTCCACCAGCACAACAAACCCAAAACCCAGATGCTTCACCGCATTGCCTCACTCGTCGCTCTCATTACCTTGCCGCTTAGTCAGTTTCTTTCGATCGGATACGCCTACGCGCAAGATGCTTCATCTTTACCGATTACCCCTGACGGAACTACTTCAACTTTTGTCACCCAAACCGCCTCCGGGATTGATCAAATAAACATCGCCGCACCCAACTCCTCCGGCCTTTCCCACAATAAATTTGAAAATTACAACGTTAATAGTTCCGGGCAAATTCTTAACAATTTCTCTGGCGCTGCAACTGATGTCGTTTCAACCCAAATCGGTGGGTTAGTCACTGCCAACCCCAATCTAAATTCCGGATCTGCTTCGATAATTTTGAACGAAGTAACCTTCAACAACATCTCTCAACTTCTCGGCTACGTAGAAATCGCTGGCGGAAGAGCAGACTTAATCATCGCCAATCCAAACGGAATAACCTGCGCTGGCTGCGGCTTCATCAATGTCTCTCGCCTCGGAATCATCGGTGGTAAAAGTGAGTTCGACTTAAATGGGCATCTAGGATTCAACCTCGCAGAAACAGCCAACACCCAACTAAACATCCCCATCATTACAATTTTTGGATTAGGGTTAGACGCTACAACCACAACCTCTGCTGACATTATCGCCTCGGGAGTAAAGTTAATCTCAAGCATCTACGGCTCAGAAACAGGTGATCTCACCATCAAAACCGGAGATGGTAAATATGACTACGCCACAAAAGTAATTACTCCTAACTCGTCTCCTTCCTCAGCAATCGTAAGCGACACCCCACTCTTCGCCATCGACGCCTCATCCCTCGCTAAAATCCAATCAGGAAGAATCTTCTTAATCGCCACCAAAGAAGGTTTAGGCGTTAACATGGCCGCAGAAATTCTTGCGGGAAACAAAGTTCAAATCGATGCGAATGGTGATGTTTACTACTCTAATATCACGGCGGGAACTGAGGTTGATCTTAAATCCACAGGAAAAGTTTCTAATCACGCTGAGTTCGTCGAAGCAGCAAGCATCAAGGCTTCAACCATCACCATCGCCGCCAATGAATTCAGCAATTACGGCGGCTCCTTGCTCGCCAACAACCAACAGCTAACTGCAGGCACTCTAACCAACTCCGGCATAATCTACGGCGCAGATTCTCTTAATATTTCTGGCGCAAATCTAAGCAACTCTGGAACGATTTTTTCTCCCGAAGATTACGCGATTATTCTTGGCGGAATGCTAACAAATTCGGGATTAATTTCTTCGACTAACAACCAGCAGCTAACGGCTAATAGCCTAACAAATTCCGGAGAGATTTCTGCCAATAATCTTTCAATCACCAGCGCATCATTAATCACTAATTCAAATAAAATTCTCGCAAACGAAGATCTAAATATTACCGCAACTAACCTAAGCAATGACTCATCTGGCATCATTTCTTCGCTTACAAAATCCTTAATTCTCGCACTTACAAATAATCTAGAAAATTCCGGCGAGATAAATGCAGCGATTGATCTTTCGGTAAATAGCCAATCACTAACCAACTCCGGCACGACTTACTCTGCTAACAACCAACAACTAACCACCAACAACCTAAACAATTCCGGCACGATTCAATCGAGTGAATCTCTTACCCTGGCCACTGATTATCTTACCAACTCTGGGAATATTTATTTCGATTTACTCGCTGATGGATTAACGGTTAAAGACTTCATTAATTCCGGAAACATCACCTCAAACAACGCTATACAGAGTTTAGCAATCACTAGCTCTAACAGCTTCACCAATTCCGGGAATATTTATTCAAATCAAAATCTACTGCTCGCATCTGCAAACGAATTAACCAACTCGGGCACAATCTACTCCGCCAAAAACCAGCAGCTAACATCTACTAACCTAGTGAATAGAGGATTGATTCAATCTTCCGGGGATTCGACATTCTATCTGACCTCTCTTACTAACTCAGAAAATTCCTCAATTTATTCCGCGGGAAAGCTTACACTCACCCTTAGCAATAATTTACAAAATCTCGGTGAACTCAGTGCGCAGAAAAACCTCAATATCACCAGTAAATATTTTACGAACTTCGGAGATATTCTTACCTTAGATGATTTAACGATCGCGACTAACTCGATCAATAATTCCGGCAGCTTGCAAAGCGCTAACAATCAACAACTAACCACTAGCAGTTTAACGAATAGTGGCAGCATTATTTCTAACGGGCTCCTCGATATTAACCTCGGTAGTAATGACTACAGCGTCAGTGAAAACCTGCTTGCAACCCGCATCAAAATCTCCGCCAACAACATCATTAACAATGCCAACCTCTCCGCCGCTGACTCAATTATTCTCGTTGCACAAAATGATATTTTAAACGCAGCAGAAGCAAAATTTCTCGCTGGAACTTCGCTCACTGCCACCGCTAAAAACATCACTAATTCCGGAATATTTTCTGCGGTCACAGACTTAACTTTTAACAGCGAAAACCTGACAAATAACGACCTCATTGGCGCTGGAAATAATCTTAATCTTAACATCGATAACGACTTCAACAATAATCGTTTAGCTGCGATTCTTGCGGTAAAAAACATCGCAATAAAATCCGCGAATGCTGGCGGTGACAATCTCTACAAGTTCAATAATTTTTTAAATAATTCTGCTCACATCGAATCCTTTGAGGGAAATATCGCGATTAATGCTAAGAATTTTACCAACAAAAGAGATGAGGGGGATGCTGAGGTTCTAACCATCGCCAAAACTGAGGCGAATAAAACTTGGCACGAAGATGAAAAAATCTTCTACGAATATGGTGATTATTCCGCTCCTCCAATCTACCGCGTTAATCACGGCTTCAGTGGAATAGATTTTAGCAAATCAACCAGCCTGCCTTACTACGACAACATCGCCTACACCATTTACGATGGAAGAGGTGGCGCCAATAACTACAATTCTTTTGTTAGAATGATTACCCAGCTCAAAAGACTGGAAGATGACAGTAACAAAAATTCTATCATTCAAGCCGCAGGAAATATTGCGATTAACTCAGATCAGCTAACTAACAGCAATGGAGAATTGACCGCATTAAATGACGTAAATATTCAAACCAATATTTTCAACAACAAAGCCACCGCTATCAAAAGCACCTTCCGCCATTATTGTGGTGCGATAAACGGCGTCTGCATTCTCTACAAAATTACCTACGATGCGAATGGCAAGAAAATCTACACTGAGAGTGGAGGTTTTTACACCGAACTTGGGCAATATTATGAATTCGAATCCACCTCCTCCTTCATCCCCGCCCTAATCACCGCCAAAAACAATCTCAACATCACCGCCCCAACCAGAATAAATAACGGCGAAGATCAAGGTGAAGAAACAAAGGACGCTAACCTCGTAAACCAAAGCGATTTCTCTACCGACGACGCCTTCATCGATCCAAACTTAGATGATCTAATCAATGATGGAACCTTCTCCGACCTTGCCAAAATCATTAATCAATTAGCCGATTCTCTCTTCGCTAAAAACACTCCAACCAACAACGACCAACAACCTCCATTAAGTGATGCTCAGCAATCTTTAGTAACAAAAATTGCTGATCCGGCGGATGACATAAAATTCTCCTCATCTCCTCTAAAACCCCTCTACGAAACACGCGCTCAGTTCGTCGATCAAAGCAAATTCACCGGCTCCGATTACTACTACAAGCTCATCGGTTACGATCCCAATGCCGTTAATCACACCCTCCTAATCGGCGACAATCTCTTCACCCACAAACTCATCGAAAAACAACTCGCAGAGATCTCGCGTGCCGGGAATCTCTTCGCTAGCTCTTCTGGAAATGCCCTAATCAAAGAGTTAATCGACAACGCCCTTGAACTTAAAACCGATCTCCAACTTACCCCCAACATCACCCTCTCTAAAACTATCGTTAACAACCTAAAAAAAAGTCTAGTCTGGTTCGAAGAAACAACGCTCGCTGATGGCACAAGAGTCTTAGCCCCTAAAGTCTACCTCTCTCAATCTGACCGCACTAAACTCGCCGCCAATAAAAACACCAATAGCAGCGGAGCAATTATCTCGGGGAATAATGTTTCAATTGAGGCGGGGGATTTTAACAATTCTGGATCAATCCTCTCCGGGAATAATCTTGAACTAACAACCAACAACAACCTCAGCAACCAAGGCATGATGAAGGCAGGTTACGACCTAACGCTAACGACTAGATTCGGGAATTTAATCTCAAGTCCGTCGCTTACTAAACTAGCGACGATCTCTGCGGGGAATAATCTGGTCCTGAGCTCGGGGAGAAATCTAATTCTTAGTAACACGGCGTTAACTTCTGGAGGCAAACTTGCTCTTAACTCATTGGGAAACATCTCTATCTCTAATGATCGGGGGAGTGCGGCTTCCATAGTTCTTTCGCCAACCGTCGCTTCTTCTTCATCTGTAATTGCTGGCGTTAGCGCGGAAATCCAGGGCAATAGCATTCAGGGCGACAATCTAGATCATCATGCGAAGCTCGGAGCGATTGGGGAAGGGGATACCCTCGGAGCAACAATTAGCAGCGCTGCCTCAATCCCAACTTCCCCAACTTCCCCAACTTCTTCAATTCTTTCCATCTCGCCTTTTGCAACTGCCACCAATCTTAAAAACGATGCCGCAACCGCAAGAAGTGCCGCCATCTTCTCCGCCGGAACCGACATCGAAATCACCTCCGGCGGATCCATCAACATCGCTAACAACTACTCACAGGCCGGAGGATCAATCTTCATGAATGCAGCCAAAGACATCAATAATTCCAACTACACAGTCCAAGCCGACAATAACATCGTGATGAATGCCACCAACATCAACAACATCAGCACCGCCACAACCGCCGCCATCGCTGAAACAACCCCAACCAAAATCGAAGCGGGAAAAATGGTCTCACTCAATGCACAAAAAGATTCTAGTGGCAATGGCGGCAACATCACCAACCTCGGAGCCACCATCAAAGGCGGAGAACTCGTTTACTTAACCGCCGCAAATAACATCACGAATAAAGCCCTAATCGATTACAAAATTAATGGAAGCTCAGTAAACCCCGCCTTCACCGGTGATGCTGCTTCTTACCTAACTTCTCTCTCTTCAACCGAAGATCTAATCACCGCATCCAGCGCCAAAAACATCCGCTCAACTCTAGTTTCTCAAGGAGTAATCGAATCCGGTGGAGATTTTGTTCTAGTCGCTAACAACGACATCAACAATCAGGGATCTAAAATCACCAGTGCAGGAAGTACTCTTCTTGAGGCAACGAATGGCGATGTGAATATCACTACCTCAATCCTTCGTGACAGAACTGTTGAATCCGGCGGTAAAAAGAAAAACAGCTGGACGAGAACCTCAGACAATACCACCAATCTTGAATCAGAAATTACTTCAGGAGGGGATCTCTTTTTAACCTCTGGCAACTCAACTTACGTTACCGGCTCTAATCTCTCGGCATCAAACAACATCAACATCAACACCAATGGAAACTTAATAATCACTAATGCTGTTGATTCTTCCTACAACTCCTTCGAATCCACAAAAAGAGGCTCAGTCAAATCCTCAAAATCAGTCTCAATCGACTACGTAGAAAGCGCCAAAGAATCGACCTTAAGCGCAGGCAATGACATCAATCTTACCTCCGGAAATAACACTCTTCTGCAAGCGGCGAATCTCGATTCAACTAACGACACCAACATCACATCCACAAACAACACCATCATCCAAAACGCCCTCCTTAACGAATGGCATTACGATCACACTTCCAGAAATTATCGCGGAATAGCTAAAGTAGGTGCCAATATTACCTCAAGTGCTCTTGGCGTAGTAGGTGGATATTATCACATCATTGGAGGAGTATTGAGACCTATTGACGGAGGATTGCTCAGAAATACCACCGATAAAATCTTCCTCGAAAACTCCCTCTACAACATCAACCAAAAAACCTTTGTTACATCAGATTTAACACAAGTTGCTTCTTCTAATCTTGACGTAGGAAATAACTTAAACATTAATTCAACTAATGACGTAAACATCCAAGCCTCCAACATCGAAACCGGAACAAGCGACACCACCACCAACAAATCAAACCCCTCAATCACCGGAGAATTAAACATCACCGCCCAAAATCTAAATATCCTAGCCGCTCAAGAAACCAACCTCACCACCAATGAAATCAACATCGACAGAACC
>Ga0164295_10002456_pt1 | contig 15246 bp, 11 predicted proteins | sample GEODES006metaG_FD_111798 | JGI IMG/M metagenome (GOLD analysis project Ga0164295, IMG submission 111798) | Oligotrophic lake water microbial communities from Sparkling Lake, Wisconsin, USA - GEODES006 metaG | ecosystem: Environmental > Aquatic > Freshwater > Lake | place: USA: Sparkling Lake...
CTGGCCGATTTGCAAAAATGGCTGGGGGCGCGCCAGCGCATCATCCGGTCCATGCCGAACACTCCGGCTTTGGTGGGGGCAGGGGCGGCGGCTTTCTCACGCGGTGCGAAGGCCACGGATGCCGATGCGCACTTGGCGAAGACGATTCTCGGAGCCGTGGGCACGGTGGATGAGGTTAGCGAAAAGCTGCTGGATGCGGTCACAGGGCTCAGCGGCAGCGGCCCAGCCTATGTTTACACCATCATCGAAGCCCTGGCCGATGGCGGTGTCTTGATGGGCCTGCCGCGTGCGGCGGCGCTGCGGCTGGCGGCGCAGACCGTTGCCGGTGCTGCGAAGATGGTGCTGGAGACGGGCAAGCATCCGGCCGCTCTGCGCGATGAAGTCACCAGCCCCGGCGGCACCACCATCGCAGGCCTTGAGCAATTGGAAATCCACGGTCTGCGCAAGGCTTTGCTGCAAGCTGTGCGCAAGGCGACGGAGCGCAGCCTGGAGCTGGGAGCGAAGTGAACCGTCTGAAATCACGAGCTTGACGTGGCAGGCGACTCCGTGGCCTACTGCGCGCATGAACTACGGCGCTTCACTTTCGGACTTCTTCAAAAGCCCCAAGTGGGGGACCAACCTGTTGCTGGGCGGGGTGTGCATGTTGATTCCGGTCGTCGGGCCGCTGGCGTTGATGGGCTGGCACGCAGGAGCCTTGTATGGCCGGAAGGAGAAGGATGACTTCATCGGCTATCCCGAGTTCAACTTCAGCAACCTGGGCACCTACATCGAGCGCGGGGTGTGGCCCTTCCTGGTGCAGATGGTCGTCAGCATGGTGATGGTGCCAGTGATGTGGCTGGTGATGGCGGTGCCAGTCTTTTCAATGGTGGCTCTCATGGCAGCGACGCAGGGGGAGGGCGGGCAGGCCGCTGAACCACCGCCACTGATCGTGATTGGCATGGCGCTCGTCATGGCGGTGACCATTTTCGGCGGCATAGGCATCATGGTGCTGATCTCCAAGCCGATGATGCTGCGCGCCACGATCGAGCAGGGCTTTGGCCCGGCCTTCAACTTCGGCTTCATCTGGCGCTTCTTGGTGCTGACTTGGAAGGAGCAGTTGGTGGCGCTGCTGTTCCTGATCATGGTCTCTATCATGCTAGCCGTTGCGGGCATGATAGCCTTCTGTGTGGGCATCTATTTCGTGGCCGCGCTGATCACCTTCATGAACTACCACCTGGATCGGCAGCTGTATGAACTTTACCTGGAGCGCGGCGGCGAGCCGGTGCCGGTAAGCCCAAAGCTCATGGATACGCCGCCTCTGGTGCCGGTTGGTTAAACTGCACGGAGACGCACATTACTCCGTCTCCGCTGTCGCTTCCTCCTGGAAGCTCAGCTGATACAGGCGCTGATACAATGGGTTGCGCAGCAGCAGCTCTTGGTGCGTGCCTTTGTCGGCGATGCGGCCCTGGTCCATGACGATGATTTGATCCGCCTCCAGCACGGTGCTCAAGCGATGTGCGATGGCGATCACCGTCTTGCCCTCGGTGAGCGTGTGCACGGCGTCCTTGATGCTGCGTTCGGTCTCCGGGTCGAGCGCGCTGGTGGCTTCGTCCAGCAGCAAGATTGGAGCATTGCGCAGGATGGCGCGAGCGATGCTGACGCGCTGCTTCTGGCCGCCGGACAGGGTGTTGCCCGCGTCGCCGACGATCTTGTCATAGCCCTCCGCGTCCACGCTGACGAAGTCATGCACGTGCGCCTTTTTCGCGGCATCGATGATCTCTTCCTTGGTCGCGTCCAGCCGGCCGTAGCGGATGTTTTCCGCGATGGTGTCGTGAAACAAAAACGTGTCCTGGCTGACCACACCGATGTGATCCCGCAGGGACTTTTGTGTCACGTCGCGCACATCATGACCATCAATGGTGAGGCTGCCGGAGTCGACGTCATAGAAGCGCTGGATGAGGGCGAAGAGCGTGCTCTTGCCCGCGCCGCTGGCACCGACGAGCGCATAGAACTTGCCGGGCTCCATGTCCAGCGTGATGCCGGTGATGGCCTGCTTGCGCCCGTCGCTGCTGGTCTTGTAGGCGAAGCCCACGTTTTGGAAGCTGAGGTGTCCTTTGGCCTGCTTCAGTTCCACCGCATCGGGCTTGTCCAGCACCTCGGGTTTTTCCTCCATGACTGCGAAGACATTCGAGGTGGCGACGATGCTCTTTTGCATGACGAGCTGCAGTCGGCTGAGTGCCTTCGTATGCGGGTAGATCTGCGTCAGGCCGCCAACGAGCACCATGAAATCCGCCGGACCAATCCGATGCTTGGCGGCATAATAGAGGCCCACGCACACGCCGAGCGAGGCGACGATCTCCACCAGCGCGCCGACCAATTCCATGGCCTTGCCGTAGCGCATGATCAGCTTGTTCATCTTGGCGCTGCTGTCGCGGAACTTCTTCTGCTCGAAGTCCTCGCGCGCATGGCTTTTCACCACGCGGATGCCGGTGAAGCACTCGGTCATCTGCACCATCATCTGCCCGGCTTCCTGCTCCTCCTGCGAGCCTGCCTTGCGCACTTTGCGACCGATTTGCACCACTGGCAGAATGCAGAGCGGGAACACGATCAGCGACCACAGGGTGAACTCCCAGTTGTGATAGAACAGAGCGGCCAGCAGCGCGGCGATGGACACCGGTCGTTGCACGATGTCTTGTGACAGCGTCATGAGATTTTGCTGCGCCACACGCGCCTGGTTGAACACCACCTGCACCAGATTGCCGACCTTGGCCTTGCTGTAGTAGCCGACGGATTGGCCCAGCAGCGCCCGGTAGGTGTCATTGCGCAGGTCGTAGAGCACGCGGTTGCTCACCCACATCATCAGGTAGTTGGCGACATAAGTCAGGCTGCCGCGCAGCAGGAAGACGAAGGGCACGATCAGGCAGCCCGCGATGGTGATGAAGTCGCTGCCCATCCACTCCTGCGGCACCCACTCCATGGGATTGACCTTCAGGTTGCCAAAGCCCAGCTTGAATTTCTCCATGCGCGCGGCGTCGTCGGGCGTGGCATTGCCATGCAGCACCACGCTGAAGACGATGTTCAGCCCCTGCACCAGCAGGAAGTTCGACAGGCCGGCCAGCACGCTGAAGCCGATGCCCAGGATGAAGCGCAGCCGGTAGGGCCGGATGTAGCGCAGCAGCTTGCGATAGGTCTCGACAGCCAGGGCCATCGTCTCGCGCGTGTTGAGTTCGGCGAGATCTTTGCGGCTTACTTTGATTTTGTCGGGCTTGGCCATGAAAGGGTGGGAAGGGCGCGACGAATAGCATCGAGCACCTGCATAGTCGAGATGAGTTCCATCGGCCCGCCTTTCGACCGGGGGGCGAAGTCCGTGACGGGTCCGTCGTGCCCGGCGTGCAAAACCACCGCGCGCTCATGCCTGGGCCGCCAATGAAAGGGATTCGTGGGGCCAAACAGCACCACCTGCGGTTTCTCGAACATTGCCGCCAGATGCATGGCCATGCTGTCCACGCCTATGGCGAGGTCGCACCGCTGGATCAAGACGGCGAGCTGGACGAGGCTGAGCTGCCCGGTCAAGTCCATGACTGGCACGGTAAGCAAAGCACGCAGCTTGTCCAAATGCGGGCGCTCCAACCCGGAGTTCGTCCCAGTGAGCACGATCTGGCAAGAGGCATCGCGCAGGGCGTTGAGAGCTTGAGGCTTGGAGCTTGAGGCTTGAGGCGAAGAACAGCGAGCCAAGTGCTGAATGACCTCCGCCCAGCGTTCGGCAGGCCAGAACTTCTCTTCCCGGGCCGTGCCGAGGTGGACCACGGCGAAGGGCGAAGCGCTCAGGGCAAAGGGCAGAGAGCCGGGAGAATCCGGCCGCAGAACGTTAAACAACCCTTCGCTCTTTGCTCTTCGCCCTTCGCTTTCATCGCTCTGCACCAATGCCAGGTGAAAATCCACCGTGTGCAGTTCCCGCACACTTGCGTTGCACAGCTCCGTGTAAGCACGCGCACGCCAGGACTCGCTGGCGAACTTCGCATAGCCCACGCTGCGTTTGGCCCTCGAAAGCCAAGCCATCAGCGCGCTCCGGTCAGTGCCGGTGAAGTCGTAGCAGGCATCCCACTCGCCAAACAACAGCGAGGCCCAGACATGCGCATTCAGCCCGCCATTCTGGTAGGCCAGCACACGGTCCACGCCCGCGATGCAGCCGAACAACTCCGCAAACGACGCAGGCACCACGGCCACGATTTCCGCCTTCGGATGCTTTGCCCGCAACGCTGCCACCGCAGGTGCGGTCAGAATGCCGTCGCCAATGCGTTTGAGCTGAAGGAGGAGGATGCGTTGTGGATGGGAGGCAGTGTCAGGCACGAAGTGGGAAGTTATTCACCCGTTTCGTCGTGCGATCAACTTCGTGCATTTTTGATGTGTTGTTTGCTTTAAGAAGCACTTTCTTGCAAAGTCTGTCCGCTGATCCTGTATCGCCGAACAGACACTCCCTTGTCGCCATGCAAAGTCAGGTCCTCTCCCGCTTTTTCAAGACCACGCGCTGGAGCCTCGTGCAACGTGCGAATGGGGACATCGATGCGGATGCGCTGCAAGCACTCGCCGCCCTGTGCGACTCGTATTGGTATCCCATCTACGCCTACATTCGGCGCAGCGGACACAGCGCGCATGATGCCGAAGACTTGACGCAGGGCTTCTTCGCCAAGCTGCTGGAGAAAAGCACCCTGGCCAAGGCCGATCCTGCAAAGGGTCGGCTGCGCAGCTTCCTGCTCACTTGTGTGCGCAACTACCTGCACAATGAGCATGAGCGCACCATCGCCCAGTGCAGGGACGAACGGCTGCTCACCAGTTTCGATCAGGAGTGGGCTGAGCACCGCTTCGCCAGCGAACCCGCCGACGAACTCTCGCCTGACCGTCTCTACCAGCGACGTTGGGCACTCACTCTGCTCGAGTTCACGCTTCAAGTGCTGGAGCGGGAATACTTGGCCGATGGCAAACGCGAGCTTTTTGCCGTGCTGCGTCCCTGCCTGGGTTTCAGCAAAGAGGAAACACCGAACTATGCCGCGCTCGCTAATCGTCTCGGCAGCACTGAGACGGTGTTGCGCACGCAGGTGTTCCGCCTGCGGCAGCGCTGGCGGGACATCCTCTTCCAGCAGGTCAGCCTGACGCTGGATGATCCCACGTCCGACGAAATCAAAGCTGAGCTATCCGAGTTGCTCGGCTGTGTTTGAACTTTCTTTGCAACGCCCCGGCTGCCGCCCTGTAGCACACATTTGAATCCTTCTTTCCCTTCCATGAGCACGCCTGACGATCCCACACCGCCCCCACCTGAGCTTGGCGGGCTCGATCCCCAGCAGTTGTTCGAGGCCGCGCTGCGCAGCGCCCCACTCCACCCTTTACCACCGGACCCTGATGTCACCCTGCCTGTCGCAGGTCCGCGCCCCTCTCAGCCTAGCGCCCCACAGGTGGAGCTTCCTCTGCCAGAGGAACTGACCGCACTGCTCCCAGCAGCGGCTTACCAAGTGGAAAGCTTCCTCGGCCAGGGCGGCATGGGCGCAGTTTACAAAGGTGTGCAGGTGCGACTGAAGCGTCCCGTGGCCATCAAGATCATGCGCCGCGACTTTGGCAGGGACCACGACTTCGAGGCCCGCTTCGAGCGTGAGGCCCAGGCCATGGCGAAGCTGAACCACCCCGGCATCGTCAGTGTCATCGACTACGGCGAGGCCGGTTCCGATTACCTCTATATCGTGATGGAGCTGGTGGATGGCGCTGACCTGATGGATGTGATTCGCACCGGGCGCATGACGCAGGAGATGGCGCTCACGCTCTTACCACAGATTTGTGACGCGCTGCAGTTCGCACACGACCACGGCATCGTGCACCGCAATATCAAGCCCAGCAACATCATGCTCACGCGGGATGGCCGCATCAAGATGGCTGACTTTGGCCTGGCCAAGCGCTACGATGTGGAGAGCAGCTTCCGCACGCAGACCGGCACCGGCATGGGCACGCCGGACTACGCCGCGCCGGAGCAGTTTGATCCCAACGGCAACGTGGACCACCGCGCGGACATCTACGCGCTGGGCGTGATGATCTACCAGATGATCACCGGCACGCTGCCACGTGGTGCGTGGAAGCCGCCGTCGGAAAAGGCGGATGTGGACACGCACTGGGACAAGATCGTCTCCCACGCCCTGCAAACCGATCCGAGTGACCGCTACGCAAGCGTCAGCGAGATCAAGACGGACATCAGCAGCATCGCGTTGCCAATAAGTGGACAGGTTGGGGTGACAGGCCGTGCGATCAGCCAAGGCCGCACCAGCATGGGGCAGGCACCAGCGCCGCCGCGCTCGAAAAAGCCACTCCTCTATGGGCTGGCGGGCGCGTTGATGGTGATCTCGGCGGGTGGTTATTTCGCTTGGGACAAGTTCCCCGCCGATGCCCGGCCCATCTCGGCGACGAATGCAGTGGCTTCATTAGCCTCGGCACTGCCGCTGCCCGCCCCCATCCGCCTGTGGGATGCTGCGGACAAGATTCCCAAGGGGCCGGAGAAGACGTGGGAAGACGATGCGCTGCGGCTGGATGATGCCTCAGTGGCTCATGTTTTCCCCGTGGTTCATCGCGTGGCGGTCAAGACATCCATCCGCGTCAACCCAGATACCGAGGGGGTCAAACTCGGCCTGAAGCAGAGGTCACGTGATGAGGGTGCCTATTTCTTGTATGTGGATTTTGCGAATTCCAACCTTGCTCTCTTAATCGAGTGGCAGGACAAACATCGCCATTTGAAGTTATGGAAAATGCCACGCCAATATCGTCCAGGCGAGTGGCTGCCGGTGGAACTGCGGGTGGTTGATGGGGAGCTCAGCGTGTCGCTGGAAGGCAAGCCGCTCGGCACCGTCCACGACTCGACGCTTTCAGATTTCACGGTCTTTACCCTCGAGAGCAGGTCGTTTGCCCACTTCCGCGACATCGAATTCGTGCCACTGGACCCATCGTGGACAAACCAGCCACCAGCCCCGTCCATTCCTGTCACCGAGACGGTGGCGGAGACAGACCAACGGCCGGTGCCGAGCCCCGCCGCCTGGGTGGATGCCACGTCTCAGGTGCGAGATGACGTGGTGCAAGCCGGTGCCGGTGCGGTCCAAGGCGACTGGCTTGTCCTTTCCAAGCCTTATTGGACTCCGATTCCTGACCGCAAGATCTTCCTCAATGCCGTGGTGCGGATGAGCTTCAAGGGCGTGGCCGGCATGGCGTTGCGCACCAACCTAACAGGTCTCAGCTACCAGTGCGCGCTGAATCCGGACCGCACTTTGAGTTTGTTCATGCTTGACGGACTTACAGGCACGCGGGTGCATTTCAACAAGCAGGTCAAACTCGCGCCGGATTTCGACCTCCTGGCTGAGCATGAGCTGGTGATGGCAGCCGAGGAGGATCTCATCTCGGTGTGGCTGGATGGCCGCCTGATGCTGAGCCAACGAGATGACAATCTTGCTCAGGGGACGATATCTGTGTTGTTCCAAGCTGCTGGAAGCAACGCCTCCCTCCATCCGCACGTCAGGAAGGTGGAGTATGCCGACCTCGGCGGCACGCCAGCAGTCCCCGCGTCGCAGAGCGCCGTTTCGCGCACTTGGCAGGCTCCGACACCCACCGTCGCCGCTAACAGGGAGTGGACAAATCTCATCCCGCACATCAAGCCGGAGCGCGATGTCATTCGCGGTGATTGGACCGTGGATGACAAAGGCCTGACGGCGAAGCGCGCTGAGTGGGCCATCTGCAACCTCCCTGTGCAGGACCCCGGCACGGACTACGACTTGCGCTACCAGGTCACTCGTGGTGAAGGCTCGCACCTCGCCATGTTCTTCGCTTTCCGCAAAGGCAGCACCGGCGGCTATGTGCCGATTGATTATCTTTACGACAAAGACCCCGCGTTTGCCGACGGCCAGCGCTGGGCGACCATCGAGGATCTCACGGACCGTGACATGCGAGATCCCGCCACCATCAAGGCCAAGCGCAAGGAGTGGCTTCCGAAAGGCAAGGCCTGCACCGTGCTGCTGCAAGTGCGCGAGAAAGAAGTGATCGTCTCCGTGGAAGGCGAGGAAGCCTTCCGCTGGCCCGCCGAGTGGTCGAAGCTCCAGCAGCGCGGCGGTGCGGGCGGCTCCATGTTCCTTGATGTGAGTGGTGGCCCCATCTTCGGCGTCGGCATCTACAACTGCGAAGCCGTCTTCCACAGCATCGAGATGCGGCAGACTCCTGGGATTGACTAGCCGGTTTTCAATCTCCGTGCATGGGCATACGCGTGCAGCAGCCGCTGCCGGAAGTGATCCCAGGTCAGGTAGTTCTCCACGCGTTCACGTCCGCGTAGGCCCATCTGCTGGAGCTGGTCGTGCTTGTCGTAGGCTAGCTGAATCGCGTCGGCCAAGGCATCGGCATCGTTGGCGGGAACGACGAAGCCGTTGTGTCCGTCGATGACCATGTCGCCACCCTCGCGGGTGGTGATCAAGGGCAGCCCGCAGGCCGCCGCCTCGACGGTGGCCTTGGCGAAGCCTTCGCACTCGGATGGGAAGATGAAGGCGCTGCTGCGGGCCAGTTCCTGCGGCACGTTCGGGATGTGGCCCAGGTGCTTCACGCTGTCCGTGGCCAACTCGTCGAAGAACGGCTTCATCTCTCCGTGGAGCGTGCCACACAGGACGAGTTCGGCATTCTTCAGGCCGAGCTTCTTCCACGCAGCAAGGATGTGATGCACGCCTTTGCGTTTGATCAGCGCGCCGACAAAAATCAGGCGGAAATGCTCGGGCGGTGGTCCGGGCGCATACTTTTGCGGATCCACGCCACGAGCGACATAGACGATGCGTTCCTCTGCAATGCCCGCCGCTAGGAAGCTCTCGGCGGCCATGCGCGACTGGACCAGGATGACATCGACCAAATCATACTCGGCTAGCATTCGGGGACGATCGATGGGTAGCCATTCGCGCCAGTGCTTCCAGCTTTGGTGAGCCAGTCGAGCCTCGCGCTCGCTCTGGGTTTCGCCGCGCTTGGTGCTGCCTTTGTTTCGGTGCCAGGTGGGGATCTCGATGGCGCTGGGGATGCCTTTGAGCCGGGCCTCGACCAGCGATTGGAAGCTATCGCCCGACCAGCCGTGGAAGAAATCATACCGGCCGTGCCGGACTTCGCGCGCAGCGATCCAGTCAGCGTAGCGCTTCTTGGCCCCGTAGTATTCGTCGCTGTCCAGCCAGGACAGGCCACGCACGGGGTGCAGGTGCAGGGAGCGCACATGCTTGCCCGGGATCTCCTGCTGGAGGTTGCCGTTGCACACGACCTTTCCCAGGAATCCCCGCCGGTAGGCTCCGCGCGCCGACTCCACCGACGTGCTGCCCAGGCCGGGGCCGCCCAGCGCGGAGCCCGTGGCGTAGAGCAGACGTTGCGGCAGCATGTCCGCTGGCGGTTGCCCCTCGGGCAAGGAGGTCTCGGGCGAAAAACGATCGGCGGGGGGCGGCATGGCGGGCCGTTTTCTTGTCCGCTGCGACCTCCGGGCGCAAGGGAGAAATTCAGCGCGTCCGCACCACCTGCTCCGCGCGCTCGCGCAGCAGTTGCAGCTCCTGCTCGATCGCGCTCTTGGGACGCAGTTGCTCGCGCATTTGGAACACGGTCCAGAACAGGCAGCTCACGCTCATGGCCACCAGGATCAAGAACAGCACGAAGGCCATGAAGCGCAGCTGGTTTTCCTGGTTCAGGCGTGTTTTGCGCGGGGTGTCGCCGTCCATCAGCCCGAAAAGGTCCAGCCAGCGCAGGCGCCAGGTGCGCGGATCGCGGCCCACCAGGAACATCCATACACTGAACGCCATGGCGAGCAGGGTGGAGATGGCAAGGTTGGTGACGTTCATGAAAGGATTAATGATTTTTGTATTCGCATCAACCACACAACGTCAAAGCTAAACTTCCTGTCCGACTGCTTGACTTGGCCGCCCGCACCGATTGCCTCCCGCATGAACCCGATCTTCCGCACCTGTGCCAGCCTGGGCGTGCTGCTTGTCGCTCCCCTCAGCGCCTTGTCCCTGACATTGGAAGAGGTGCAGGCGCAAACGCTTGCCCCTTACGCAGGTAGGACAGAGCGCGGGGTGGATGTGAGCACGCTGACCGGCAAAGTCATGTGCGGCTACCAGGGCTGGTTCAATGTGGAAGGCGATGGCGGGGACCGTGGCTGGGTCCATTGGGTCAAGGGCCGGGGATCGATGACAGACTCGAACGTGAAGGTGGATCTGTGGCCCGACTTGATGGAATACGCAGCCGACGAGCGCTTCGACACCGGCCTCAAACATGCAGATGGCCGCACGGCCCAGGTCTTCAGCTCGTTCAAAAAGCCCACGGTGTTGCGCCATTTCCAGTGGATGCGCGAGTATGGCATCGACGGTGCCTTCGTGCAGCGCTTCGCCAATGGCCTGCAAGGCCCACGCGTGCTGCGCCACACCAACACCGTGCTGGCTCATTGCCGCGAGGGCGCGAACACCCATGGGCGAGCCTACGCCGTCATGTATGATCTGAGCGGGCTACGGGCGGGGAAAATGCAGGAAGTCATCGACGACTGGCGCGCCCTGCGCAGTCGCATGAAGGTGGGCGAAGATGCGGCGTATCTGCACCATCGCGGCAAACCCTTGGTCGCCGTCTGGGGCATCGGCTTCAACGACAAGCGCGACTACACGCTGGCCGAGTGCCGCACGCTCATCGAGTTCCTGAAAAGCGATGGCTGCACGGTCATGCTCGGCATTCCGACCTACTGGCGCGAGCAGAAGAATGACACCGTCACTGACCCTGCGCTGCATGAGGTGCTGAAGCTGGCGGACGTGCTTAGCCCCTGGACCGTGGGTCGCTACAATTCGCCGGAGCGCGCAATGCATCATGTGGAAAAGGTGGCCACGTCCGACCTCGCCTGGTGCGCCGAGCAGAAGCTCGACTACCTACCCGTGATCTTCCCGGGCTTCTCCTGGCACAACATGTATGGCGCGCCGCTGGACTCGATCCCACGCTTGAAAGGAGCCTTCTATCAGGCGCAGATCGACGCCAACCTCGCTGCCGGGGCGACCATGCTCTACGTGGCCATGTTCGACGAGGTGGACGAAGGCACCGCCATCTTCAAATGCACCAACGACGTGCCTGTGGCCGACGGCGCGGCCTTTCTGACCTATGAAGGCCTGCCGTCGGATCATTACTTGAAGCTGACCGGCGAGGCGGCGAAGCGGCTGGTAGGAAAGGAGAATTCAAGCCAGAGGCGTTAGTCGAGGTTAAATCACATGGAGGGGACCTCGGCCTTTCAAGCCGGAGGCTTGTGAGAAATTGGCCGGTCGGTGAAGCGAGGAACGAGCGCAACCACCGGTTCATACCGGACAAGTTTGTGCGCCCTGAAAGGGCGCGAGAAGATTCGGTGCGTTCTCGCGCCCTTTCAGGGCGCATCATTATGCAACGATAGACCGGAGGCTCCTGCCGCTTCGCGGCATCCACCACCGGCTAATATCTTACAAGCCTCCGGCTTGCAGCAAATCCGGCCGCACGGCCCGTGTCTTCGCCATTGCCTGCTCGTGCCGCCACGCGGCGATCTTCGCATGGTTACCACTGAGCAAGGTCTCGGGCACCGGTTGCCCGCGATACTCCGCAGGCTTCGTGTATTGCGGGGCCTCCAGCAGTCCGCTGGGGCCGAAGCTTTCCTCCACGCTGCTCATGTCGTCGCCCAGCGCGCCGGGGAGCAAGCGCACCACCGCATCCATCACCACGCAGGCCGCGAGCGCGCCATTGGTCAGCACGTAGTCGCCCAGGCTGATCTCCTCATCGACCCAAGTGTCGATCACGCGCTGGTCGATGCCTTCGTAGTGGCCGCAGAGAAAGATGAGATGCGACTCCTGTGCTAGGCGCTGTGCCGTGGCCTGGTTGAAGGGCGGACCAGCGGGTGATAGATAAATGACTCGTGCCGCCGGTTGGTCGATCTTTTCAAACAGCTCGAACAACGGCTCTGGCCGCAGCACCATGCCAGGCCCGCCGCCATAGGGCGTGTCGTCCACCTGCCGGTGCCTGCCCAGGCCGTGGTCGCGCAGTTGATGCACCCGCACTTCGATCAATCCCTTGTCCTGCGCGCGGCCCATGATGCTGGTGCTCATCGGCACGGTGATGAGTTCGGGGAACAGGGTGATGGCCTCCAGGAGCATGGCCTATCAAATGCGGAAAATGGAAAGCAGAAAGCAGAAAGGCAGCCTTTGGCTTCTGCCTTGAACAGCGGTGGCATCTTCGCTATGCACTGACGAATGCCTGAAAAAAAAGCAACCCCACGAGCCCTGGCCCAACTGCTGGTCCTGCTTGTGCTTGCATTGGGCGTGCCCAGCTTGCTGTGCTACTGGCAAGACAGTCCGGTGGTGGGATTGAACCACCAAAACACGGAGTTCAGCGTGCAGCGGGAAGAGCTGGCCCTGCAGCGCGCCAAGGCTGAGTGGGTGCTGGTGGGAAACTCGATGGTGAACACCCGCATCGACCATGACCGGCTCTCCGAAATCAGCGGCATCGCGGCGCACAAGCTGGCCAAAGGCGGCACCCAGTCCGCTGTGTGGTTCCTGTTTCTGAAGAACATCCTGGCCAAGTCCAAGCAGCAGCCGAAGTGGGTCACTGTGTTCTTCCGCGAAACGGATCTGACCTGGGCCGACTACCGCATTGCCGACGTCAACGAGGACATCATTGCCATGCTCAACGGCACGCAGCAGGCGGAGTGGAAGCAGGTGATCACCGCCCGGCAGCTCAGCAGCAGCGGTGTGAAGGGGCTGCTCAGCGAAACCCTCACCAGCATGTTCCCCGCGCAGTATCTCCGGCCCCTGTCGCGCCGCGATGTGCAGGTGAAGTCTTTCCGCCTCACGCGCATTGGCACGGGCATGAACTCCACCCAGCGGCGGATGGAGATGAACGAACGCTTCTCACTCTCCCACCTGCGCCACGATCTCGGCAGCGACGGCGCGCCCAACGAGATGCAGAGCGCGTCAGCGCCAGCGGATGAAATCAATGATCCCGGCATCTACGAAGACGGGCCGATGGTGTTTAATTCGTCGCCCGACGCGTCGTTCCTGCCGCACATGGTCGCCCTGGCCCGGCAGATGGGATGGAAGCTGCACTTTCACCGCATCAAGAAACGTCCCTCTGGCGGCGTGGACAAGCAGGACCAGCCTTTAATGGCCGATTACATGCGCAACCTCAAAGCCTGGCTGGAGCAGAACGGCTGTGTTTACACGGACGAATCTCGGGACCCCGCGCTGACACTCGATATGTATGCCGATGGCGACCACATCGACGACGATCCCGTCATTCAGCAGCGCTATCATGAAAACTTCTGGCAGCGCGTGAAGCCCTTCATCAGCCCTGATTCCTCCCATTAGTCATGGTCTTCCAAAGCATCGAGTATCTCATCTTCCTGATCAGCGTTCTGGCGGTCTATTTCTGGCTGCCGCGCCGTGAGCAGAACCTCGTCATCATCGCCGCCAGTTACGTGTTCTACGGCTGGGTGCATCCTTGGTATCTCATTCTGATCTGCATCACCACCATCTTTGATTGGGTCTGTGCCATAGGCATTGAGGACGGTCAGACAGCCAAGACTCGGAAGGCCTATTTCATCACCAGCATCAGCGTGAACTTTGCCATCCTGTGCGTGTTCAAATACTTCGGCTTCTTTGCCGAGAATGTGACCACGGTGCTCGCGTCGATTGGCCTGATGCCTTCACCATGGATCATTCATATCGCGCTGCCGGCGGGGATCTCGTTCTTCACCTTTCAGAGCGTGTCGTATGCGGTCGATGTCTACCAGGGCAAAACCAAGGCCTGTCGCTCGCTCATCGATTATGCCACGTTCGTCTCGTTCTTCCCGCAGCTCGTGGCCGGTCCCATCGAGCGCGCCGGGCACATGCTGCCGCAGTATGCGCTGCCGCGTCCAATTCGCCTGGAAGGCCTGCGCACGGGCATCGTGCTGCTGCTCTGGGGTCTGTTCCAAAAAGTGGTGATCGCCGATAGCGCGGCACTCATCGCGGACAAAGTCTTCTCTCTCGGCGACGCTTCCTTCCCCATCTTGTGGGGCGGTGTGCTGGCTTTTGGCGTGCAGATCTATGCCGACTTCAGCGGCTACACCGACATGGCACGTGGCTCGGCGCGCTTGCTCGGTGTGGAGCTGTGCAAGAACTTCAATCATCCCTATCTGGCCCAGAGTCCCGGCGAGTTCTGGCGGCGCTGGCACATGAGCCTCTCGACCTGGTTCCGCGACTACGTTTACATTCCGCTCGGCGGTTCGCGCGCAGGGCAGGGGAAGATGATCTTCAACCTCGTGCTCACGTTTTTCCTCAGTGGTCTGTGGCATGGGGCGAGCTGGAACTTCATCATCTGGGGCACGTATCACGGCATTCTCGTCGCGCTCTGGCCGCTGCTGGCCAAGCGTGTGCCACTGCTCGCTGACAAGGGCGGCTGGTTCGGCACGGTGCTGCGCGTCGGTATCACCTTCGTGCTCATGCACGTCGGCTGGCTGATGTTCCGCGAGCACAGCGTGGCCATGCTGATGCACAGCCTGGCTTTGAATCCCTTCGACGCCCCGGCCTCCGAATGGCGCATGGGCGCGGCGCTGGCGATCGAGGCCTTGCTCTACGGCCTGCCTTTGATGGTGCTGCTGCCGCTGCTGCAAAAGTGGGGCGCGCTGATCTCCGTGGAGGACGAACGCTTGAAGACCTGGGGCTGGACACTGCTGCAAGGCGCGGCTGCCGCTGCCTGCATCTACGGCATCGCCGCCTATCGCTGCAGCGTGGGCAGCGACTTCATTTACTTCCAGTTCTAGAGAGACACGCCTCGTTTCCAGGGGAGAAAATCATCCTGACCCAAGGCTCCTGCCTTGGGCACGACGCGGCCGCTGGCGACCTCGATGCTGTAATCCAGCAAGGCTTCGCCCAACTGCCGCACGCTGGCCTCGCCGCGAATGACTGCCCCGGTGTCGAAGTCGATCAAGTCGGCCATGCGCGTGGCCAATTCGGTGTTGGTCGAAACCTTGATCGTGGGGCACACCGGGTTGCCTGTCGGAGTGCCAAGCCCGGTGCTGAAGAGGATCAAATTGGTGCCGCCGCCTGCGAGCGCTGTGGTGCTCTCGACATCATTGCCCGGCGTGCAGTAGAGACTCAGTCCGCCGTGCTGGGTAATTGGCTCCGGGTAGTCGAGCACGTCGACGATCGGACTGGTCCCGCCTTTCGTGGCGGCCCCGGCGGACTTGATCGCATCCGTGATCAAGCC
>Ga0164295_10002459_pt1 | contig 15231 bp, 9 predicted proteins | sample GEODES006metaG_FD_111798 | JGI IMG/M metagenome (GOLD analysis project Ga0164295, IMG submission 111798) | Oligotrophic lake water microbial communities from Sparkling Lake, Wisconsin, USA - GEODES006 metaG | ecosystem: Environmental > Aquatic > Freshwater > Lake | place: USA: Sparkling Lake...
GTGTCTTTCATCGCCGGCAGGTATTCCTTTAGGGCCACCGGACGCGGGTCGTGCATTGCGCGGAGGGCACTAAGCAAGCTAAAGGGCTTATCGCTTAGTTCTTAACCTAGGAGAAATATAGCAGAGGGGAGGGAGAAAAGCAGTCCAATTGGCGTTGCCTTGGCCTAGATTTGGAATGTGAACCATCGCATGAACACCGGCGGAACCAAGAATTACTGGTTCAGTAAAGATCTAAATGATTGCCCAATCAATAATGAATGTGGGTTTTCTGATGCTGCACAATGAAAAATCTGTCGATAAGGATAGGTTTAAACCCCCGGGAGTCAAGGAGAAGCTCGTATGACAGTTCCAAAGATTATTGATAACGAGCGCTTTAGACTCCTAGACGTACTTAAAGACATCTCGGGAGACTTTACGGACCTTTCCATTGCCACCGGCTATTGGGACCTTAAGGCGATGCTTGCATTAAAGGACGAGCTTGAGAATTTAGGCAAGATTAGAATTCTAATTGGACGAGAGCCGCAAATACAACGCGCCCATGTTGGTGAACCTGAAGTAGATTTTCCAGGTCACGATATAGAAATAGATCTACAAAATCTTGCACCCGAATCAGATTTGCGTGAGATTGCATTAAAAACAAAAGAGTGGTTAGAAAACGGCAAGCTCGAAGTTCGAGTTTACAGACGGTCATTCTTACATGCCAAAACTTATATCTTTGGAAACTTTAATTCTGAAAAGGCAGTTGGAGTCATTGGATCATCCAACTTAACGCTGAATGGGCTAACCACTAATACCGAACTTAATGCTCTAGAAGCCGATGTGCACAAGGTCCTTTTCCAGCCGCAGACACCAGAGCAGCAAGCTAGTCACTTGTCCTGGTTTGAGTCTAAATGGAACGATGAATTGACCGAGCCTTGGAATGAAAAGTTGATCTCAATAGTGCAAGATTCCCCACTTGGCGATCTGTTCTTTAGTCCCTATGAGACCTACATAAAGACTCTACATGATCTATACCAAGAGGAACTTCTTGACGAAGAGAAGTTTGCTGGTAAGGCAGGAAAGGGAAAGACACTTTTCGACTTTCAACAGAAAAACATAAATGCACTGACTAGACGGTTGAAGAAATATGGCGTCGCCATGCTTTCAGATTCTGTTGGTCTCGGAAAGACATCAACGTCAATTGGTGTTATCAAGCGATATCTTGATGATTCAGAGGGTAAAAAACGTGTCGAAATTATTTGTCCTAAATCTATTGTTAGTCAATGGGAAAAGGAGCTCACTGAAGAAGGTGTGATGGGCTACAGACCGATCACTCTACAAAACAGCGCAGAAATCGAGCGAAAACAAGAGCTGGACACGATTGCCTCAGTCTCACTCTTTGTTATTGATGAATCACACAATTTACGTCACTCTGGGGGTGTTAGATTTCAACAACTTCTTGATTGGATTCGCAGTAACCCCAAGGCACACGTCCTTCTTGTCACTGCTACTCCAATAAATAACAGCTTAATGGACATAACAACACAAATTCTTTTGGGTGCTGCTGGTAACTCTGGGATTATGAAAGTAACAACTATTGATGAAAATGGGCAGACGATTCAAATTACATTTCATCAGGCAGTAGAAAACTTGATGAAGAAAATTAATCAAGATCTCAAGCGCGACAATAAAATTGACTTTAAATATGTCCGTCGACAGATGACACCGATTATCCGCGCTTTTGTGGTCCGTCGAACTAGGCAGGGAATTCAAAAGGAGTACGGATCTCTAATAATAGACGGCAAGCCAACTACTTTTCCTGTGGTAAAGCCGCATGTTAATGATTACGAATTCAGTTCGGAAAGTACAAAAAAAGTCTCAAAGGTGAGCAGCCAAGTATTACCCCTTGATTTGATCTATTCGATTGATCCGGAATCTCTAGCCAATGCTGCAAAAGTCTTTAAGCATCCAATTCGTCAACTTGAAAAGATGAACAAATTGAATGAGAAAGATGTGGTTCAAGATTCTGCAATGTTTTATGTCTTTCAGCTGATTCTTATGCTGGGCTTTCTTCCCTATAGGTGGCGGCTGTATGAAACAAAATTCTATGGAAAGACTAAAGATCAGATCCGCGAACTTGGGTTGCCGACTGAAGAGAGTAAAAGTTTACTTCAGCAAGTGGGTATATTCGGAATCCTGCGCACTATATTTCTAAAACGTATGGAATCATCGGTGAGCGCTCTTGAAACCTCACTTGCAACCTATTCAAAGAAGTTAGATTTCTTTGCCAAAGGTTTGGGAGAAGGAAAGATTTTTTCTATTACTGATTTTGCGGCTCTAGAGTCTAGCTGGGATGATGACGATGCGGATTACTCTGCGTCAGAATTAGAGGACAGAGTAGTTGCGACATTTGATCCAAAAAACTTTGCAAGTCAAGAGCTTCTTGAAGATGTAAAGAGCGAACAAGAATTAGTGCGAGTTATTGCCGAACAATTAAAGATCCTCAAGCAAGATGATTCAAAAATTCGAAGTTTGGTGGAGATTCTTAAGGATATCGAAGCTAAAAAGGCTGGCAGTAAAGTGCTGATCTTTTCATATTTCTCTGACACGGTGGCTTATCTCCAAGAGAACTTAGCGTCCATGACTCCCCACGTTTCAGAGTCGAATATAGGGTTTGTGTCATCCAATAATGGTTCGGATTCAGAGAGATTGGCATCCCGATTTTCTCCAATCTCCAAACGATATGAGTTTAAAGGTGACGAAAAAGAGCTTCAATTTTTGGTTGCCACAGACGTTCTATCAGAAGGTCAAAATCTGCAGGATGCAGGAATTCTCATCAACTACGACCTTCACTGGAATCCAGTACGCATGATCCAGAGAAATGGCCGCGTCAATAGACTAGGAACAAAGTACAAGGAAGTGAGCATTCACAATATGCGTCCTGAGCGCAAATTAGATTCTTATCTGAATTTAGTTCAGAGACTTCAAGGAAAAATTGACATGATTCGAAACACTATCGGAACTGATACTCCCGTATTGGATGAACCTGAAAATGCTATTGAGTATGGGGATGCAATAAAAGATATCTATGACTCAGATGAACAGAAGCGAATTAAGGCTCTGGAAGATGCAGAAGAGGCCGCTGATTTTCTTTTGGCAGAAGATGACTATGTTCAAGATCTATTGACATTTCACAAGGATAATAGTGAACAGCCTGAGTATAGGGAACAGATCTACTCCATCCCAAAAGGTAAGTGGGCGCTTGTTCCAAAAGGGAAGGCGAACGTTAGTGAACCTGAATCCCTTTTTGGGTTGGTTGAATTGACGCTTGAGCCTAGTGGGGTAGCCCATCAGTTTGTTTCAGTGGATGAAACTGATATGTCTATTAGAGCCTTATCTACGTTGCAAGCTTTAGAGTGGCTAAAGACAACACCAGATGACAATAAGCGTACCGCGGACAAGAATATGAAAGACAGAGTTGGCATTAGCGATCTGATGTCGTCAAGTGCAAAGGTCTATCAAAATAAAGCTGCTACCGGAGCACCAATTGGCCAAGAGCGGGATGTCTTGCGAATGCTTCATGAATTACAGTTTTCCTCAGAAACTATTAACGCGGTGCGGTTCGCATTCAAAACAAACGATCTGTACTACCGTAAAGAAGTAGACTCCCTAAAGCGCAAAATCATGACTGCAAAGAGGATTGGCGATCAGTACAACTTATTGCTGGATGAATTGACGGCCTTGGCAACGAAAATTGCTGGAGAGATGGATAACAAGGTTGATACATCTGTGGCTTCAGCCACAACTTCGCTGGTTTATATTAAGGGAAAGTGAAATATGAGCAATTTTGGGGAAGTGCGCCTGAGAACTAAGGATATTGAAGTTAACCCGAGCCTCGAGGGATGCAAAAAAGTAATATTGTCAATAATTAATCTTCTAGATTCCAAGATCGACTCTCAGGATTTGAACTTATTTGAGCTTTTCACTGATGACGCTCGCAAACTCGCTGCCAATGCCTCCTGGTTCCTCAGTGATTCAAGAGTTAAGGACCACAAAGCTACTTATCAAGTTCATGAAAAGAATGACTTGAATTTAGATTTCAAGATGTTTGGAGTTCAAAATGCAAGCAAGAGAATCATTTCATGGTCCCAAGCGCTGACGCCCAATTTTGAAGATGAACCCTTTTATGATGATTTGAGAGTTGGAATTGATTTTATAGTTCCGAAAACTTTCGATCGAGTTTTAGTGGCTTTAAGCAATAATTATGTTGTTCGAATTCTAGAATTACACGGAGACCTAACGGCTACGTATGAAGAGATTTTTTCAAAGTGGGAGTCAATAGAAGACTTTTCTAATAAGAGGTATCTGCACACGATTCTTTGGGAAAGTTTTGACTTACAGCCAATTAATCGCAAATTTTATGAGGGAATTTCAGAGAGATTCATTTGTCTTCGACAACACCTAATTGAACATGGCATTTTGGACGAAACTCATGCATCGCAATTTGCCAATCGTCTAATTGGACGCCTTGTTTTTTGTTGGTTTATCAGAAAGAAGAATTACATTAATGAGAATTTAGCGTACTTTGATTCGACGAGATATGCGGATGACACGATCTACTACAGGGAGAAGCTGGAAGTTCTCTTTTTTGATGTCTTGAATAAGCCTATTTTAGAGAGGGATCATCTGGATGTCATCACACCATACTTGAACGGTGGTCTTTTTGAAGAAAAGCCAGATGACCTAGTCAAGGAATTGTCGCTCAGTTTCCCCAAAAACTTTTTCGATGTTTTTTACAACTTTCTAAGTTCCTATAATTTCACAACAGATGAAAGTACTAGTCAGTTTCAACAGGTCGCCATTGATCCAGAGATGCTTGGAAGGATTTTTGAAAATCTATTGGCTGAAATAATTGAGGAATCAGGTGCTCAGGCAAGGAAGGCAAAGGGTGCTTTTTATACTCCTCGAGAAATCGTTGACTATATGTGTCGTGAAACGTTAAGAGCCCATTTAAAGTCAGTCATCGGTGTTGATTCCAATATTGAACAACGCTTGGCTCAACTCATAGATGGCACTGATAGAGAATTTCAGGACCAGGATCATAATTGGCGGCGTGACTGGAAGCCTTATAGAGAAAAACTCCTGAAAGCATTAGATAACCTAAAGGTCTTGGATCCAGCATGCGGCTCGGGGGCATTTCCGATGGGCATGCTGCAGCTACTACTGAAGATTTATGAGCGGTTAGATCCAAAATTGAACACTTCGGAGGCAAAGCTAAAAATTATAGGTAACAATCTTTATGGTTCAGACATCGAGCCGATGGCGGTCGAAATCTCCAGATTAAGAGCCTGGTTGTCCCTTGTGGTAGATCTACCAGCAGAAGTTAGTTTTATAGAGCCTTTGCCAAATTTAGATTTCAAGTTTGTTTGTGCAAACAGTCTACTTTCGCTGGAGTCGGAACATGACGGAATTAATTTTGGAGTCGATCCCGATCTAGATCACAAGTTAGCCAGCATTAGGAACAAGTATTTTTCTTCAAGCTCCCGTCGTGACAAGATTATAATGGAATCAAGTTATTTCGAATTAGTAAAGGCCTCTTATCACTCGGACATTGATAAGCGGACTAAGCAGTTGCAAAGTTTCAATCCATTCCAATTCTCTACTCCCGCAGATTTCTTTGATCCAAAAGAAATGTTCGGGGTTGAGTGTTTTGATATTGTTATTGGCAATCCTCCTTACCTCGGAGAAAAGGGGAACAAGCAAATTTTCGAAGGTCTAAAGGGATCGACCATATATCAAAGATTCTTTCAGGGAAGAGCAGATCTGCTGCATTACTTCTTTCACCTAGGGATAGATTTGCTTCGGCAAGATGGGGTGCTGAGTTTTATCACCACCAATTACTATCCAACAGCCACTTTTGGTTCAAATCTTCGCCAGGATTTTAAGGCACGCACAAAAATCCTTACACTTATCAATTTCCAAGAAATAAAGATATTTGAATCCGCCCTGGGTCAGCACAACATGATTACTACGTTGCAAAAAACCCCTCGAAATGATGATTATTTGTGTGATCAAGTCATTGCGACAGGAAAAGGTTCGATTACGCAACAACAGTTGATTCAAATTGTAAGTGGGAAATCAGACTTGGCTTTAAGTGGAAAAATTCACTCCAGCGAAATTTTCGATGGGCCTGAAAACTATATTCGATTTATAGCTGGTCAAGGCATTAGTGCGATTTTAGCCAAAGTTGCTTCGAATAGAGAAACTTTAGGTGCTCTTGTCCATGTAAACCAAGGAATTATTTCTGGAATTGATAAATTCACAAATGGGTGGAAATCAAAATTTCCTGATGTTAAAGAAGAGATTGGTAGTCCGGTTTTCGTATTTCCAGCAGGAGCTAAGAAATTTCCGCATTTAAAACCGTGGTACAAGAATTCAGATGTTTTTAAGTTTGTAACGGCTACCGATGCTCGTATGGAAATACTCTGGCTTGGAAGGGGATATCCGAAACCGAGTAAAATTGAAATGGAGTACTTGCGCAGATTTTTTTCAATTCTAAATTCGAGAAGCGAATTCCTATTGGAAAAGAGGCCTTGGTATGAACTCCACAGATCTCGAGAAGAGAATTTGTTTACAGGCCCGAAGTTGGTCAACTCCTACCGTACTTACGATAATGCTTTTGCTTTTAATGATAGAGCATTTTTTGGTGGTGCGGATCTCACATTTATCACGAATCATGTGGAAGAAAAACTAGATCTATTTTTCCTGTTAGGCTTACTAAATTCTGATTTGATTTATACATGGTTTTATTTCCGTGGTAAGAGAAAAGGTGAGATGCTTGAGCTGAAACAGGTTCCCGTTTCAGAAGTGCCTATAGCTCGGGATGTTGTTCTTGAGGGTCTAATCGCTCAAGAGGCAGAGGTGATCTACAGAGCCTTAACTCTCGATCGTAATTTTGTTTTTGAAGATGCAATGGAATCGATAAACAAGTTAGTTTATAATCTTTACAATCTGAGTGTCGCAGAGATAGGTATCATTGAGGCGTTTGTTACATCTAAAGCAGAGATCAGGAAGAGTCGAAATTTGGATGATCTATCAGATCTAGAAATTTAACACGCCCCGATACCTGGTACCCATTAAGTACTGTCCGAAATCCCGTACTCGTTCATGTGCCTGCTTAGTCCGGTTGTGTCTTGGTGGTAACTGGCAATGATGAGATTGTGGTGCTTCTTCGATTACTTGGTATCTGGGGATTATTTAGGGACCTTCAGTCTTCTACTGGTTGACTGAGGCAGCAGCCCAACTCTCCATACGCTCTGCTATTCCGATTTAGAGCTTAACCAAAAATTTGAATATGGAGTTTGAGAGATCGCGACGTCGGGGGAGGTGAAGAATTGAGAATTCAGCAGGCAAATTTGTCAGTTGCCATTGCTAACTTTAGACCATGGAAATAGGGTGCCCCAAGTGTGACTCCAACGAAGGTGTGAGAACCATTCTTTACGATTTACCCGATGGCCCCGATGAGTCAGAAGTGGTTCTGGGAGGTTGTTGTATTGAGGAGAACGACCCACGAGATGCCTGTATTTACTGCGGGTGGAGAGGAACTTTACCGAAGCCTCAACAACAGAATACTAGAGAATGAAGATACGGAATTGGTAGAGTTGACTCATGGCGACTATTGCAGACTTAATTGAGAATGGATTAATTAAAGTTGGAGATACCTTGATCTGGAAGCGACGCTCTTTAGGAGAAATACACACTGCGGTAGTTCAATCGAACGGAACGCTGGTGACGGAGGATGGAGCTGTCCATAAGTCACCATCCGGGGCAGCAAAGCATTTCAGTCAAAAGCCTATAGATGGCTGGAACACATGGAAAGTTGGAGAGTCGAAGCAAAGTATCGGGTCTCTTCGCCTAAAAATTCAGCAATAGTGATTGAATCACAACGTCAATTCGAATAAATGTCAGGTTGAACTTGTAAATTGTCTCATTGGAGTCGATAGGAGAAAGGGTTTGGAATGCAGTCTTTAAATGAATCTAACCTAAAGCTCTCGCCTCCGAAAGTATCACGCCCTCTTCTTAAGTGGGCTGGCGGAAAAACTCAAATGATCCCCAACCTGCTTGAGGCAATGCCAAAAAAATATGAAAATTATATTGAACCATTTATTGGTGGCGGGGCTTTATTCTTCCATCTGTCTCCAAAATCTGCTGTAATCGCTGATAGTAATCCAGAATTGATATCTCTCTACAGACAAATTGCGAGAGACCATGAATCAGTGCTAAAACTTCTCTGGGAGATGCCTAATGATGAAGATTTTTTCTACCGAGAGCGGGCAAGGAAGTTTGAAGAACTAAGTCCAACTCAAGCTGCCGCAAGAACAATATATTTAAATCGAACTTGTTTCAACGGTCTTTTTCGAGTCAATAAATCTGGAGGATTCAACGTTCCGTATGGTCGATACAAAGATCCAAAAATTGCAGATGACCATCTGCTTAAGGCAGCCTCCGAGGTTTTGGGTGGTGCAGAAATCGTATTGGGAGATTACAGACACGTCTTAGAGCAATACGCAAAAAAAGGAGACTTAATCTTTCTTGATCCGCCTTACTTGCCCATTTCTCAATATTCAGATTTTCAGCGATATACGAAGGAACAATTCTATGAAGATGATCATCGAGAATTAGCAGCCGAGGTCAAGAGGCTTAGCGAATTGGGGTGTCATGTACTTCTCACAAACTCCAACCACCCATTAGTTCACGAGTTATATTCTGAATTTCATATTGAGGTTTTATCAACTAAACGAAATATTAATTCACGCGCAACGCTTCGCAAGGGTCAAGATGTTTTAGTAACGGCACTACCAAAGGCTCGCAGACGCCTAAGACAAGTTCCAAGTATTCTGTCGGATCAAACTTCAAAATATCCTGCTACCAGATACATGGGTTCTAAGCAAAAGTTGCTTCAGGATATTTCGGAGGCAGTCAAAGATTTAGAATTCGATTCAGTCATTGACCTTTTTTCCGGCAGCGGAATTGTGGGGTATATGTTTAAGGCCCAAGGAAAAAAAATTATCAGTAACGACCATATGCATATGTCACATACATTTTCCAAGGCTATGATTGAAAATAACGGGACTGTTCTTGAAGCTAAGAAAGCCAAGGCGATACTCCGTAAGAGTATCAAAAGTGATGAATTCGTCCAGCGTACCTTCAAGGGACTTTACTTCACTAACTCAGAGAACATCTTAATTGACAACATTCGTGCCAATATCAAGGAATTAGAAAACGAGTATGAGGCAGCGATTGCAATGTCTGCTTTGATTAGAGCTTGTACAAAGAAGAGACCTCGAGGAATTTTCACATATGTTGGTGACAGATATGATGACGGAAGGAAAGATCTTCAAATTTCATTAGGACAGCACTTCATTGATGCTGTGCTTGCAATTAACGGCGCAATTTTTGATAATGGAAAAAAGAATGAAGCCCGGAATTCAGATGCAATGAAGCTCAGACCCCTCAAGAACTCGCTTGTTTATATCGACCCCCCATATTTCACTCCGAAATCGGATGCTGAATATGTTCGCAGATATCACTTTGTTGAGGGTCTTGCGCGCGATTGGGAGGGCGTTGAGATTCAAGAACACACCCTAACTAAGAAATTTAAAGGATACCCAACACCATTCTCCACACAAATTGGCGCTTCAAACGCCTTTGACCTCTTATTTAAGAGATTCTCAGAAAATATTTTGCTCGTGTCGTATTCATCAAATAGCCTTCCATCTTTAGATGAGATGGTCGCGCTAATGAGTAAATATAAAGAGCATGTAGAAGTTATTCCTGTGGATTACAGATATTCTTTTGGAAATCAAAAAAATAAAATTGGAAGTAATCGGAATTCGGTACAGGAATACCTTTTTCTGGGGTACTAAATGGGTCCATTTGAGTTCGGAAATACGACGGTCAGATCTTGCGCCCGTCTACGTGAAGGTTTAATTGCAATCCAGGGGTCTGGAAGAGAAGGTTCCCTGCGTGCGCGTGCGGGAGATATGGCTTTAATTGAAATGTTTGCAAAAGCAGGAGTTATTGATGAGCGCGGAGATGAAACTTACAGTGCTGGCCGAAAATGGAGAGCGGCACTTTGCAAAATGGGATTGCTATTTGACAATTATGATTCATTGCAGGCTGGGATAGGCCCGGTAGATTACATAACTCCAAATGGAAAGAGATTGATCCAAGCAGAATCTCTTATTGGACAGCAAGAGTGTTTTTTAAGGGCTCTTGCTGCGATGCAGCTGAGTTTTGATGGGAGGAATTACAAGGCAGGACCCGGTTTTTCACCACTAAAGCACATAGTCAATATTTTACTGGCGCTAGAAATCGAGACTGGTTCATCGAGCATTTCATTTATTGAATTTGCCAGCTATGCCCAATTCGAGCCAGGTAAAATTAGTCATCAGGAAATTGCAAGAGCGATTTCATCTCACCGCTCAAACCGAACTAATGCCAAGAACAAGAAGAAGTATGATGCAGCTCTCTTGCAATCTTCTGTGGAACAAAATGGAAGAGTTGCTTTTTCTTCCTACATTGATTATGCAGATGAGAATATAAGATATTTAAAAGCTACCGGGTGTTTCTCATCTGTTGGTAGGGGCATTGCAATCGCTCCAAGTAAGCACAACCTCTTGACACATTTGAGTCAATCAATACTTGAGAATTCGTCTGTTAATGAGTACTGGCTCAATGCAATTGAAGGTTCAAAGCTTCCCACTGATGACCTTCCTGAGGCAGCGCGGTCTCTCCAGATTGTGCAAATTGAGGCTAACAAGCGCGGTATCCCAATCAAAGCAGCTTTAGACATTTCTGATATCGGTGCCCTGAATAGCGCACGTTACGACCTTGAAGAGCTCATTGCGCTTAATCAAGAACTTGATTTTGCAGTTCAACAAAGAGGTCAAGTGAATGAGATTTTGCAGTACCTATCAGTCCTGATTCCAAAAAATACCAGACCGGATGGCCTAGTCGAAAAAATCGAGGTAGAGGTTCCGAGTCGAGAAGGTCCCGCATATTTAGAATGGGCAATTTGGCGAGCGTTTCTTGCGATTAACAAGCTAGAGAACCCCCCGTACGAGTCTCGTAAATTTAGAGTTGATCGTGATTTCTTGCCAATAAGTCATGCGCCGGGTAATGGACCGGATTTAGTTTTTGAATTCGCCGATTATCTTTTGGTGGTCGAGGTGACTTTACTTACGTCAGACAGACAAGCAACGGCAGAGCAGGTAGGTGTTAGGAGACATGTATATGAGATCGCTAAGAACATTAAGAATAAACCCGTTTATTGTTTATTTTTGGCACCTTTAATTAAGAATGAAACTGCGAGAGATTTTAGAAAGGCAAGTTATGAGGAAGATGATGGAGCCGAGCTTAACTTAACCATTATTCCACTTACCATCTCGACATTTATGCGCACATTTAAATTCTTACTTAGTGAAGCCGAGCCAGATTCAAATCTTTTTCGAAACTTGATTGATCTTTGCGCAGAATCTGCAACTGAATCAACGAGCACGACAGAGTGGATGTCAAAGATAGAGGAGATTTTTCTTACTCTCTAACTAAAAGATTTTCTGAAAACTTGAAGATTAGATTTTCACCTGGACGTAGCTTAGTACTCCTTGATTAGCCCTTGGCAACTCGTGAGCACATGTCAAGTAATGCTTTTGATACAATTGGGTCATCAACTTGTGCCACATCAATCTTTGGCTTGGCTCCATAGTCATTGGATCGTATTGATTCAATATTGATTCCCTGAATGCTCTCAAAAAATACAACTAACTCATCAACGAATTGTTCTTTTTTGTAATCAACGAATCTAGCTTCAACTGTGGCCTTGCCAAAGGTATGAAACACAAGTGGATACCTAAATCCTCTTGCTGTTTTGACGCAAATAGCGCCAGAGGGAGTTTCAGATTTTGTGCCACCCCATTTATGGCCATCGGATTCGAACAAGGCCATGAGTGATTCGAATTTCGGGAGAGAGGATGGCTCTTTTGAAAGTAACCAAGCAGCAAACTCTTCTTTAGTCCAAGGATTCCTTTGCTCGTAGGCATCAACTTGAGGCTTTTGGGCCTCATAACCAAATGTTTGGGGGATCACGATTTCTGTATCACCCGTCGAATGGCGAGCTAGTTCAATCAGAGCAACACGAAAAGTCGCATCAGTCTTCTTGTTTACAAGAATCACCATATCTTTAAGCGGCTCATTAATTTCATCAACCGCCATTAGTAATGTAAACCTTGCACCTTCAAGATTGGTTGTGACTCCTAGCGATAAGGGTCCTTTTGTAGTCTCTACCGACGTTAGATCTGCGCCACCACGATCTTGCCAACGCTGGTGGAAATCTTCAAACGAGAGCTTACTGATGCTTGCTGCGTAATCAATTATCTGTCCAATTATCTTCCTACGCACCTCAGGATTTCTTGCAAGCTTGCATTCAACCAAAGTGATTGAACCATCTTTGGAATTGATGATCACATTATCAATCGGCCCAGAGTCTGTGTTGAATTCTCTACACACAAATGAATCAGAGCTCACACCAGGTAATAACTCTGGGAATTCTGAAATCATCGCCTGTAGTTGATCTTCGCTCGCATATCCTGAATCTGTTGGTGAGATCCACGCGCCATTACCCCTTCGGTAAAGAATTCCACTCATAATCGTGCCAATAACTTCTTAAAATCCGGTTTTCCCAGATTGCCTTCAGTTAGATAGATGCTTCTTGTGCTTTTAAATTCCACTCGGTTCTTGTGGTCAAACAACCCGGGCACTGCAGTAAACCATCCCAACATATTCCTGCTCATGATGACTAACGCATCTCGCTTAATCGCCTCACTCACCAGGTGAAAGGAGTAGAGTTGGGTCGGGAATGTAAAGGGAATAGGATGCCAAGACTTTGAATGGTAGGCATGGAAATTAACCAGGAATAAACCTCGAGTCACTCTCTCTACTGAAGTCTTTGCCACTAGCTCTCGGACTCTTGGTTTGAACCAAGCACTCTCCATTTCAGGTTCATTGGGTGAATCAATTCTTGACCTAAAAGATTCTAAATCTACGTGCCTTAAGTTCTTATTATTCTGCTCTAGTTTATTTGCGTTCATTCTAAATTTTGGGTTCTTTTCTTTTTTACTAATTCCCGGATTTGCCATAAGCACAAAGATATTTGCCTTGGGGTTCCCGAGATAAGGATGAGGTTCTAAGTGTTCAGCCAAGAGATAATCCTCTTTATCTTTACTTGCCCTAGAACCCATACCCTTATTAAACCCCTGAAAATAAGGTAGATCCGTCGGATGAACTTTGGGCTCATTCTTCTGAGGACTAAACGTCAGCCAAGGATTTTCAATCACTCTCATAAGGTAGTGTGATCGTAACGCCTTGTAAACCATTTTCTATTAGATCTCTAACTCTCTAATAGTCAAAATGACCAATCGACATAAGTAAAGCTAAGCCTTTCCTTTCAAGCCGGTGGAAGGGTGAATCGATAATCAATAGGACTTAGAGAATCTTCGTCTGGATTCCAATCCCACCAAAACCTCTCGCGTCCACCTGAAGTCTTGTATTCATCCCCATCTTTGGTGCAAACAATCTGGTCCACGACATAGAGGAGTGAACGGAATTCTTCACCTGCAATTTGGGCATATTCAACTTCAGCAGTTGTGACGGCAACCTCTATTCGTGACATGATGCTCGCTTTAACTTCAACGCCAACAACCTCCTCTCCCTTGACGGCTCTTAAGTCATACCCAAGTCGCTTTTGGGAACTTACGTCTTCAACGGCATAGCCCAACTTCTTTAGATAATTGGTAGCGAGCGCCATTCCTCGTAACTCTGTGGCCTTCTTCTTCTTTTCATCAGTTTGAATTCCGTACAAACATTCAGCTGGCGGTTTTGGAGTCGTAGGTTTGTAGGTTGCCAACCTTGAAGCAATCGGTGACTTTATGTGCGCAATCTCGGGTGCAATATCCACTCGAAGTTGTTGAACAGCGGTAGGGAATAAATCAACTAGCGCCTTAGGCATTTTGCTCAGATATGCACCTTGCGCAGGCTGGATTGCCTTTTCTTTCGGAATTTGAAACGGGAAATAAATTGATTTTCCATCGTACTTCTTGTCCAAGGCAGACTTGATTGTTCGTATCGAGCTCTGCTTATCCTGGATTTCCTTTAGCGTAATGGGCTCATCAAGTTCTGTGTAATTGATAAGGTTGATTTTGTAGGCAGGACTAATCTCTGACTTCTTTCTGTCAGGCCAGCGAATCTCGCCAATTTTCGGAAATCCTTTTGCAACCGAGAACGCAACAATCGATTTTGTTGGTTGGTAGTAATGGAAGACAACATCTCCATCCTCCACAAAGGCGACCAGCTTCTGGCCAGCATGTGTACTAATAGGCGCTAAAAGGTTTCTACCTATGTCTGTTCTATCCGTTGACTCCACCCAGAATTTCTCTTCCAAGCTGCTTTCCCACCAACTGTGAGTGTTCTTTAGATTCTCATTGTTGAATGGGTTCAGCATGGCAGCCCACTTGTAGCGAAATATTCTCTGATATTCCTTTTCTAACTGGGAATCATCTAAATTATTACCAGCGCCAGGGACCCCGGTAGTTGAATTAACGACCAGGGCGGTCAGATGAGGAAGTTTGTTGGTCTGGCAATATTCCTGGATAACTTCTAAAGCATGACGTAAGGCTCGATGATGAACGTTTACCTCTTCAGACAGTGACTTATATGTAAGAGTCTTTCTTTTCGCCGCTTGGGAAATGAGGACTTCCCATATGGCTGCCGCTCGTCCTTGCTGGAGTTCTTCATTCATACTTGAAGGTTACTCAGAGTAACCTTCAAGGAGAAGACAGTTACGGAGAGTATTTTGTGCTACTGCCTAACTAAGCCTCAGGTTTCTGCGCCAGAGACCAGGTTGCCATCAGGGTTGAACAACTGGTCTATCTGATCGGTCATGACTTGATTGTAAAGGGCGGTGATGTGTGTGGGGTTCGGACTATATGGGGATAGATCTCAATAACTTTTGAGTAACTGAATTTGTCAGTCCCCTCTGATAACTTCTTATGTATGGAGTATTTACAGGGCTTTGAAGGTTTATCAGCATTAGAGGAATCTGCCATTAGGCTTCATGAAGTATACAAATCCTTGATGGCCGCTGGATTTACCGAGGACCAAGCTTTGACACTGATTGCAAAGATGACCAGGCCGAAC
>Ga0164295_10002460_pt1 | contig 15226 bp, 12 predicted proteins | sample GEODES006metaG_FD_111798 | JGI IMG/M metagenome (GOLD analysis project Ga0164295, IMG submission 111798) | Oligotrophic lake water microbial communities from Sparkling Lake, Wisconsin, USA - GEODES006 metaG | ecosystem: Environmental > Aquatic > Freshwater > Lake | place: USA: Sparkling Lake...
CGTCCCGAAGCCCGGCGGCAGCGCGTGGGCGGGCCCCGCAGCCGCACCTGCGGGCGTGTAGCGCGTCTCCAGCTTGAACGGACCGACAAGGCGTGGCAGCACGGTCTGGTGCGGCGGACCCGGCTGGGCGGCGGCGCGCCAGGCGGCGGCCTCTGCGGCGGGGTCGGCGGGCGCGCTCGCGGGTGCGGCGGGCTTGCGGGCCGGCTTGCGGCTCCGTGCTGCGGCGTCGGGCGGGGTCATCAGGGCGATCGACATGAGGCAGACCAGCCAGGCAAGCGAGCGGGCAGGGGCGCGACGGCGTTCCATACCGTCGACCATAGCAGCGCCTCGCGCGCGGCGCACGCGCAGCGCTTGACGACGCGCGGTCGGCGGTCAAGAGTGCGCGCTCCGTAGCGCCTAAGAACCGGAGGCACGATGAGCGACACCGCCCACCACGGTCAAAATCCCGCCGACTTGCCGGACTTGAGTCAGGTCCCGTTTGCTGACCGCGACCGCGTATGGCTCGAGAAGTACTATCAGGGCGACAGCATGCCGCAGGTGACCGTGCGCGCGGTCCTGATGGGCTCGCTGCTCGGCATGATGATGTCGCTGTCGAACCTGTACATCGGCCTCAAGACGGGCTGGGGGCTCGGCGTGGGCATCACGGCCTGCATCCTGAGCTACGCGATCTGGTCGGGCCTGCTGAACATGCGCATCGCGCGGTCGCCGATGTCGATCCTCGAGAACAACTGCATGCAGTCGACCGCCACGAGCGCGGGCGTATCGACGGGCGGCACGATGGTCTCGGCCATCGCGGCGCACCTGATGCTGACTGGCGAGCACATCAGCTGGCCGGTCCTCACCGCATGGACAGCGTTCTTGGCCGTTCTGGGCGTCTCGATGGCCGTGCCGATGAAGCGCCAGATGATCAACCGCGAGCAGCTCAAGTTCCCCTCGGGCATCGCGGCCGCCGAGACCCTCCGGAGCCTGCACGCCGCCGGCGGTGACGCGCTCGTGAAGGCGAAGGCCTTGTTCATCGCGATGGGCGCGGGCGCGGTGGCCTCTTTCTGGCAGTCCGGCCTTGGATTGCTCGCCAAGAAGGTCGCGGGCGTCGCGCCCGAGGCGATGAAATTCCCGCTGGTTCTCCCGGCTGACATCTCACTGCCAGGCAAGCTCTTCGGTAAGCCACTCGGCGCGCTCGGGATTTCGCTGCCGCTCGACCCGCTCATGACAGCGGCCGGCATGATTGTCGGACTGCGTACGTCGCTCTCCATGTTCGGCGCGGGGTTCGTGCTCTTCGGCGTGATCGGGCCTTGGCTCGATGACAGCGGCGTCCTCAAGGAGATGCTCGCGCAGGGCGCGCTGTCGAACGACACCCTGAGCTCGAGCAACATTCGTAAGTGGGGCCTGTGGACGGGCTCCTCGATGATGGTCGCGGCCGGCTTGACCGCCGTGACGTTTCAGTGGCGCAGCATGGTCAACGCGCTGTCGAAGTTCGGCGACCTCTTTGCCGCGCAGCGCGGAGCGGTCAAGTCGAGCGAGACGGACCCGGTGGGCCACATCGAGGTCCCGAACTCGTGGTTCGCGTGGGGGACGCTGGTCTCGGGCGCGGGCTGCGTGGTCATCATGTACACGGAGTGGGCCATCGAGCCTCACTGGGGCATCGTGGCCGTGCTCATGGCCTTTGTGCTCTCGCTGGTGGCGTGCCGTGCGACGGGCGAGACGGACACGACCCCCATCGGTGCCATGGGCAAGGTGACACAGCTCATGTACGGCGTGGCGATCCCGAATCAGCCGATCCCGAACCTGATGACGGCGGGTGTGACCGCGGGCGCTGCCGGCGCGGCGGCCGATCTCCTGACCGACCTGAAGGCGGGCTACCTGCTCGGCGCGAACGCGCGCAAGCAGACGATCGCGCAGCTCCTGGGCATCGTGGGCGGGACGATTGCCATCGTGCCCGCATGGTACCTGTTCGTCCCCGACGCCTCTGTGCTCGGAACGGACCAGTTCCCTGCGCCCGCGGCCGAGGTCTGGAAGAGCGTGGCGGAGCTGCTGTCGCGCGGGCTCTCCTCCCTGCATGGGACAATCTTCAACGGCATTCTCGTCGGGGCGGCGATCGGAATCGGCCTGACGCTCGCCGAGAAGTTCAGCCCGCCCGATGCGAAGAAGTGGCTCCCATCACCGACCGGCTTGGGCCTCGGCATGGTGATCCCGCTCGGCAACAGCCTCTCGTTCTTGCTTGGGGCGCTGATTGCATGGGTTTGGCAGCGGCGCAACGCTTCATCGGCCGAGCGCTTGCTCGTGCCCATCGCCTCGGGCGTCGTGGCGGGCTGCAGTCTGCTCTCGGTGTTCATCCTCGTGATGCAGGCCATCGGCTTCCTGCCCCTCGAGTGAGCCAGGCGAGGCGAGACCGCGGATGAGCTGGCACGTCTATCTGCTGCAGTGCGCTGACGCGACGCTCTACTGCGGCATCACGAACGACCTTGAGCGCCGCGTGGCCGTGCACAACGCGGGGCAGGTCAAGTACACCCGGGGTCGCCTGCCCGTGACGCTCGCTTACTCTGAGCCGGCCGTTGACCGGAGCGCCGCGACCCGCCGCGAGGCTGCCATCAAGCGCCTGCGACGCGAGGCCAAGCTCGCGCTGGTGTCCGCATGATGGCGCTCCGCGTCATGGGCGTCGCGCTCAAGTTCTTGGCGCTGACGCTGCTCTCGCTCGGCGTGTATGCCGCGCTCGTCGCGGGCTACGCGTGGCGGGCATTCGACGCCGAGGTCGACCGCATGACGGCGGAGCTCGCGCCGCAGGTCGAGGGCGTGCGCGCGATGAAGAAGACGCGCGCGGGTTGGGCGTTCCCCAGCACGGTTTACACCGACTGGTTTGTGCTGGCCGAGGGCGCGGACTACGGCGTTCAGCGGGTACTCCGTGAGGCGGCTGCGCGCGGGTATGAGCGTGCACCGGGCAAGTCGCTCCTCGAGCCGGGACAGGTGCGCGAGATCAGCAAGGGCGAGGTCCTCGTCGCGCTGCGCGGCTTCGAGTTTCCCGACTGCGCGGTCGGGCCGGTCACGCTCAGGCTCAAGGCCGAGGCCGCTCGCCTCACACATGTCCAGTTCGAGGCGGGGGCGCCGTGGTCGTGCCCATATCGCCTCGAGCCGCTCTACATGGACACCTGGGTCCCTGAGAGTAACGAGCTGCGTACCTTCGTCCCGCTCGCGCAGATCCCTCAGCAGGTGCGGGACGCTATCGTCGCGAGCGAGGACGAGCGTTTTCGAGAGCACCCGGGGCTCGACCTCAAGGGCATCTTGCGCGCGGCGCGTCGCAATGTCGTCGAGGGTGAAGCGCGCGAAGGCGCCTCGACGCTGACGCAGCAGGTCGTTCGAACGTTCTTTTTGTCGCGTGAGCGGTCCCTGCGCCGCAAGTACAACGAGGCGCTGCGGGCGCTCGCGCTCGAGCGCATCGTCGACAAGGACACGATCCTCGAGCTGTATCTGAACTCGGTTTACCTGGGGCAGGTTCAGGGGCGCTCGATCGGCGGGTTCGGCGCGGGCGCGCGGGCGTTCTTCGACAAGCCGCTGCAGGCGCTCACCTTGGACGAGGTCGCTACGCTCGTCGCGGTGGTCCCGGCCCCGGTGGCGTGGTCGCCGTTCAAGAACCCCGAGCTCACGCAGAAGAAGCGCGCACGAGTGCTCGACAAGATGGCTGAGCTGGGCTTCGTGCCTGCGGACCAAGCCGAGGCAGCCAAGGCCAAGCCGATTCGGCTGTCGCCCCCCGCGCCTGTACCGGGTCGCCTGCCGCTGTGGTCGCAGTGGGCGCGGCGCTGGCTCACGGAGACATTTTCGTCGCAGGGGCAGAGCGACCCTGCGACGCTCGGGCTGCGGGTCTTTACCTCTGTCAGCCCTGCACTTCAGACCGAGGCGGAGCGGGGCGTCTCTGAGGTGGTGGCTGAGCTCGAGAAAGACTTCGGCGTCTGGCGCAAAGACCCGCTGCAGGGCGCCGCGGTCGGCCTCGACCCGCGGACCGGCTTGGTCCAGTTCGCGGTCCCGGGCCGCGGGGTTCCGGGCGACCAGTTCAATCGCGCCGTGCAGGCGCGTCGACAGCCGGGGTCGGCGATGAAGCCCGTCGCTTATGCGGCTGTGCTCGCCGTGCGCGACGCGGACGGCAAGGTGATGTACCCGCCGTCGCTCACAGCCGAGGATACGCGCCGCTCTTGGGACACGCCCGAGGGCAAGTGGAGCCCGCGCAACAGCGACGGCTTGTATAACCCATGGGTGAGCATGGCTAAGGCTTTCGCGCGGTCGATGAACGTCGCGACGACGCACTTCATCATGCTCCCGAGCGTGGGTCCGCAGGCCGTGGTCGACATGGCGAAGCGCATGGGCATCAAGAGTGAGATTCGGCCCGTCGCGAGCGTGGCGCTCGGTGGCTCCGAGGTCACCCCGGTGGAGCTCACCGCGGCGCTCTCGAGCCCGGTCGCGGGTGGGCTGCGGGTCGACTTCAGCCCGGTGCGCCTGGCTGCGACGCGCTCAGGCGAGGTGGCCTGGCAAGCCCCGCCGCCGCGAGAGCCCGCGATGGACCCCACCACCGCGGGCATGTTGCAGAGCCTGATGAAGAACAGCTACGAGCGCGGCACCGGCTACATGGCGCGCGCCGAGCTTGGCCCGAGCCGCGAGGTCATCGGCAAGACCGGCACCAGCCAGCAGGGCCGGGACCTGTGGTTCGTGGGCGTCGCCCGTAACCTCGCGATTTCTTTCTGGGTGGGTCATGACCGTGGGCGCCCCATCGAGGCGATCGCGGGCGAGACGATCGCGCCGGCCTGGGGGTGGATGGCGAAGCCGCTCCTGAGCGACCTAGAGCGCCTGCCGCTCGAGTGGCCTGATACGGTCGAGGTCGTGTCGCTCGACCCGTTCTCAGGGTGCAAGGGCGGGATCTTTTTCGCGGCGATGCCCAAAGGCCAGCCGTGGCCCAAGTGCCGCCCGGTCGACTGGGAGATCCCGAAGCGCGAGAAGAAGGACGAGGAGGACGGGCGCGCCGACAAGAAGTTCGGCAAGCCCCGCCCTAAGAAGTGAGCGCGCCTCGGCGGCACCGCGTCGATGTGGTCGGCGTGCCGGCGTGGCTCGATCCTGTCCGCCTCCTGGGACCAGACTTTGTGTGGGACGCCGAGCGCGCGGTGTGGAGCGCGACGCGAGACGTTGAGCAGGCAGCGGACGTTCAGGCGCGGCTGCGTGGGCTGGGATTCGACGGGCGCGCGCTCGACGTGGTCGTGACCCCCGCGCTGGGACGAGCCGTGGTGCGGGCAGCGCGGACCATCGACGCGCGCCGTCGGTGGAACACCACGCCCGGCTTCACGCGACACGGGGCGCAGCTCGACGCGGAGGGGCGCTTCTCGCTGACCCCCGAGGCGCTCGCGGTGGACTGCGGGCGAGCGGCATGGGCCGTGGGGCATCGGCGCGTGGTGGAGCTGGGTTGCGGCGTTGGGGGGAACACGATGGGCTTCGCGCGCGCTGGCCTGAGCGTGGTCGCGGTCGATCGGGACGCCGGGCGGATTGAGATGGCCCGGGCGAACGCGCGTCTCTATGGCGTTGATGCGCGGGTTGAGTGGCGCTGCGGCGACGCGATCGATGCACTGGGCGAGCTCGATCCGCTCGACGGCGACCTGCTCTTCGTAGACCCACCTTGGGGTGGGGCCTGGGACCGTGCGCTCGTCGACCCAGCGGACTTGCCCCTCTTGGGCGCCGCGCTCGCTGCGCGCCGTGGTCGGGCGCTGTGGGCGAAGCTGCCGCCTTCGACCGATACGCGTGGGCTCGGCGCAGCGCGCGTCGAGGCGGTCTTTGGCCACGCCACGGGGGACATGCAGCGCGTCAAGTACCTGCTCGTTCGATGGTCGCCCGCGCTCAACGGCTAGAGGTCATCCCGCGTCAGGACGCCGACGCTCCGTGGCAATGACGACCGCTCGATGCGGTCGTCGAGCTGGGCGCCGCTATAGGCTTCGAGCTCGGTGATCTCGCCGTCGTGCACGCTCAGGAAGGCGAGCGCCCGCGGCGTCGCGCCCGCCGTCCCGATCAGGGCCCTCGCGCCAGAGCCCAAGCAGGCCATAGAGACATGGCGCAGGCCCCGGTGGCGACCGGGGTAGTAGCCGTGGTGGTGGCCTGAGAGAAACGCGCTCACGCCGTTCTCGATCAGCAGGTCCTCGAGAGCGTCGTCCGCGAGCACTTCGTCTTCGCGGCCAATCGTAAAGGGGTGAATCGGTACGTGCCCGTAGACGAGCTTGGCCTGCAGGCCGGCGCCCTCAGTCAGGCGCGCTTCGACCCAGCCTCGGTCCGCTGCGCGCAGGGCGCCGATGCGGGTGTCGTCGAGCGCGACGAAGAGCGCTGAGCCTACGCGAAAGCTGTAGCGAAATGGGTAGTCGGCGTCGTCGACGAATTCGACGGCCGGCCGACGTGCCTGCCACGTGGCCGCATAGACGCGGCGCTCGTTTTCGAAACCGGCGTAGGCGCTCGCGTCGTGGTTACCGGGGCTGACGGCGAGTGGAATGCCTGCGGCCGATAGAGGGTCGGTCACGGCGGCGTGAAAGCCCGCCCACATCGCCTCGTAGTCCAGGCCCGCACGCTGCCCCGCGACCATGTCTCCGGTGCACAGCACGACGTCGGGGCGCTCGGCGATGATGCGCCGCACGGCGGTATGGACGGGCGCATCGTAGGTGGGGTCGCCGTAGCTGCCGTTCAGGTCTGAGATGACCGCAACGCGCACGGTCGGCGGGGGGGCGGCGTCTGGGGGCGTGGGGGCGGCGTCTGGGGGCGGTGGTGCCGCATCGAGGGGGAGAGGCGCTGCGTCTGGGGGCGTGGGCGCTGCGTCTGGGGGCGGGGGCGCGGCGTCTGGGGGCGGGGGCGCTGCGTCTGGGAGTGGCGGCGCGGCATCGAGCGGCGTCGTTGCGTCGATGAGCGCAGTGGCGTCGAGCGCGTCGGTCGGGTTTGACGGGGCGGACGCTGGCGGCGCGACGCGCGCGTCTCGCATGAACGGAGCGGCCTGCGTCGAGGCCTGCGAGTTCAGCTCACCGTTCGGGACGCATGCGGTCGCCGCCAGCGCGGCGGTCAGGAGCGCGCGGACGAAGTACGCTGCGACGCGACTCACGTCGCGATGGCGGGCATCGGGCGGGTCGCAGGCGCCGTGCCGTCGACTGGCTCGTGCGGGAAATCGTTGCGCGCGAGCACAGCGTCACCGGAGTCGCCCGCATTCGGCGCACCCGTCGGGTCACTTGCGGCGGCGACGCTGATGAACGCGGAGACGATCGGAGAGAGCTTCAGCACTGTGTCCTGTCAGGGTCGTTGTTCACTGCGGCAGGCGCTTGAGAAAGTTGAGCCACTCTACACGAACATCTCAAGCCAGCGGCTCCCCGACACAAGCGCAACACGCCCGGATCGCGTATCGTCCCCTCATGAACACCCTGCCTGAACCCGCGCGCGTCCTGCGCCCCGCGGCTGCGATGACCATCGGGGAGCTCGACCCGTCTGCGCGCGCCGGTGTGCTGGTCGACCTGCGCGTCTTTGCAGCCTGCGCCGTCCACGGCGCGTGCGTCGCGACGTTCGTGCAGGGGGCCGCGATTGACCCCGACCTGGTCGCTGAGCAGTTCACCGCCGCGCGGGGTGCTGTCCCTATCGACGCCCTCAAGGTCGCGCGCCTCGGCGGCGAGCGCGCGACCCGGTCAGCCGCGGAGTGGCTCGGCGCCGCCTGCGCGCCATCGGCCGCCCCTGTCGCGGGGTGGGCGCCGCCTCGGCCCCGCGTCGTCCTCGATGCGTCCATGCTCGACGCCCACGGCGAACCTCGCGTCAGTGACTCCGTCGTGGCAGCGTGGAAGACGCATGTCGCGCCTCTTGCCGAGGTCATCGTCGTCAACGCGGTCGAGGCCGAGCGGCTCTTTGGGCGGCCTGTCGAGAGCCGCCGCGGCATGCTCGAGGCCACAAAACGACTCTTTGACCTGGGCGCTCCCTTCGTGCTCGTCACGGGCGGTCGCCTTGAGGGCCACCCGGTCGACTTGCTGTACGACGGCACGGGCACGATCGAGGTCGGCATGGACCGCGTGCCCGGCGCGCGGCTGCCGCACACGGGCGGGGTTCTCACGGCCGCGCTCACGGCGTGGATGGCGCGGGGCCTCACGGTGCAGGCGGCCCTCGACGCTGCGCGCCCCCGCGTGAACGCCGCGCTCGAAGGCGCGCTTGACCACGTGCCGCTGGGTCGCAGTGTGGAGCCGCTGCGCGCGCTGTGGGCGCGCGACCGCTCGGACGTCGAGGTCGTCTCGGTCGCCGCGCCGCGCGAGCCTTAGGTCACGTCCGGCTGGTCGTCCTCGTCGGGCTCGCCGACCTGGGCGGTCAGGCTCTCGAAGCGCCAGCGACCGTCGAAGAGCGCGAGCAGGAGCGCCACGCCGTAGCCGCTGCCGCGGCCGTCGAACTCGACCGGGCCCGCCATATCGACGTGCAGCCACGGCCCCTTGAAGTCACCGAGATGGTCGTAGATGAACTGCGCAGCGCACGAAGACTGCGCGTTCATGCGGTCCTTGACGCTGTTCTTCATGTCCGCAATGTCACTCTTGAACTCACTGCGGAAGAACTCCGGCGCGAAGGGCAGCGCGTGCACCAGGTCGCCGCTCGAACGCCCCGCCTCGGCGCAGGCGTCCTCGAGCGCCTCGTCGTTTGTGATGATCGCGGCGTGTCGCTTGCCCGTCGACATGAGCTGCGCGCCGGTGAGCGTCGCGACGTCGACGAGCACATCCGGTCGCAGGTGCTTGATCGACCACGCCAGGCCGTCCGCGAGCACGAGCCGGCCCTCGGCGTCTGTGTTGTTGACTTCGACGGTCTTGCCCGAGAAGAGCGTCAGGATGTCATCGTTTCGCGTGGCGTCCGGGCCGATGGCGTTCTCGGCCAAGCAAAGCACGGCGTGCAGCGTGTGCTCGAAGCCGGAGCGCACGGCAGCGACGAAGGCTGCGAGCACAGCCGCCGCGCCGCCCATGTCGCGCTTCATGCCCGGCATGCCGGTCTTGTCCTTCAGGCTCAGGCCGCCGGTGTCGTAGACGATGCCCTTGCCGACCCAGCAGACGGCGCGGGTCGCCTGCGCGGGCGTGTGCGAGAGCACGACGAGAGCGGGCGGTCGCGTCGCCGCGCGTCCCACGCCCCAGAGTCCGCCGAGGCCCGCCTTCGAGACGGCGTCGCCCTGCAGGACCTTGAAGTGTGCCCCCACGCTGTGGGCTTGGGCGCGCGCCTCGGACACGAAGGCGTCCGTGTGCAGCTCCGCCGTGGGCAGCTCGACGAGGCGCGCCGCAAGGCGTACGGCGTCTGCCGCGTGCTGTAGCTTCGCGACGCCATGGGCGTCGATGGGCCCGTCCGGCGCGAGAAATGTCGCTCGAACGACGCGCTGCTTGGCCGCGGCGGCCGATGTCTTTCGCGTGATCGGCATCCACGCGCGCGCCGCGGCGGCGGTCGTTGCGAGGGCATGATCGACCGTGTCCACGGCCAAGAACAGCGCGACCGTCGCGACACTGGGCGTGTGCTTGTTCAAGAGGGTCGCGACCGCGTGTGCGCGGGACGGCGCGTTGTGCCGCGAGCAGGCCTCGGGCAGCACTCCCAGGACCACGCGCTGCGGGGCTGCGGCCCCTCGAGCCACCACGGACCACGTCGAGACCACGGCGCCTTCGTCGCCGGGCGAGGTCGCCTCGAGCAACGCGGGCAAGAGCGCGACGACGTCGGCCGGGAGCAAGGCGCGCACAGCGTCGTCGTCGTAGCGCTTGCGACGCCCGACGAAGAAGAGCGCGTCTGCGGTGATCCAGTCGGCGGGAGATTCGGACAGGACAAGTTCGGTCGGCATGGCGGCGAACGCTACCAAAAGTCGCAGCGGTTGGTGCTACGTTTCGGTCGCTATGGCACACACGCGAACCGCAAGTCTTCTCTCCGCCGCATGGCTCTGCCTGAGCGCGGCTGGCGCCTCGGCGCAAGTTGCACCGGGTACGACGCCCGCCACCCAGACCCACCCCATCAACGTCCTGCCGCCGTCGCTGCCGCCCGCGCTCGCGGCAGGCAAGGTGGTCTTGAGGCAGCCGAGCGGGGCGCCACGCCTCGTCACGGGCCTGACTGTCGCCCTCGACGGCGCAGACGTCGAGGCGAAGGCGCGCACCTTCGTGACCCGCTTCGGCGCAGACCTTGGCGTATCGCCGACCGCGCTGCAGGTCGACGCGGTCGAGGGCCGCAGCGTGCGACTCCGCCAAGTCCACGATGGGCTCTTGGTGCAGGGCGCCACGCTGACGCTGCGCTTCGACACCGAGGGGCCGAGCGCGCGCCTCATCCACTTCAACAACGAGACACGGCGTGTCCGCAAGACGCGGGCGGCGACGGTCTCGGTCGAGCAGGCCCGCACGCTGGCCGCGCAAGCTGTCCTCGGGCCGCAGGGCAAGCTCTCGGCGCAGGTCCCCGTCAGCCGTGTGTGGATGCCTCTTTCGCTGAACGGCGGCGAGTTCGTCGAGGTGTTCGAAATCCTCGTGGCGACCACGCCCGCCTCCACGCCCGAGAGGGTGCTGATCGACGGAGAGCACGGCAGCGTCATTGGTCATAAGCCCGCTGGAGGCCACTGATGAAGCGCTCGTTTGACGCTGTTCTCCTGTGCGCGGTGACGCTCACTGCGTGCGATGATGCGGGCGGCTCGAAGCCCGAGACCGAGCTCACGGATGCCGCCCCTGTCGACGTCGGGCAGGGATCGGGGGACGCCGTCGCTGCCGACGCCGCTTCGGGTGATGCAGTTGCGGCCGACGCCACGCCTGTCGATGCAGCCGCAGTCGACGCTGCGCCGCCGCCGCACCTTGAGGCGCCGAAGGCCCGCCTGTACCTGCACGACCCCATCACCGACGACAACATGCTGACCGAGGTCGAGCTGCCGGAGACTTCGACAGACGACGGTCGCCTGACAAACGCCTCGGTCGAGGTCTTCAACTGCCTCAAGGAGCCGGGCGGGGTCTCCGCGATGCCGTTCGGCAACTTCACGGTCTCGCTCTGCCACGAAGTCCAGAAGGCCCGCCCCGATGAGGACGGCAACTACCTAAGCATTGAGCCGCCGCGGCGTGAGTCGGACGGGAACGACAGCTTCGCCGAGCTCATGATGTACGAGAACGTGACGCGCGCGCACGACTACTTCGCGGGCACGCACGGCATGGACTGGCTCGACTTCGCGCTCCCGGCGCTCGTCAACGTGCAGTTCAAGATCGAGCCGGCCATCAGTCTGCCGGGCTTTGAGGTCGGGCCAGATGGCTGGTCCTACTTCGAGAATGCGGCCTACTTTCCGCGTGAGAGCTGGGAAGCGCTCGCCGCTCAGTTCGGCCTGCCACCGCGTGACAAGGACACGATCATCTTCGGCCAGGCGCGGCACGACTTCAGCTACGACGCCTCGGTCATTCTGCACGAGTACACGCACGCCGTGATCGGCACGACGCGCCTGCAGGGGCGGGTGTTCGACGCGCAAGGCATCGACGACTCGCCTCGCGCGATGAACGAGGCGCTCGCGGACTACTTCGCGGCGACGGTCGCGGACTTCGCGCGCGTCGGCGAGTACGGCATCGGCACGCTCGACCCGACGGCGGTCCGCGACCTCGCCAGCCCGCGCAAGTGCCCCGACGACCTCGTCAACGAGATTCACGCGGACGGTCGCATCTTCGGCTCCGCGCTGTGGGCGGTCCGCAACGTGCTCGGCGCCGAGGCCGCCGACGCCGCCATCTTCGGGGCTCTCACACAGTTCGGCACCGAGACGACGCTCGACGTCGCCGGCGAGCTGGTGGTCGCCGAAGTCGAAGTCGCGCTCGGTGTTGATCGTGCGGCTCAAGTACGCGAAATCCTGGTTGATTTCGGCGTTCTTGGGTGTGTGCGGGCCAAGGAGTGGACGAACTACTCGGTCTTCCGCGCCGCCGACCGTGTGCCGTACTCCGTTGAGGGCACGGGCAGCGTCGGGGCCCGGCTCGACCGCGTCCCCGGGTTCCACCAGTGGTACATCGACGTGCCCGCGAACGCAGCGGGCGTGTCGCTCGACTGGCTCATGCAGCCGAGCGGCGGCTTCATCCCCGGCGCGGGCGGGGGCAACGGCGACCTCGACTTGGCCGTGCGCTTCGGCGCGCCGGTCGAGGTCCAGTTGGCGGGCAATCTGGCCGTCACCGCGGACACCGAGGTCGACATGCCCGCCCCGGTGCGCGAGACGCTCCAAGGCCAGACCGTCTGGTCCCAAGGCGCCACGCTCGGCGCGAGCTGCCTGCCTCCAGAGGGCGGTCGCGTTTACTTGATGATGCTGAACCGGAGCGAGAGCCCCGCGACGATCCTGACGATGAACCGCACGGTGCACGCGGACGCGCTGCCGGCCGACGCGGTCGTCGTCGAGTGCGCGCGATGAGGCGCGCCGCAGCGGCGATGGGCCTCAGCGTCTGTCTCGCGGCGTGTGGCACAGGCTCGGGCGGCGCGAACCCCGCGGTGCCCGACGCCGCGGTGCCCGACGCCGCGATGCCCGACGCTGCAATGCCCGACGCAGCGGTGCCCGACGCCGCGGTGCCCGACGCAGCGGTGCCCGACGCCGCGCCCGTCGACGCCGCGCCTGATGCCTCGCCGCTGCCTCCGCTCGGCGGCGACCGGCCCGCGCGGGTCATCCTCCCGAGCGAATGGACGCCGAACCAGCCGTGGCCACTCGTTGTCCTGCTGCATGGCTTCCGCGCGAACGGCACGCTCGTCGACAACCAGTTCGGCTTCAGTCGCCAGGTCGAGGCGCAGCGCTTCGTTCTGGTCGTGCCCGAGGCGACTCTCAACGCCGAAGGCTTTACCCGCTGGAACACCGGTCCCGTCGGCGAGTTCGCGCCCGATGACACGGCGTACTTGCGTGGGCTCGTGCAGGACGCGACGGCGCGTTATGCCATCGACCCCGCGCGGGTCTATGTGGCGGGTCACAGCAATGGCGGCGGCATGGCCTACCACTTGGCCTGCGCCGCAAACGATCTCTTCGCAGGGGTCGGCGCGCTATCAGCCACGAACGACACGCTGCCGCAAGCCTGTCCGGACGGCCGCCCGGTCAACCTGCTCGCGCTTCACGGCGACCAAGATGACCAGCACGTCTTCGAGACGACGCCGGACCATATCGGCGTGGACGACACGCTGCGCGCCTACACATCGCATTTGGGCTGCGCGGAGCCGCCTACGACGGAAGCGGGGCTCGACTTCGAGGGCGTCGTCGCCGGCCCCGAGACCGAGATCCTGACATGGACGGGCTGCCGCGACGGCGTCACAGTGCAGAGATGGCGGCTCTTCGGGGTCGGGCACATCCCCATCATGACCCCCGCGGGGAGCGAGCGCCTCGTCGGCGCGCTCCTTGAGATGCGCCGGAGCAGCCAGCCGTGAGCCTGCTCCGAGGGCTGCGCGCGCTCAGCTCGCTGGCGCGTGGCATCGAGCGCGTCGAGCGGCGTCGCTACAACGAAGCGGTGCGCGAGCTCAAGGCGCTGCGCCAACAGCAGGTCGCGGAGTGGGCGAAGGCGACGGTCGAAAAGTACGAGGCGCACATCGACCAGCTGAGGTCCGTGCACGTCGACGCCTTCGAGCCCGTCGACTGGCAGGCGTTGGCGAATGCCCCGACCGAGGTGACGCCTCAGCCGCGGCCGCGCGAGCCGGTCTTCAACAAGTCCATCATGACCGACTCTGAGCGGCGTCTGCGCGACTACCGGCCCGGCTGCTTTTCCTTCATGTTCGGTTCGCTCGCGCGCGCCGAACGCGCGGCGCTCGAGCGGGCGGTCGACGAGGACCGGCAGACCGCAGAGGCCGCGTACGCGAGCGCGCACGAGGTGTGGCGGGCCAATTGCGAGAAGCTCGACGCCGACGAGGCTGCGGAGCGACAGCGAAAGCAAGAGATTCACGAGGGCGCGAGTCGCGTCATGGCGGGGCCGTGCCCCGAGTGGCTTGAGGCCTTCGACGAGCTCTACGAAGTCTCCGAGCTCGCCGAGTTCGGCACGCATATTCAGCTCAGCCTGCGCGAGGACGGCGCGGTTGAGGCGATCGTCGACGTCTTGTCGAACGACATTGTCCCTGCGTCGGTGCTCACGCTCACCAAGACCGGCAAGCTCTCCGAGCGTGACATGCCCAAGACCGCGCGCGCCGAGCTCTACCACGACTTCGTGTGTGGCGCGGCGCTCCGAACGGCGCGCGACATCTTCGCGATCATCCCGACGCAGACGGTCTATATCGCGGCCGTGGACGACTGGACGGACCCCGCGACGGGGCACACGTCCCGCGTGCCGCTCGTGTCGTTTCGACTCGAGCGACGCACCGCCGAGAAGATCAACTTCCGCGCGGTCGACCCGTCGGACTGCGTGTCCCGGCTGCCGCACGAGATGCAAATGAAGCGTGGGCTCGGCCCGCAGCCCTGCGCCTATATCGATGGCATGGTGTTGCGGCCGACAGCACCCTCGGCCTGACCGACGTCGCAGCCGCGCGCGCGCAGCTCAGGCTCCAGCGCGCGAAAGGCACGCTGGTAGCGGTACCAAGGGATCGTGGCCCACAGGTGGTGGACCAGGTGGTAGTTCTGCCCGAGGAGCGCGATGTTACCGAGCGCGCTCGGCATGGCGCGTGTGTCCAAGTACCGCCCGCGGCCGGTGTGCGGCGCGTGGGGCAAGTAGTCGAACGCAAACGCCAAGACGAGCAATGCGGCAAGCGCGGGCGCGACCCAGAGCGTAAAGACCGCTTGGCCCCACCCGGCGGCAGACAGCGCGAGCGCGACAATGATCAACCCCCCCTCGACCACCAGCGCTTCTCGCCGCTCGTCGTCGGCGCGCCAGAGCGGGCGCCCGAACCAGTGGCGCCGATAGTCCACGACGATCGCGAGGCACCACAGCGGCATCATCCAGCGCGGCGTCCGCGCCACGCCGAAGTCGGGGTCCCGCTCGGGATCGTTTGTGTGGGCATGGTGCTCGAGGTGGACGGCCCGGAACATGCGCGAGGAGCCCACGAGCAGAACGCCCGCGACGCGACCCATCCACGCGTTCGCCCGCTTGTTGCCGTGCGCGATGCCGTGGACAGACTCATGCATCACCGTGAACGCGAGGTAGGACGCCACCGCGTTGACGAGCCCGCTCACCCACCATGCGGCGAACCCTGCGAGGGCGGCCGCCGTGCTGGCGGTCCACACGACAACAACGACGACGAAGAGCCACCACGTGGGGTTGCGGAGCGTCTGGGCGGGGGCGCCAAGCCAGCTGCGGTC
>Ga0164295_10002462_pt1 | contig 15207 bp, 13 predicted proteins | sample GEODES006metaG_FD_111798 | JGI IMG/M metagenome (GOLD analysis project Ga0164295, IMG submission 111798) | Oligotrophic lake water microbial communities from Sparkling Lake, Wisconsin, USA - GEODES006 metaG | ecosystem: Environmental > Aquatic > Freshwater > Lake | place: USA: Sparkling Lake...
ACGCAACTTCACACTGCCTCTTCAAAACGGTCAATACATCGAAGTTGTCTGTCCACTAGATCACCCAGCAACAGAGCAAACTCCTTGGGGTAAAGCTGTGAGCAAGAAAGCACAAGAAGGCGGCGGCTGGCTTACCTGGGTTTTTGCAACAGAAGATATTTCAAAGGTTGAAGAGAAGTTTGGACGCCCTGCAATCGAAGGTCACCGCACACGCCCAGACGGTACCGACCTAAAGTGGAAGCAAATCGGAGTTAATGAAATTACCGACTCTCGCGAACTTCCATTCTTTATCCAATGGTTAACCGCTGACCACCCATCACAAGACGGAAAAGCAGTTGCTGCAATTGAGAAGATAACAATTGCAGACACTGAGCAACTATCAGACTCCTGGTTTAAGACAGAGATTCTTGCTGGATTAAATGGCACAGATGTTGAGTTTGTTGATCCATCTGCAAATGATGGTGAGTATGGGATTGTTTCAGTTCACTTAACAACACCTACAGGATCTGTAGTTCTAGATTGATTATTGAACTAATCAGCGAATAATCAGATTCAATCGCCCCAAATTGACTTCTTACTTGATCCGTAGTTTCAATTAAGTATTTATATCAAAGTTTCAATCACCTCGGATAGAATATGTCCCCATGTCAAGTGTATTTCTTGAATTCTGGGTGTCTGTTTTGAGGGAACCTTCCAAACTACAGTACTTTCATTTTGAAATTCAAAATCGCCCATCCAGAGAACAGTATTCACACCTATCTCATTAGCAACATCCAATGCGTTAACTATATTTCTCGATTTTCCCGAAGTTGACAAAGCAATTAAGTAATCGCCTTCTCTCAAATGTGCTTGGACTTGGCGAGAAAAAATGTGCTCAACACCGTAATCATTAGCTATGGCAGTTAATGCGCTCTGTGACTCATTGAGGCACATAACGGGCAGTGGCGGATGATCAATAACACATTTACCAGTAAACTCTGCGGCTAGGTGCATAGCTTCGGCAGCGCTACCACCATTTCCGACGAAAGCAAGTCTCTTTTGATTTGAAATTGCAATACAGATTCCTTCAGCGAGATGCGCCATTCTCTTTGAATTGAAACTTTCTTCACTCAGGTAGAGATTCCTTGCAGCGCTTATGCGGCTCTCTACCTGCACGATTAATCCATCGCGTATATCAGTCATGCCAAAATCATATCTTCTTTGAAGATGAAAACACGGATTAACTCTATATTTATTGACGAACACCGAAGATATACTCTATGTATGGCACAAGATAGCAAAGTTTTTTACCTCTCAGCCAGATCATATTCTGAAAACTCCGCAGGAATTAGGTGTATGCATTTACTCTGCCACACCTTGAACCAGTTGGGATTTAAAGCCTTCTTGGTTCCGATTGATAAGCGGTTCGAAGTAAATTCATCATTAGAGACACCTATATTGACAAAAGAATTGCGTGACCGTCACTTGAAACTGGACCAAAAGACAATTTCTGTTTTCGATGAATCAATTTTAATGGATCCATTAAACGGGACAGTTTCAGTAAGGTGGTTGCTCAATCGAGCAGGATTTTTGGGTGGCAAAACATTTTCAAAAGACGATGCCAAGGTTATCGAATTTGTTTTGGCCAAAGAGATTGACCCATGTAAAGAGCGATTATCGGTATCCACTGTTGATTTCAACTTTTTTAGAGATTCTTTCGAGGGGAAAGAAAGGAGCTTAAAATTGTTTTATGGGGGAAAACTCCGAAGTTTAGGTGTTGAAATTAGAAAACCTGACAATACAGTTGAGATATTCAGATCTGGCTCCAGAAAACAAACGCGAGAAGACCTCAGAGAACTCTTTTATCGATCAAAAGTTTTGTATTTAGCAGAAGATTCGGCGTTAGCTCTAGAAGCAGCAATTTGCGGCTGTCCCACAGTCCATCTAAAGGAATACTTTGACTTTGAACCTCTTTCGCAAGAGGATGGTGGGGTAGGCCTTGCAAAAAGTGATAGCCCGCTAGATCTGCAAAGAGTTAATTTGTCCCGGGATTTTATTGAAAGTTATATGTACCGCTTACAAATTAGATCACTTAGAGATGTCTTGAATTTTTCATTATTGGTGGAATCACAGGTCAATCAGTCCATTCAAATTAAGAAAACCAGATATAAGATTTCCAGAGGGACAAAAGTGTCATTTAGGATCTGGAAATTGCTTGCAGGGTATAGAAAGTCAGGTCTCCGGGGATTATTTGGAGTATTCTTGTCTCATATCAATTTGAAAGCTGGGGATCGTGAACGCAGGTAATAGCGGGAATACTCGTACGGTTTCGCAAGTAATTGCCGATGAGCTTTCAAAATTTGGCGTATCTGATGTTTTTTGTGTTGTTGGTGGTGCGATTGCTGGCCTGGTTGATGTTTTCGCTCGCGATTCAAGGTTCAATGTGCATTATCTGCTACACGAGCAATCAGCAGGAATTGCTGCAGAATCGTACGCTTCCGTGAGCGGACAACCTTGTGTACTTTTGGTGACCTCTGGACCTGGTGCAACGAATGCAATGACCCCACTAGCCGCTGCTTGGACAAATTCCTCTCCAGTTATTGTGTTGGCAGGTCAAGTGCGGTCAATCGATATCCAATCGTCTGGGGAGAATCGGCAATGGGGTAGTCAGCACATTGATTCTATTTCGATGGTAAAGACCTTTACCAAATTAGCAATCAGGATCGATCCAGACACCGTCCAAAGTGACTTCGCAGATGAATTAGCGGTAGTTACAAATGACCGCCCAGGGCCAATTTGGTTCGAAGTTCCCTCCGATGTTCAAAGAGCACAATCTAGAGACATTTTTGTAAATAGTAAAAATACAGCTGGAGCTGAATTGCTGGGCAGTTCTAAATTCATAAATTTGCTAAATGAAGCAATTATAACTTCCAAGAAACCTTTATTACTTCTTGGCAACGGATGCCGGAGTGAATTAGAGAGGACTAGAGAATTTGTTGAAGATATCGGATGGCCAACCCAGTTAACTTGGCCCGCTTTGGACTTTATTGAAACTCGACATCCTCAATACGCAGGTAGGCCGGGAAGTATTGCAAATTGGAGCTCAAACGTTCTAACGCAAAATGCAGACCTTGTGCTGATACTTGGAGCGCGTCTTGACTGGGGACAAGTTGGTTTCCGCCCGGACAACTTTGCCGTGAATGCAAAGATTTTCCGGGTAGAGATTGATTCACAAGAGCTGCGAAGACTTCCAAGAATTAAGGTTACTGACGCTCGAATGTCAACTAAAGAATTCTTGGATTCAGTAAGCAATAGTGAATTAATTCAAAAAGTTCGATCACAAAATATAAGTCAATGGAAAGAGATCGTTGTCGAGAGCATGAAGCAATTTAGTGAATTTGGCTCCAGTCAAGTCGTCTCGGGGATTAGCATGTATGAACTTCTGGAGGAGATCTCTAGATCCAGTTCTGCATTTCCTACAATCGTTTCAGGTAGTTCTGGAACATGCACGGAGCAAGTCATGCAGGCTATTGCTCCTCAGCATGGGCAAAGAATCTTGAATTCTGGCGGCCTTGGAAGCATGGGATTTGGTTTATCTGGAGCGATTGGAGCCTTCCACGCTACAAAGAAACCAGTACTTTGCCTAGAAAGTGATGGATCTTTTTCTATGAATCCTCAAGACTTGAACTACATTTCAAAAAATAATCTTCCAATTCGAATTCTCATCATGGACTCTGGAGGCTACAAGTCGATACTGCTTTCCCAAAAGAGAGGTGAACTGATTTTGTCAGGAATTAGTGAAGACACAGGTTTAGATCTTCTTGATCCAGTAGCCACTGCACAAGCCATGGGAATTGCTGGAAGTGTTGTTGATGTGAAAGATAATTGGAAAAAAAGTGTTTATAACTTTCTTCAAGATACAGACCCTTTCCTTTTGCAAGTTCGAGTTAATCCTGAAGAGGAAGCCGCCCCGAGAGTGATGTCTAAGCTGAATAGTGAAGGTAAAATGGAAACGGCCAAGCTAGACGATTTGTGGCCGCCATTATCACCCGAGAATTTTTCGAAAATTATGAAAGTTCGGGACATTTGAACCAAAACTATTTGAGTCCTCGCGAAGTTTTCTTGAAGCGAGAAATTGAGGACGTTACCTCATATTTTGAAGAAATTGAGCTGGAGCTTCCTCAAAGAATATTGGTTACCGGGGCTGGCGGATTTCTCGGGCAATGGATTTTGGCTGCGCTAGCTGAATATTCAATTAAAAACTCGAAGTTTGAGTTGTACTGCCAAACAAATAGGTTTCGCGAGATAGAATCGAATTGGAACATTGCGAATAAAGTAAAAATTCATAATCCGAAATCTGAGATGAAGTTTGATTTGATTTTTGACTGCTATTTGCCAAGCACGGGCCCTACCTATGTAGAACAACTTAGCCAGGCAAGAGAATTCTTTTCTACTGTCGCTCGAGATTTTGATCAGTTATCTATAGGGGGTCGCCTGCTTCACCCAAGTTCGGGGGCCGTGTACGGCGATCTCAAATTCACAGATGTGCTTTGTGAGGATTTAGAAGCTAAACCAAACAATCTTTCAATATATGGAAACACAAAAATGGAAATAGAGAGCTTATTAGATGCATTTTCTGCCAACAAACGCCAATTATTAACTCCAAGAATATTTAGTGTCTTTGGTCCCCTTATGAGAAAAGATTCTCCTCTCATTGGAAACACTTTCATTCAAAAAGCAATCCGTGGGGAAAAAATAATTGCCACTAAGTCAGGAAATGTATTTCGAGACTTCGCTTATATAACGGATATTGTTAAACAAGTTGTGATGGTGGCGTCGGTAGATATATCAACTAAGAACATCAATCTAGGTAGTAAAAATGTCGCTGAAATTGCGGAATTTGGCAATCTAATTTCCCAAAATAGTGGAGTAAGTTTTGACAAAGGTGATCTTGCGGATCCAGCGGAAAACTATTTTGGTTGCCTGCACAATTTACGGAATGTGCCACAATATCAAAAACTAAAGGAAACGAATCTGGAAAATTCAATCAAGAAAACGCTCCGATTTTACATGGATACCTAATGATTCAACACGAATGGCCGCTTTCTGATTCTCAAATGGAACAAGCATTTGAGGCAGATCTTGTAACTTTCGATTTTTTTGACACGTTAGCATGTCGTCCGAAGGGACCAACTTTTCAATTTAAGGTTTATGGGCGAATAGGAAAAGTCGTTCGGGAGTCACTTGAGTTTTCATGGAGGGTACTCCAGAAGCTCGGAGTAAAAAAGGAATTTGAATTAGAGTTTGTCAAAGCGATTTTAGGTAATAAAATTTATGAGGAGTTTGATTTAGATCTTGAGAACATTGTATTACGTAAGAGTGTTGCAAGCGCTATGTTTGAACTTCGCGATCGCGGTGCACGAATTCTAATTGTGAGCAATACCTATTATTCACAGACTCAAATGCGGACAATCTGTAGGAAGTTAGGGATTCCTGAGAGTATTCCTCTTATTCTAAGTTCAGATTACGGATTAACCAAAACCCAAGGGTTGTTTCAAGCATCAACCGATTTTATTCCCGTGCGTCATTGGCATTTTGGAGATGATCGAAAGGAAGATGCTTGTGTAAGCAAAGATGTTTTTGTTTGTGTAAAGAAAATCAATGAGTGTAATCCGTATTTTGATGGTACTTACTATTTTTCTCCAAAGAGTAAAATGCTTTCAATAGGAGTTTCAAAAACTTTTTTGAGGGTGATGGTTGAATATGAAAACGAAAGAGACCCATGGTTTTGGTTTGGTGTTCTTTTTTCGGGTCCAATTGCAATATCTATTTCCGATGCATTAGTTAAGGTTGCAGACACACAAGAATCGGCCCTGATTTGTTTTCTTTCAAGGGATGGCTATCTCCCATATAGGTACCTACAAATATTGGGAAGTTCAAATGCTCAATACTTGCCATACTCGAGGGCTATATCAAATTCCGAACACGATGTCAGCGCTCTAGTGGACTTTATTGAAGAGCGCTCTTTGAATTGCAACAAAATTATCTTTGACTTGGGCTGGAGAGGTTTGTCCGCTTCAATTTTAAGAGCAGGATTTCAAGGAAAGGCACTATTGGTACTGCTCGGCAGATGGCCTTGGCATCAAAAGTTAGAAGACTTATCCCTATTGACTGGTCCATGGTGGACGTTGCGCCGAGCAGTTGAGTTAAGAAGATGTCCCGAATTGATTGAGTTGACCTTGTCTGCCCCACATGAATCCATGGTGGGCCTACCTCTAAATCTGGATGACTGGTTAGAAACTGTAAGATTTGGGGATGAGCACCCAAATAGTCGAATCGCAAGAGGCGCAGAAGCCTATTTTTTTGAACATCTTGAGGTAAGCCAGAAAGCATCTGATTTAAAACATACAATAAAACCGCTATTGCATCTAATTAGGAAACCAACCGCAGGATTCCTTACATTAGCTGCAGGAATCTCTCATGACTTTGGCGGCAAAAGAGTTCCTTTGGTTTCAACTGCATCAGGACCAGTCATATATTGGATAAAGGGAAGTTGGAAGTCCCAGACAATATTAGGCGTTCCTTTTTGGACACGATGCTATTGGGCGGCTTCAGAATTAATGCGAAGGGTAAACTTTCGAAAAAATATCCAGGCTTGAGGAGACATAATGACTTATCTCAATAAACTAGAAAACGTTCGGTCTTTATTGGGTGTTCAAAAAGATGAAGTTTATTTCATTGCAGAAATTGGAATTAATCACAATGGTGATCTGGATATTGCTAAACAGTTAATTGATCTTGCAAAGCATTCGGGTTGCAACGCTGTTAAGTTTCAAAAAAGAACACTTGAAATCGTTTATTCCAAGGATGTACTTGATTCTCCAAGAGAATCGCCTTGGGGGACTACGACACGCCAACAAAAAGAGGGACTTGAATTCTCTCTCCATGACTACATTGAAATAGATCGATATTGTAAACAAGTTGGGATTCATTGGTTTGCTTCAGCATGGGATATACCATCTCAACATTTCTTGCGTGAATTTAAGACACCATACAATAAAGTTGCCTCGGCGATGGCTACCCATTTACAATTCCTAGTGGAGGTTGCGAGCGAAAAGAAATTGACCTTCCTTTCAACTGGCATGATGACAATAGAACAAATCTCCCTAGCAGTAGGTATTTTTGAAGAAGTGAATTGTCCTTACGTTCTAATGCACACAACTTCAGTCTATCCATCACCAGAAGAGATTTTGAATCTTCGTGCAATTAACAGCCTACGTGAGAAATTTGGGGTGCCAATTGGATACAGTGGTCATGAGAGTACGGTAATGCCCTCCTTGGTCGCCGCTGCCTTCGGCGCAATTGTAATTGAAAGACATATAACCTTGGATCGCGCGATGTATGGTTCAGACCAAGCCGCATCTCTGGCTGAGAAGGGGCTTGTAATGTTGGTTGATCAAATACGTCGAATGTCAACTGTTCTCGGCGATGGAGTTAAGAAGATTGAAAACGGAGAGTTAGAGGTTGCCAAGAAGCTTAGGTATTGGGAATGAAAGAATCAGATGTAAAAACTTTTGTCATTGATATCGATGGAACGATTTGCACCCAGGACGGTGCAAATTATGAAAGCGCTCAACCCGAGATCAACTTTATCTCTGCTGTTAATAAATGTTTTGAAATGGGACATCGGATTGTTCTCTTCACTGCAAGAGGAAGCACAACGGGAATCGACTGGACCCAGCTTACAAGGACACAACTTGAGCTTTGGAAAGTGAGCTATTCAGAACTTCGATTAGGAAAACCTTTTGGGGACTATTACGTAGACGACAAAAATCTTTCTATTAGCGACTTTCTTGCCAAAATGGAGAATTTAGATGCTTGATAAAACAAATATGTATCTAGATCCTTTTTTACTCAAAGATGCTGAATCAGCATTCACAGCAATAGATCAACTTCGCGACCAACTAGAAAATTACTCTTTAGAACATCTTCAAATCAAAAGTGGAGTGTATTTGTGGGGAACTGAAGAAGTGGCAAGAAGAGTGTCGACACTTTTGGAAGAGTTATCCATACCCATTATTGGGATTATCGACTCTAACCCAGCAAAAGAAGGAAAGATTTTTTTGGGTCATGAGATCCAGCGCCCAAGAGAAGTAGCAGCACCAGTTGTTATTTGTTCCTACAATCAACCTTCTCACTTAGAGGAGGCTAAGAAATTAATCGGTGATCACGCAATTGCGGCTTGGGAGTTACTGGTACTCTCGAAAAGTAAGACGCACCTTCCATGGAATAACTTACGAACCCCTTCAGATTTAAGCGAGTCTGAAAAAAAGCAATTAATCCAAGTTGGAAATAGGTGTTCAAATGACACTGTGGCAGAATATTGGCGCCAAGTGGCTGCTCGACATTTTGTATCAATCTTGAGTAGAAACCAAATAGGAAGTTACTCGATAGATTATGAATACTTCGTCCCAGGAATTGCTGAGACTACAAATGAGTCGGTATTCCTAGACCTTGGAGCCTACAATGGCGACACTATTCGCCGTTTTTTTGCACAGAGTATTGTCGGAGATGATAAAAGAATGGCGATAGCCGTAGAAGCCGACCGTTTCAACTACGAGCATTTGCTTAAAATGGCGACTGAAAATCCAAGAATTACCCCGATAAATGCAGCAATAGATAAAAACTCTGGAATCATTCCCTTTACGCAAATAGAAAACAGCATGGGTTCCTCTGCAATATTTTTTGAACCAAACACCATAGTTCCCGCTGTCACGGTAGATGAGATCGCATCTCACTATGGGTTTACACACGTAAAATTCGATATTGAAGGATTTGAACGTTTTGCACTTGAAGGGGCAAAAGAATCAATCTCAATAGGTAACGCTCTATGGTCTGTCGCGAGTTACCATATAGAAGATGATTTTTGGGTGATTCCCTCATTCTTCTCAACAGATTATGAAATGTCAGTGTCGCGTCATGCAGCTTTACCCTGGGATACCACCATGCATTTCTATCGTAAGAAGTAAAAGTGATCACAGAGGATTTTGAGCTTCAGATAGTTATCTTGACTAAAGGTGAGAGGTCTGAGATTCTCTCTAAGATTTCTTTTCTACAATCATTCTTTAAAGAATCTAAGACTTCTTACTCTATTTCAGTCTCTTTAAACGCAGATCCAGAAAATCCGCCACTACCTTCACTTAAGAATCAATTAATCGAGATGAACACCAGGGTCATTGAACAAAAGAAATTCATAGATTCCGTTGAAGAGCACATGCTAACCTGCTATAAAATGGCGAGAGGGTTTAACCCTAGTGCTTGGGTCTGGCTAATGGATGACAGTGATTTGTTTGATGCAGTCGAATTAGAAGCATTCCTACCAACTTTGACAAACGACTCTCTCGGGCTTGTTTTTTTGAATAATGGTTTCGTGACCCAATTTGGAAAAAAATCAGCGCCTAGAGTGTTTGCCCTTAATGAAAAAGCCGATCTAAGTTTGATTCTATTGAACTCAGGTTTAACCCAAGCACCGTCTAAACTCGGCGCTTGGGTAATCCGCGGAAATCTAATCACCGATTCCGCTCTTGAAACTTGGGAAACATGGAATGAAAAAACAATTTTATGGACTCATGCGTATTTTTATCTTCATATTGCTCTCAATAATGCAACAAAAACGCTTTTCTATAACGAATGCGTTGTTAATGCAATTCCAAATCCAACCGATACGGATCGACATACTAATTGGTTGAGCTGGCACAAAAGAAAAAACAAAATTTTTCAACAAGACTGGACTTTTGGACAACTTTATTTACTGAATTACTTTCTAAAGCATGGGAATCTAAGTCTAAAGCAAATAAAGCATATGACTGTCTCTTGTAGTCAAAGAGGTGTCATGCCACTTACAACTGACATTCTTTTTCGCATTATAGTCAATCAACTACCTTCGGCAGTATTCTCAAAAGAAGCCAGAATGTCACCTGAAGACGCAGCAGAATTTTTTGGATTTTTAGAAAAGTTGTTGCCTGAGGAGTCGGCGCTTTTGAATTCTGCAAAAGTAGTTTTTTCCAAAGAACCAGTTGATAGCTTTGAAAGATTGATTTGCTACAAGCGTGCCCTTTTTCTTTTTAACGAACATAGGCTTAATCCATGGCTCACATTTAAGAGGGCATCAACTCCTACGCACGATGTATATGAAAGGCAAACTGGTTTTTTCAGTCTTGAAAAAAATATAAACCCTAACTTGCTGTATCGCGATGCCAGTGAGTGGCAATTTGCTAATTCTAAATCAAGATTCGGTGTAGATTTACATGTGGTAATTAGAGAAAGTAAATTGGATGTTGAGGCATACATTTTAGAATCAAGAATGTTTAACATCTGGATCGATCAACATTTTCGTCCAGATATGAGAATGCCTCGACTACAAATTTTGATTATTCGCTTTAGTCTAAGTGAAAACTTCTTGCTTCGCAGATATGGCCTACGCGTTTACCGATTGGTGAAGCGATTTTTTTAGGGAATTATGGGCTCTAATTCATCTTTAAATTGAATTAATGCTTCCAGGGTGCGACCCCTTCGGCCCACATTTTTGACAGTAATTCATACTCTCTATAAGTATCCATTGATTGCCAAAAGCCTAAGTGTTTGTATGCGTTTAGTTTCCCCTTTTGTGCAAGTGATTGCATCGGTTCCTGTTCTAAAGTACAGAAATCATCGAGGTAGTTCCAAATTTCTTTTTCAAAGAGAAAATAACCACCATTGATCCACCCTTCAACTTTTGGTTTCTCCCTAAATGAAAGGACATTTTCTCCACTTAATTCAACGACTCCAAACCTATTGGTTGGATTAATGGTCGTCATAGTGGCGAGCTCTTTTCTTTCTGAGTGAAATTGAAAAAGCTTTTTTATGTCAACATCTGACAATCCATCCCCGTAGGTGCAAAGGAAAGGATATGTATCAATGTATTTCTTGATTCTGTTTAATCGACCACCTGTTCCTACTTCTGAACCACCTGTGTATGCAACCGTTACTTCCCAATCAACTTCATCATTATTTGTATGAATTCTAATTTCATTACGCCCAGATAAATCAACTGTAAAGTCATTACTCCTAATTCTGTAATTAGCAAAGTAATCCGCGACAACTTCTGCCCTATATCCCGTGCAGATGATAAATCTGTTTATACCTTGTACAGATAGGTGACTCATTAAATGCCACAGAATTGGTTTCCCGCCAACCTCAATCATTGGTTTGGGACGATTTTCTGTTTCCTCACGAATGCGGGTTCCTAAACCGCCGGCAAGCAAAATAGCCTGAGTGTTAGAATTCATTTTTCAAACCTGCCTCTTTTTGTCTAGGACGAAGCCAGACGGTACCGTCAATGGGCTTCTGATTACGCATGGCGAGTATTTTCAATTTCTTGTCGGCTCCTCTCTTTTTGACTTGGTCTTGTATTATTTTTCTATAGTACTCGTCATGGTGCATCAAGATAATAAAATCGACATCTAATATATCTTCGAGCTCTCCAGCTGGCTTCATTCCAAATATGTCTAGCTCCTTCTTTATAAATTGATCAATCCAATAACCATTTATAGTGATTTTATTTAACGCACGGATTAATGAAACCGAAGGAGATTCCCTTAAGTCGTCTGTCCCGTCCTTAAAGGCCATTCCAAGCACCAGAAACTTTTCGTCATCCGGGATTATGGATTCAACCCACTCGGAGGTCATCTCTACAATTCTTTGGTTGACAAGTACAACTCCATCTATGATTGATGAGGAATTTCCTGATTTAAACAAGCTGTGTTGAAGAGCTCTGAGGTCTTTTGGGAAACAAGACCCACCAAACCCAGGTCCAGGAATCATATATTGGATTAAACCAATTCTCCCTTGATCATTTGCGGAAAATCGTTTGTCTAAATGCCAACCGATTAAAACGTTTTCAGCTTGATAATCCGGATCTTGGTTGAAATTCGAAAACAACTCATTTGTAAAGCTTATGCAAGTGGCTAAAAAAGCATTTGAAATATACTTTATTGACTCTGCACTATAGGTAGTTGTGATAATCAATTCCTGCGACGTACTTCCCATTAAACTGGCTACAGTTTGTGCAATTTGGCTGGTGCGGGCGCCGATCACAATTCGATCAGGATAAAGAGCATCTTTTACTGCAGATCCTTCCCGTAGGAATTCTGGGATCATTAGTAACTCTAGATTTTCAGCAATCGCCATAGACTGAAACTCTCGAGTCGTTCCTGGAGTTACTGTGCTCTTGATCGCTACAAGAGAATTGGGCATCAGGCTTTTGTTGCATTTTGAAAGCGCGTCCGAAACGTAGCTTAGATCAATTGACCCATTGGGTAGTGATGGGGTACCCACTGTAATAAAAGTTAAGTCAGGTTGAATGTCCCAGTTGTACCGTTGCAATTGTTGACTTCCAAGGGCTTGATTCAACAGTTCTGTTAGTCCCTCTTCAAAAAAGGGTGTATCTCCTGCAAAAATCGTATCTAATTTCTCGTTATCAGTGTCCTCGAGAAAAACCGTAACTCCAGTTGATGCAAGAACGCAAGCCGTTGTTAGACCTACAAATCCAGCACCAATTACAAGAACTTTCATGAATCCAACTCACTGAAGTGAAGCAAAGAGCGTCCTATTCCCTCTTCTAATGAAACCGTAGCACGCCACCCCAATTCAAACATAATTTTGTCTGTCAATGGCAATCTTCTATTTGGATTATTTACGAGATAATCCTTTTCATCATGTTTCTGAAATACTACTTTTTGTTGCCACCCAAATGGTCTTGCCAATCGAGCGACCAAGTTCGCTAGGTCCAACATGTTTACTTCTGCTTCGGAATTTCCGATATTGTAAAGTTTCCAGCTCGCATTACTCAAAGTTATAACAAAAAGCGAAACAATAGCGTCTCGGATGTAGCAAAAAGACCTCGTTGGCTTTCCGTCACTATAAAGCACGATATTTGAATTAGTTTTGAATGATTTAAACATGTCTGGAAGTACTCTTCCGTCATCGATACGCATTCCAGGCCCATAGAAATTAAATGGTCGAGCAACAGAAATATCCATTTTGTATTTACTTGAGTAAATCCAACTTAAAGTTTCTAATACTCTCTTGCCTTCGTCATAACACGATCTTGGCCCGATACTCGAGACATTTCCTCGATAAGTTTCAGGAGTGGGAATATTTTCTGGCGTCGGATCACCATAAATTTCGCTCGAACTAATGAGAAGTATTTTGGCATTTGTTTTACGAGCATATTCTAGGGCATTAATAGTACCTAAATAATTTGATTGCAAAGTTTCCATGGGGAACTCGCGATAAAATATTGGTGAAGCGATGCTTGCCAAATGTATAATGTGTGTAAATTCGCCCAATTTAGGCCACGGTAAACTTACGTCGTGGAGCACATAAGTGACATTTTCGAAATACCATTCTCGCTTCTCACCACGAATTTGAGAGTCTAGGCAAACTATTTCACATTCAAAACCAACTTTCGTAGCTTCTCGAAGAACATTGAGAAATTGTGATCCTAGGAATCCCCCTGCTCCAGTAATTAACCATCGACTTTTCTTGGGAAATTCTCCATAGGTTAAAATAGATTGAAAAGCATGTGCTGCATCTTCAAGTTCAATTTGAGTAATGACAGACATTAAGATTTCTTAGCCAATTCCGTTATGGTTTTTATCATGTACTCTGTCATTTCGTTCGTGATTCCAGGAAAAACGCCAATCCAGAAAGTACTTTCAGTGACGATATTCGAGTTTGTTAATGAACCAACCACCCGATGGTTTATTCCTCTATAGGCCGGCTGACGTAATGCATTCCCGCCAAACAACAGGCGCGTTCCGATGCCGGCTTTTTCAAGTGCTTGGGTGAATTCAGACCGCTTTGGCATGCCTTTCTCCAAAGTTATGGCAAAACCAAACCAAGATGGATTGGAATTCGCGGTGATCTCAGGAAGAATCAAACCTTCAACGTCCTTTAGTCCATCTCGTAATCTTTGCCAATTATTTCTCCTGCTTTGCACAAAATTCTCTAGTCGCTTTATCTGCTCATTACCTATAGCCGCCTGCATATCAGTTGCCTTTAAGTTGTATCCGATATGACTATAGATGTACTTGTGATCATAACCAGGAGGTAAATCACCAAGTGAATGCTCGAAACGCTTTAAACATGTGTTATCGCACCCAGGAAGACACCAGCAATCTCTACCCCAATCCCTGAAGCTTTCAACAATTTTCTTAATCTTTGGTGACTTTCCCACGACCATGCCGCCTTCGCCCATGGTCATTTGATGCGCGGGATAAAAACTAAATGTGGCTAAATCACCGAAAGTACCCACTTTTTGTTCTCGGTATGTCGCCCCTAATGCATCACAACTATCTTCAATCAACCATAAGTCATTTTCATTTTTGAGTGACATCACTGTGTCAAGATCAAATGGATTTCCAAGAGTATGAGCCATGAAAATTGCACGAGTTTTTGGGCCAAGTGCATTCTTCAATGCCTCCGAATTAGCGTCATAGGTACCCAAATCAACATCAACAAATACAGGGATTAACCCATTTTGGATGATTGGGTTTAATGTAGTTGGAAATGCTGTGGCAGTGGTTATTACCTCGTCACCTGGCTTTAATCTTCGCTCGCCAAGTTGTTCGCTCGTAAGGGCGGAAACTGACAAAAGATTTGCAGAGGATCCGCTATTGCAGAGAGTCGCCCCCCTAACTCCAAGGAATTTCGAAAAGGTTCTCTCAAATTTCTCTGCCTCTGGTCCCGCCGTAAGCCAAAAATCTAATGACGTGCTGACAAGACTTTGAATTTCCTCGTATCCGTACACCTTTCCTGAGGAAGGAATATATGTTTTACCAGGCTCAAATGGTTTTACTTTATGGTGCTCTATTGAAAACTTTTTTACCAACTTCAAAATTTCTTGGCGCAATTCTTCAGAATCTTGCATGGATTCACCGCCCAATTTCGTAGTTAAATAACTAGGTGTAGTTTATCTGGATTATGTAGATTTCTATCAGTCATTCGAGGAAATTGAAACGCCTTTATGAAAAATGACCATTTGAAGTGTGTCAGGATTATCTTCTACTGTGGCTTGGGCCGGGATCGAACCGGCGACCTAACGATTTTCAGTCGTTCGCTCGTACCAACTGAGCTACCAAGCCAACAAAGATCTTGCTAGTAGTTGCCCACCAGTACGTATGGCAC
>Ga0164295_10002464_pt1 | contig 15202 bp, 13 predicted proteins | sample GEODES006metaG_FD_111798 | JGI IMG/M metagenome (GOLD analysis project Ga0164295, IMG submission 111798) | Oligotrophic lake water microbial communities from Sparkling Lake, Wisconsin, USA - GEODES006 metaG | ecosystem: Environmental > Aquatic > Freshwater > Lake | place: USA: Sparkling Lake...
CGAGGTACAGCCAGGGGCCGAATTGGTCACAACTTGTTTTTCCGGACCTTGGTGACAGGTCCGGGACGTGCGACGATCTGCCGGTGACACCGTCTGTAGCCGCGCCGGACCCCGGTGCCCCGACCACCACATGGCCGCAGGTCCTGGGCCGTTCGACCGCCGGATCTGAACTCGCCACGGGCCAGGCGGCCTGGGCGATGGACCAGATCATGACGGGGGCGGCCACACCCGCCCAGATCGCCGCCTTCGGCGTGTCGATGACGATGAAGCGCCCCACGGCCACCGAGGTGCGCGATCTGGCGGACACCATGCTCGGCTACGCCCTGCGGGTTCCCACCGATGTGATCGGCAACGACACCGTCGACATCGTGGGCACCGGCGGCGACGGCTCGAACACGGTGAACATTTCGACGATGGCCGCGATCGTGGTCGCCGCCGCCGGGGTGCCGGTGGTCAAGCACGGTAACCGCGCCGCATCGTCGCGCAGCGGCGGCGCCGACATGCTCGAAGCGCTCGGAGTCCGCATCGACCTCGGGCCGGAGCAGGTGGCGAGGTCCGTCGCCGAGGTGGGTATCGGGTTCTGTTTCGCTCCGGTATTCCACCCCTCTTACCGGTATGCGGGGCCACCGCGCCGTGAGATCGGCGTGCCCACCGTATTCAATCTGCTTGGGCCGCTTACCAATCCGGCACGTCCCAGGGCCGGATTAATCGGTTGCGCATTCAGTGATCTCGCCGAGGTGATGGCAGGGGTGTTTGCCGCTCGGGGTGCGAGTGTTCTAGTGGTGCATGGCGATGATGGCCTCGATGAGCTGACCACTACGACCACCAGCACCATGTGGCGGGTGCAGGCTGGCACCGTCGACACACTCACCTTCGATCCGCTCGGCTTCGGCTTTCCCCGCGCCCGGATCGAGGATCTTGTCGGCGGAGACGCCGAGGCCAACGCCGAACAGGCGCGCAGGGTGTTCGCCGGAGTATCCGGGGCGGTGCGCGACGCCGTCGTGCTCAACGCGGCGGGGGCGATGGTCGCCCACGCGGGGCTATCCAGCCATGCCGAATGGCTGCCGTCCTGGGAGATTTCCCTGAGTCGTGCCGCCGAGGCGATCGACTCCCGATCGGCTGAGCGACTGCTCGAGCGCTGGATTGATGTGACGCGAGAGTTCTGACTCACCGCGTGGGTCAAGGAGTTCCGATGCGGCATGTTGGGCTGAGCGCGCCGTGGCAGCCCAGTCCAGCCAGGAGCCTGCGCAATATCGCGGCGAGGCGAAACCGCTTGTGGCACTGACGATCCGAACGCCAGGCGCCGCGAGCCAGCGGGCGATGAGGGAGGTCTCCTCGACCAGTGCGCCGCCAAGCGGAGCCGGTTGCGGCAACACCACCTGAGCGGCGCCGCGCAACATCTCGACAACGGGCATTGGCGGTACGTGGGCGCGTGCGCACCCCGCGCCGGCCAACTGGCCGTGTCGGACGATCGCCAGTTGCCAGCCGCCCTCGCCATCGGGTGCCGCGGCGACCAGTTCGGCCACCGATCCCAGTGCACGCAGCCGCTGGCCGCGCCACAGCACCTCGATAGTGGCAGCTGTCACGTCCCGGAGCCGGGCCGCGTTTTCATAGCGGGCCCGCTGCGCCAGTTCGGCGACCCCCTGCACCGCGGCTGCCAGCGCCCCGTCATCCAGTCCGTCGATCACCGCGGCCGCCCGCCGGGGCGCCTCCGCGTAATCCGATGCCGACGCCCCGCGGATCGCCGGGCACGGCGATACCTCCCGTTGCGGGCAGGCCGGTCCGTGTTCGCCACGGATTCCGATCCGGGTCGTGCAGGTTCGCACACCGGTGAACCGGGCGAGGAATCCGGCAGAGTCGATGGCCTCGGCGCGGGAGCGGAAGGGTCCGATTGCGCGCTCGGTGCGAGGTGCGCGCACCACGGACAGCCGGGGGAAGGCCTCGTCGGTGAGCGTCACCCACCACCACCGGTGCGGAAAGCGTGACCGGCGATTGTAGGGCGGCGCGTGCGCGGCCAGCAGGCGCAGTTCGCGCACGCCTGCCTCCAACGGGTGGGCGCATTCGACATGATCGACCGCCGCGGCGAGGCCCACCATCTCCTTGATCCGACCGCGGGGATCGGCCCCGGTGAAGTACTGACTCACCCGCCGCCGCAGATCGGTCGCCGTGCCGACATAGAGCACTTCGGTGCTCGGTCCGCGGAAGAGATACACCCCGGGCCGATGCGGAAGCCCCTTGGCCAGCAATCGTTTTCCGCGTTGGGCATTGGACACCGAGGGAAGATACGCACGCAGATCCTGGTAGGTCGCCACGCCCTGATTGCCCACCCGTTCGATCAACGCGTGCAGGACGTCGACGGTCGCGCGGGCATCATCGAGTGCCCGGTGAGTGGGCTCGGTGGCGGACCCGAACAATCGAGCCAGTGCCGACAGCCGAACGCTGGGCGCTTCCTCGCGGCTGAGGACCCGGCGCGCGAGCCGCACCGTGCACAGCACCGGGGGACTGGGCCATGGGATATCGCATTGCTCGGCCGCGGCCCGGAGAAAGCCGATATCGAATCCCGCGTTATGCGCCACCAGCACGGCGCCGTGGGCGAATTCCAGGAACATCGGCAACACGGCCGCGATGGTCGGGGCATCGCGCACCATCGCGGTGGTGATCCCCGTGAGTTCGACGATCTGCGGCGGGATAGTGCGCTGCGGGTCCACCAGGGTGGCGAACTCACCGATGACCTGTCCGCCGCGCACCTTGACTGCCCCGATCTCAGTGATCGCGTCCGATGAGCCGTCGACAGCGGCTTTGGCGCGCGATCCGGTGGTCTCGAGGTCGACGACGACGAATGTGGTGTCACGCAGCGATATCTCTGCGGCAGCATCGACGTCAGCGAAGCTCAGCTGGGGGTCTGTTCGAGAGCCGGCCACGGTTAACGACGGTAGGCACAACCACCGACAGGTGCTGCCCGCCACACCGACGGAGGAAAACTTGTCGGTAGTCGTCTCTAGCGTGCGAGTCAGCCCAGAAGTCGTGCAGAACATGAACAGGAAAGAGGACACCGATATGGACCAGGTCCCGACAGAACCGGGTGATCCGGTGATCATTGATTGCGACGACTGTGCGGTACGGGGTCCTGGTTGTAGAGACTGCGTGGTCAGCGTACTGCTGGGAGTGCCCGAAAGTTTGCTAGAAGATGAGCGTGCGGCATTGGAGGTGTTGGCCGAAGCCGGTCTGGCTCCTCGGCTACGGCTGGTTCCGGTGCGCCGCAACCCAGGCTCGGAGCTGGCCGGTTAGCCCTACAACTGGGCATACGGCCAGTTGCTGGTGTGACGTATGTGACTGATTTTTCCCTGAGACATTCGGTCGTAGGTTGGACAAAGCCGATGCCGTTTCGTAACCTTACCGAGACCTAAACGCATTTCGGCGAGTCGAGTCGACGCAGTCATAAGGATGCCAAATCTTGAAGTTTGACCGCACCTCCCTCTCCAAATCCAATGCTCAAAGACGGTTTGCCGCCGTGATTGCCGGCCTCACCGTCCTCGCCGGCGTCTGGACCACGCCGGCGTTTGCCGATCCAGCCGAAGATGCTGTCGCCAAGCTCAACGAACTCTCCCGGCAGGCCGAGCAGCTGACCGAGGACATGCATGCGGCACAACTGAATCTTGATCAGAAGGTGCAGGCCCAGGCCGAGGCGGAGACGGCGCACGACGCCGATCTGCGCGCCCTGGATTCCACCAAGGTGCAGTTGACGTCATATCAAGGCGCCGTCAATAAGTTAGCTGCGTCGGTGTACATGGGTGGACGCACCGACGGCCTGAACGCGATCCTGACCGTGAGCTCACCGCAGGGCTTGATCGACAAGATGGCCGTGCAGCGGGTGATGGGCACCGAGATGGCGGCCCAGATGCAGAATTTCCGCCATCTCAACGACGAGGCGGTCCGGATCGAAGCTGCCTCCGCCAAGTCTGCAGCCGAGGCCAAAGTAGCCGCCGACGAGGCTGCTGCAGTACGTGCTGATCTTCAGCGTAAACAGTCCCAGCTGCAGGTGCAGATCGTGGCGGTCAAGGCGCGCTACCAGTCGCTGACGCCCAATCAGCGGGCGGTGCTGGCCACACCGGCGCCTGTCCCACCGGAATTCCTGGCCTTGCCGGCACCGGAACCGGAAGCGGCGCCGTCCGATGGCATCCTCGCGCTGGCGGCCGTTCCATCGCCCAGTGCGGGCAGTAATGCCGGCGCCATCGCCGTGCAGGCGGCGCTTACCCGAATCGGCTCGCCGTATTCATGGGGTGCGGGCGGACCGAGCGCCTTTGACTGCTCCGGTCTGGTGCAGTGGTCCTTCCAGCAGGCCGGTGTGTTCCTGCCGCACTCAAGCTACGCCCTTGCCGCCGGCGGCCAACCCGTCTCGATGGACCAGATGCAGCCCGGCGATGTGATCGCCTACTACTCCGATGCTTCACATGTCGGCATGTACGTCGGTGACGGGATGATGGTGCACGCCTCTACCTTCGGCATTCCGGTTGCCGTCGTCCCGGTGAACAACGCCCCGATCTTCAACGTCCGTCGCTACTGAGTCGGCCGCACGCCGAATTCGACGATCTCGACTGCTGGGTGCAGTCCTGGTCGCCGAGTTCGTCGCCGCGTCGGTACTGATCGTCGGCGTCGGCGCCAGGATGTCTGCGCAGTCCGTATCGACGCTGCCTGTTTCTGTTGCCCCGGGTGAGACTTCCCCGGGCGAATCTGTCGTAGTCGGTGATGGCCGAACCGCGCGACTGGTCAGTCTCGGTGGTGCCCGCACGGATGCGCTGCTGACCCGTATCGGTGCCGATATCGGAGCGGCGGTCGACGCGGTTGAACGATTCTGGGGCACCGATTGGGGGCGCGGCGATTCCACCGAGATCACCATCGTGGCCACCGACTCCGACTCGCAGTTCGTCAACAATGCGCATCTGGATCAACAGGGGCAATGGGCCGATATCGCTGCGGTCTCGGTGGCCGACGAGGTGGATCTCGCCGAGCGCAGGACTGCCGGTCAGCGGATCGTCTTCGCCCCCGGCGCGGCGGCGATGACCGACAGTGGGCTCCGAATCGTGTTGGCGCATGAACTTTTTCATCTCGCAAGCCGCGCAGACACCGCCCTGGATGCCCCTCGGTGGCTCACCGAGGGTGTCGCAGATTTCGTGGCCCGACCGCCGTCGGAGATCCCCGCCGGGGCCGGCGCGGACCTGCCTTCAGATGCCGCACTGGACGTGAGCGGACCCGAGCGTGCGGCCGGCTACGACCGCGCCTGGTGGTTCGCCCGTTTCGTTGCCGACACCTACGGCACGGATGGGCTTCGCCGGCTGTATGTTGCGGCCTGCGGGCCCGGACACAGCGACGTGGCGGTTGCGATCGAGCGAGCTCTCGGCACCGACGTGGCCGGACTGCAGACCCGCTGGGCGCGCTGGCTGGCCGGAGAGCAACCGCGACGATGACACGAATACTGCTGGTGACCAATGATTTTCCGCCGCGCCGCGGCGGCATTCAGTCATATCTCGAACAGTTCGTTCAGCGGCTCACTGCCACCGGGCAACACGAGCTGACTGTCTACGCCCCGCGGTGGAAAGGCGCGCAGGATTATGACCGCACCGCGCCGTTCACGGTGGTGCGCCATCCCGGAACTCTGATGCTGCCCGAGCCGGGAGTGGACCGGCGCATGCGCACCCTGATTCGCGACCACGGTATCGAGACCGTGTGGTTCGGTGCCGCGGCACCACTGGCGCTGCTAGGTCCCCGAGCGCGCAGTGCCGGCGCAGCCCGCGTGGTGGCCAGCACTCACGGGCACGAGGTGGGGTGGTCGATGCTGCCGGTGGCCCGTGGCGCGCTGCGGCGCATCGGTGCGGATGCCGACGTCATCACCTTCGTGAGTCGCTATACCCGCGGCAGGTTTGCCTCGGCATTCGGTCCGGATGCCCGCCTTGAACATCTACCGCCGGGAGTCGACACGGACCGGTTTCAGCCGGACCCCCTTGCGGGTGCCCAGCTGCGCGCCCGCTATCGGCTCGGCGAACGGCCCGTGGTGGCGTGCGTTTCGCGACTTGTGCCACGCAAGGGTCAGGACATGCTGATCAAGGCGTGGCCCGATATTCGGCGCCGGGTTGATGGTGCCGCGCTGGTGATCGTAGGCGGTGGGCCGTACGCGGACACCCTGCACCGGCTGGCGCGCGACAGCGGGGTGGGCTCCGACGTGGTGTTCGCCGGCAGCGTGCCCGCCGCCGAACTGGCCGCCCACTATTCGATGGCCGATGTCTTCGCCATGCCGTGCCGAACCCGAGGCGCGGGTCTGGATGTGGAGGGCCTCGGCATCGTGTTCCTGGAGGCCTCGGCGACCGGGGTACCGGTGGTGGCCGGGTCCTCGGGAGGGGCGCCGGAGACCGTTCGCGATGGCGAGACCGGCCGTGTGGTGGACGGTCGCGTTCATGGGGAGATCGTCGAGGCGATCAGCGATCTGCTGGCAGATCCGGAACTGGCCCGTCGGATGGGGGTGGCCGGCCGACGCTGGATCAACCGGGACTGGAACTGGGACGTCCATACCGGGCGGCTGGCCGATCTGCTGCGGGTGCGCCTGGCTGAGCCCCTCGGATAGTGCGCCCCCGGGATATGTGAAGCTAGGGCCGTGAGCAGCATCCAGGTCGCAGACGAGACCTTCGTTGCCGCCAGCGCCACCGCTGTGGGCCAGGCGGTGGGGGACCGCGCCAGCTGGCGCCGATGGTTTCCAGACCTCTTTTGCGAAGTGGTCGAGGACCGAGCCGACAAGGGTGTGCGTTGGACGGTCACCGGTGCCCTTGCCGGCACCATGGAGATCTGGCTCGAGGCTGTGCTCGATGGCGTCGTCCTGCACTATTTCCTGCATGCCGAACCGCCCGGGCAACCGGCCACGATGAACCTGGCTGCGATGAACCACCAGCGCCGGGTTGCGGGCAAACGGATGGCCTTCGAGGTCAAGAACACCCTGGAGGCGTCACGACCGGTGGGCGCGCCGCCGACGGTTTGATAGCCGGTTACCTCGGGGTGCAAGGGGGTACGGTTTGTGTCCAGGTTGTGTCCCAACCTGACGGCGGTGACAGCGGTACCGCCCGTGTGTGAAAGCGATACGGGTGAAAGCGATGCGGACGAAAGCGATGGGGAAGCACTGACAGTGGCGGATAAGACGGCGCAGACCATCTACATCGACGCGGACCCGCGCACGGTCATGGACGTCATCGCCGATATCGGCTCCTACCCGGAGTGGGTGTCGGAGTACACCGAGGCCGAGGTGCTCGAGATTGACACCAAGGGCAACCCCAAAGTGGCCCGGCTGGTGCTGGAGGCAGCGGTCCTCAAGGACACCATGGTGCTCACGTATGAGTGGCCGGCCGATCGTCAGTCGGTGCGCTGGTCGCTGGTGTCCAGCTCATTGCTCAAGGCGCTGGACGGTGTCTACATCCTCACCCCCAGTGGTTCGGGAACCGATGTCACCTATGAACTGTCGGTGGATCTGATGGTCCCGATGATCGGTCTGCTTAAACGCAAAGCCGAGCGCAGACTGACCGATACCGCGTTGAAGGATTTGAAGAAGCGGGTCGAGGGCTGAGTGGAACCCGGTGACATCGCTTCCGCTGATGCGGGCCTGTCCTCAGGGGCCCGGATCAGTTTCTTCGTCGGTAAAGGCGGTGTCGGCAAATCGACGTTGGCCTCGGCGACGGCGGTGCGAGCCGCACTGAGCGGTCAGAACGTTTTGGTGGTGTCGACCGACCAGGCCCACTCCTTGGGCGATGTCCTCGGTGTGCCGGTGCCACCCAGCGCTGGCGGCGAGCCGGTTCGTATCCTCACTGAGGAGCGTGGCGGCGACACCGGCGGCGGATGCCTCGATGCCGTGGCTCTGGACACACTGGCGCTACTGGAGTCTGCGTGGTGCCCGGCCGCCGCTGTCCTGGCAGCACGATTCCCCGATTCGGATATCAAAGACGTTGCGGCCGAGGAACTGTGCGCGATGCCTGGCATCCAGGAGGTCTTGGGTCTGCGGACCGTCGCTCAACTGGCGGGTTCCGGCCGATGGGATTACATCGTTGTGGACTGTGCGTCGACCGCGGACGCACTGCGCATGCTGACCCTGCCCGCGGCCTTCGCGATGTATGCCGAGCGGTGCTGGCCGCGCCATCGTCGGCTCAGCACCGCCGTCGAGGATGTGCGAACAGCCGCCGCCGTTACCCTCGTCGAGGCCGTCAGTGCGGGTGTTGAATCACTGTCGGCGTTGTTGACCGACGGCGAACGGGTGAGCGCGCACCTAGTGCTCACGCCCGAGCGGGTCGTGGCGGCTGAAGCCGTGAGAACGCTGGGCTCGCTCGCACTGATGGGTGTGCGGGTTGATGAGTTGATCGTGAATCAGGTTCTTTTCCAGGATGATTCATACGAATATCGGAACCTTCCCGACCACCCGGCCTTCGACTGGTACGCGGCGCGAATCTCGGAGCAGAAATCGGTGCTGGATGAGCTCGCCGATATGATCGGTGGCTTGCAACTGGTGTTGACGCCTCACTTCGCCGGAGAGCCGATCGGCCCGAAGGCTTTGGGCCAACTGCTCGACGAGGCACGGAGCAGAAACGGTGCGGCGCCACCTGGACCGCTCAAGCCGGTGGTTGATCGCGAGTCGGGATCGGGATTGGACGCGATCTATCGCATGCGGCTGGATCTGCCCCGACTCGACGCGGGCGCGCTCCGCCTCGGCCGGGTCGGTGACGATCTGATCATCGGTGTCGCCGATCTGCGACGCCGGGTGCGTTTGGCGCCCGTGTTGCGGCGCTGCATTGTCACGCAGGCGACATTGCACGGCAGCGAATTGACGGTGCGATTCCGGCCCAACCCCGACGTGTGGCCCGGATGAGCACGCCACACTCTGATATCGGTCCCGAGTTGCGCCGACTCGCCCAGGTGATCCTTGATCGGCTGGACCCGGCTGTTCGGGCGGCGGCCACGATGGCCACCGAGACGCTCAGCGGCCCCGGCCGCTGCCAGCAGGTCTGGTGCCCGGTGTGCGCTCTGGCTGCGCTGGTCAGCGGTGAACAGCACCCCCTGCTGACAGTTATCGCCGATCACAGCGTGGCGCTGATGGCGGTGATCCGGACGATGGCCGCCGATCCGCCGGCCGCAGGGTACGGGGATCCACCACCGCCGGACGAGCCCGGCGGTCCCGATCCGGTGGCCACCAACGGCCGCTACCAAGACATCCCCGTCATCATCGAGCCCATCGTTGAGTCCACCGTCGAGGAGTCAACGGCGCCTGTGGATTGGCCGTGAACGCACTCGTCGTGTAGCCCCGCCGCCCACCTGGTCGGTACAGTGAGGCCACAGGTAAGCAGGGGTCACCAGGGAGGAGGGTCTATGTGGTATTGGCTTTGCAAGTACATCTTCATGGGTCCTCCGTTGGCATTGCTCGGACGGCCGAAAGTCGAAGGCCTGGAACATATTCCCAGTTCGGGACCGGCGATCCTGGCCAGCAACCACCTTGCCGTGGCGGATAGCTTCTTCCTCCCACTGGTGGTCAGTCGACGAATCACCTTCCTGGCCAAGTCGGAGTACTTCACCGGTACGGGACTCAAGGGCACGCTCAAACGCTGGTTCTTCACTGCGGCCGGCCAGGTACCGATTGATCGCTCCGACTCCGACGCCGCTCAGGCCGCCCTCGAGACCGCCCAACGACTACTGGCCGAGGACAAGCTGCTAGGTATGTACCCGGAGGGCACCCGGTCGCCCGACGGTCGGCTCTACAAGGGCAAGAGCGGTCTGGCGAGGCTGGCTCTGGAGACCGGCGTACCGGTAATTCCGGTCGCGATGATCGGAACCGACGTCGTCAATCCGCCGGGGTCCAAAATGTGGCGGTTCGGCCGGGTCACCGTGAAATTCGGCAAGCCGATGGATTTCTCCCGGTTCGACGGACTCGCCGGTAACCGTTTTATCGAGCGGGCCGTCATCGACGAGGTCATGTACGAACTGATGAACCTGTCCGGTCAGGAGTACGTCGACATCTACGCGGCGACGCTGAAGAAGACGGGCGCCCCCGTCACGCGGGACGTACCAGGTCCGCCAGCGGCGCGGATTCCTGAGACGGCCGCAGGCTAGCGGCCGGGCGGTCGGCCATTGCCAGGCCTGCGACGGCGATAACCGCGAGCGCCCACCACACATACGACATCCCGAACAACTGGCGCCACCACGCGGCGGCAGCCTCCCGGTGTTCGGGCAGCAATTCGATCGGTGGCCACACCATCAGCGCCAGGCCGACCGCGCCGACCACACCCAGCGCGCCGCTGCGATAGCGATAGGCCAGCACCGCGGTCACGATGATCGTGGGCAGCGCCCACACCCAGTGATGTGACCACGACACCGGCGACACCACCAGGCCGAACATGGCCACACACATCACAGCCAGCGTCGACTCCCCGGCGGCCAGGATCCGGCGCACCGACCAGACGGTCAGACCCAGGACGGCGACACAGGCCAGCGTCCACACCACGAATTGAGTGCTCTGTCCTAGTTCCAATCGGGCCAACGCCCCGGCAGCGTTCTGATTGGTGTTCAAGGTTGCGGTGCCGATGCGGTCGGTATGCCGCACGGTCGAGGTCCAGTACTCCCACGAGTCATCCCAGGCCAGCACAAACCCGATCAGGGTCGCCACCACGAACGCGCCCAGCGCGGTCAGCGCCGCGCGGATGTCCCGGCGCAGAAGGAAGTACAGCAGGAACACCGCGGGTGTCAGCTTCAGCGCGATCGCGACACCCAGCAGTAGCCCTCGCGGCCACGGCGTGCGGCGGGGCACGCAATCGGCAATCACCAGGGTCATCAGCACAACGTTGACCTGGCCGAAGGAGAAGTTCGCCTGGATCGGCTCGAACCACAGCACCGAGACTGCGACCAGACCGGCGGCCAGCCACCCGCGTCGCAGCCAATCGGGACCGACAGTGGATTCGCCCGGCACCTGCAGGCGGGTCAGCACGATCCAGACCGACACCACCAGCAACACGCAGGTGATCACCGTGACCGCCAGGCTGGCCACCGGAAGTGACACCAGCGCCAAGGGGCTGAACACGACGGCCGCCAGTGGCGGGTAGGTGAAGGGAAGATCCAATCCGCCCTGGGTGCGGAAGATAGCCCCGTCGGCATACAGCGGACGGCCCCCCAACCAGGCCTGCCCGCCCATCCGGTAAACGTCGGTATCGATTAAATAGGGCAGCTGCCGAAAGAGATGCCAACACCCGTAGCCGACAACGACGCCGATACCGGCGGCGACGAGGGCTTCGAAGACCCGCCGGACAGTGCTCATCTCCCCACCAGGGTATCCGGAAGACGCCATCAGGCGGGTGTGGGCGTAAGTTTCCTAGGCGTGCCGTCAGCCCTGCACTTCGATGTCATCGCCCCGGGACGGGTGCCACTGATGTGGTGCTTGATCGCGTTCATCCTCACTTTTTTTGTAACCCGGACCATTACCCGCTACATCCGTGCGACGGCCGGCCGGACCGGACCGCGCAAGTGGTGGCAGCCGCACAACATTTCGGTCTCCTCGAAGGATGGCGGCAGCGGCGGCGGGGTACATATCCACCACGCGGTGTTCGGGGTGATCCTGTCGCTGACATCCGGGGTCGCCATGGTGACCATGGCGCAGGACGGCACCCGCCATCAGTTCACCGCGGCGGCCATCATCTTCGGAATCGGCGCCGCCCTCGTGCTCGATGAGTTCGCCTTGATCCTCCATCTTGAGGACGTGTACTGGACCGAGGACGGACGTACGTCCGTCGACGCGGTCTTCGTCGCGGTCGCGGTGGCCGGCCTGCTGATCATGGGTTTCAACCCGCTGTCGTTCTTCGATATCGGCATCTGGCGGGACAACACCTCGGTGCTGGCCCGGGTGACCGTGGTGGTGATGGCCTTGTTCACTCTGGCACTCGCGGTCGTTGTCCTGCTCAAGGGCAAGTTGTGGACCGGCCTGGTGGGCATGTTCATCACTCCACTGCTGTTTGTCGGAGCCATTCGCCTGGCTCGCCCGCATGCTCCCTGGGCGCGCTGGTACTACCAGGACAAACCACGCAAGATGCATCGTTCGATGGAACGCGAACGTTACCTACGCCGACCGTTCGTTCAGGCCAATCTGTGGTTGCAACATGTGATCGCCGGCGAGCCACGGTTCCCGGCTAACTCAGAGGTCGACGCTGAACTCGACCGCGAGATCCACGCCGCACCGCCGCCGGTGAAACACAGCACGCAACCGGCTGTGGCCCAATCTTCCGTCACGGCCGGGGGAGCCCAATCTTCCGTCACGGCCGCGGGAGCCCAATCCTCCGTCACGGCCGGGGGAACCCAATCCTCCGTCACAGCCGGGGGATAGGCACCCGCGATGCGGTACTTCTATGACACCGAGTTCATCGACAACGGGCGGATCATCGACCTGATTTCCATCGGTGTCGTCGCGGCGGACGGCCGGGAGTACTACGCGGTGTCCACCGAGTTCGATCCGGAGTCGGCCGGCCGGTGGGTGCGCACCCACGTCCTGCCTAAACTACCGTCCCCGGCGTCGCCGGCGTGGCGCTCGCGGCGCCAGATCCGGGAGGATCTCGAAGACTTCCTTGGTGTCGACGGCGACGAGCCGATTGAGCTGTGGGCCTGGGTCGGCGCCTACGACCACGTCGCCCTGTGCCAGCTGTGGGGGCCGATGACCAGTCTGCCGCCGCAGATCCCGCGCTTCACCCGGGAGTTGCGCCAGGTGTGGGAGGACCGCGGATCCCCGCGGATGCCGCCGCGGCCGTCCGACACCCACGACGCCCTGGTGGACGCCCGGCATAATCGCCGCCGCTTCGAGCTGATGGCGACGGGTATCGATCTCGGCCCAGACCCCGCGCAACCGCCTTCGGCCCAGGTAGGCCGCACTGCCAGTGGTGATGCCCCAGGTTAGGGCCCGGTTAAGATAACCGGGTGAACTGGACCGTTGACGTACCGATCGAGCAGCTGCCGTCGCTGCCGCCGCTGCCGGCCGACCTGCGTGAACGGCTGAATGCCGCGCTGAGCAAACCTGCCGCGCAGCAGCCCAGTTGGGACGCCGAGCAGGCCAAGGCGATGCGCACCGTGCTGGAAAGCGTGCCCCCGGTCACCGTCGCCTCCGAGATCGAGAAGCTCTCCGGCCAACTCGCGGCGGTCGCCCGCGGCGAGGCCTTCCTGCTGCAGGGTGGCGATTGCGCAGAGACCTTCGCCGATAACACCGAGCCGCATATCCGAGCCAACATCCGGACCCTGTTGCAGATGGCGGTGGTGCTGACCTATGGCGCCAGCCTTCCGGTGGTCAAAGTGGCCCGGATCGCGGGCCAGTACGCCAAACCGCGCTCATCGGATATCGACTCCCTCGGGCTGAGGTCCTATCGCGGTGACATGGTCAACGGGTTCGCCCCCGATGCGTCGGTGCGTGATCACGACCCGTCACGTTTAGTGCGCGCCTACGCCAACGCCAGTGCCGCGATGAATCTGGTTCGGGCACTGACCTCCTCTGGGCTGGCGTCGCTGCACCTGGTGCATGACTGGAACCGGGAGTTCGTCCGCACCTCACCCGCGGGTGCACGGTACGAAGCCCTGGCGGGAGAGATCGACCGCGGGATGCGTTTCATGGCCGCCTGTGGTGTCAATGACCGCAACCTCGATACCGCGGAGATCTACGCCAGCCACGAGGCTCTGGTCCTCGACTACGAGCGGGCCATGCTGCGGCTCTCCGAGGAGTTCGGAGAACCCCGGCTCTACGATCTGTCGGCGCACTACGTCTGGATCGGGGAGCGGACCCGCCAGCTCGACGGTGCACATATCGCCTTCGCCGAGGTGATCGCGAATCCGATCGGTGTGAAGATCGGCCCCTCCATGACGCCGGAACTCGCCGTGGAGTACGTCGAACGCCTCGACCCGCAGAACAAGCCGGGCCGGCTCACACTCGTCACCCGCCTCGGCAATCACAAGGTGCGCGATCTGCTGCCGCCGATCATCGAGAAGGTCCAGGCGACCGGTCACCAGGTGATCTGGCAGTGCGACCCGATGCACGGAAACACCCACGAGTCGTCCACCGGATACAAGACCCGTCACTTCGATCGCATCGTCGACGAGGTTCAGGGATTCTTCGAAGTGCATCGGGCACTGGGCACCCACCCGGGCGGTATTCACGTCGAGATCACCGGGGAGAATGTCACCGAGTGCCTCGGTGGCGCTCAGGACATCTCCGACACCGACCTGTCCGGCCGCTACGAAACCGCATGCGACCCGCGGTTGAACACCCAGCAGAGCCTGGAATTGGCGTTCTTAGTCGCGGAGATGCTGCGCGAATAAGCATCAGAGATGCTGCGCGAATTAGCATCAGAGATGCTGCGCGAATAAGCATCACCGGAGGTGCTGCGCGATTCATACTCAGGCGGGGTGCGAGGATCGTCGACAGCCCGTTGTGAAGGAGACAACCGTGGGATCTTCCCCCGCTGCGCCGCCGGACCTGATTGAGGAGGTGCGCGGCGACGTCACATTCGTCCGCACCGATCCGAACCTTCCGCCGGTCGCCATCATCGACCGCTCGCCTATCACCACACGGCACAAGCTGATCTTCGGGGCCATTGCCGTGCTCGGCGCCGTGGCGTGGGCAATGATCGCCTTCCTGCGCGGCGAGACCGTCAACGCCGTGTGGTTCGTCCTCGCTGCAATCTGCACCTACGTCATCGGATTCCGCTTCTACGCGCGGCTGATCGAGATGAAGATCGTCCGCCCGCGCGACGACCACGCGACTCCGGCAGAGATCTACGAGAACGGCACCGACTACATGCCCACCGACCGGCGGGTGCTGTTCGGCCACCATTTCGCCGCGATCGCCGGGGCCGGTCCCCTGGTGGGCCCCGTGCTGGCCACCCAGATGGGATATCTGCCGGGCACCATCTGGATCATCATCGGCGCGGTGCTGGCCGGTTGCGTGCAGGACTATCTGGTGCTCGCGATTTCAACCCGCCGACGGGGGCGCTCGCTCGGTCAGATGGCACGCGACGAACTCGGCACGGTGGGCGGAACCGCGGCGATCGTCGGGGTGCTGGTCATCATGGTGATCCTCTTGGCGGTGCTGGGCCTGGTGGTGGTCAACGCGCTCGCCGAGAGTCCCTGGGGCGTGTTCTCCATCGCGATGACGATCCCGATCGCC
>Ga0164295_10002466_pt1 | contig 15196 bp, 15 predicted proteins | sample GEODES006metaG_FD_111798 | JGI IMG/M metagenome (GOLD analysis project Ga0164295, IMG submission 111798) | Oligotrophic lake water microbial communities from Sparkling Lake, Wisconsin, USA - GEODES006 metaG | ecosystem: Environmental > Aquatic > Freshwater > Lake | place: USA: Sparkling Lake...
GCTCGGCAGCATCCTGAAAGCCGCCGGCCTGCGCGATGGCGCGCGCTACATCGTCTTCCTGTGCGCCGACGATTATGGCGGCGAAGCGTCCAAAGGCGGCCTGCAATCCGCCAGCCGCTATTATGAAAGCGTGGACCTCGTCGACGCCTTCCACCCGCAAACCATATTGGCCCACCACCTCAACAACCAGCCGCTGGACGCCGGCCACGGCGCCCCCATCCGCCTGCGCGTCGAGCGCCAATTGGGGTACAAGCAGGCCAAATATCTGATGCAGATCCTCGCCGTCGACAGCCTCGCCCCGTTCGGCAGCGGCAAGGGCGGTTACTGGCCGGACCGTGGCTATGAATGGTACGCGGGGATCTGACGGCTCAGCGCGCGCCGGCCAGCCCTGACAGGCCCAATGGTTCGTAATCGCCGATTGCCAACTGCTCGAACACGCCGAGGCCGCTCTCGCCATCCGGCCCATGCACGCGGCACAGCATCTGCACATGCAGATTGTCGGGCCGCGCCGGATCGGTGCCGGCAAGGTCGATCGCCTCGCGCTCCACCGCCAGCAGGCCATGATCGAGACCGTGGCCCCAGCGCGGCGAGGTATAGCCAAGGCCCCGCATCTGGAACCGTCTGATCGGTTCCAGCCGGAATCTTTCCCCGCCGACCGAAAGCACGCTGGGCGCCGGCCAGCGCGTGCCTGGTGCGAGCCCGGTGTCCATGCGCGGTTCGTGATGCTCGATGAAGCCATCCGCGCCGCAGCCATCGGGCGCGACCACGGCGCGCGTGTTCCACGCCCGGCCATCAGCATGCGCGTTCAGGTGAAAGAACAGGCTGCGCCGCGGCATGTTGATCGGCGTCCACTGCCAGAAAAACTGCGGCACGCCGCCGCTGAACTGCGCATCGGGCGCACCGACCGGGCGCACACCCCAACTGCGATCGCGGGTGCCCACGCTGCCGGCGGCCAGCGGCGCGTGCGCACCATCGATCGCGATCCAGCCTTCATAATGGCCGTTCTGGGTGAGGCGGGTGTAATCCATGATCGTGCGCGGCCCGACGCGCCATGTGAAGCGCGGCTCGGCGATCGGAAACGACCGACCGGCAAAGACGATGTCGGCAGCAAGGCCTTCGCCATCGACGATCACGCGCAGGCGTTTCAGCGGTTCGACCACTTCGATCCGGATCGGCCCACAGGCGAGGTCCATCCGCTCCATGCCCAGCTTGCGGCTGGCGTGCAGGCAATGCTGCACCCCGTCCTTCACCACGCAGAAATGTGCATCTGCAACATCCAGATGCGGATAGATGCCGAAGGCGACCGCGAAGAAACTGCTGCCATCAGGTGCATAGCCGTTGAAGAAATAGCGATCATAGAAATTGCGGTCCGTGCCCGCGAAGGCGACCGGATCGGGTGTCTGGTGGATCGGATAATCGTCGCCGCGGCTCAGTGCCATCACATCAACCCTTCTTCATCAGCGCGATGCTGCCATGTTCCAGGCACAGCGCGCAGGCGCCGCGCGCCATGGACAGGAAATTGGCATCACCGCGTTCGGTGCGCACAACGAAGGCGCTGCTGAACACGGCGGTGGACACCCCGTGCAGGCCGCCCAGCACATAATCATCCCAAATCGCATCGATGCCCAGCGGCACACCGCGCCCGGTCATTTCCGCACAATAAAGCGCCAGCAGTTCGCGTTCATGGGCGCGGCGCAAAATGTCGCCGATCCCGCAGCCCAGAAAATAGGCGACATCGGTCAACCCGGTGCCGATCGCCAGCGTCTGCCAGTCGAGCACGGCGACGGCTTCGGCCCCGCCCTGGATATCGAACATCATGTTGTCGAGCCGGAAATCGCCGTGGACCAGACTGGTTCTTGGCGGCGTCCGGTGGTTCGTGGCCATGATCTCGGCCAGTTCCTCGCACAAATTCATGTATTCGGGTTCGAGCAGTTCACGATAGCGTTCGCGAAACACCGCCTGCGCCTTGGGGTAAAGCGCCCTGACCTGCGCGGCCGCATCGGGATCGGGTTGCAGCCAGGCAAGATCGAGGACGGCCGGATTGTGCCAGCTCGGCGCGTGCAGGCGGGCCGCCTGCTGCACCACCGCCCGGGCATCGGCCAGCGTGCAGCCGGCAATCTGGTTGCCACCGCGCGCCGGCCCCAGATCCTCGAACAGCAGGAAAAAGCATGTCCCGTCCGCATCCATGTCGCTGAACAACGCTTTGGGCGTGCGGATCGGCAACTGTGCAGCCAGCGCCTGGTAGAACCGCACTTCGCGCGCATACAGGCCAAGCATGGCGGCCGTGCCGCGGCTCGTTGGATCGGCGGCGGCAAATTTGCCGGCCAGCGTCGTCGGCCCCAGGCCATCCGAAAAATCGAGGGTAAACCGCACGCTGTCGCCGACCTGGCCGGTGCCGATCTTCTCCCACCGCCAGCGTTCCGGCGCCCGGCCCAAAATCGCGGCCCACCAGTCCGATGTGATCTCGTCCGGATGCGCCGGAAACCCGCTCATCTTGCCGTCTCCCCGGCAAGCGATAGGCAGCGCGGCGGATGGCGGCAATGGCCTTTCCGGCTGGCGGCGCCGATCACTGCCACAAGCATCAGGGGAAAGGGCGGCAGCGTGGCAACAACCCGGCTGGCCTGGGCGCTTTTCAGGCCGGCGGGATTTCGCCCAGGGCGGCCGGGTCGAGATCAATCTGTTCGCGGATGATGGTGTCCGCGCCGGACATCATGTCGCCGCTGATCAACTGCAGATCGAGCCGTTCGGCATCGCGGCGGCGATATTCGGTTTCGATGGTGTCGATCTGCGTGGCGGGCGTGCCGATGGTGGCCAGCACGTCGCGGCCCATGGCGACGGCGCTTTCCAGCGTCTCACGGGTCACATGCTCCACACCGGCCTGGCGCAGGGCGATGGTGTGCATGCGATCAAAGGCGCGCGCGATGATCGGCAGATCGGGCCATTGCGCGCGGATGGGTTCCAGCACCAGCTTCGGATCCCACGCGCCATCGATGGCAAACACCAGCGCGCTGGCGCGATCGACGCCGGCAGTGCGCAAGATGTCCAGCCTGGTGCCGTCGCCCCAGAACACCTTGTTGCCAAAGCGGCTCGACACGTCGATCAGTTCGGCATCCAGATCGATGGCGGTGATGTCCACCCCGCGCGCGCGCAGCATCTGGGCGATCACCTGGCCCACCCGGCCGCTGCCGACCAGCACGACATGGCCGCCATGGTCGGCAGTGCCGGCCGATTCCGGGCCATCGCGGCTGCCGGGATCATCCTTCACGGCAAAGGCCTGCCCAGCCAGCCGGAACAGCAGCGGCGTGAGCGCCATCGAGCAGGTGACCACCGCGCCGAACAGTTGCGCCGCCGAATGGCTGATCAGCAGGCCGCGTTCGGCTTCGGCAAACAGCACGAAGCCGAACTCGCCGCCCTGCGCCAGCAGCACGCCCATCTTGAGGGCCTGGCGCCAACCAGTGCCAAAGCTGCGGGCCAGGCCGGCGATCACGGCGGTCTTCAGCGCCAGCACGCCCACCACCAGCGCCGCGATCAGGCTCCAGTTGGCTGCCACCACCGCCAAATCGAGGCTCATGCCGATGGCGATGAAGAACAGGCCGAGCATGAGGCCGCGGAACGGTTCAATATCGGCCTCCAGCGCATGGCGGTACGGCGATTCGGCGAGCATGACGCCGGCGACGAACGCGCCAAGCGCCATGGAAAGCCCCAGGCTGGCCATCAACAGCGCACTGCCCAGCACGCTTAGCAGGGCGGCAGCCACGAACGCCTCACGCGCGCCCAGCGTGCCGATGATGCGGAACAGGCGCGGCAACACCCAGCGCCCCACCGCCACCAGAAATGCCAGCGCACCCAGGGTTTTGACGGCAACCAGCCAGCCCGGTTCGGGATCGATGCGCGGCGCTCGCGACAGGGCGGCCACGATGGTGAGCAGCGGCACGATGGCCAGATCCTGGAACAGCAGCATGGCAAAGCTGCGCTCCCCGAACGGCGTGGCCGCCAATTGCCGTTCGTTGAGCAGTTGCATGACCAGAGCGGTGGACGACAGGCCCAGCGGCAGGCCGACAACCAGCGCCGCTTCCCAGGTCAGGCTGGTGGTGACCAGCAGCAGGCCGGTAATCGCCAGGCCGCAAAGCAGCACCTGGGCCAGGCCCAGCCCGAAGATATCGCTGCGCAGCGCCCACAGCCGCGCCAGTTGCAGTTCCAGCCCGATCACGAACAACAGCAGCACAATGCCGAATTCGGCAAAATGCAGCGTCTGTTCGGCATTGCCGACCAGGCCAAGCAGCGACGGCCCGATCAATATGCCGGCCGCCAGATAGCCGAGCACGGCGCCCAGCCGGAACCGGATGAACAGCGGCACCAGCAGCACCGACGCCGCCAGATAGACAACGACATCGCGCAGCAGATTGGGCCCGGCCTCGGTCATGCCGCCGCCTGGCCGGCTGCGGCCAGCGCCGCCAGCACGGCATCCAGCGGTAACAGGATGGACGGGTGGCGGGCGCGATGCGCGCGGGCCGGGGCGAACATCTGCCAGCCATCGGGGGCTGCATCGGCGCGCTGGCCCAGAAAATCCGCCAGCCCGGCGCGAATTGCCGCCAATTGTGCCGCGTCCGCCCCCGGTGCCATCGCCGCCACCACCGCCGCCGAGGCCTGGCCCAGCGTGCAGGCCCGGCTGGCATCCAACCCCAGCGCCGCGATACGCCCCTGCCCATCCAGCGTGACATCGGCGACGATCTTGCTGCCGCACACCGGCGACACGCGCGCCGCGCTGCCATCGGCGGTGGCCAGGCGGGTCGCGACTTCACCCGCCAGTTTCAGGCGCAGGATCGCAGCGGAATAAAGCGTGTCGGCCATGGCACCCACTCTAATCGTTGCCGAGTGGGTCGGGATAGCGGCGAAATCGCACCGTGCCGTCGCGGTCGACTTCGACCAGTTCACCGGTGATGTCGCTGCCGGCGGCGATGATGGCATCCAGCACGGCGGCAAACAGGCGAAGTTGTTCGGCGGTGCCAACCGAGGGCAGGATCACCAGCAGGCCGGCATGCACATCGACCCCACGATACAGGCGCAGGAAGTCGCGGGCATTGTTGGTGACAAAGGTGAAATCACCGCCGATGATCTGCGGCCACAAGGCGCGATCCGACTGGCTGGTCAGCCCCAACCAGTTGATATGATGAGCCTCAAAACCCCGAGAAAAGGCTTCGGCTGCGAGCGCCGGTGACAGGCATTCATCGATCAACAGACGGATCAAAGCAGACCCTGCGCCTTGGCCCAACGCCGCACCGCATCGATGCCGCCCAATGGCATATAGGGATAGGCCACAACGATATCATAGTCGCTCTCGCCGGCCTTGATGCAGGCGACAATGGTTTCCGCCGGAATCCGCGTCCCGTGAATCACCGGCCAGCCGCCGAGGATTTCGGGATCTGACACGACCTCGACAAAACGCGGCGGCGGCGGGGCGGAGAGCTTGGTGGCCATGGCACTGCCTCTAGCAGAATTGCAAGGCGTTTGCACCCGTCAGGCCCGCCGCCAGGTCGTCCCGCCAGCGCTGTCTTCCACAGCAACGCCCTCCGCCGCCAGGGCATCGCGCAATCGATCCGATTCCGCCCAGTCGCGGGCCTGGCGCGCCGCCGTGCGCTGCGCCACCAGCGCATCGATGCGGGCCGCATCGGGATCGGCATGGCCCTTCGCGTCGGCGGCGCTGCGGCTGCGTTCCGGCGCGAGGCCGGGCAGGCCCAGAAACGCCAGCGCCCCCAGCAGCGCCTCGCGGTCGTGCTCCACGCCGGCAATCGCCGCCAGCGCCGCAGGCGTGTTGAGATCGTCCGACAGCGCCTCGATCACGGCCGGCGGCGGCGGCGGCCGCACCCCGCGCGGCACATCGCCCAACCGGCGCAGCCATTTGTCGAGCCGGCCGCGCATCTGGCCAAGCAGCGCCTCATCCCACAACAATGGCTGGCGATAATGCGCGCTGAGCAACGCCAGGCGCAGCTCGTCGCCCGACCAACCCGCCGCCGTCAACTCGCCCACGCTCTGCACATTGCCCAGCGACTTGGACATTTTCTCAGCCCCGCCGAAATTCAGGAAGCCGTTGTGCATCCAGATATTGGCCAGCGGCGCACCATCATGGGCGCAGGCGCTTTGCGCGCATTCATTCTCGTGGTGCGGGAAGGTCAGATCGATGCCGCCACCATGGATGTCGATGGTCTCGCCCAGGCTTTCCGCGATCATCGCCGAGCATTCGATGTGCCAACCCGGCCGCCCACGGCCCCACGGCGATGGCCAACCGGCCTGATCCTTGCTCGATGGCTTCCACAGCACGAAATCGGCGGCGTTGCGCTTGTAGGGCGCAATTTCGACGCGCGCGCCGGCGATCATTTCCTCCAGCGGGCGGCGCGACAGGCGGCCATAATCGGCATGGCTCGCCACATCGAACAGCACATGGCCCTCGGCGGCATAGGCATGGCCCTTGGCCACCAGCGTTTCGATCATCGCCACCATCGCCGGGATGCTGCCGGTGGCGTGCGGGTGCAGATCGGGGCGCTCCACCCCCAGCGTGGCGGCATCTTCCAGATACAGCGCTTCATAGCGCTGGGTGATCACCTCGATGCGGACGCCTTGGGCGCGCGCCTTGTCCATGATCTTGTCGTCGATGTCGGTGATGTTGCGGGCATAGACCAATTTGTCCGGGCCATAGATGTGCCGCAGCAGCCGTTGCAGCACGTCGAACACCACGGCGGGGCGGAAATTGCCGATATGGGCGCGGCCATAAACCGTCGGGCCGCAAACATACAGGGTCACCCGATCCGGATCGATCGGCACGAAATCCTGCTTGGCGCGGGCGGCGGTGTTGTAGAGGCGAAGGCTCATATGGCGGTGGATGGCGTGGTTTTCTCCTGCCGGTCAAGCAGGCTGTCGAGCGAACGACGTTCAGCGGGGGCGTAACCGGGCTCGGCATCCGGTTCGCCATCAGGGCCGAAGCCCGGCAGGCCGGCGTGCGGATTGTCGCTGCCGGCAGAGTCGTTCGGCGCCTGCTGTTGCCGCCACGCATCGCCAACATATCCGACCATGGCATTGGCCATCAACGCCAATGTAGGCGCTGTGCGTGCCTTGGCCAGCCACGCCGGGCGATCCGCTTTGCCAGGCAGGATCGTCAGCGTCAGGGTGAGCAGCAGGAAGGCCAGGCTGGCGACCAGGAAGCCCTTCACCAGGCCAAAGCCCAGCCCCAACATGCGATCGAACGGGCCGATCAGGCTGCCCTTGGCGCTGCTCGACAGAACGCTGCCGAGCAACTTCACCAGCAGCACCGCCAGCAGAAACGGCCCCAGCACGGCCGCCAGCGTGCCGAGCATCTCGCTGCCGCTGGCCTCCACAAACACCGCCCGTGCCGGGGCATAGACCATGCGCACCGCGACAAAGCCCGCCACCCACGCCGCCAGGCTGGCGACCTCGGCGATGAAGCCGCGCATCAGGCCAAATGCCGCCGTGGTGCCGACAATCAGCACGACCAGCCAATCAAATCCGGTAAGGGCAGCGAGTATTTCCATAGCGAAGTGCCTTACCCGAATGACACGGCCGCGCAAATGTCATTGCGGGCGGCCCAGGTGATCGACCAGCGCATTCAGCGTGGCGAATCCGCCCACCTGCATGGTGCCGGCGCCGCCGGTGCCAGCCGGCACGAATGCCCGGCCAAAGCCGAGCTTGGCCGCCTCCTTCAGCCGCAGCGACGCAAGGCCGGCGGGGCGCAATTCGCCGGACAGCGCCACTTCACCGAATGCCACCGCATCCACCGGCAGCGGCCGATCGGTGAGCGCCGAGACCAGCGCACAGGCCACCGCGAGATCGGCGGCGGGATCGGCAATGCGCAGGCCGCCAGCGACGTTCAGATAGACTTCGTGGCCGCCGAAGGCCAGGCCGCAGCGCGCCTCCAGCACCGCCAGCAGCATCGCCAGCCGGCCCGAATCCCAGCCGACCACCGCCCGGCGCGGCGTGGCGCCGGTCGGCACCCGCACCACCAGCGCCTGGATTTCGCACAGCACCGGCCGCGTGCCTTCCAGCCCGGCGAACACCACGGCGCCGGTCACGCTGTCCTGGCCTTCGCGTGCGGTCAGGAACAGGCTCGATGGGTTGGCGACCTCCTCCAGCCCATCGGCGCCCATGGCGAACACGCCGATCTCGTCGGTGCCGCCAAAGCGGTTCTTCACGGCGCGCAGGATGCGATACTGGTGGCTGCGCTCGCCTTCGAAATAAAGCACGGTATCGACCATATGCTCCAGCACGCGCGGGCCCGCCAACTGCCCGTCCTTCGTCACATGGCCGACCAGAATCAGCGCCGTGCCCGACAATTTGGCATAGCGGATCAGTTCCTGCGCCGACGCGCGCACCTGGGAAACCGTGCCCGGCGCGCCTTCCAGCGTGTCGCTGTGCATGGTCTGGATCGAATCGATGACCAGCATGCCCGGCGGCTGCGGCAGCGCCGTGAGCGTCGTGAGGATATCGCGCACATTGGTTTCGGCCGCCAGCGCGACATCGGCCTTGGCCAACCCCAGCCGGCGCGCGCGCAGCCGCACCTGATCGGCAGCTTCCTCGCCCGACACATAGGCGACCGCGGTGCCACCGCGCGCCATGCGCCCGGCGGCCTGCAGCAACAGGGTGGATTTGCCGATGCCGGGATCACCGCCGATCAACGTGACACTGCCCGCCACCAGCCCGCCGCCCAGCGCGCGATCAAGCTCGGTGATGCCGGTGGACAGCCGCGCCGGCAGGGCCACATCATCGGCCAGGCTTTCCAGCGCAATGCGCCGCCCGCCGGCCTGCAACGACTGTTTGGCGGCAAAGGGCGTGAACACCGGCGCGGCTTCTTCGGCCAGCGTGTTCCATTCCTTGCAATCGCCGCACTGCCCCGCCCAGCGCGACGACACCGCGCCGCACGCCTGGCAGACATAACGGGATTTGCCCTTGGCCATGGCACCTCACATATGGAACATAGGCGGAACAATAGGCAGAGGCTGGCCGCCCCGCAAGGGGCTTGGCAGGCTTGCCCAGTGTTTGCATGCCAACCCCGGTTCGCTAAAGCGCCGCAATGCACATCCGCCCCGCCACCCCGGCCGATCGCGCCGCCATCGCCGCCATCATCCTGCCGGCAATCCGCGCCGGCACCACCTTGACACAGGATCCCGCCATGTCGGAAGCCGACGCGATCGCCTATTGGCTGGCGCCGGACAAGAAGACGTTCGTGGCCGAGGCCGACGGCGCGATCGTGGGGACCTATTATATCCGCCGCAACCAGACCGGCGGCGGCAGTCATGTCTGCAATTGCGGTTATGTCACCGCTGCGGCCGCGGCCGGGCGGGGCGTGGCCCGCAGCATGTGCGCCCATTCGCTGGATCAGGCCCGTGCCCAAGGCTATCGCGCCATGCAGTTCAATTTCGTGGTGAGCACCAACGAACCGGCGGTGCATCTTTGGCAGTCGATGGGCTTTGCCATCGTCGGCCGCCTGCCCGGTGCCTTTGCCCATCCGCAGGCCGGCGATGTCGACGCCTATGTGATGTATCAGAAGCTCTGACCGGCTGTTGCATTGCGGCGCTGCGCCATGCCAGATGCGCGCATGAAACCTTGCATCGCCCTACCGCTCCTGCTGGCCACCGCACTGGCCACGCCCGCCATCGCCCAGCCCGCCAATCTGGCCGCCGCACATGCCAAGCTGGCGGCCGATTATGATACCACCATCGCCGAGCTGATCGAGCTCACCGAGATCCCGGCGCCGCCATTCAAGGAAAATGTGCGCGGGCTCCGCATGGCGGAAAAGTTCAAGGCGTTGGGCCTGACAGACGTGCATGTCGATGCGGTCGGCAATGTGATCGGCATCCGCCCCGGCAAGAATCGCACCGCCAAGGCGCTGATGGTCGCCGCCCACCTCGACACTGTTTTCCCGGAAGGCACCAGCACCAAGGTGCGCCGCGAAGGTGACACGCTGCACGCGCCGGGCATTGGCGACACCACGGTCACGCTGGCCGCGCTGCTGGCGTTCGTGCGCGCCATGGATGCCGGCAAGATCGTCACGCCGCGTGACATCATCTTCGTGGCGAATGTGGGGGAGGAAGGCCAGGGCGATCTGCGCGGCGTGCGCCATCTGTTTTCCGCCAGCCCGCTGAAGCCGCGCATCGGTGATTTCATCAGCTTCGATGGCAGCACGGTGGGGCGCATCACCAATGCCGGCGTCGGCTCGCGGCGCTATCGCGTCGCCTTCAAGGGGCCGGGTGGCCACAGCTATGGCGCGTTCGGCATCGTCAACCCGATGGTGGCAATGGCCGGCACGGTCAGCGGCCTTTACAAGATCGTGCCGCCCACGGATGTGAAGACGACCTATTCGGCGTCTACCGTCACCGGCGGCACGTCGGTGAACTCGATCCCCAACGAGATCACCATGGAGTTCGACATGCGCTCCGCCTCGCCGGCCAATCTGCAGGCGGTGGAAACGCAGTTCCTGAAACTGATCGCGGACAATGTCGCCGCCGAAAACGCCGCACGCGACACGCGTTTCGGCAAGATCAGCGCCGCGCCCGAACTGATCGGCGATCGTCCCGCCGGCACCACGCCCGCCACCGATCCGCTGATCACCACCGCCGCGCGCATCCTCGGCACCGGCGGCTACAGCAGCGAATTGGGCGCCAGCTCCACCGACAGCAACATCCCGATCAGCCTTGGCATTCCGGCCATCACGCTTTCGGCCGGCGGCGGCGGCTTTCGCGCCCATGCGCTGGATGAATATGTGAATGTCGAGCGCGGCGCCTTCGTGAAGGGCATCACCACGGCCTTCGACATCGTGGTCGCTGCCGCCGACATCAAGCGCTGAGCCTGGCAACCGCGCCCACCGGGGGAGAAGAGGCCGGGCGCGCACCCCAGAAAATCCGACGCTTGCCGACTGGTTACACCCCGTTACACTAGCTCCGCACAGGAGCATGCGTGCAAACCAAGGAATTGCGCCTCGCGTTGGTCTGTTACGGCGGGGTCAGCCTGGCGGTGTACATGCACGGCCTCACCAAGGAAGTGTGGAAGCTCACCCGCGCCTCCATGCGCCGGCATGCGCCGGATGCCGCCGACATGCCGCCGGCGCGCGACAGCGAGATTGTTTACCAGGCGCTGCTCGATGCCATTCCCGGCCTCGATCTGCGGGTGATCTGCGACATCGTCGCGGGGGCTTCGGCTGGCGGCATCAATGGCGTGCTGCTGGCGCGCGCGCTGGTGGAGGGGCATGATCTGGATGCCATCCGCGCGCTGTGGCTGGATGGCGCCGATTCCGATGTGCTGCTCGATCCGGCGGCGGCCTCGCGCAGCTTTTCCAAGCTTTGGGCGATCCCGCTGGTGTGGTGGGTGCGCCGGCGCGGGCTGGCAGCGGACGACAGGGCGCAAGTGCAGGCCCATGCCGAGGTGAAGCGCAAATTGTCCCGCCTGATGCGCAGCCGCTGGTTCAAGCCGCCCTTTTCAGGCGCGGCATTTTCGGGGCTGCTCGCCGATGCCTTCGCCGCCATGGCGGCCGGCACCCGCACGCCGCCGCTGCTGCCGCGCCTGCACCCGTTCGATCTGTTCGTCACCGTCACCGATTATCATGGTGCGCCGCAGCGGCTGCGGCTGAACAGCCCACTGGAAGTCACCGAGCCGGAGCATCGCCTGGTGCTTGGCCTGTCCTGCCCCGGCGACGGCGAGGATCGGCATCTTGGCGAAACCGGTGAACTCGTGCTGGCCGCCCGCGCCACCGCCAGTTTCCCCGGTGCCTTCCCGCCGGCCCGCGTGTCCGAAATCGATGCGGTGCTGGCGGCGCGCGGCCTGGCCTGGCCGGGGCGCGCGGCATTTCTGGCGCGCAACTTTCCCGGCCGCCGCGATCCGGCGCTGGTCGATCTCATCGATGGCGCCGTGCTCGACAATCGGCCGTTCGGCCCGGCGCTGGCGGCGCTGCCCGGCCGCCCGGCGCACCGCGAGGTTGATCGCCGCTTCGTCTATCTTGATCCCAAGCCCGGCATGCACGACCCCGGTCCTGGCCCGGACGGCGACGTGCCGCCGGGATTTTTCGCCACCATCCTGCGCAGCCTGGCCGATATCCCGCGCCAGCAACCGATCCGCGACAGCCTGACCGCCATCGAAGCCATATCGGTGCGTGCCCGCCGCCTGCGCCACATCGTGATCGGCATGATCCCGCAGGTCGATCTGGCCATCGATGCGGCCATCGGCATGCGCCTGCTGCTGTTTTCGCCCACCACCAGCCGGCTGGCCGAATGGCGCAGCCGCATGAACGGCGAAGCCGCGCGGCAGGCCGGCTTTGCCTATGGCGCCTATGGCCGGCTGAAATTCGCCACCGTCGTGGAACGCCTGGCCGATCAGATCGCCAAGGCCGGGGACATCGACGCAGGGCGGGCGCGCAGCGCGCTGTGGCACCATGTGCAGGCCGCCGGCATCGCCGAACCCGAACAGACGCTGGGCAAGGCCGGGCCGGCATCGGCCCATGTGCTGTTCCTGCGCCAGTTTGATCTGGATTTCCGCATCCGCCGCCTGCGCTTCCTGATCCGGCGGGTCAACATGGCGATGGCCGGCGCCGACGAGCGCACCGGCGAAGCGCTGGGCACGGTGAAGGCCGGCATCTACGCCATCCTCGGCCCGCATCTGGCTCGCGGCGGCATCGGCCGGCTTGATCCCGCCACCCGCGCCGCCTGTGCCGGCGCGATCGGGGATCCGGCAGCGGCGCTGGCGGCTTTGGCGGTCGCGCTCGATCTGAAGGCGCTGGACGACAGCAGCGATGCCGCACTGGTGGCCTTGCTCAGCACCGGCCTGCCGCGCCGGCTGCGGCGCGAGGCGCTGGCCGCCTATCTGGGCTTTGCCTTCTTCGATATCGCCATCCTGCCGCTGATCGCCGATGGCGGCGGCGATGAACTGGACGAGATCAAGGTCGACCGCGTCAGCCCCGATGATTGCATGGCGCTGGCCAGCGTGGGCGGCCGCCACCTGAAAGGTGCACAATTCAAGGCGTTCGGCGCGTTTTTCTGCCGCGCCTACCGCGAGCATGATTATCTGTGGGGCCGCCTGCATGGCGCCGAACGCATGATCGATCTGGTCGTCTCCAGCCTGCCCGAAGCGGCCAGGCCAACCGGCCAGGTGCTGGCCGGCATCCGCCGCGAAGCGTTTCGCGCCATCGTCACCACCGAACGCCCGCACCTGAACGGCATCGACGACATATTTGCGGCGCTGGCGGCCGCGCTCGGTCCGGATTGACTATTCGGCGGGCTGGGCTTTGCCGGCCGGCTTATACTGCCGCAGATAATGGATGATGATGGCCATGCCGCCCATGCTGGGGATCGCCCAGATCGCCGGGTTGAAGGCGTGGGTGGGGAACATCTCGATCAGGCCGACTGACAGGAACGCCGTGTAGGCCGCAATGCCGGTGGCAACCATCGCCTTGAAATGTTCGGGAATATAGGCCCGCGCCGACGCGCGCGGCGCCAGAATGTAGCGCAAATAGGTGATGGTGGTGCCGAACCCCAAAAGCGAGACCATCACCATCAGGATCGGCTCCATCACCGGGCCATTGCGGTTGAGCAGGTACAGGCCGTGCGCCAGGCAGATGCCGGCCGCGATCATGGTGGTGCCCTGCACCGCCAGCATGGACCAGTGCCGATTCGCGTCGTGATCCCGCCGGTTGGCGACCATCACCAGGCCGTATCTGGTCATGGAGACGGCCAGCAGGCCCAGATAGACCATCATCGTGCCGAACATGCCGCGATACAGCACCGCGTCGGTCAGCTCGGGATGCATGGCCAGCGGCCACACCAGCGACAGCGCGCCCATGCCGAGCGCCTGGCTTGCCGCCGTGTAGATCGAAGCCGAAAACACGAATCCCCAGCGCCGATGCGCCGGGCCACCCTTGCGCGTCACCACCGCCCCCCAGAAACTGGTGAGCGCCACCACGCCGGCGCCAACGTGGATGGCAAGGAAGATGTGAAACAGCCAGGGCATGGAAACCCAAGGGTAACGCCGTGCCGGCCCAGCGGCAATATGTGCTACACTTCGGGCATGACAGCGCTCATCACTGGCTGGTGCTACTTCGCCGGCGTATTTGCCGTCGCCTTCGCGCTCGGCACGGTGCGCACCTTGTGGCTCGCGCCACTGGTTGGCGCGGTCACGGCGGTGGCGATTGAAACGCCGATTGTCCTGGCGGTCAGTTGGTGGTGCAGCGGGCGGCTATTGGCCCGGCAGAAGCTGGGGCTGGCGGGGCGGGCGGTGATGGGTGGTTCGGCATTCGTGTGGCTGATGCTCGCTGAGTTCGGGCTGGCGCTGGCGTTCGGGCGGGTGCCTTGCGTGTATCTGGCCAGCTTTGCCACCCCGGCCGGCATGCTGGGCCTGGCCGGGCAGGTGGCGTTTGCGGCGATGCCGATGCTGGTGAAACGCCAAGGCGCCTGATTCCTGCCCATATGCTGCCTTGCAACATGCCAAGCCCGATGCTAGTCGCGCCCCATCATCGGCGGGGTCACCTGCCGTGCCCTTTGTCATATATGATCACAGCGGGGCCAAAGCCTTGGACGTACAAATTTCCTCAAGCGTGGCCACCGGCCTTTCCGGGCGCTATGCGCGTGCGCTGTTTGCGCTTGCCATTGAAGGCAAGTCATTGGGCGCGGTTGAATCCAGCCTGACCTCGCTGAAGGAGGCGCTGGCCGAATCGGCTGAGCTCGCCGCGCTGGTGAACAGCCCGGTGGTCGGGCGCGGCGCGGCCGGCGCAGCCGTCGCCGGTGTGGCCGACGGGCTGAACATCGATTGCCTGACGAAGAATTTTCTCGGCGTGCTCGCCGCCAATCGCCGGCTGGCGCTGCTGCCGGCGATCATCCGCGATTTTGCGGCGCTGAATGCCGCGCGCAAGGGCGAAGTGACCGCCGATGTCACCGCCGCCCACAAGCTGACCGACACGCAGCGTGAAGCGCTGGCTGCCAAGCTGAAGGCCGGCATCGGCCGCAACGTGGCGCTCAACATCACGGTCGATCCGGCCATCCTCGGCGGGCTGGTCGTCCGCGTGGGCAGCCGCATGATTGATTCCTCGATTCGCACCCGGCTCGACATGCTCGGCCAGGCGCTCAAGGCTTAAGAAGGACCTGACATGGACATCAACGCCGCCGAAATCTCGCGGATCATCAAGGATCAGATCGCCAATTTCGGCACC
>Ga0164295_10002467_pt1 | contig 15193 bp, 12 predicted proteins | sample GEODES006metaG_FD_111798 | JGI IMG/M metagenome (GOLD analysis project Ga0164295, IMG submission 111798) | Oligotrophic lake water microbial communities from Sparkling Lake, Wisconsin, USA - GEODES006 metaG | ecosystem: Environmental > Aquatic > Freshwater > Lake | place: USA: Sparkling Lake...
GATTTCGATGAAGCCTATTGGACGATGTCGAGTGAATATGTAGAGAGCGTTTGGTGGTCGCTGCAACAAATTTGGAAGAAGGGTTTGTTGGTTCAAGATTACCGAGTTGCACCATATTGTCCGCGCTGCGGAACTGGGCTATCTGATCACGAACTTTCTCAAGGCTATGAAACCATTAAAGACCAATCTGTCTACGTGAAATTTGCGGCTACCTCTGGCAAATTAGCAGAACTCAATGCCAGTCTTTTAGTCTGGACAACTACGCCGTGGACCCTGGTTTCCAATACTGCTGTCGCAGTAAATCCAAAGATTGAATATCAAGTTATCGAAGTCACTAACGAGGAAAAAACTGAAAGATTAGTTGTCGCAACAAACCTTGCCGCCGTTCTTGGTGAAGAACGTAAAATTATTGCAACATTTACTGGCGCTGAGCTAGAACATACAAAGTATGTGGCGCCATTTGATTTGGTTGAAATTCCAGATGCTCATTACATAGTTCTAGCCGATTATGTAACCGTTGAAGATGGAACTGGCCTAGTTCACCAATCCCCTGCCTTTGGGGCGGACGACTTTGCGGTTTGTAGAAAATATGGTCTGCCTGTTGTGAATCCAATTGCACCCGATGGACATTTCTTGCCGGAATTGAATTTGGTTGGCGGCGTATTTTTCAAGGAGGCAGATAAGCCTCTAATCAAAGAGCTCAAGGCTCGGGGTTTGCTATTCAAGCAGCAACAATATGAACATTCTTATCCTCACTGCTGGCGCTGTCACACCGCACTTATGTATTACGCACAACCTTCTTGGTATATCCGCACAACTGAAATCAAAGAAGCACTACTTCGAGAAAATGCAAACACAGATTGGCACCCAGAAACCATTAAAACCGGCCGCTATGGTGATTGGTTAAATAACAATATCGATTGGGCAATTTCAAGAAATCGATACTGGGGAACGCCACTTCCAATTTGGCGCTGCGAGAATAAACATGAAATTTGCGTTGGTTCGCTAGCAGAATTAGGAAAACTTTCGGGAACCGATCTCTCGAAGACTGACCCACACCGACCATTCGTCGATGACATAACTATTAAATGTGAAAAATGCAATGAAACAATGTCGCGCACTCCCGAAGTAATTGACTGTTGGTTTGATTCTGGCGCAATGCCATTTGCGCAATGGGGCTATCCACACAAGGAAGGTTCTGTTGAGAAATTTAAAGCCTCATATCCAGCCGACTTCATCGCCGAAGCGATTGATCAAACAAGAGGTTGGTTCTATACCCTCATGACAATCGGAACTTTGGTCTTCGATAAAAGTTCATATGACACGGTTTTATGCCTTGGGCACATTTTGGATAAAGACGGGCGCAAGATGAGTAAGCACTTAGGAAATGTTCTAGAACCTATGTCGCTTATGGATCAACACGGAGCAGATGCCGTTCGCTGGTACATGTTGGCTGCTGGATCACCTTGGAGTGCGCGCCGAGTAGGACACGACGCTATAACTGAAGTTGTTCGTAAGACTTTATTAACTTACTGGAACACAGTCTCTTTTTTCACGTTATACGCCAAAGCTTCTGACTTTAAGTTAACTGGGATTTCACCAGATACCTCAACGATGGATCGCTGGATTCTCTCTGAGTTAAATGAACTCATCGCAAAAGTAGATGAGGCATATGCAAACTACGACTCTCAAATAGCCGGAAGTTTAATTGGTGAATTTATTGACGATCTATCTAATTGGTATGTTCGCAGATCTCGTCGCAAATTCTGGGATGGGGATAGCGCAGTATTAAATACGCTTTATCACTGTTTGAAGGAGCTAACAAAAGTAATGGCTCCGATGGTTCCGTTTATTACCGAACATGTATGGCAAGAGATGATTCGTAATTTGGAGCCTGGCGAAAGTGAATCTGTCCACTTAACTAATTTTCCAATCAGCAACACCTCTGCGATAGATGAGAAGTTGTCCAAATCTGTTCGTCTTTCTCGCAGACTTGTGGAACTTGGGCGCGCTGCTCGCGCTGAATCAAAGATAAAGATTCGTCAACCTCTTGCTCGTGCACTTGTTGCAGCGAATGGTTGGGATGCTATGGACCATGAAATCCGTTCGCATATTTCAGATGAACTAAACGTACTTAACCTTGACGAGATTGCATCCGCCGGAGCAGATTTAGTTAGCATCTCAGTCAAGGCCAACTTCCGAACCATTGGCGCAAAATTTGGTGGCGAAGTTCAAGCAATTGCAAAGGCCATTGCCGAAAGCGATCACAGCGCTTTGGTGGCAACAATTAGAACTAGCGGCAGTGCTGAAGTTGATTTCGGTGGAGATACGAAAGCCACAATCGATATCGAAGATTTGGTCATAACTGAAACTCCAAAAGCGGGCTGGTCGGTCTCTAGCCACAATGGTGAGAGCGTTGCACTTGATTTAACGCTTACTCCAGAACTGATCGAATCTGGTTTAGTCCGAGAAGTTATACGCGCTATTCAAGAAGAAAGAAAACAATCCGGCTTCGAAATCAGCGACCGGATATCGGTGCGATGGGGTGCGAATTCACAAGTCACCACTGCAATCTCAAAAAACCTTGAAAATATTGGTGAGGAAACTCTTGCAACTAAATTCGAGAATGTATCTGGAAAAACCGATGACACAAATGAATTAGGACTTTGGTTGGAGCTAACTAGAAATTAGTAAAAGTTCTTAAAGACTGGCAGCGACAGTTGAGAGAAGTCCTGAAAGTAGTTGAGCACCAAAGAAGATAACGATGAAAGACAGATCTAGTGCTACTGGGCCGAGTCGAAGTGGTGGCACGAATCTTCGGACAAAATTAACTATCGGATCAGTTATTGCAAAAATGAATTCTGCGATTGCTAACACAATTCCCGTAGGCCGCCATGAAGGACGGAAAATTCTCACGTAATCTAAAATCAACCGACCGACTAGCGCAAAAATAAAAATATTTAAAGCAGTATCCACCAACCTAAATAAAAGACCCAATTAAATATCAGCTCTGGTTGAAGAAGCTGGCTTGCGCCGCTGCAGTTTTATCTTCGTTGCTAACTTTTACATTTGGTGGAGTTAATAGGAAAACCTTTGAAGTAACTCGTTCAATACTTCCGTAATGTCCAAAAACTAAACCTGAAGCAAAGTCAATCATGCGCTTGCGTTCTGATTCTTCCATGTCACTCAAATTCATAATTACCGGTTGTCCTAAACGGTAATGCTCACCGATGCCACGGACATCGCTATACATACGTGGGTGCAGAGTCACAATGTGATCGACAACAACGTTCGCATTTGTCACTGGTGATGGAGTGGGTGTTGATGTACTTCGCAAAAATGATGGTGCTTGCGCAACTGCAGATGGTGCAGATCGCACTGGACGGTTAAAACGTGATTCTGTTTGCGCCACTACTGGAGTAGATAGATCGTTCTCTTCATCATCTACAAGTCCAAGAAAGTTCGCTGCTTTTCTAAATGCATTAGCCATGGGATAAGCGTAAGTTAAGGACTATCGAACTCCGAGTATTTGGCTACCTACGCGAATATGTGTCGCACCCTGGATTATCGCGGCTTCGAAATCGTTGCTCATTCCGGCCGAAATATCACAGGCACCCGGGTAGGTTTTAATTACCAATTCTGATAGCGCTTTTAGGCGAATAAATGCGAGCGAAGGCTCTTCTCCCAATGGGGCCACTGCCATTAAACCTCGAAAGTTTAAATTATCAAGAGCCGAGACTTCGCTCAGGAAACCTGGTAATTGTTCCAGATTGACTCCCCCGCGACCTGGCACATTATCAAGTGAGACCTGAATAAAAATCTCTTTACCTTCACAGAGCGAACTCAATTTCTTGGCATGCGATACATCATCTATCGAGTGAATTACATCAGCCCAGGTAGCGATTGATTTTAATTTATTGCTTTGAATTTGCCCCTGGAAATGCCAAGTGCTATCTCCAGGTAATTCTGAAAACTTTGCCGACCCTTCTTGATCGCGATTCTCACCAAAATCACGCACCCCGAGGTCGTAGAGAATCTTTATGTCAGTTGCTGGAAAAGTCTTTGTAACCGCAATTAAAGTTATCTCCTTAGGATCTCTTCCAGCCTTCGTGGCAGCGTTAGTAATCCGAGCCCGAACGGATTCTAAATTCTCGGTAATTTCATCGATGCGACTACTCATAAAACAATTACCCCCGCGCTTCTTCCAGTCACGCCATCTCGTCGATAAGAGAAATAGTTTGCGTCGTGGGCCGTACAAATATCAATTTCTACTACTTCTACCCCAATGTTGGTCAATTGCGAACGCGCTGCCTTTTTCAAATCAAGGCAATGGAGCTCTGGATTGGTCGATAGCGCGGGTTCAAGTGAAATGGCATCAAGATACATCGCAATATCTACCTCGTAGCATCTCGCGCAGATTGCCGGTCCAATAGTTGCGACAAAATTATTTCCGCCAAGAGCACGCATTCTTGAAATTGTTTCCGAAATGATTCCGTTCAGCACTCCCTTACGACCCGCGTGAATTGCGCCGACAACGTTGTCGCCGTTAATCAAAATCGGCAAACAATCTGCAGTTAGAACTGTTAATGGCAGACCCTTTTCTCGGGTGATCAAGGCATCAGCCGTGATTGATGAATCAGAAGTTAGATCAACTTCGACAACCTCGCTGCCATGAACTTGATTCATAAACGTTGGCGCAACTTGGCTCAATAAACTCTTTAGAATCTTACGATTAGCGGTAACGCAATCTGAAACATCACCAACGTGATCCCCCAAATTAAGGGACCTATAAGGCTCCTTAGATATCCCACCAGAACGCGCAGTAAATAATATTTGCGCCATTATTGCGGTTCGATTGTTTGAAGGATTACTTCATGAAATCAGGAATATCAATATCATCTTCAGATACTAAATCTTCGAAAGTAATTCGCTTTCTTGGACTATTTCCAGTGGATATTGAAACTGTTGGAACATCAAGTGCTACAGCCAATGGATCATTCGATGCGATTGGATCTGCATTTCCAGAGAGCGAGGCGGCATTGATGCTTGGAACAGAAACGCGCTTTGGTGCTCCGCCATCAAATCCAGCAGCAATAACGGTCACCCGAACTTCATCGCCAAGTGCATCATCGATTACTGTTCCAAAAATTATATTTGCATCTGGATGCGCGGACTGGGCTACTAATTCTGCAGCTTCACTTAACTCAAATAGTCCAATATCTGACCCACCTGCGATAGAAAGTAGAACGCCATGTGCGCCATCGATCGATGCTTCAAGCAATGGACTAGAAATTGCGAGTTCGGCAGCGCGTGTTGCACGGGCTTCACCTCTCGCAGATCCAATTCCCATCAACGCTGAACCAGCACCTGACATAACACTCTTTACATCTGCAAAGTCCAAGTTGATGAGTCCTGGAGTCGTAATTAAATCTGTAATTCCTTGTACACCAGATAGCAGAACTTGATCAGCACTTCTAAATGCCTCTAACTGACTTATCGAACGATCTGAAATTGCGAGCAGGCGATCATTAGGAATAACTATTAGTGTGTCAACCTCTTCGCGTAATAATGCAATTCCTTCATCGGCTTGTGCAGTGCGACGCTTACCTTCAAAGGTAAAAGGCTTAGTAACAACACCAACTGTTAGTGCGCCTAAATCTTTTGCAATCTTTGCAACTATCGGTGCACCACCAGTTCCTGTGCCACCACCTTCGCCAGCAGTTACAAAAACCATATCTGCACCGCGTAACATCTCTTCAATTTCCTCAGTGTGATCAAGCGCTGCTTGTCTTCCGATTTCAGGTGCTGCTCCTGCACCAAGACCACGAGTTAACTTTCTACCAATATCTAATTTCACATGTGCATCACTCATTATTAATTGTTGCGAATCAGTATTGATTGCAATGAACTCAACACCTTTTAACCCTGCTTCAATCATGCGATTAATTGCGTTAACACCGCCGCCGCCAACTCCAACAACTTTTATGACTGCTAAATAATTCTGTGGTGTAGCCACAATCCGCCTCTTTCTAAACCCTAAATCTCTACTTGAGATTCACTTGGTGTTCACTAAGTGGTAAAACTATGCGTGTTGGCACTCTCAATCAACGACCGACACGAAATAAAAACTTTTAATAATTTAACTCAAATTACAGAATTTATAACTACTTAACAATCGGCGAATTTGCATTAGTTAAATCCACTTGGCTAATTCTCTTATTCTCGGGAAGGCGCAATAAGCCCTTTAATACAGTGCTTTTGACGACAATCTCCGCAGGCGTATTGGCGCTGCCCCAATCGATGCGAAGTACGGGCTTTCGCAAATTCGTGGACATAACAATTCTTCCATCCGCTGTGATTTCTAATCTCGTCAAAGATTTCAGAAGATCTGCTGGCAAGTTTGCGACGAAAGTTGCGATTATTTCTCGAGACTCCTGCGAGTCGGTATTCCTACCGCCTAAATTAATGGTGGCCAAATTCGTAAATTTTTGAGGGCTAGAAAATTCTTTGCCATCACTCGCTAAGTAACTTGGCCCGTTTCCTACGCGCCCCTTGCTGGTGAAAACAGCCACCGGGATTCTTGGTTCTACAAGAATTGAAACTTTTCCACTCCACCAATTCCTTGTGACCTTCGCCGATTTAATCCACTCCAGATCGGTTATTAGATTCTCTTCTGTCCTAGGGTTAATTCTGGCCATGGGTTTATTAAGAACTAATTTTGAATTCCCCGCAGTGAGTTGTTGTACAACTAGTTTCTGTTGATTAGTTCCCGTTATTTCGATTGCATCGACCGCAAGAAGTGTGGACCAACCAAGCCCATAAATAAGTCCGCTAAGAATCGCGATTGACAAAACTGAACTAAGGAGACGATTAGACCTAATTCGCAATTTTTTCCTCTAGCGTCTGCAGAATCAGAGGAACAAGTAAGTTAACATCGCCAGCGCCCAAGGTAATGATTACATCTCCAGGCTGCGCTGCTGTTACCGCGGAATTTACAACGTCAATCATTGATGGCTCGAATGTGACTTTACTTGGGTCCATAGCATTTGAAATCAATATAGATGAAACACCTGGAATAGCGGGTTCACTGGCTGCGTAAACTTCTAATAAAAAGACCTGATCTGCAATAGCCAATACTTCGGCAAATTCTGAGACAAACATTGCAGTTCTTGAATATCTATGTGGCTGAAAAATTGCGATGACTTTGCCGGTCCCTGCAAATCTCTTAGCGGTTTCTAAGGTTACTTTTACTTCGGTGGGGTGATGGCCATAATCGTCGATAACAGTTACACCGTTTGCAACGCCTCGATTCTCAAACCTGCGTTTTGCTCCACTAAAATTCGCTAATCCGATTAGTAACTCGGCTACAGGTGCGTCTAATTTCAGGGCAGTGGCCAAAGCAGCTGTTGCATTCTCAACGTTGTGATTTCCCGGAATCGATAGCGATAACTCGCCTAGGACCTTACCTAATTTAGTTACTCGCGCATGAGCCTTTGTTGGCTGCAGTGAAATGTGTGAAATCGAATAATCGGCACTTTCGCCGTATGTAATGATTTCAATATCAGTTCTGGTAATTCTGGATAATAAATGAACGACTCCGGGACTATCTATACCCGCTATCAAAAAGCCCCCGGCTTGGATGGACGCCACAAATTCCAGAAATACTTTATTTACGGCCTCAATATTTGGGAAATGATCAACGTGATCTAATTCAATGTTCGTTATAACTGCTCCGAAAGGTTTGTATGCCAAGAAAGAGCCATCGGATTCATCTGCCTCGGCAATAAAAAACTCGCCAGAACCTAAATGAGCGTTGGTTCCACCACGATTTATCATTCCGCCAATTGCGAATGATGGATCCAATCCTGCTTGTTGTAAGGCAACAGTTAACATCGAAGTTGTAGTCGTTTTTCCGTGTGTGCCAGCCACTGCGACAGATTTAGATTCAGACATCAAAAGGGCTAGCGCCTCTGCGCGCGAGAAAATTGTTATGCCTTTTGATTTAGCTGCAACCACTTCAGGATTTGATTCATCTATCGCGCTAGAAACTACCAAGACATCGCAACTTCCGAGATTGCTTTCATGGTGACCGACGAATACTTGCGCACCTAGCGTCTTCAAACCAGCTAGGACTGAAGAATCTTTCGCATCTGAACCTGAAACGCTAATTCCTCTAGCCAACATAATTCTTGCGATACCACTCATGCCTGCGCCGCCGAGTCCAATAAAGTGAATCTGTTTCCCTGCTAATTCAGCGAGATTCATCATTTGCTTTTCGACATCAATTTAAGAATTAACTTTCCAATTACTTCTGCCGCAGGAACAGAAGTTTTCTGGCTTCGCTTTAGATTCCATTGATCTGCAGCCTGTGCCAAGGAATCAATGTTGGCAATCAACCAGGCAGCCGTGAACTCTGAGTTCAAACATATTCTTGCTGCACCTTTCTCCACTAAATCTGAAGCATTTGCTACTTGTTCCCCATTACCAATTGGCAGCGGAACTATGAGCGCGTAAGAATTTGCGGCATCTAATTCTGCGCAAGTGACAGCACCCCCTCTAGATATAACTAAGTCGCTAGCAATATACACATTTGCCATATTAGAAATATAGGACAATGGGGCGTATCCCGGAAGCGCAGTCGGTAATTTATTGCCAGTACCAACGCCATGAATAATATTAAAATCACGTTTCAAGAGTTCCGGAAGCGCCTCTGATACAGCGGAATTCATTGATTGCGCACCAAGTGAACCACCGAAGATGAATATCGTCCGCTTGCTTCTATCAAGTTCTAATTCGCGATATGTCGCATCCCATTTGGCAGACCGATCGGATTTGCTCATATTTGCAATTGCGAAGATGTCATCACGGATTGGCATTCCTACCAGATTGGCTGTGCGCCATTTTGTATCAAACTTTAAAGTGCTTGAAAAAGCCACCAGGGCTGATTCAGCGAATTTGATTCCCAATTTATTAGCCCAGCCTGGAATTGCATTTGCTTCATGGATTATTAGAGGAACGCCACTTAATTTTGCAGCAACATAGCAAGGCGCGCTTACATATCCCCCGAATCCAATAACTAAGTCAGCGGTTCCAACTAATCGTTTTGCTTTAAATACGGCCGCAATAAAAATAAACGGCCAAAGCAGGCTACGCAGACTAAAGCTGCGAGGTAGCGGAGCTTTAGGAATTACATGCAACTTTAAGCCGGCCGCAGGAACTAAATCCATTTCAATTCCACTTTTTGTTCCAACAAATTCACATGCGATGTCTTCGCTATTAGCTAATAGCCAGTTAGCAACTGCAAGAGCCGGTTCAACATGGCCGGCAGTTCCGCCACCAACTAAGAGGACGCGGTGCATTACTTTGCCGCCTTACGGGCTACTCGGGCTGCTTCAAATTCTGGTTCACGACTTGCAACATTCAAAACAAAAGAAATCGCTAAGCAATTTGCTACGAGTGAGGAACCACCGTAAGAAATGAAGGGAAGTGTCACACCGATAACAGGGATTATTCCGACCACAGTCATTAGATTTACGAGAACCTGCAAGATAATCCAGCAGCCGATACCAGTAACTACATACTTTTGGAACAAATCTTTAGTTGTGATGGCTACTCGAAATATTGCATAAATTAAAATCGCAAATAGAAGGACAACAGTGAGCGTGCCGAGAAGTCCAAGTTCTTCACCAATAACTGAGAAGATAAAATCTGTATGAGCCTCTGCGAGATTTGCCCACTTCTGTTTACTAGCCCCGATACCTACCCCAAATAGCCCGCCACTAGCCAGACTCATAAGGCTATGTGCTGGTTGCCAACCTGCCATTTTGTAAACCTCAGGAGCAAATGGATCCAAGACCGCGGTGAATCTACGAAGTCGAGCAGGATTTGTTACCGCTAGCGCTAACCCGCCCAAACTAAAAATTGCTGAAATGGAAAGGAGTGCTTTTAAATTAGTTCCAGAAATAAATAACATTCCAAAAACAATGCCAGCTACGATAATCGCTGTTCCTAAATCACGACCAAACAAAATAAGTAACAAGAATCCGACTGTTCCAAGTGAAACCATGGCAATGGAATTAGATTGGATACCTTTGGTTTGACGCTCTAAATGCTTTCGCAATTGCATCGCACAGTAAAGAATCAAGGCAAGTTTGGCGAATTCACTTGGCTGTAACGTGAATGGCCCGATAGGAATCCAGTTTCTATTTCCATTAACAGTTTGGCCAAATATTATTGGAAGGATTAAAGCTACGATGCCGATTGGTAGCGCGACTCGGGCCAGACTCTCCCAATGCGACAGTTTCATCTTCATCGTCACGTAAGAAATAGAAATTCCAAAAACTAGAAAAAGAAGTTGTTTTAAGAAGATTGCAAAAGTATTGCCACTCTCTGATAGCGATGTCACTGAGGATGCCGAGAGCACCATTACTAGCCCAAGTCCGGCCAGCGCTCCGGTGCACCCAAGTATCATCAAATATGAGGCCGTTGGTTTAGATAAAAAATTCGCATAGGCCTTTCCGCGGGTGCTCATTTGTTTCTTCATTTTCCAACCAACCTTGAAACAGATTGCGCAAATAAATCTCCGCGTTGTGCGTATGAGGTGAATTGGTCCATTGACGCACAAGCAGGCGCAAGGAGAACGGTGTCCCCTAGCGTTGCAATTTCAAGAGCGCAGGACACAACTTCATCCATTAGATCCTCTGAACCATTCGAGTTTGCGATCATATGAATTGGAGCGTTAGGTGCATGCTTCTTCAGTGCGTCAACAATAATTTCGCCATCTTGTCCGATAATGATTGCTGCTTTAATTCTCGATGCGGTACGCAAAATTAACTCATCCATTTTTGCACCTTTTGCTAACCCACCTGCAATCCAAATATTTGAAAGATGTGACAACAACGAGGCAGTAGCCGCATGCGGATTTGTAGCTTTGGAATCATTCACCCAATCAATTCCATCTTTACTCAAAACAGTTTGCAGGCGATGTTTGTCGAGTTTGAAATTCGTTATTCCTTGCTTAATCAATGGGTGCGCAACACCAATGGCCAGGGCTAATCCGGCGGCAGCCATTGCATTTGCGACATTGTGTGGAACCGCTGGTTTTACATCATTGATTTCTGCGATGACTTCAGCAGAGTCGGAAGATGTTACGAATGCTCTATCAATGATTAATTCTTCAACAATTCCAAGCTCACCTGCTTGTGGGGTATCTAAACTAAAGAAAATTTTCCGCCCACTCCAACCCGCTCCCCGAAGAATTACTTCAGGGTCATTGAGATTTAGAATTGCAGTTCTTGTTTGAGAGAGTAATTTAAGTTTGGCGTTCGCATATTCATTGAAACTGCCATGCCAATCAATATGATCTTGGGCAATGTTTAGAATTGCAACTGCTTCATATTTTGGAAGACTGCTCCAACTTATCTGGAATGATGATAGTTCGAGAGCCAGTACATCAAATTTATTCTCACTCGTTACAGCTTCGATAGCAGTTGTTCCAACATTCCCACACGCAATTGCTGATACCCCAGCAGAAATCAAAATTGATTCAAGCATCTGGACCGTTGTGGTTTTGCCGTTCGTTCCAGTCAAAGCCAGCCATTTTTGATTTGGCTGTAACTCTAATTTTAACTTCCAAGCAAAATCAATTTCACTAATTAACTCAATGCCATTTCCTTTTAGCTCCTGAATTAAAGGATGTTCCAACTTCCAACCTGGGGAAACAATTGCTAATTGATAAATAGAAGCGTCAGAAAGCGCGGTTACGACCGGGAAACCAGCGTTAGAAACTTCAGCTTCATCCAATACGTCAAAAGTTGAACCTATACTCTTGAGATAATTTGCAACGCCTTTACCAGTTGCACCAGCACCAACAATTAGAATGTTTTTGGTTTTTAACTCCGAGATATATGACATTACTGTGAAACTACCCATTGCCCATAAAACAGTCCCAATCCGCCAGCAACGCTCATGCCTGCCAAAATCCAGAACCGAATTACAATCGTAACTTCGCCCCATCCCAACAGTTCAAAGTGATGTTGAAGCGGTGCCATCTTAAATACTCGTTTGCCGCCTGATAACTTGAAATAGCCGGTTTGGATAATGACCGACAAAGTAATCAAAACAAATAATCCACCAAGTGCAGCTAGTAGCGCTTCTACTCGTAACACAACTGCGATTCCCGAAATCGCCCCACCAAGTGCCAATGAACCAACATCTCCCATAAATATCTTTGCGGGCGCGGCATTCCACCAGAGAAATCCAGCACAAGCCCCGGCAAGTGCAGCCGATAAAACTGCCATGTCGAGTGGATCTCGAACGTTGTAACACTGTGGACTATCTGAAATTGCACAACTTTGCCCGAACTCCCAAACACCGATCATGATGAAAGCCAAGAAGGTCATAATCGCTGCACCTGAAGCAAGACCATCTAAACCATCAGTTAGATTGACGCCGTTAGAACTTCCTAAGACTAGAAAGATCACCCAAATAATTACAAAAACCACACCTAACTTCAGTGATGTATCGCGAACACCAGAGAAATAAGTTGAAATCGGCGCTAGACCAGACTCGTCCTTGAAATGCAATCCAGTGTAAGCAAAACCTGCTGCAACAACTGCTTGTCCAAATAGTTTCTGTTTAGCATTTAGACCTTGTGATTGTTTTCTTGAAATCTTTAACCAATCATCTAAGAAACCAACCAAACCAAGGCCAACGATTAGCGCAATAACTAATATCGCTGACGCTGTGACTCCAACGCCAGTTAATAAATGGCTGGCAAAATAAGCGATAATGGTGGAGAAAATCAGAACTATTCCACCCATAGTTGGAGTGCCACGTTTTACATGGTGAGTCTTTGGGCCATCATCTCGGATCATTTGTCCAACGCCACGTTTTGTAAGGATTCGAATAAGAGTAGGCGTAAAAATGAAACTCAATAAGAGCGAGAGCGCTCCAGCAAATACGATGCCCTTCATTGAGTTGCTTCCGCTAGTTTCTCTATGATCAAATCCGCAAGCAGATTGAATTCTTCAGACCGAGAGGCCTTTAGTAAAACAACATCTCCGGGTGAAATATGTTCAACAATTGAAAGTGCTTCTATTTTTGATTCGAAATAATGCACCTCAGTTGCGCCCCCGTCATTTTTCGAAGTTAAATCTGCAAGATAATCTTTGGTTCCGACTACGACCAGATTATCGATGCCAATCTCTGTGCAGAGTCTGCCAATTGCCGCGTGCTCATTGGTGGATGACTCGCCGAGTTCCTGCATCTTGCCCAGCATCGCCCAACTTACGCCCCCAGATTCCTGTGAAATCAACGACAGGGTTCGAAGGGCAGCAGCCGCGCTCTCTGGATTCGAATTATAAGAATCATTTATTACCGTGACTTCACCAACTTGAGATATCTCCATACGCCACTTGCTTGCATTCTCTGCCGTAGATAGCGCAGCCGAAATAGTTTCAATAGGAATATTAAGTGAAGTTGCAACTGCGGCTGCCGCAAGCGCATTCGCAATCTGATGCATACCTAGAAGTTGCAAACTAACTGCTGCTCTTCCATCAGGAGTCACTAAATCGAAATGTGCTCGACCCTCTCGAACTTCAATATCGGCAGCCCTGATGGCGCATTGTTGTTTATCGCCAAACAAAACTTTTGTTACGCCCTCTGGAACCACCATATTTGGAGTGAATTCGTCGTAAGTTCCTAGAATTGCAGTTCCACCATTTGTAAGTGATGTGATCAGTTCAGATTTTGCCTGGGCAATAATTTCCCGACTTCCAAACTCACCAACGTGAGCTTTTCCTACCGTCAAAACAACTCCGATATGTGGTTGAGCAATCTTCGCTAAATATGAGATATCACCTAAGTGTCGGGCTCCCATTTCTACTATGCAATATTTTGTAGATTCACTACAACGCAAAATCAAGAGCGGGACTCCCAATTCATTATTAAGTGATTCTTCTGGGGCAATCGTCTCGCCTGAGACACTCAAGATATGGCGCAGTAGATCTTTAGTTGTTGTCTTTCCTTGTGATCCAGTTATGCCAATTACCTTCACAGATTGCAATTGATTGCGGACATACATCGCCAATTTGCTAAGTGCTTTGGCTACATCTGCAACCTTAATGGCTGGCGCCGAACAGTCTTTGCTAACCAAGGCAAACTGTGCGCCATTTGATATTGCGGCGTCAATGTAATCATGTCCATCAACATTGCTTCCAGAAAACGCAGCAAAGAAGGTCTTATTTGTTGCATGATTAGAATTGATGACTGGATGAGCATTTGTGATTTGCGCGCCATCTGTATTTATTACAGTTCCATCAACTATTTGCGCGATTTGATTGAGAGTTAAATTAATCATGCGAGCTCCTCTATGGCTCGGGCTAACTCGACTCGATCATCAAAGGGGAATTTAATTCCTGAAATTTCCTGACCGGTTTCATGTCCTTTGCCTAAAATTACTACGCAATCTCCTGGCAGGGCACTTGCAACTGCAAGTGCAATAGCTTCACGCCGATCAACAACTATCGAACCGTTCTCACCTAAGTTCAAACCAGTAACCATTTCACTCAAGATTTCTTCAGGATTTTCACTTCTCGGATTGTCGCTGGTGAATATTGAAACATCTGAACCAGCTAATAATTCACTCCCCATAATCGAACGCTTAGTTCTATCCCGATCTCCACCACAACCCAGAACCGCGATTAATCGGCCACTTACACTTTTGCGTAGCGTTCCCAAAGTTCGCATGACGGCATCTGGAGTATGCGCGTAATCAACTAGGGCTAAGAATTTTTGTCCTATTTCAATGCTTTCTAATCGACCTGCAACGGCTCGCAATTGCGACAAACTATTGCCGATGACAAGTGGGTCAACTTCGAATTGGGATGCGATAGCCACAGCCATCAAAAGATTATCTAGATTGTGTTCCCCGATCAGATTAAATTCACCCTCGATTAAAATACCGCCAGTTCCTCGAATCGCTACTGCATAACCACGAGAGGTCATTTCAATTCGTTCAAAGTGCCATTGTGCACTTGTGTTTTCGCGAGAGAGTGAAATCACGGGAATCCCAGAGTTGTTAAATAGTTCCCGGCCATAAACATCATCAATATTTATAAATCCAAGATCACTGTATTCGTTGGTGAACAACTTTGCCTTAGCTGCGAAATAAGAAGCCATGTCACCATGAAAA
>Ga0164295_10002469_pt1 | contig 15191 bp, 9 predicted proteins | sample GEODES006metaG_FD_111798 | JGI IMG/M metagenome (GOLD analysis project Ga0164295, IMG submission 111798) | Oligotrophic lake water microbial communities from Sparkling Lake, Wisconsin, USA - GEODES006 metaG | ecosystem: Environmental > Aquatic > Freshwater > Lake | place: USA: Sparkling Lake...
CCAAGGCCGGGAAGGAGCCGGAGCCGGTGCAAGGCTGGACGGCCAACCAACTGTTCTTTGTCGGCTGGAGCCGGGTGTGGCAGCGGAAGTATCGCGAGGACGAGCTCGTCCGCCGCCTGCTCACCGATCCCCACAGCCCGTCGCGCTACCGCGCCAACGGCCCGGTTTCGAACCTCGACGCTTTTTATGAAGCCTTCGAGGTGAAAGAGGGAGACACGCTCTGGAAGCCGGAGCAAGAACGCATCCGGATCTGGTGAGAGTGAATCCGAAATAAAGGTTCATTTCCTAACCCACCGGGGAGCGAGGGGGCGACCGTGCCATGGGAGCCGGCCTAGCCGGCCAGCGGAGCCATGGATGGCGAAGCGCAGGCGGGTCGGAGAGAGCGGAGGCCCGGAAGGCCTCCGCGAACGTCCGGCGACATGGCACGGTCGCCCCCGAGCGGCTTCTGTTCTTTGAAGCGTTGAAGAGAGAAAACCCCCCATGGCCAAGGTCTACTACGTCGGCGACTGGGCCATCCTCACCGGCCCCTGGTTTGCCGAGAGCCCCTTCCAGAACGCGATGAAGGGGATCGAGATCTTCAACTACGGCACGTGGCTTAAAAGTGCGCTCGAGTCGACCGGCGCCCACACCGTCGAGAGCGTCGCCTCGTGGGATTTCTACAAGCTCGGCCCTGGCGCCTACGAAAAGATCCTCGCTGACTACGACGTCATCATTTTCAGCGACGTCGAAGGGAAGCTCTTCCAGTTGGCGCCGAACTTCTTCGACCGCACCAAGTTTGGCAAGGAGGTGCTGACCTTCCCGGATCGGGTGCGGCTGACGATCGACGCGGTGAAGGCTGGCAAGGGGCTGATGCTCCTCGGCGGCTGGTATTCCTTCACCGGCGAACAGGGGAAGGGAGGCTGGGGGCGGACGCTCTTGAAGGGGGCGATGCCGGTCGTCTGCCACGACCACGAAGATCTCATCGAAAGCACCGAGGGCTATCAGCCGCGGGCTACCGTTCACGGCCGCGAGCGCTTCGCGGGGATCGACCTGACGACCTGCCCGCCGATCCTTGGCTACAACCAGGTGCGCGTAAAGCCGGGGGCGGAATTGCTCCTCGACTTCGCCGAGACCGGCGACCCGCTTGTCGTCCTCGGCCACGAGGGGCAGGGCCGCGTGCTTTGCTACACCTCCGACCCGGCGCCCCACTGGGGCTGTAACATGGTGTTCTGGGATCGGTATGCCGAGTTCTGGCTCCGCTGCCTCGAACTCGTAACGCCGGGTACGGACAAGTAGCAGGCTTTGTTTCTGCCTGGAGGTGACGTATGCGTTGGGCAGTCGTGGCGGCATTTATCGCGATGGCGGTGCCGGCGTTCGGGCAGATCGTGTTGGATCACCATGAGGAGCTGAGCGTTGAGCAGGCGCGACAGTTGGTCGAGAAGAACGAGAGAGCCCTCCACCTTTGGGTAACCACGCTTCCGCTCGACGTCGCCACGGTGTTTTCGACATACGAAGGTGATCTCTCCCTCGATTTCCTGACGACGATCTCGGCTGAGGCCGCCGAAGCGCTTGCAAAACACAAGGGCTCTCTTTCCCTTTGCGGCCTGTATTCCCTCTCGGGCGACCAGGCAGAGGCCTTGGCGAGGTGTGAAGGCTCACTAAGCCTCGAAGGACTACCGGAACTGTCGCTGGAGGCAGCCCGGGCCTTGGCGAAGCACAAGGGGCTGTTATCCCTCGGCGGCCTGACCGCGCTTCCGGTGCCGCAGGCAGAGGCGCTTGCGAAGCACGAGGGAGGGCTGGCGTTTCGCAGCCTGGTCACGCTCTCGGACCGGCAAGCGGAGGCGTTGGCCAAGAGCGAGGAGTGGCTGGCCCTTGATGGGCGAGCCTCGTTGACGCCCGAAGGTGTCGAGATTCTTGCCAAGCATAAAGGCGATCTGTCGATCAGCGGGCTGACCTCGCTTTCGGTCGATCAGGCCGAAGCATTCGCTCGCCACCAGGGATCGCTTCGCCTCGATGGCGTTACGACGCTCTCGACAGAGGCGGCCGAGGCCCTCGCGAAGCACGAGGGCTGGCTCCACCTCGACGGACTGACCACGCTCCCTGACGATGCCGCCGAGGCCCTCCGGGCGAACCGCAGGTTCCTTTTCGCAAAGGACTTCGGAGATCCTGGGAAGATCACCGAGTTGAGTGTGGAGCGGGCGAGGGAGTTGATCGCGACGAACGTGGAAAAGCTTTCGTTCCCTCATTTGACGTCGCTTTCGCCCGAGGTTGCCAAGACCCTTGCCCAATTCGAGGGGGATCTCCGCTTCGAAGGGCTGACCACGATCTCCGTCGAAGTTGCCGAGGCGTTGGAGAAGCACGACGGCTGGCTATGCCTTGGCGGCCTGACGTCGCTCTCTGGCGAGCAGGCGGGGGCCTTGGCGAAGCGCGAATACGCGCTCGATCTCGAGGGTTTGACCACGCTTTCGCCTGAAGCAGCAGAGGCTTTGGCAAAATTCAAGCCAACGTTGCGTCTCTGGGGCCTGAAGGAACTTTCACCGGAGGCTGCGAGGAATCTGGCGAAGCTGGACAACGCGCTCATGCTGTCAGGCCTGACCACCATTTCGCCGGAGACAGCCGAGGCATTCGCCAAACACAAGCGAATGCTGGGCCTGAATGGCCTGAGGGGGCTCACGCCGGCGGTGGCGGAGGGGCTGGCGAAGCACGAGGGCACGCTGAGCCTACTCGGTCTTCAGGACCTTTCACCTGAGGTTGCGAAGGCTCTGGCGAAGCACCGCGGCGAGCTTCAGCTCGACTACCTGACCAGGATCTCTCCGAAAAGTGCCGAGGAATTGGCACAACACAAGGGGGATCTGCACCTGGGCCTGAGGAGCGTCTCGCCAGAGATTGCGAAGATCCTTGTGCACCACAAAGGCAAGCTCTGGCTCCTTTGGCTCAAGACGCTTTCGGCCGAGGCTGCCGAAACCCTCAAGGCCAATCCCGACATCCGTCTTTCAGAGAAGTTTCGATGAGTGCTCTCGATACGAGACCGCAAAGGTCGTGGCTATCGGAGCCCCATGAGCCGTCGATCAGCTTGCAAAACCCGCCCCGGGCCTTGGACAGTCATTCGGCCGCTTCTTGCCGGATGGCGATCGGGACGTAGCCCGCTTCGAGGCCGGGGGGCGGAGTCACGATGAGGGCCGGGTCGAGGCTGGCAAGTTCGCCGCGCGATGGCGGGGGGAGATAGTCGCGGTCGATCGGCCAGTGGCGGTGGAGCTTCTCGACACGGGCCTGGAGACGGGCACGCTCATCTTCAGAGAGATTCGCGTTGCGGATCGCCGGCTGATCGACGAATCGATACCAGGCGTAGGTGACGACGCTGCCGTCGCCGAGGCGGGTTTCGAACGGGCCGGCGACGGGGCCGGGAGTCTTCCAGAGACTGTCGGGATTGTCGGGGGTGACGTACGGCTCGGCCGGCGGGGCCGGGGGCGTTTGAAACTCGACCTCGGCGAGCTTTGTCTCAGCAGGGACTTCGTCAGCCGCCACCACGACCCACTCCGACTTCTCTTCCCCCTTCACGAGCCGGTAGTACTCCGGCAGCGTGGCGAGGGGGCCTGAGAACGAGTCGGTCTCGGTGACGGTCGCGGCGTTCCACTTGTAGCCATAGGTGTGCTCGTCGAGGGCGATCGGCGTGGCGAAGGAGTTCCACCCCAAGGCCACCTTCTCCTCGCGGCGCGAATCGGGCGCGTAGATCCGCCAGGTTGAGCCGCCGCCGCCGGTGAAGCGATGGAGCGCCGACCCGGCCGGGTCGATCGTGCCACTCACCGGTTCGCCGCCGTCGAACCAGGCGGCCACCGAATCCCACAGGGCCGTCTTGTCGTAGGCGGTGATCTGGTGGATGACGGCCGACTCGTTGCCGGCGTTGCGCGGGAAGGAGGTGGGGGCGATCCGGGCCCAGGTGTCGCCGTTGGCATCGACGGCCTGCACGGCGGGGACGTACTGCGTCTCCATCTGCACCGCCTTGTTCGGCTCGGCGGGGCGGGCATCGAGGAAGCGGCCGGCGTGCTCCGGCTTGTCGAGCGTGGCCCGCGACCAATAGGAGGGGAGGAAGAAGGCGATCGGACCTTTGAAGTTGGCGGCGTTGACAAACAGCGTCCACGACTGATTGCCGGTGGGGATCGGCTTGCCAGAGGTGGTCGGTTGCGCGTCGGTGAGGGGAAGGGGGAGGTAGCCGTAACCAAACAACTCGCCGCAGGTTCCCTGGGCGAGATTGAGGCCGTCGGCGGGCCAGACGATCCGTGGGCTCAGCTGCGCCACGCCATACACCCCCAGCGGCGCGTTCCAGTCGCGGCTCTTGCCGGCGCCGGGGCCGTTGGCCCATTCGTCGAACTCGAGCGTCACGCCCCCCATGATGAACTTCGGCGTCTCGGTGGCGAAGCGCGTGTCACGCCACCACCCCAGCCCCCCTTCGATGTCGGAATAGATGTTCTTCGGCTTCGGTTCCTCTTGCTTGGCAAACATCCAGGTGCCGAACAGGCCGGTCTGGAAGCGATTGCCGGGATACTCTCGCACCAGTGGCCAAGCGGCGACATACATCGAGAAGCCGGCGTCGAACCGTTCGTCGACTTTCTCGTGAGGAACGAGGAGATAGCCCGACATCTCTACCTCCTCGACCCCCTCGGCGGCGCGGGCCGTGTGCCGGTTGACGAGGCCCCATGAGATGAAGAGGCAGGCGAGCAGCGCCGTGACGTGGATCGGACGGGGAGGGCGTGTCATCGGAATCGCTCCTGGGATTTGTCGGCGATCGGATCATAACGCGGTGGCACGGTCAGCATGCGGCGGCGCTCGTAGGCGCGGGCGAAGGGCCACCACACGGCCATGGAGAGAACGATCGAGATGACGCCCCAGACTGCCGCCCGCCAGTCGCCGCCGGTGACGAGCCAGTGGCCGATGACCGGGGGCGTCGTCCAGGGGATGCCGACGACCGGCCGGCCGACGAGCCCCCATTCCATGAGGAGCCAGCTCGTCGTCGTGAGGAGGACAGCATTGAGCACGTAGGGAACCATGAGGAGCGGATTCAAAACGATCGGCAGGCCGAAGAAGAGCGGCTCGTTGATCTGGAAGAGCTGCGCGGGGAGCGAGAGCCGCGACACCTTGCGAGCGACCGGGTCGCGCGAGTTGAGCAGCAACAGGGCAAGCGCGATCGTCGCCCCGGTGCCGCCGACGTTGACGAAGGTGGTGAAGAACCCCAGCGCCGTCGTGTGGGGGGCGGGGAGCCCGGCATCCCAGGCCTCGGCGTTGGTGGCGAGATATTGGAGGAAGACGGGGGCGACGACCGTGTCGAGGGCGTTGTCGCCGTTGACGCCGAAGCTCCACAGGGCGGTGACGAGGAAGGCGTAGACGACGATTCCGGGGAGCGTGTCGAGGGCGAAGACGAGTGGCTGGAAGAGGCGGCGCAATCCGTCGGTGAGATCAAAGCCGAGGACGAAGCGGACGAGCCAGAATCCGGTCAGGAGCACCGCCAGCGGGATCAGGGCCGCAAACGACTCGGCAACGATCTCCGGCACCTCCCCCGGCATCCGGATGACGGCGCCTCTCCGCGCCAGGAAGGCCTGCACCTCGACGGCGATGACGGCGACGAGGATCGCGGTCAGGATTCCCGCCGACCCCAGCGCCTCCATGCGGAGGGATGCGGTGGCTGGGTCGAGCGAGACCAGGAGAAACGACACGCCGGCGAGGACGATACTCGAGAGCCGATCCTGGCCGCGGCGGCCGCCGAGATCGTGGGCGACGGCGAGAGCGACAAAGAGCGCAAGGAGGCCGAAGGTGGCGGTGACGGGAATCTCGAGGAGCGGGGCCCAGGGGGCGATCGCGGTTTCGAGTGCCGGCAGCGGCGGATGGGCGATGAGCATGAACAGGCCGCCGACGATCGTCGGGGGCACGACGGCGACGACTCCGGCACGGATCGCAGCAGGGATCGGCGCGTCGGCAAGCGCCGTCACCCTCTCGGCGAAACGGCGAAGCGTCGAAGCGGCGGGCGAGGTCGCGGGAGCGGTCATCGATCTCGTCGCTCCGCGCGGCTCACGGCGGCATCGAGCCGCAGTCCCATGTAGGTACAGCCATCGCCGCCGCCCACCCGGCACAGCTCCGCGAAGCCGAGCTTCCGGTAGAAGGCCTGAGCGCGGCTGTTGCCCGTGCCGACGCCGAGATGGATGCCAGGGAGGCCGCGGCGCCGAAGCTCCCCGAGGACCAAGCCAATCATCTTCTTGCCCAAGCCCCGCCCCTGGGCCCGTGGCAGCAGGTCGATGTGGACGTGAGCGGGGTAGTGGCCGGGGGGGCCGGGGATGAGGTGATCGGGATGATGGTAGAGGTGGTGGATCTGTTGGGCCCTGGTCCAGGTCGCCGGGGGGCCGGTCGGCGCGGGGAAGCGGGCCGTGAGATCGGGGCGCCACTGACGCTCGTAACAGTCATAGAACGCCTCGGAGTCGGCGGCGCCGAGGCAGTAGCCACAGACACCCTCGTCGTCCTCCACGACCCAGGCGAGGTCGGGGGCAAAGGCAAAGTACGGGCCGACGAAGATCCGCGGCAGCGCGTCGGGATCGTCGCGGTAGGAAGGGGTGCCGTCGCGGCCGTCGTCGCCTGTCTCGAGGCAGACGCGATACGCCTGTTGTCGGTCTTCGGGGCGGGCCGGACGGATCGTGAACGTGGCTGTGGTGGGGCGGGCCGCTTCCCATGGCACCGGCACGCTTGCCTGGAGCGCGGCGAGCAGGCCGCCACGGAACGTCCCGGGGAGATGATCGTGATCGGGGTGGGGGGCTTCGCCGCGGGCGACGCGGAGCTTGTTGTCGGCGTGATGGAGGAGGAGCGTGCATTCTTCGCGGAGGGGCCAGAGGCGGCGGGCGAGGGCGTGGAGGAGGGGGCGATCGGCAAGGTCGGCGAGCCGATAGCCGAGCGCCTTCAAGCGGCGCGCGGCGTCGAGGGCCTCCTCTTCGGTGCGGCCCCACAAGGCCGGGAGTTTTTCCATGGCGCCGCCGGCGCCTGCCAGCAGGGCCACCGCACCGGCTCCCTGCTCGTAGGGACCGTAAAAGCAGTCGGTTAGAAGGGTGAGATCATCCAAGGACACGGGCTCGCGCGCGGGCCGGTGCGGCGCGGCGTCGAGGAGGCGGAAGGCGGGGAGCCAATCGCACAGGGCGGTTGCGAACGCCGTGCGCGGGTCCCACGGGCCGTCGCCTTGGAGCCACTGGGAGAAGGTGTGGAGGGGGACGAAGTTCAGCGGCAGTTCGTTGTTGGGATTGAGGTAGATGCCGCGGACGGCCGACCGGAGATCCCGCGGGCGGCCCGAGTAGGGCCCGGCGAAGAACCGCTTGCCGTCGTAGTCGTCGGCAAAAAAATTGTCCCAGAGGACGGGCTTGCGACGGAGGAGCGCCGTCACGCAGCGCAGCGAATCTGGGGTGATCCCGGGGGCGATGATCTCGGGGCCGGTCCAGAGGATGTCGATCGCCGGCGCGAGCTGCGTCCCGAGGGTGTCGAGGTAGCCCGCGCCACCGAGGCCGGCGGCGGCCATCCGATCGCAGTAGGGGGTGGGGCAGAGGAGGAGCGTGCCCTCGGGCACGTTCGCCGCGATCCATTCCCAGGCTTGGTTCGCGACGTGGGCTTGGGCGGCGGCAAGCGTGCCGAAGCGGTCGGCATCGGCCGGGTCGAGGGCATCCGGGATGTCGTCGAGGAGGAGGGCGAAGCGGTGGCAGCCGAGCCGGGCGAGCTCGGCGAAACGTGCCAGGAGGGCCACGACGTCGGCATCATCGGCATGCCGGATATCGAGGCCGGGGCCCACCCCCCAGATGAAGTCGATGCGCCGCTTTCGACAGTCGGCGATCAGGCTGGCGATCCGCTCTGCCTCGCCGCGGGGATAAGGCTCGCGCCAGGCAGCGCGGTGGTGGGCATCATCCTTTGGACAATAAAAATAGACGGTGAGGCCGAAGCGAGCCATCCAGTCGAGGAGCGTGCGCCGCTCGGCGTCAGACCAGGGTGGGCCATAAAACCCCTCGATGACGCCGCCGGGGCAATGTGGCTCGATGGCGGTCGCGGTGGGATGGACCATGACGCGGGCGCGGCCTGATCGGGAGGCGGTGGTAAGAATCGTCAGCGGCAGTATGGGGCAGCCCCGGATCGACGACAAACCGGCGCTGCGGGCGGGGTTTGGTGGCGCGTGGCTCCGTTGACAGGGCCAACGCACGGGGGATAACGTCCGTCTGGGGCCGGCAGCGGTGGGACCAGTCTTCGCGGGTGGAGGGGCTTCGATGACGACATGGCACACGGGCTGGCTCGGAGTGATAGCGATCGTCGTCCTGCTCGCCGCAGGGGTGGAGCCCGCCGCCGCTCAGGAGCCTGCTAAGAAGCCGGGGCCAGCCGCAGCGGGGGAGACACGCACCTGGACCGACATCACGGGGAAGTTTTCGCGCGAGGCAGAGTTTCTCAAGCTCGAGGATGGGCAAGTGCACATCCGCTTGAAGGGGGGCAAGGAGACGAAGATCCCCCTCAAGGAGCTCTCCAAGAAGGACCGCGACTGGGTGCGGAACGAGGGGGTCACGAAGGGGGCGGTTGCGAAGCCGGTTGGCTCGCGGATGGTCTTTCGCAGCTACAAGGCGCTCGTCGACGACAGCGTCTTCCTCGCCGATGCCCTCAAGCAGCAGGCGCTGGCCGGTGCCATCCCCGGGCTCTTTGTGGCGGTCACCGGCGGCAAGCCGCTCGATGGCTTCGATGTCACCAAGCCGATCGTGATCACGATCCATGTCGACGAGAAGGGGCAGCCGGCCGGGACGATCGTGGCGGTGCCGGTGCTGGGGAAGGAGCGATTCCAGAAGACGCTCGAGGCCGTCTTCCCCGCGAAGATGACCCCGAAGGGACGCTGCTACGAGATCGCGATGCTGGGGAAGGGTGTTTTTGCGAAGCCAGGCGCGGGCTATTTCCTTCTCTCCGACGATGCCGATCTCGTCCGCAGCGCCGCCGCCGATCCGCCGGCGCCGGTGGTGGTCAGCGACGTGGCCGTCGAGTCGTTCAATACGGCGGTCGCCGAGGAGGTGCGCGAGGGGGCGTTGGCCCAGTTCGAGAGCCTGCTCGCGGCGGCGCCACAGTCCCCAAGCCTTCCCCCGATCGCCGCGCGATCGAGGGAGGAGACATTGGAGGTGATTCGATCGGTCGTGCGGGCGCTGGCCATCGACGCGGACCGGTCGACCTTCGAGGCGAGCCTTGATCCGACGACGAAAGTGACGAGTCTTTCCTACTCGATCCGCGCCCGCAGCGGGACGCCGATGGCGGAATCGCTCGCCGCCTACGGCACCCTCCGCCCGCGATTCGTCGCGGCCGGGGGAGAGGCGGGGGCCGGGTGGGTGGGAGTGTCGCTGCCGGCGAATGCCTTGACGAGAATGGCATTCGAGTCGACCTTCGGCAGGGGTATCGACGGTATGAAGGCGATGCTACCGAAGTTCGAGGGGCATCCCGACCATGGCAAGGCGGCGGCGGCAATTGCCGATCTCGAGCAGATCGTCCGGCGGATGATGGCGATGGATCACCTCGAGCAGGAGGTCATGTTCTCGGCGGCCGAATCGGGTGCGCCGCAGGTCGTGACGCGGATCGCGTTTGGGGAATCGCGGGCCCTGGTGGCGGCGATCGGCCAACTCCTGTCCGTCGGCGACTCGAATGGCACTTACGCGGCAGATGCCGACGGCATCCTGGCGATGCCGGTGGCGATGGCCAATGCACCCGTCGGGCCGTTCGGCATGCAGCCGGCGCGGATCGGCGCCACGGATGAGGCATTTGTCTTCGGTCTGGGCTGTGCCGATGCGGCCCCGGTCAAGGCGGTGCTCGGTGCCGCTCCGGCGGGGTCCGACGTCGCACCGGTCTCGCTGCGGGTCGATCTTGCTAAGCTGTGGCCAGTGCTCGCCAACGCCAACCCTCTCACCGCGCCCCTCGCCGGGGCGGTTGGCGATCAGGGGATGCTGCGGGCCGACGTCAGTGCGCTCACCGACGGCATCGAACTCCGCATCAATGCCGACGCCGGCGTGCTCCGCTTGCTCGGTGCGTTTGCCGCCGCGCAGGCTGCGGCGGCAGGCGCCGCGCAAGGCTTCCCCCCGCCCGGTGGCCCACCGGCCGGACTCCTCCCGCCATCGATCCAGGGCTTCCGGATCCCGCCGGTCACTCCCCCCGGCCCGCCGTAGGATGGTCCCATGCCCAGCCCCGCCACGCCGCTGTTTGACCTTGCCGACGTCGGCTTCGAGCGTGACGGCCGGAGGATCATCGATGGCGTGAACTGGCGCGTGCTTCCAGGGGCACGCTGGGCGCTGCTGGGCCCCAATGGCTCCGGGAAGTCGACGCTTCTCAAGCTCGCCATCGGCCAGCTCTGGCCTTCGACGGGGCGGATCGAGCGGCTCGGGAGGGAATACCAGGATCTCCGCGACCTGTGGCGGCGGATCGGGCTGGTGGCCGAGGGAATCGCCCGCGAGATCCCCGCCGACGAGCCGGCCCTCGATACGGTTGTGTCGGGCACGCTCGCGCAGCTCGGTTTGAAGTTCTTCGTGGGGATGGAGCCGACGGAGGCCGATCGGGCGCGGGGGGCAGCAGAGCTCGCTCGCGTCGGCTGCGCCGATCTCGCCGACCGCCCCTTTGGCGTCCTCTCGCAGGGGGAGCGGCAGAAGGTGATGGTCGCCCGGGCGCTTGTCGCCGACCCGCTGCTGCTCGTTTTCGATGAGCCCTGCGACGGGATGGATCCCGGGGCACGCGAACGCTTCCTTGGGTGGCTGGGGGAACATCTCCATGGAGCAGCAGGCCCAGCGGTGCTCATGGTCACCCACCATGTCGAGGAAATCCTGCCGGCGTTCGCGTGGACGATCGTCCTCAAGGCCGGGTGCGTTCTCGCCTCCGGCACGACCGGCGAGGTGCTCACGCAGCCCGTCTTCGAATCGCTCTACGACACGAGGCTCGAGCGGCTCGAGCGTGCCGGTGGCCGGGTCTGGCCTATCTGGGGCAGCTGATGCGGCGGGGAGAGTGGGGCCGTAGATGGCCGACCGTTCGCGCCGGCATCGGAAAACGCTCCGGGGCGGAAGGTGTCAAGCGTGGAATCCGATACTTGCTCTCCCCAAACCACATCGAAATCGCGCGTCACGAGCTTTTTCCCGCCGCCGCCAAGGGGTACCATAAAGAAGTTTGGTTCTCTCCTCTGCCCCTTCCCGCCTCCTGTCCCCGCTGGTTTGACCGTCCGGCCACGGTGGTGGCGATCGATCAGCCCGTGCGGCCCCACCACGGTCCATCTGCATGAGCATCGGTCTGGAGACCACGGCCGGGGATCTCGGCCGGATCGATGTTGCCGGTTTCCGTGAGGGCGTCGACCGGATCAGGGCCGAGGCCCACGCCGCCATCGGTGCGGACGACTACCGCCATCTGCGGCGGATCGAGTGGTATGGACGGGTGGCGACGAGCCTCGGCTACGCCACCGCCTGGGTGATCCCCAATCCGGTCAGTGCCTTCCTGTTGAGCCTCGGGCAGTTCACCCGGTGGCTCCTCGCCCACCACATCCTCCACCGCGGGTACGACCGCGTGCCGGGGATCCCCCACCGCTACACGAGCCAGGGGTTTGCCCGGGGGTGGCGGCGGTATGTCGATTGGTTCGACTGGCTCCTCCCCGAGGCTTGGGACCACGAACACAACATCCTCCACCACTACCACACCGGCGAGGATGGCGACCCGGACGTCGCCGAGCGGCATCTGGAGTTTCTCCGCCGGATGCGGATCCCGGTGGCGCTCAAGTACGCGCTGATCGCCGTTGTCGCCTGCACCTGGAAGATCATCTACTACGCCCCCAATTCCCTCGGTGTCCTCGACGACCGCGGCCACCGGCGCCGCCGGGAGGTGCCGATCGCCACCCTCACGATGGGGAGCGTCTTCGACATTCGCCGGCCGGCGGTGCGCCGGTTGTGGGTGGAGTGCTATGCCCCGTATGCCACCTGGCATTTTCTCGTCATTCCGCTCCTCTTCCTGCCGCTGGGGGCGACAGCGGCGATGTACGTCCTCGTCAACAAGCTGCTCGCCGAGGCGATCACCAACGCCCACGCCTTCCTCGTCATTGCCCCCAACCACACCGCCGACGATCTCTACCGCTTCCGCTTCCACTACGGCGGCAAGGGGGAGTTTTACATCACCTCGGTGCTCGGGTCGGCCAACTACCAGTGTGGCACCGAGCTAGTCGACTACCTCTGCATCTGGCTCAATTACCAGATCGAGCACCACCTCGTTCCCGACCTGCCGATGCGTCAGTACACCCTCATCCAACCGCGGGTGAAGGCGCTCTGTCAGGCCCACGGCCTCGTCTACCGGCAGGAGAGCGTTTTCCGCCGCTTTGGCAGGCTCCTCGACGTCTGCGTTGGAAAGACGACGATGCGGCAGCTCGAGGCCTTTCCTGCGGCTGCGGAGGCCGTTCCTGGGCCGTATTCGCCGTCGTCGCGGTGGGGGGAGCGCGGATCGGATATCCTGCTTGGATCCGCCGCGGAGGGCTGCGGCGGTTCGCAGGGTGCGGTTGGGCCGGCTTGAAGGTGGTGGAGTTTCAACGGCGTCGGTGGCGTTTCGGGGCAGTGAGGAGCACTTGATGATCTCGTTTCGGTTCGATCATGTTCGCCTCGAGGCGTTCGGCCTCCACTTCCCCACGACGCAACTCTCCTCCACCGAGATCGAGGAACGAATCGCCCCCGCATACCAGCGGCTGCGGATTCCGTTCGGGACGCTCGAGCGGGTCAGCGGCGTGACGACGCGCTGCATGTGGCCGACGAACGTCACGCCGAGCTCCGTGGCGACGATCGCCGCCAGGGAGGCGCTGGAGAAGTCTGGCTTTGCCGCCGGGGACGTCGGCGCCCTGATCAATTGCTCGGTTTCGCGCGATTACTTCGAGCCCGCGACGGCCTGCCTCGTCCACCACAATCTCGGCATCCCCGAGGAGTCGCTCGCCCTCGACATCACCAACGCCTGCATCGGCTTCAGCGACGGCCTGATCATGCTCTCCCACCTCATCGAGGCGGGGACGGTGAAGGTGGGGATGATCTGCTCCGGGGAAAATATCTCGAAGGTTGTCCACACCACCTTCGACCAGATCCTCGGCGACACCGAGATCACGCGCGAGAAGATGCTCCAGATGCTCCCCACCTTGACGCTCGGGTGCGGTGCCGTGGCGGCCGTGCTCTGCCATGACAGCGTCTCGAAGGGGGGGCACAAGGTCGTCGGCGGTGTCGCCCGGTCGGCCTCGCAGCACCACAAGCTCTGCATCGGCAACGGCGACTTCAGTGTCGGCCAGGGGGAGGAGATCGCGCCGATCATGACCTCCGACGCCGCCCAGCTGATCGCGGCGGCAGCGAAGCTCGGTGGCCGGGCGTTTCCGGACGTCACCGCGTCGCTGGGATGGTCGAAGGACCACATCGACCACGTCTTCTGCCACCAGGTGGGCCGTCAGGTCAACGATGCCTTCTATCGGGAGATGGGGCTCGACTTCGACAAGGACTACGCGATCTACAAGCGCTACGGCAACATGGTCTCGGTAGCCTTGCCTGCGGCGCTGGCGATCGGGGCGGAGGAAAAGGGGATCAAGCCTGGCGAGAAGGTCTTGCTCACTGCCTTCGGCAGTGGTCTCAACACGCGCTTCCTCGGATTCGAGTGGTAGGAGCCAGGCCGACCCAGCCATGAACGGACTTCCTCCCATCGACCGCGAGGACGCGCGGAGCCCGGAAGCCGATGGGCTCGCGGCGCTCTATCCGTTTCGCTCCAGATTCCTCACCGTGGGGCGTGGGCCCGGCGCTCCGTCGGGTCACCGCCTCCACTATGTCGACGAGGGGAGCGGCCCGGTCGTCGTCTGCCTCCATGGCAATCCCACCTGGGGATTCCAGTTCCGCCGTCTGATCGCCGACCTGCGGGGCGACTTCCGCGTCATCGTGCCCGATCAGATCGGCTGCGGCCTCTCCGACAAGCCGGCCGACATCCTCTTCGGGGCAGTCGACCGGATCGCTCATCTCGAGGAACTCTTCGCCCACCTCGGGATCGGCCGGTTTTCGCTCGTGATGCACGACTGGGGGGGGCCGATCGGGACGGGGTTGGCGGTCCGTCGCCCGGACGATGTCGAGCGGCTCGTGTACCTCAACACGATGCTCGCGGAGACCGCGCTCCTTCCGCCGATGATCCGGATGGCGGCGTCGCCGCGGGTCGGTCGCTGGCTGACGCAGCATTCGCGCTGGTTTCTCAAGCTCCTTGTCTCCCAGGGGGTGGCCCGTGGGCTCTCGGCCGACGTCAGGGAGGGCTATCTCCATCCCTATTCCACGCGTGCCAGCCGAACCGCGATCTGGGGCTTCGTCCGCGACATCCCCTTCAAGGCCTCGCATCCGACCCATGCCGTGATGGAGGAGATGGTGTCGCGCCTGCCGCTGCTGGCGGAGAAGCCGGTGAAGCTCGTCTGGGGGATGCGCGACCCCTGTTTCCATCCCGAGATCCTCCGCCATGTCGCGGCTCGATTCCGGGCGCCCGAGGTGGTGCGGATCGCCGATGCCTCGCATCTGGTCATCGAGGACGCGCCGCAGCGCGTGGTCGCTGAGGTCGGCATGTTCCTCCGCGCGGCTGCGGCGGAGAGCGCTCCTGAGCCCGCCATCGACAGGTCGGACGCAGCGGGGGGGCCCACGGTGGTGGTGAGGGCCGCCGCCGATCAGGCCGAGCCCCGTCTGGCATCCGGCGGGCTCTATGCGGCGCTTCAGTCGGCAGCTGCGGCCGCCCCCTGGGTGGCGGCGGTGACGCGGGCCTCGTTTCCGCGCTGGAGCAGGGCGCCAAAGTACGACGCCATCGACTTCGCCGCCCTCTCCGCCCGGATCCACGCCTACGAGCATGGCCTGGCATCGGCCGGGCTGCGGGCCGCCGAACGCGTCATCATGCTCGTCTCGCCGGGGGCCGATTTCCTCGCGCTGAGCTATGCCGTGATGGGGCGCGGAGCGGTGCCCGTGTTCATCGATCCCGGCATGGGAATCGATGCGGTCCTTGCCTGCATGAGGGAAGCGGAGCCGAGCGGATTCATCGGTGTGCCGAAGGCCCATCTTCTCCGGCTCAAGGCTGCCGGGCTGTTTCGCTCGCTGCGATTTTGTGTCGTAGCGAGCCGGTTCCCGATGTTCGGAGCGACGCGGGTGCGCGATCTGCTCCGGCCGTCGAGCGAGCCCCCTGCC